>Ga0233341_1000049_pt1 | contig 15084 bp, 12 predicted proteins | sample GEONDECOMP247_FD_180672 | JGI IMG/M metagenome (GOLD analysis project Ga0233341, IMG submission 180672) | Leaf litter microbial communities from Shasta-Trinity National Forest, California, United States - GEON-DECOMP-247 | ecosystem: Environmental > Terrestrial > Plant litter > Unclassified...
ACGGCACAGAGAAATTAGATCAAAAAAGGTAGAGTAAACCTCTGCCTAGTCATATTTTCAATATGGCAAAACCTTCAAATTGCGGGAAAGTCTTAAAGACAAATCTACCAAGTTAATACAGTAATGTAGTTAATGGAACAGGTAATGACTCGTTGTATGGTAAAAACGATTTGTATGAAGAAATGAAATAGATCATCCGCAGCCAAACACCGAAAATGAAATAAATGGATGGTGCGCAGTTCATCGACTAAGTGTAGGTTGGTGAGTAATTATGTACTACCTGCTTCTTATTTGTTATTTTTTTTAAGACCATATAAAAAAAAGGTTATTGGGGAGCATACAAAAAATAGGACACAAATTATTTGCTTAAGATATAGTCAGGCATAACCTAAAAGTTATGGGAATACCCTAGCCAACCTAAGGAAATAAATAAATTTCTAGGGTAAAGGGGGAAAACGAAGAGGAAGTATTAGTATTGAATTTAAATAATGTATCTAGCTATAATAATCTTACCACTATTAGGATCAATAGCTTCTGGGTTTTTTGGTAGAAAAATCGGAGTTACTGGAGCCCAAATAATTACTTGTACAGCAGTTGTATTAACAACCGTATTGGCTGTAGTTGCTTTTTTTGAAGTTGGATTAAATAATATACCTGTTTCAATAGAGGTGTTTAGATGAATAGATTCTGAATCACTAAATGTATGATGAGGATTTCATTTTGACTCATTGACGGTGTCTATGTTAATACCTGTACTAATAGTTTCTTCTTTAGTACATGTATATTCAATAGGTTATATGAGTCATGACCCTCGAGGTCGCGTTAGGGGAAAACGCGTCTATGGGGGTAAATTGTCAAACTCCGGGGATATCCTAAAGCTTAAGATACCAAGCTGTAATCGAAAGGTTATAAGTGGCTGAACTAATTACTCAGGTACGGTAACAAGTCTTAAGATGAGTGAAAACGAAATGGACAATCGCGGATCTAAGTCAACCACATTAAACAATATGGTTGTAAAAGAGCAAAGAGTAGACGGCAGTTGATCCACTAAGCCACAATTAATGGATTTAAGATGTACTCTACGGGGTTTCGAAAGGAACAGAGGTATAAAACTCGGTTTCAACATGCAACAAGGTTGAAACTCCTATGTCAAAGGCCCATCTAAGCAATTCGGTTTAAACAAATATTCTACCTTTAATTCTACTATTGTAAATCCTGGAGTCTGATCTGGTTTAATAGATGGTGAAGGTTCATTTGGTATAACAATAGATAGAAATAAAACGCGTAAATTAGGTTGGCGTGCTCAATTGAAATTTCAGATAGGTCTACACACTAAAGATCTTAACTTATTATATCTATTACAACAATACTTAGGGGGTATTGGTTCTATTCATTTAGCTAAAAACCGAGAGATAGTTAATTATTCAATAGATTCTATTGAAGATTTAAATAAACTTATTATTCATTTAGAAAAATATCCGTTATTAACTCAAAAAGCCGCGGATTTTTTATTATTTAAACAAGCGGTAAAACTTGTGAATAATAAAGCTCATCTTACTGTTGAAGGTTTAAATCAAATAGTAAATATCAAAGCATCCCTAAATTTAGGTCTATCAGACATGTTAAAATCAGAGTTTGCTGGTTATACACCAGTTAAAAGACCTGTAATAAATTCTGATAATGTAATTTTAGACCCTAATTGAATTTCAGGATTTGTTAGTGCTGAGGGGAACTTTGATGTTCGTATACCATCAACCAATAGTAAATTAGGTTATCGAGTACAATTGAGATTTAGAATAACTCAACATAGTAGAGATATTAGATTAATGGAAAAGATAGTTGAATACTTTGGGTCAGGAAAGATATACAAATATGGTGGTAAGTCTGCTGTTAGTTTAACAATAGTTGGCTTTACTGACATTACGGGTATAATAGTTCCTTTTTTTAATAAAAACCCTATAATTGGTATAAAACTGTATGATTATCTTGATTGATGTAAAATTCATAGTTTAATGGTTAATCGTGCTCATCTTACGGTTGAGGGTATAAATTCGATTAGAGATATAAAATCTGGTATCAATAGGGGTAGAAGTTTTGGAGATAAATAACCATTGTTAATATCAAACATCCAATAAACCAATTGTAGGATAAATTTGACTTAAATGCATAATCAAAGGTTCTTTAGTTATTTAAGCTTATTCACATTTATGATGGTAATTTTAGTTACAGCAAATAATTACTTACTTATGTTTGTAGGCTGAGAGGGTGTAGGGGTTTGTTCATATCTTTTAGTATGTTTCTGATTTACTAGAATAGCAGCAAATCAAAGTTCTCTTTCGGCATTTTTAACAAATAGAGTGGGTGATTGTTTCTTAACTATAGGTATGTTCGCCATACTATGATCATTTGGTAATTTAGATTATGCTACTGTATTTTCTCTAGCTCCTTACATGAATGAAAATGTTGTAACTATTATTGGTATATGCCTATTAATAGGAGCAATGGCTAAAAGTTCTCAAGTCGGACTTCATGTTTGGCTTCCTATGGCGATGGAAGGTCCTACTCCTGTTTCTGCGTTAATACATGCTGCCACTATGGTTACGGCGGGTGTATACCTGTTAATGCGTTCATCTCCTTTAATAGAATATAGTTCAACAGTACTAATGCTATGTTTATGATTAGGTGCTATTACTACTGTATTTAGCTCTCTAATTGGTTTATTCCAACAAGATATTAAAAAAGTTATAGCTTATTCTACTATGAGCCAACTTGGAATGATGGTTATAGCTGTAGGTTTATCTAGTTATAACATAGCTTTATTCCATTTAGTTAATCACGCCTTCTATAAAGCACTATTATTCTTAGGAGCCGGAGCAGTAATCCATGCTGTAGCTGATAACCAGGACTTTAGAAGATATGGAGGATTAAGACCATTTTTACCTTTAACTTATTCAGTAATGTTAATAGCAAGTCTTAGTTTAGTAGCATTTCCATTTATGACTGGGTTCTATTCAAAAGATTTTATCCTAGAGTCTGCATATGGTCAATACTACTTTTCTAGTACTGTTGTATATATTATAGCTACTATTGGAGCCATGTTTACTACGCTCTACAGTGTAAAAGTTTTATATCTTACTTTTATTACTAACCCAAATGGACCACTAGTAAATTATAGAAATGCTCATGAGGGTGATTTATTCATAAGTATTCCATTAATTATATTAGCTGTCTTTTCTATATTCTTTGGTTTTATAACAAAAGATATGTTTATAGGATTGGGTTCAGGATTTTTTGCAGATAATGCTTTATTTATACACCCTTGTCATGAAATAATGTTAGACACTGAATTTGGTGTACCAACTATATTTAAGCTATTACCTTTAATATTTACTATTTCATTAAGCGTAATTTCAATAGTGTTATCTGAATATTTATCTACAGTATTAATTTATTTTAAATTATCTAGAATTGGTTACAACATATTTAGTTTTTTCAATCAACGTTTCTTAATAGAACTATTTTATAATAAGTTCATTACAGGTATTATATTAAAACTAGGTGGTCAAACTACTAAAGTAATAGATAAGGGGTCAATTGAGTATATAGGGCCACATGGATTAGAGAAAGGGCTATTGAATATAAGTAATAATATAGCTAAATTAAATACTGGTATAATTACATCTTATGCCTTATATATTTTAGTAGGATTAATATTTTATATATTATTTAATGCATACATTCATTATTCAATTACCATGTTAATACTTTGTATATCTTTAGGATTTACTTTACGTAATACAGGTAAAACACCTATATTTACTAGCTTGCCTTTACAGAGTTCAATTGATCCTGCCGGTATGGCGGCAAATTTACAACATATTGTCAACATGGCTGATTGTGTACATCCGGCATGAGACGCAATTACAGTAACAGCTCGAGAAGCTGCTAATGGAAATATCCCACTTTGCGATTTCAATCCTACAGTTCAAGGTGTACAACACCCAGTAGTCACTCAAGCAGGACAAGTATTTTATGCTTGTGCTACTACTACTGGTAATTGTCATGCTGTTATTTGCGATAACTGTAAAGAATGTTATTTTTTATTTATCTTACCTAATGTTTTACCACATTTAGATTGAGCTTTACATAACCCACCTAAACCACACGCATTTACTGGCTTGCCCTTACAAAGTAGTGGACCTGGATCAGGATCAGGATCAGGATCAGGGTCAGGATCAGGATCAGGATCAGGATCAGGATCAGGATCAGGATCAGGATCAGGTAATCAAGTACCTTATGAGTGTCCAAATGTAAGACATTTGTCTGGAGATGAGGCACAGCGAGTAGTTACAGTATGAGTACGAGCCGTGTTAGCTGAAGGTAATTTCACGCCTGACACTGTTGTTCCCTTTACCTATGGCCTTATGGTTAATGATGGAGTATCAAAATGTCTTGAGGCACAAGGATTTTATTATCAAAATAATTATGTCTTACCTTTAGTAACTACACCCTATTTTGGTGTTTTAAGTACTTTAAAACATATATTATCACCCTTTTTACCTGTTTTCTGATGCATTTTACCTGTACTTTTATTGTGTTTTATTGATTTATTTATTACTGATTTAAATATTACTGTACATATTCTAGATTCTGATGTTACTTTAACTAATTATCATTTAAATTTTGCTCTCTTAATCTGATGTTCCTTTAATTTAATGCGTAAATCTATTATGCTTATTAATTATAATATAGATGCATATAATAAAGGGGATTATAAAAGCTTAATTATTGCATGTATTAGCTTATTAGTAGTTCTATGCCTATTGTGTGGAATCTGTATCTTTAGTTAAATTCTTATCTTGACTACAAGAACAATAGTACAACGACATCGTCGTTGGTGTTATCCAAATAAGTAAACTTATTTGGACTTTTATAAAATAACAGTTAGATTACTGTTAACTTGTTATTAAAATTAAAAAATAGTATAACAAATCCCCTTTTTTAATAATTAGGATTAGGGAAAATTGCATAATAATTATATTTTTGTATAATTATACAGCAATTAGTGGGAGAAGATAGATATATATGTTTTTATACGTTTATTAAAGCCAATAAAAAACAAAAGAAATTAGCTCAATTGATAGAGCATCCGTTGGACACGGCAGGTTAAGTGTTTAAATCACTTATTTCTTAATCTTTAAAATTAGCCTCATAAAGAATTCTGGTACAAAAAAAATCACCCTTGTAATTTACCTAATTAAGTTTATAAAAATTAGGACAATTTTTAATACTATTATGTATGCTGATGGTAGAAGTCGTTATAATTCATGTTATGGTATTAATTTATAATAAATTTACCTTTATACAACTAATTTAGCTTTTTTTAGTTTTACCTTTTTACCTAAACATGAAGGAGACAAATATAAACAGGCTTCCCCCCCCCCATCTGCAGTAATGCTGGGGGCTAGTGGGAGGGGGGGTTAAAAGCTAGAGCTTTAGAAGTTAAAAAGAAATATATAGGGTAACTAAAGTAACTTAATATTTGGTAGAAAGCTTCATACAATTATAATCATATTCTCTATGATAGAAAACCTATATATATAAATAAGTAGAAGGTATAGGTGTATATATAATTATATCCTTATACAAAAAAGAAACACAAAATTTATAAATAGTTTTGCTGTTCACTTAATTAAGTTAACTTAGCTTTAATAATATATTAAATCTAACCTATGCTTTTTATATAATAATTACTAGTTAACTGACCAAATTTGTATTTGTGTCTATATACATTTATCAAAATTTATATTAAAAAAAATCATGAAATGGAAGATATTAGATGTTTTCTAACTACAAATATAATCTTGCATATCTAACACCTTACTCCCCCCAGCAGGCCTGCTGGGGGGGTTAAATAAGGATTGTTTAAGGTTTGATAAACATAATATTTAAAGCTACTATATATTCAATAACAAACAATAGCAATAAAATTAAAAGTAATGTTAGATTAATATTATAACTGCTATTTTCTAACTATAGTGTAATTTGCTAACTATAGTGTATTTTGTGAACAGGTATTAAATTAAAAAAGATAATAAAATAAAAATATAAATAAATGAGATTATTAAAAAGTCATCCCCTTTTAAGATTAGCTAATTCTTATCTAGTGGATTCACCACAACCTATAAACTTAAGCTACTTATGAAACTTTGGTTCTTTATTAGCCTTTTGTTTAGTTATACAAATAATTACAGGTGTAACTTTAGCGATGCATTACAACCCTAGTGTAACAGAAGCATTTAACAGTGTAGAGCATAAACAATCATAATGTGCTCTTTAAACCAAGCTATATGCTGGAAACTCCTAAAGCTTTAAATATTTTGTGGCTTTGCTAACTACTCCTCAAACAGTAAGCCAATATATTAGTAAATAATTTAAATATGTTACAATGGACAATCAGCAGGAAACCTTTGTATAATCCAGAGGGTGAATAGGTATGGGCCTAAAGCCTGACTATTTGTGTTTAGTATAAATAAAATAGTTGTGGATATAAATAAACTTAGGAATCCTCAGAGACTATATGCTTGACATTTTTTAACTATAAATGAAGATATAGTCCTACTTTGACCGAAAAGTCAAAGCTTAAAGGTTAATTATCTATACCCTTTTTGTGGTATAAGTTTATTATATTCTACTCACGTATCGGGTCATAAAAATAAAACGGGATTTTTGCAATTTTCTACTCAGAGCTTATGCTCTAATAAAAATTCTGAAGTAAGCACCACAGGTAACTTATTAGAAGGTGTTAATCTCGATTTCTTACATTGATTTTCAGGGTTTTCAGATGCAGAGGGTAACTTCTTAATTACTTTAGACCGTGAATATATAAAGTTTAGATTTAAAATATCCTTACATATTGACGATGTGGAGGTTCTTAATACAATAAAATCTCATCTAAATATAGGTAGGGTTACATTAGAAATCAGTAGAAATCGTTGTTCTTTTATTGTGGAAAAATATGCAGATATTAAAAATGTAATATGTTATATTTTTAAAAGTTTTCCTTTACATACTAGTAAAAGATTAGATTTTGAAAATTTTAATGAGGCTGTTCTTATTAAAGAAAAAAAAAGTCTATCTAATGCTGATGTGGAAAGAATAACATATCTTAAAGATAGTATGAACTCTAAAAGAGAAATATTTACATTTAATATTACAGAATCTCAAATTATAATAAACCCTAATTGATTAATAGGTTTCATAGAAGGCGAAGGAACTTTTGGAATTAAAACAGGATCTTCTATGTATTTTCAAGTAGCTCAAAAAAACACAAGTCAAGAATGTTTAAGTGCTATAGTATTATTTTTGATGGGGTTACCCAAACCTGCGCCAATGCAAAGCCCAGATAATAAAATATTACCTTTGAATGTAACAAGTTCGATGAATGTTAGAACAAATGTAGTATCTTTAGTTGTTTTAAGTGTAGATGGTCTGTATTATTATATTTTACCTTTTTTAGAATCTTATACAATGTACAGCCGAAAGGCTTTAGATTTTAAATTATGGAGAATAGCCTTATTATTGAAAATACACGGTTATTACTATCTTCCGGAAGGTAAACAATTATTTTTGGACATTTCTGACATTTTAAATAAAAGATACAGCACAAGTCCTAATGCTAGCAATACAGACAAAATTCTTGAGGATATATATGAGAGATCTCAAACAATTTGTTCCCTAGATCCTCCTTTCGAAGTCCAAGCTTATATACCCCATGTGGATAACGCTAGAAAATTCAGATTAGCCAACAAATCTGAAACCCCTAAAACAGTTTATATATATACAAATGAAGGTGAAGTTAAAGGTTCTCCTTTTTCTTCATTTAGTTTAGCTCATAAAGCGTTAGGGTTAAAATCTAGTAGTAATACATGTAATCGTTATATAGATACAGGTAGATTATATAAAAATAAATATATTTTTACATCTAACCCCATAGATAGAACGTCTAGGGATTAGACTATAGTAGATGATTAATATACATTAGATTATGAGAGATGTAAATAATGGATGATTAATACGTTATTTACACTCTAATACAGCTTCATTCTTTTTCTTCTTAGTTTACTTACACATAGGTAGAGGTATGTATTATGGATCATATAGAGCACCAAGAACTCTAGTATGAACTATTGGTACTGTTATATTTATTTTAATGATGGCTAGAAATAAATGGCCAAATTGATTAGTGGTTTCTCATGTTAAAAATAATGATTATAATAGTATTTCTCCTGCTTTACCGTTTAATAAGTCTAGAACCAGAGCTATGCGCAGAATTGGTCCTCATAACATCGACGTATTATCCATAATAATTTGTGGAATGTTAGGTGATTTTTGAGCCAATAAAATAAAAGGTGAACAAATGGATAGTGTACGGTTTAGTATAGAACAATGTGTAAATAATTCTGCTTATATTCACCACCTTAACATTCTTTTACATGAATTAAACATAAAAATGAAACCATTTTAAAAATGAAAACCGCTAAAAGCCCAGAAACTTTAGCCAAAATAAGAAATCATTTGGCTAAGTTGAATGCTTCCCCCTTCTCTCCTGAAATAAGAGCAAAAATTAGCGCAGGAATGGCTAATTTCAATGTTTCGACTAAAAGTAAAAAAGTTATATTTACGGATATAGAAACACAAGAAAGATTAAGTTTTGTTTCTTATCGAGATGCATCATTAAAAATGAATATTTCTAGAAATACTATTAATAAGTATTTAGTAAGCAAAGAGGTATATGGTAAATACCTAATTTCCTTAGAATAGTTCTTATTTTTATTTGGTTGGATTATTCTAACTCAATTTCAAGACGGATCTAGACAAATAAAACAAGGTGTAAATCTTGCAACTAATAGTTTTACATATGATGATTGTCTTTATTTGAGTAAAATTCTTCAAGAGAAATATAACATTAAAACTAGCGTCGTAAAAGCAGGACACGATGGTCAATGAAAAATCAGTAAAGTATCTGAAAACAATCTATGCCAGATTTAGTTTCCATAGTTAAACCTTATATTATTGATGAAATGAAATACAAATTTACAGGTTATCTTTAACATGACTCCAAAAATTAAAGTCCTACTTTAAGAGTATACACAATATATAATTAGAAGTATACTGTTTTTTTTTTGCTTATCCTTCTGGCTCCTGCCACCTACCTTAATAGTAACAAGTAGTAGGCTGGATCTAGGTCAGAGCCTAGCACTAACAAAAACTAAAGTAGAATACCCTGATAGAGGTATTGGGTTAATTGCCTGGCTACACTAGTGAAAACGGTTAAAAACTAATTATCTTTTTAGAGACCGTCGGTCAATTATAAGATCGCTACAGACTGGGTCACTGCTGGATGGCTGAAATGCTATCTAATGTACAGTCGGGGGTTCCTAACCAAAACAAGGTTACACAAGGCTTTAAATGATATATAAAGATATTTGCTAAATATAGGCTGCAAAGCTGTTAATATACTTATAAAGTGCAGGGTTGCTATACAGATAAATTAGGTTATAGTTAGCCGGAACTTTGACAGCTTTCCTGGGTCATCAACATAGCCCAAAATGGTTTAATAACAAAGAAAATATTACAAATTATAAAATAAACAAACAATTGTTTAATAAAAGTATAGTAAAAAGAGGTTTTTGTACAAACAGTTATTCAAATAGTCCTATAATATCTGAAAAACTGCAAACGATTATTAATGAATTAGGTTTAACCCCTATATATGTTTATGAAAATTTAAATCTGGAACCTACTAGAAAACAAATATTAAATAACACAAGAGATTTAAGTGGCGTATATATGATAATTAATAAAATAACAAAAGATTATTATATAGGTTCTGCGTCAACTAATAGATTTTATGCTAGATTCTCCAATCATCTTATTTATTTTAGAGGTAACAAAATAGTTAAATTAGCAGTTAAAAAGTATGATTTGGAAAATTTTGCTTTTATTGTATTAGATTTATATCCTAATATTGTTACCAAAGAAAATAACAAGGAGTTATTGGATTTAGAAGATAAATATTTAAAATTATTAGTACCTAATTATAATATTTTAACAGAAGCAGGTTCTAGTTTCGGTTATAAACATACTGAAATTGACCGTAAAAAGATGAAAGATATTTATAGTGACGCTAGACGGAAAATGATAGGTAGTTTAAATAAAAATAAAAAGTTTGCTCCTGAAACAATAGAAAGAATGAGAGCAAAGGCTTTAATTAGACCACCTATGTCAGAAGAAACTAAAAACAAATGTATAGCTAATACAAGACCTGTTGTGTTATACAACTTGGATAGAACTATTTACGGTAAATACTCTACTATTTTAGAAGCAGCTAGTGCTATAAACTGTAGTGAAAAAACTATTAGAAGAGCACTGCAAACAGAAGAAAAAACAGTTAAAAAACAGTGAATAGTAGAAGATTTATTTGATAAATAGGTTTCATCCCTTAATAATTACATTACTTTAATATTTTACTTTATTCTTATATAAATCATAGTCCCATCAGTATAAACCTTTCTGCAATTTTTATAGAAAAAGAAAGATTAAAATGGTATAGTTCGATAGAATTATAAAATAGTTCCTTGAATTATTTGGCGATATTGGTGGAAACGATTAAAGAAGTTTTAAAAGCTTTAAGATCGTCGGCTATATATGTAGTCGCGACAGACTGGGTCACCAATGGGTGGCTGAAATGCTGCTTAATGTACAGTCGAAACTTTTAGTTAAGTTAATTTAACTTATATAATACACGAATTAAAAGTTATTTTATCCTATTTAATTAATAAAATTTGTATATAAAAGATCAAAGTTTCGTATTTGTCCTAAACAGGGGTAGAATTACTATATCTATGTTTTTAGTACCAACAATAAGGCACACTGATAACTGTTATCTACTTAACGTAAATGAATATATTTTCAAGGAATGATTTATTATGGGTTGCTTTTTATTAGCTATTATAGTTATGATTATATTATTTATGACAAATAACTCTAGATCTAATCCTATGGATCTTACTCAAAATGGCGCAACCGAGTCTTCTAACTCTAATACTGAGTTAACTAGTAAATTGCTCAGACAGCTTATACATAATAGTAACAATCCTAGACAAGTTTTAACTTATAATAATTTTCCTGTAAATCATCCTGGACATTTAAGTTTAGAACTACGAATGAAATTAGTCTCTATTATGAGATCTTCTATTCTTGCGGATCAGTATAGATATGGTTCTTCAATGGGTACAATCTATATAAAAAATACTTACCGTCATACTGCTGTAACTCCAGAGATGGCAGGTGTTGTTATGAGTGCAGAATTAAACCCTACGTGGGTTTATAGATAAATATATTATTTAAATTTATTAGACATATTTATAGTAAAGTTTGTACGTTTTACCTTATGGACAGATGAGCCTGTGAGGTGCTACAGTTAAGCAAGTAATAGCTGTAGAAAAATATCACTATATGCTGGAAAGCCCTTACAACTAAATTACTCGGACGGTAAATTAGTGCAGGGTAATCAGCAGGAAACCTACGGATAACTTTTATCCTTGTATCCTCAGAGACTACACGTGATACATCTCGTTTCTTATTTTTTGCTGCTTTACATTAAAAGGCTATAAATAAGGAGGGAGTAAAGATATAGTCCGATTTAAAGAAATTTAATGTAACCTATTACAATATAATTGGATAATCCTGTGTAAAATTTTATGATTCCCACTATAACAGCGTCCCTTCTTACCCTGTATACATTTTTATACTTTTTAGGACGCTTGTGGGACAGGGTTGATATAAAAGGTTTAAGTGTTACTTGTTTAATTGTTCCTTATATTTTTGTTTTATCTAAGCCCTTATCAGAAACAGTAGAAGAGACTGTTATTTTCCCCTGCGTAGCGGAGGAAAAAATTGAACTAGATAATACTAATAATAGTGGTTCCCATCAAGTATTATGTAAACTTAAACCTTCAATAAATTCTGAATTTATTGAATGATTTGTAGGTATAAGTGAAGCAGAATCTAATTTTTTATGCCGAGCGCGTAAAAATGAAGGAGTAGTAGTTGGATTTGAGTTCGTGTTTAGAATTACATTACATATAGATGATAGAAATGTTTTAGAACATATAAAAACTACTTTAGGTTGTGGTAGACTTAACACCGAGCGAGATATATTAGTATTTACAATATCTCAACTAAGTGATATTAAAAATATATTAATCCCTTTGTTTGAACAATTTCCATTAAACTCCACTAAACATTTAGATTATTTAGCATTTAAAAAAGCCTTTTTTATGTTTTTAAATCGAAAAAATAGTGAACTAAATAAACAAGATTTATATTCAGAGATTCTTGAATTAAAAGATAGTATGAATGTTAAAAGAGTATCATATGTTTTACCTTCAGGTCATAATATAAGAATTACAGGAAATTATTTAGTGGGTTTACTGGAGGGGGACGGTTCATTTTATTTTAATAAACAAGATATGTCAAATCATTCACTTTTTAAATCATTCAATTTTTAAATCATTCAATTTTTATTCGAGATTATCCAATCAATATTAACAGATAGGTGTATAATTAAATTTACAATCAAGTAAAATTAAATACACAAAAATTACGTATTACTTATTACACGAAATACACATTGGAAGTGTTTTTCATGGCTGAGATCCTTTTTGGCTTTAAATCGGTTATAGTAAACTCTGATTTTTGTGTGGTTGTTCCTGTGGTGGTGTATTCAAATGCAGATGTAGAAAAAGTTTCAATAGTAAAAAATAATAGAGGAAAAGCTGGAGTGTATTGTTGAGTAAATAACGAATCCGGCTTACGCTATGTAGGTAGTTCTATAGACCTGGGTAAAAGATTGCTTCAGTATTATAATTTGAAGCATTTAATGAAAGTTCATATGCATATTTATAAAGCATTGTTGAAACATGGGCATTCCAAATTCACTCTTGAAATTTTAGAATATTGTGATATTGATTGTACCATAGCAAGAGAGCAATACTATATAGATATTTTGAATCCTACTTATAATATACTTCGAGTAGCTGGCTCTCCTTTAGGTTATAGACATACACAAGAGTCTATAGAAAAACTTAAAATATTAGGAACAGGCCGTAAGCATTCTGAAGAAGCTAAAGCTAAAATAAAAGCAGCTCGTGTTGGTAGCATTATTGAGGAAGAGGTAAGATTAAAGATTAGTTCTTCTAAATTAAAAGCTAACCTTAAACACTCGTCGAGTGCTAAATTAAAAATAGGATTAGCTTCTTTAGCTCGTAACGGGCGTGTAACATACGTAACTAATATAGAGACTGGTCTAGTGGACAGTTATGCTTCTCGGCGTGCGGCAGCCATAGCGCTAAATATAGCTCCTCTTTCATTAAAAAGGTACCTAGAATCTGGAAAGGTTTATAACGGTTTATATAAAATAACAGATTATAAACATTAAAGGTCGTGTCTCATTGGTTACTACTACTCCTAATAAAGTACTTTTAGAAAAGATACGAGAGTTTCTTCTAAGTCATTTAGATGAATATTCTGGTATATTGGGTAGTTGCACTAAATTAATTAATATCACAGATAAAAAAATAAAAGGGGATAATAAACCTATTTCTGTTTTAGAAGTTTATCAAGTGGATTATATATGTAACATCCTAATACCTTATTTTGATAAAATACAATTTAGAACTAAAAAATATATGGATTACATAGATTTTAGAACCTTAGCTTTTTTAACGTTAGATGGTAAATATCTTACAGAAAAGGGTAAAGAATTAATGATTAAATTAGGTGATACTATGAATAACAATAGATTATCTACCAATTCTAACCCCTTAACTATAGATATGTCTACTAAATCAGAGCTAGATCTATTGATTAAATCAAAACCTTTAATAGAGGTAGATTCTGAGGGTAGAGCTAGGATAATTCACGAAAATAAATATATAAGATCTACTTATATTATTAAAGCTATCTTTTTAAATGGTTCTATTTCTTATTTTACTAATGGGGTCTCTTGTGCTAAAGCTCTTCATGTAAGTAATAACACTATAACACAGCGGTTAAATGATAGTAAACCTATAAAAAATAAAGAAGGTTTAGTATCTGCTCTAACCGTAAAAAGAATTAAAGCCTACTCTCCTAAGTCTTCTTCCTAGAACCATAGTTCAACCACCAGGTACCCCCTCCCCATCAAATGTTATGATGTAAAGGGGGTATTTAATTTTATAGTTAGATTGGTTTTATACGTATTACTAATCTTATGAGTGCTATCCCTTGAGTAGGACAAGATATTGTTGAGTTCATTTGAGGAGGTTTCTCAGTTAACAACGCCACATTAAATAGATTTTTCTCACTACACTTTGTTTTACCATTTGTCTTAGCCGCTTTAGCATTAATGCATTTAATAGTATTACATGACACTGCTGGATCGGGAAATCCTTTAGGGATTTCAGGGAACTATGAAAGAATACCTTTTGCACCATACTACTTATTTAAAGATTTAATTACAATATTTATATTTGTTTTTGTGTTATCTTTATTTGTGTTCTTCATGCCTAATGTACTAGGTGATAGCGAAAATTATGTAATGGCAAATCCTATGCAAACTCCCCCAGCGATAGTTCCAGAGTGATAAAGAAAGATGTCACTTAATCTCGCTAAATGCTTAGAGTTCCTTTATATTAGGATAATCAGCAGGAAACCAAAGGACAACAGGTCTTAGTAGGATCTTCAGAGACTGTACGCGAGACAAACAAAATATTTTGTTTGAAGATATAGTCCAATCATAATAGTAATATTATGAACATAAGTATATAAATATTTATGTAATTAACATGATCCAGATATTAGCTTACTATTCTCGGTTTGCACTGTTCGTAGTGCTGCTAGTTCAACAAAAGGTATTGTACGTTTATCATCAGCTCAGAGAGCTGATATTACAATGCCAGATGAAATAAGAGATATATTAGTTGGTACTTTGCTCGGTGATGCCCACATATCAAGAAGGTCCCCTACTAGTAATACTAG
>Ga0233341_1000050_pt1 | contig 15056 bp, 12 predicted proteins | sample GEONDECOMP247_FD_180672 | JGI IMG/M metagenome (GOLD analysis project Ga0233341, IMG submission 180672) | Leaf litter microbial communities from Shasta-Trinity National Forest, California, United States - GEON-DECOMP-247 | ecosystem: Environmental > Terrestrial > Plant litter > Unclassified...
AGACCCAATGTGGTCGATCAACCTCTCAGTTACGACTACGAGCTTAAGCTAGTTGAGCAATTACCTTAACTACTACTTACTCGGTATAATTACATTGACATCTTAGAGCGAATTTCTTCTTTTTTCTTTCTACTTTCAAGAAAACATCATCTCTAAGTAAAAAAATATTATAAGGGATTTCTATGCCTTACTCTAAGGCAGACAAATTATCTACTCACCTGTACACCACTTCATCCTATAAGCACTTTTTACTCTAAGAGTAAAAGTACACAAGATGACGTACGATTAGCATGTGTCAAGCATTTGGATAGCGTTCAATCAGAGCCATCATCAAACTCAAGTTCATTTCATTACCAACTATCAATGCCCCTTTTTAAAGTATAGATTTATTTTGTACATATATTTTCAGGGCTCCATGAAGCTGTAAAAAATATAGTACAAGAAAACCTACAGGGAGTTTTTTAACCTTTAAAGGTTAAAAACCCTTGCAGCAAAATAAAAATTTTGCTACTCCTAAACATTGAATATAAGGAATAAGTGGTTCGAACACTTAACCTACCGTGTGTAAAACGGTTGCTCTACCAGTTGAGCTAATTCCCTTTTTTGCGATCTTTTGCACTTGCTAATACTTTTTTTATATACATATATAAAAAGATAGTGTGAATCTATAAATGGTACGTATGTTTATACACTATAGATCAATATTAATAGATGTGAGTTATAGTGTATACGCTGGTAACGGCATTTATATATTTACATAACTTGCATATCTTTCTTCACAACGTGAAAGAATAGACACTGAATTTTTGTAACCTTTGTTTACTATTTTTCCCTATGGTATAAATGATAAATTGTAAACCTCAAATTTCCAAGTTTATATGATTATAAATATCCATACTAATTTCTAAATTAGATTGTATAGTTTTGTAAAAGTACAAAATTATTAAGATTATCAGTAGTATCTCCAAAAAACCTACTTGATTACCCAACATTTTATGTTGAGTAGTATACCCACGAAATTTATCCCCACGAAATTTATCGCCTATTCTACTTTTAGTAGTACTAATATAACTAACTCGAAAATACCTAACTCATTCCTTAAAGGCAATGATATGAATGGATTAGGGTTTGGAGGATTGGCATATTTAATAGAATACTCTAGGGTTTGTCTTGTCCCCCTTGTCTAGATGGGATGTCTAATGCTTTTTTACCTAACTCAAATATAAAACCTAAAGTAAGAAGTATAAAAAACAGTAGCATAACTACTAGTCCATATACCCCATTTAGATAGCTACTTACAGAATAAGGGTAAATTAATAAAATTTCTAGGTCAAATAGTAAAAACAATAAAGCAAAAATAAAAAATGAAATACTAAATTGTGTTCTATTCTGTCCTAAGAAAGAATGAAACCCACACTCAAAGCTGGTTTTTTTTTCACCGTAAGGATTGTGGGGTGCAAAGATAAGATTTATGGACAACAACAGTATAGCCAAGAAAGGTATAAAAAATAAAAAAAAAGTTAGGTTACTCATTTAATTATAGAATAGTAACATAGACATTATATTATTTAAACAAAGAATTTCTTTAGGGAAAAATATAAATAATAGAATTGTTAACGTTAAAATAGATATCTTCCCAGTCAAACTACTTGATAATGTTATAATGGCAGAGGATGTATTGGGAATGATACTACTATTTATACTATTAAACTTGTTATTATCCTTTGTATATTCAGGTTTTTCAAAGAATATTTCTTGTATTACAACTAAATAATATACAGCACTAATCACACTAGTTAAAATCGCCAATAGCGCCATAAATACGTATCCATTATCTAAAGCTGCACTTAATATCATCTGTTTAGCAAAAAAACCTAATAAAGGTGGCACACCTATAAAAGAAAATAACGTGATAGCTAGACTTATAGACAATAAAGGATTCATGTAAAAGTATCCCTTCAACTGGTGAATTAGTTGTATAGGGGATAAGTTTTTGTCTTTTAGCTGTTTTTCAGTGTGGTCTTGTTTGCTCTCTTGTTGTGGATCTTTCGCAGTATTTGGATCTGAGCTAGATAAATACCCTGTTGTTTCCACTTTTTTTCACCCTACAAAGCTATAACCTATTGTTATTAATATTATAAATGCATTTAAGTTGGATACAGAATATTGCATGATATAGAAAAAAAAAGCTTGTATTGATTCTATGCTATTTATACTCAATGCTAATAGTATAAACCCTATATGACTAATTGTACTATATGCAAATAATCTTTTTATTCTGAATTGTGTTAAACCTAATACAGATCCAATAATTAAAGATAGAAACGAACTAAGTAATAAATTACTTTTTCATGAATAATCTAACATAGTTATACTAGTATAATAAATGAACTCTAATAATAATATAAGTATAGAAATCTTAGCTATAATAGCTACAAATGTTGTTACTATTGTAGGAATTGCGTCGTATACGTCAGGGCTTCAAAAATGAAATGGCGCGGATGATATTTTAAATAAAAGTCCTACTGACATAATTACAAATGACAACTGTATGTAATATTGGTATATATTAGGTATATTTGTTATAGATGTAGTATTCTCTAGCCCATCTACGTTGTTCACCAAGATACTGTTAATGATATATATACCATCTAAATTGGTATTTCCAGAGTTAATATACAGTAAGCTTTGGCCCAGTAAGATTATACAAGAAGATAATCCCCCTAATAAAAAATAAGTCAAACCAGCATTCGTAGAGAGTTCCGAATTTCTATATATAGTCGATAACAGGTATAGACCATAACTCTGTAACTCTATGGCTAAAAAAATAGTAATTAGATCAGAACTAGCTATTAAAAAGGTAGCTCCTGTTATCACAAATAATATGATAAGTGGATATTCTATTATTCTAAATTGTTCCCCCATCTTGTTTAGTAGTTTAGTATTCTCAGTATTCGAATTTTCGGCAACATATCTCTTAGTAGATACAACATCTGACATACTTGCAGATTGTTCATGTCATACTTTTCTAGGGTAGAAACTTGATAGACTTAATATGAAGATGGTAAGGGCAAATATGAATAAAGTAAACACCAAAGTATGTATTTTACAATACACTAAACCTCCAAATAGACTTATAGATTTAGATAAAAAAGAAAAAGTGATAATAGTGGCTAATAAGAAACTACAGTTAGTTAAAATTAAAATTGTCAATCTGGCAAATAAAATAGACTTGTCTCTTCTGAAAGTTACAGCATTAGATATTAATAATAATAAAATACCTGAAAATAGCATATAAGACCTTTGAGATTTGAACTCAAAAAAGAAGAGGCTTTGTTTCTTGTTTTCTTGTTTTACCGTTAAACTAAGATCTTTTTTTTTTACTATGGGTAATAATAAAGGAACCTGTATTATCTATAATAGATTCTAATATTTTATAAAATTATTTAGAAGTATTATGTAGATGTAAGTCCACGAAAGTATTCTCTATTAATGAAATAAGAGGTACTATAATCACAAAATGAGAGAAATATAACACTGTACTAATTTGTCCAAACTCTATAAATGGAGATTCAACGTGTTTAGCACCTAATAGCATTAAAATTACAAAGTTGACTATAAAGATATAAAAAGCTATTTTACTTAAAGGTCTAAACTGTATACCTCTACTTCTACTTAAATCAGTAAAAGGCATAACTAATAATATTACTATGGCTGCAAACATAGCTATAACACCTAGTAATTTGTTAGGTATAGATCTTAAGATAGCATAGAAGGGAAGAAGGTATCATTCCGGAACGATCGCAGGGGGAGTTTGCATAGGGTTAGCTACCACGTAATTTTCACTATCTCCTAATATGTTAGGTGCGAAGAATACAAAGATAGATAAACCTAATATAAATAAAAAGATAGTTATTAAATCTTTAAATATAAAATATGGAGCAAATGGTAGTCTGTCAAAATTACCAGACACACCTAATGGGTTACCCGAACCTGCACTGTCATGTAATGCTATTAAGTGCATTAAAGCTAGTGCTGCTAATACAAATGGTAATACAAAATGTAGTGCAAAAAATCTATTTAAAGTAGCATTATTAACGCTAAACCCACCTCACAGAAATTCGACTATATCTTGTCCTATTCACGGTATAGCACTCATAAGGTTTGTAATAACTGTTGCACCTCATAATGACATTTGACCATAAGGTAATACATACTTGTTTAAAAACTTCGACTGTGCATTAAGCATCATTTCAGACACCCATTAGTGATCCAGTCTGTCGCGATCCTATATATGACCGACGATCTATAACTATTACAGTGTTCAATAAATAAATATTTTTTTTCTCTTATTAAATAGTATAATAGTTGTTTAATCGTTTTCACTGATGTTGCCAAAGAAATACATATTTCTTCAATAACCCTCACGAGTTATTCCGCCTTATTTTTATTTTTCTATATAGATTGAATAAAAATTCTTTTTTTAGCGGGACTACAATTTAAACAAGCGTACTTGTACTAAAGATTGCTTGCTTATATCGTTTTGGGCTATGATTAACTAACCCAAGAAAGCTGTAACTATCATTAATATAAAGATAATTACACCTAATGTTCACACTAAAGTTCTAGGCGCTCTGTATGAACCGTAATATAGACCTCTTCCAATGTGTAAATAAACTATGAAGAAGAAAGCTGCGGCAGTGTTACTGTGTAAGTAACGTATTAATCATCCGTTGTTAACGTCTCTCATAATGTGCTCAACTGAATTAAATGCTTCTAGCACACTAGGATTGTAGTGCATTGCTAAAGTAACACCTGTTATAATTTGTATAATTAAACAGAATGCTAATAAAGATCCGAAATTTCATAAGTAACTTATATTAGAGGGTTGTGGAGAATCGATTATATATGAATTGGCTAATCTCAATAGGGGATGACTTTTTAAAATACGCATATCAAAATATAAGAGTTAGATTTTTTATATAAAATACAAAGCTTACCATTCTATCTAGTTGCTAGATACCCTAGCTTGTTTTTTTTATATACCCTTACTCTCTAGTAGTACCCGTACATTTTTTTCTCTACTATCAAGTATAGTCCTAAAAGAGTAGACTTTTTTGTACAAAAAAGTACAGCCTTTACTTCGTTAGGAAAATAGATAAGTTTTTTATACTTAGAGAGTAATAAGACCTTTGAGACTTAAACTCAAAATAAAGCACATCGTTGTATAGTTTTCAGAAATATAATTTTTAGTGAAAACTCCGTGTCTTTTGTTTTACATTAAACTAAGATCTTTTTTTTTTATAAAAATATAAAACAGAACATAATATACCCTTCCGTTAAATACTCGCTACCCACTGATCTAAATAATTAATTAGTTAAAGGTAAAGAGATAAATGGATGGGGTTTAGGAGGGCTATTTAAAGCTCACTCCATAGACTCGTAAGATCTTTTCATTATAATTTGTAAATAATCTGAAAAGAACTCCGGAGTATATCAAGGGTATCTAGCAGTGCTTTTTCCTTCTACTAATTGTAAATAAACAATGTGTAAGAATAAAGCTGTAGCTACTACAGATATCATTGAACCTATACTACTAATTAAATTTCATCCTGCAAAAGCATCAGGATAATCGCTTATTCTTCTAGGCATTCCTTGTAGACCTAAGAAATGTTGAGGGAAGAATGTTAGATTACAATAAAATATGATAGACGTACTATCATATAAACGTGGACTATATATTAAGCTAGACAGATAAATGCTGTATAACTTCTCTTTCGTGTAGTCTCTGAGGATCCTACTAAGATAATCTTATGGCGTATATTGTTGGCTGGAAAAAAATAAATTTTCTTTTTATATGTCATGACCAATTATTTTATAGATAGGTTTCCTGCTGATTATCTAGATATACTTAAGATTTTTATTAACCTATTTTATGGGGGTAAAAGTTGGCAGTTATTTACTTAAGCCTTGTGAGATTTTTCAGCATATAGAAAGATTGGGAGGGGCTAATACAGTTTATTTTTCATTATCCGCTTTGTCTTTTGCGGAAGCAAAACGAGGTACAGATTGTATAATTCACGATTGTTCAGTTAAAGTTATTCACTGTTCGCTGTCTATACTTTTATTTATAATGGTTCATCTAACTTTGAAATGTTGTCTTGTAGCATTAATGGATGGAAATATTAATTCTTCACCTGCTTTATTATAACAAAAAACGAATTTACCACCTATACCATACTGTGGAGAAAGTACACCTTTTAATCCCTTAGATGGTTGATTATGAGTACGGTAAAACTCTTTGATACCTTCCGAGATGGCTTGTTTAGTTTCAGTAGAGCTAAAAGTACCATATTTGGGATGATTTTCTTTTTGGAACAATTCTTTTAGTTTATTAATTGTAGATATAGAGTGACGAAAACCGGATGAACTACCTGCAACTTTTAATACATTGTATTTAGGTTTATAGTAATCCATTCATTTTTGTTCTAAATCTAAGCATACTTTTATATCTGACTCACAAATTTCTAATATAGCTAAAGTAAAGTTTTTCAACCCATACTTTCTCATCGCTCTAGTCAATACTATACCGGTAGATTTATCTGAATTTGCATAATAAAAATGAGAAGTCATTCTTTTAGTCAAAGTAAGACTGCTCCCAACATACAAATCCATAGTTATATTATTTATGAATAAGTATACACCAGATTTACCTTTTAAATCTTTGTAAATAGCTCTTTTTTTTGTTTCAACATTATCAAAATACATAATAAAATGATGGTTAGGTGAACCTTTACTACCCTCAGAACCGTGATTAAATCTTTTGCCTCCCCAACCTGAGGTTAGGGGAAAAAAAAAATAATTTTTTTTTATACCTATGTTTCGTTCTGGCCTTTGATCTAGTCAATGGGCCAGAAAACAAAGTTTCGACTTAGAAAAATCCATTCTTCCCGTTAGCTTAACCCCTATAAATAAAATTCAGAAATGAACTTTAGATAGTAGTACGTTGTAACTTAGTCCTAATATCTTAGGAATTCAGAAGTATCAAGCACTGAATAGTGCAAATACTGCTCCCATACTTAATACGTAATGGAAGTGAGCCACGACGTAGTAGGTATCGTGGAATGCGGTATCAAGTGAGGCGTTGGCCAGAACAACTCCACTTAACCCTCCTATTGTAAATAGGAATACGAACCCTAGTGCAAATAACATAAAGACTGTTAAGTGTACTGATCCTCCGTAACAAGTAGCTAATCAAGAGAATATTTTAATTCCTGTAGGAACTGCTATAATTAATGTAGCAGCTGTGAAATAAGCTCTTGTATCAACATCTAGACCAACAGTATACATGTGATGGCTTCAAACTACGAAACCTAGTACACCGATGGACATCATAGCATAAACCATACCAAGATATCCAAAAATACTTTTGTTTGAAGCAGCTGATATTGTAGTACTAACTATACCAAAACCTGGTATTATAAGTATATAAACTTCTGGGTGACCGAAGAATCAGAAAAGATGTTGGTATAATATAGGATCTCCACCACCAGCTGTTTCAAAGAAGGAAGTATTGAAATTTCTATCTGTTAATACCATAGTTATAGCTCCTGCAAGAACAGGTAAGGATAATAAAAGCAGTACAGCGGTTACCATAACTGCTCAACCAAATAAAGATAATTTATGTAATCTTATACCTGGACTTCTCATATTTAATATTGTAGTAATGAAATTCATAGCTCCTAATAGACTACTTACACCTGATAAATGTAATGCAAAGATAGCTAAATCCACACTAGGCCCACTGTGACTTTGTATAGAGGATAAAGGTGGATAAAGTGTTCAACCTGTCGGTAAAAAAATAGACATTTTCCATCTCATTATTGTTAACCCTGATTACATTTAACAGTAAAAACTGCTTAATGAATCTCAATTAAATTGAGTTCTTTTAGTATTCATGCTGTTTTTTAAGTAAATTAGTTTAGATGTACCTTCTAAGGTTCTATACTCTCTAGATAATCTTATACGGTGAAATTCACGTCAATCTAAGAAATCTGGATGTTTAGAACTAAATAAGGGATAAACTGATAAATAATTTATTAAAAGGTTACAAGAAGTTTTTTTAGTTGTTCTAACCTCATAGGATAACTCAACAAAATTATCCCTAGTCCTTTTAATTTCATTGACTGTTTTTACACCAAGAAATTCTCTCATTTTTTCCATTATTTGGAAATTAGAGTTATTTTCTAGCGGTATATCAGAAGTAATTTTATACAGTTGTTTTTGAGAAATTCTCATATAATTTTTTACTACTTCTGCTATACTTAAATTTAGATCGAAGCTACAATAAAAATTACCATCAGCTTCTATAAAACCAGTTAATCAGGGATTATTACCCAACGAACTGCTATCTAAACCTAACTTAACTATTTTAGATTTTTCATCTAATCTAGCGTTTAATCAATCAATTAATCTACCGAGAGCTTCTATTTTAGGAGTTCTCATTTTACCATTAAGAAGTACAGCCATCTTTTGCACTGAATTTAAATCTTGAAATAAAATATTTAAATATCTATAATCTTTAGGATACACCAGAGTACCACCATTTAAACTTTCTTTAATTTTCATGGCTAAGGGTGCATCTTTGTCTACAAAAGTGATTTTTACTACAGGGTATAACAGTTTACCTTTTTGATTTCTAATTGTTTTAGGTACAATTATGGATCCGTCACCCTCTATCAACCCTGCTAAATAATGACCTAATAAATTATCATTAGATGAAGAGTGATATTGACGACGTTCAAAGGAAGATTTGGATATTTTACTTAACTTACCCTTCACGGTTTTAGTAAAATAAAGTCTATTTGTATTTATATTTTCATATAAAGTTGGACTATATCTTTCACCTGCTGCTTGCAAAGCAGCGTTGTATACCAAAGCTAGCCTTGTCAGTATTGTCTTTAATTTACCACAATTCATCAGATATCTTTACAACGATAAGGTTGTATGTCAAAAGGGAGACGAGGCAAGAAAAGAAAGCAAAACAAGTAGTCTTCTTTTTGGGAAGTTTTTTTTTAAACTACCCCAAAGTACGGCCTTCACTTCGTTAGGCAAAAACATGCAGGTGTATCACGTGTAGTCTCTGAGGACTCAACTGGATAATTATAAATCTGTTGATATCCTGCTTATTGTCCTTTAAATTATTAGAATACTATCTTTACCTTAGTATTTAATATATATTTTAGGGGATATCTAAGCATATAGTGATATTCATTATAGTAATTACTTACTACTCGGGCACAGGATTTTAGTACCCGCTCCATTTTCTATACCACTAGCGAATAGGAATAATAATAAACTAGGTGGTAATAGTCAGAAACTTATGTTATTAAGTCTAGGGAATGCCATGTCAGGACCCCCTACCATTAACGGTAGTAAAAAATTACCAAAACCTCCAATTAAAGCAGGCATAACCATAAAGAATATCATAACTATAGCATGAGCTGTAATTATACTATTATATAACTGGTTATCTGCTATGTATTGTACACCAGGTCCAGATAGCTCTAATCTTATTAAAACAGAAAAAGCAGTACCTATTAGTCCTGAGAACAACGCAAATATTAAGTACAATGTACCAATATCTTTAGCATTGGAAGATAAAAATCATCTTTCCAGTCATAAAGATATAGCCGCGTTTTGGGTATTTACTCTACCTTGTATGCTATTCATTTTAGAGTTAAAGGTCACTCTGGAAATGAACTAGCACAGTCCATTTTATAAGTTATATTTACTTATTTTATAACTATCTTATCTCTATTTAATATTAGCTATGTTTATAATATCAAAGTTTTCCAAATCCAATACTTGAAAATAGCTTATAAGACTTTTGAGATTTGAACTCAAAAAAGAAGAGGCTTTATTTCTTGTCTTCTTGTTTTACCGTTAAACTAAAATCTTTTTGGTGTTCAGATCTCTATGAGACCAGCCCAACACAAAATCACTGTACTCGTTCTCCCTAACCGATTCATTTCGGTTAAGGGTAAAGGGATAAGTGTCTCGAACACCCGACGACCGACAACACTGTCACGGTCGCTCTATCCTATGGAGCTAATCCCTTTTTTTGCTTATGATTCTTGGCATTATTTTTTATGGTAATGCCAAGAATCATAAAAAATAGGCACTAAAAGTAGGACTAAGAATAAAGTTTATTGGTTTCTTAATCATACTAGGAATTTTTCCAAAGAGACACTTTGGATTGAGATTGGCATGGAACTATGCAGTATACCACATATTTCTGAACATTGTCCAAAGAAAGTACCCTCTCTGTTAATATGCACAGACATTTGGTTCAATCTACCTGGATAAGCATCACATTTTATACCTAATGATGGACAAGCAAAGGAATGGATCACATCTGCGGCTGTAACCATGAATCTAGTATGAGTTAATTCAGGTAAAATGATTCTATTATCCACTTCCAACATTCTTAGACCCCCTTGTTCTAGATCTGATTCTGGTACTAAATATGAATCGTATTCAATAAATTCGTCCTCATTATTTAAAAAATCTACATACTGGTAACTTCAGTATCATTGGTGACCTTCCACCGTAATAGATAAATTAGGGTCAGTAACTTCATCCATTAGATATAATAATTTAAAACTAGGGAATGCTATTAATATCAAAATAAGAGCGGGAGTAATTGTTCAAATTAATTCAATCAAAGTACCGTGGTTTAAGTATTTGTTACTTATTATAGAGTTATAGTATATATAGTTTTTTAAAATAGATACTAATATTCAACTTACACCTAGCAGTATAATAAATAAATAAAACATAATATTATTATGTAGTTCTATTAATGCTTCCATTTGAGGACTGGCTGTGTCTTGAAAATATAATCCCCAAGGATGTGGTGCATCACATAAAGAAAGGTTGAATAATAAAGAATTCATACTAAAATCTATAAGTTTATTGCATAATGAAATGTACCAAGTATGAAAGGTTAAGACAAAAAAAACAGATGTTCTTTAGGTCCTAAATAATAATATAAAAATTTGTTTTGGCTATATTTGCCTATTGTCTGAACTCGTAGTTTTTTTCAGATATTATCGCTTGCGCAGTACTATATTACTTTTAAAATGTATGCCAAACTTTTATTACACGTTTTTAAGTTATAAATACAAGGGGAGCATGTAAGTAATAATACAGTATAATCTACTAGTTAGTAGTTCTTAAAAAAAAAAAGTATAAAAATAGAATAAATATAAGCAAATACTATTTCAACTATGTCTAATCCCCCTACATAAATGGCTAGTATTGTAATATAGTATATAGAAATAAGTGATTCGAACACATAACCTTTCCTATTACCTACAGTAAACTGTATTAGGATTACTCTATCCATTGAGCTGATTTCTCTTTTTTTCAGTCTTGAAACACTTTTTTTTTTGTAGCAAAAGTGGTAAGAAAGTATATTATACTCGAATTATGTTAGACTTCAAACAGTCTAGGGGTATCAACTATATATTACTGTTCAATAGATATCATTACTATATCTGTCGAATATACTAATGTTGAAATAGAATAATGTAAACCATCTAGTATAGGTGAAGGATATATACCTAATACTACTGTAAACAATACTAGAATTAGAAGTATAACAAATTCACGTTTATTTAGATCGGGTATATTTACTTTGAAAAATTTAGAAAATTTACCGGCAAATGCAATACGGTTAAACATGTACATAGTATAGGCTGCGGACAATACTATAGATGAACTTGCTAATGCTCCCATAAGAGGCAATCTTTCAAATGTACCATAGAGACTTAAGAATTCCCCTATAAAATTAAGTGTTAAAGGGGTTCCAGCATTTCCTAGACAAAGAATGAAGAATAAAATAGAAAATAGTGGCATTATTTGAGCAACTCCTCTGTAGAAAGTGATCAATCTAGTAGAAGATCTATCATACAATACTCCACCTGCACAAATGAATAAACCAGAAGATACAAATCCATGAGCTAACCCTAAAGTGATACCTCCTTCAATACCTTGTATAGTATTACTAAACACACCTAAAACGTATACAGCTGCGTGAGACACCGAACTATATGCTATTAGTTCTTTAATGTCAATAGTTCTCAGCGTACTAAAACTTGCATAAAGGATAGTGATCACTCCTATAAGATACACTATAAAAGTATAATCTAAAGAAGCTTTAGGTAATATAGGTAAAATTAATCTTAATATACCATATAAACTCAATTTCAATACTATAGCAGCTAATAGTATACTACCACCTAAAGGAGACTCAACATGTGCCTTTAATAGTCACGTGTTTAAAAATATAACGGGTGTTTTTACTGCAAAAGCAATAAATATCCCGCAAAATAAAAAAAATTGTGTGGAATAGTTTAAATTTATTTTATATAATCCATCCAAATCTGTAGTACCCATAACCGAATATATAACTAATATCGACAATAATAAAAATAAAGAACCCAATAGAGTATATAAAAATAAATAAAAGCTTGCTCTTACTTTGTTACTTGAACCAAATAGTCCTATTAGAATAAATAAAGGGGGTAAAATACTTTCAAAAAATATGTAAAATAAAAAAATATCTAGTACCATAAACACAGCCAATAAAAGAGTTTCTAATAATAACATTATTATTAAATATCACTTTACATCGTGTGATATAGATGTTCAATTGGACAATATAGTAATAGGCATTATAAAAGTAGTCAATAATACAAAATAAATAGAGATACCATCTAATCCTAAATAGAACGGATATTCACTAACATTATGTGGTTCTAATACAAATTGAAATTGGTTATATGAAAAATCAAACAATATAAATATAAATAAGCAAAGAAGAAAATTAAGTATAGATATGAACAATGCTACTTTTTTTTTATTTTCGAGAGATTTGTATTGAAATGGGAAATTTTCAAGATCAGCTGAGATTATAAATACACCTAATAAAGGTAAAGTAAGTAAAGTTAATAATAACATATAATAATATATGTAGGATAGATCCCACCTTAATATATTTTACATGGTAAATTATAATAAAATCTATGTAGATTTGGTTACATATTCCATGTAAAATAAAATGTAAAGAAACCATTGACATCTCGTTAGTTTAGAACTCCTTTTTATGGAGTCGTTTTACAACCAATAGTATGAAAAAAGAAAAATGAAAAGTCTAAATAATTCCAATACGGTAATTAGCTAAAAAAGTATAATCTAAAGAAGCTTTAGGTAATATAGGTAAAATTAATCTTAATATACCATATAAACTCAATTTCAATACTATAGCAGCTAATAGTATAGAGGAACCAGTGATTCGAACACTCATCTCAACGCGCCGAAAACGTCCGCTTTACCAATTAAGCTAATTCCCCTTAATATAAGAACGAGATTTTCCGATTCATCCACCTGGTTAACAAAAAGGACTTCTAACCCCCCTTATTTGGGTTAGTAGAGATAAGGAAGAATTGAACTTCAAATTTATGATCTGCAATCAAAACGCAGAACCATCTGCAACTTACCCCTTTATACTTTAAATCAGTAGTATAAAAACTGTTAACAACATTTACCTTGTTTATAGGGATTAATGTAATTCTAAACAATCTTTGATATATGAACATGATAAAACTACAAATACCTGAGCTTGTATAAAGGCTATTCCTAGTTCTAATCCACAGAACGCTATGATAAATGCTAAAGGTAATAGACCTAAAAAGAAAAAGAATATACCAGAAGTCATAATATTATAAGTAAATCCACTAAGTATATTTAATAGCATATGTCCTGATATTATGTTGGCACCTAATCTTAATCCTAAAGAAACATTACGGGCAAGATATGATATAAATTCTATAAGCACTAAAAGAGGTAATAATGCTAATGGACAACCTGCAGGTACAAATAATGAAAAGAAATGTAAACCATGTTTTTGAAAACCTAGTATAGTAGCACCAAGAACTATAGTAAAACTTAAAGAAAAAGTTAAGATAAAATGGCTTGTAGAAGCAAAACTATAGGGAATCATACCTATTAAATTATTTATTAAAATAAAAACAAATAATGCGTAAATAAATGGAAAATATTTTTGTCCATTAGTAGCATTTATTTGATTTACTACTATTCCATGTACAGTTGCATATATTGTTTCTAAACTTACTGATCAATTGTTAGACACTATCTTGTTTTGATTAGTAGCTAATGTATTAAATAATAATGTAATAAAGAAAGCTATAACAAGGTATAATCCTATGTTTGTTAAAGATAAGTGTATATTAGCTAGTACAGGTAAGTCTAAACTGATTAAGTCTCTTATTTCGAATTGGTCTAATGGACTAGTATTAAAATTGAATGTGATGAAATTTGTGTTCATTGTATTAATAGAATATTTATATAATTGAAGAGCTACTTTTTTTATTACTATTTAAACCCAAACATATTCGTTTTTTACTCCCAAAATAAGAAAAAAGCGAATCTAAGGGGAGTAAAAAAGGTAATCTAATGAGAGAAAATAAGGGAATCTAAAGTGAAAAAAAATAAAAATTTGTTCTCCCTTTTTTTCTTAGCCTACTTTAAAAAAGTCCATAGATAAACTAGAATTTATTCCTATCATCTACCTATACTGTACTTTCTATAAGATAAAGAATAGTATCATAATATAGGTTATACTTTAGCAAATATAGTATGAGGCTATTTAACGAAATGTGAATATAATTTGGATTAGTAGATACAACTAAAGGTTTAGTAAGCATGCTTACTAATAACATAAAGTATAAGGTACAATTAAAGACAAGAATATAATAGCTAGTTCTAGTACTTTTTTTAGACTAAAAAATACCGGGAAATCCTTATAAAATAAGTACTAGAGATAAGGAAGAATTGAACTTCAAATTTAGGATTTGCAATCAAAACGCAAAACCATCTGCAACTTACCCCTTTATAAATCAATTCTAAAAAAAGTGTAATACTAAAATAAAGTACAAAAAACAAGGTCTTTATTGGAATATATTCATGTT
>Ga0233341_1000051_pt1:10000-15010 | contig 15010 bp, 12 predicted proteins | sample GEONDECOMP247_FD_180672 | JGI IMG/M metagenome (GOLD analysis project Ga0233341, IMG submission 180672) | Leaf litter microbial communities from Shasta-Trinity National Forest, California, United States - GEON-DECOMP-247 | ecosystem: Environmental > Terrestrial > Plant litter >...
ACAACGTAGTGATTTAACCAACAGCGTCGAACCGACGACCGAAAGGGGCAACACATCCGAGAGAAGACCGAATATGGAAGCCCTCGTGCGAAGCCACCGCAAACCCCAAAACTCCACGTTGAATGGAACTTACAGGCTTTGTTTTCCCGGTGCCTCCGAAGATGAGCATTGCCAACATTACCGCTCATGTGTTACCGAGCCGCACGATAGCTCGTTGAGAGTCGACCGCCCTACAAATGACCCAAGGCCAATTTTCAAGCAGACCCGACAAGCAACGCATCCATCGCACCACCCTTCGCACGAAATTTCTTTTCCAACCCGAAGCCCACCAAGGGAGTAATAGGGAAAAAGACAAGGCAGTGGAAGTTAAGGAGTCGGATTGGTCACCACTTAACCTTTTTAACGCACCCGCACGGCAAACGAAGGGGCCAGGGAGCACCCACAACGATCGCACAAAGAACGGCTCGACCGCAAGTCCCGTCAAACTCATGCCCACCAAGGGAGTAATAGGGAAAAAGACAAGGTAATGGAAGTTAAGGGGCCGGATTGGTCACCACTTAACCTTTTTAACGCACCCGCACGGCAAACGAAGGGCCCATGGAGCACCCACAACGATCGCACAAAGAACGGCTCGACCGCAAGTCCCGTCAAACTCATGCCCACCAAGGGAGTAATAGGGAAAAAGACAAGGTAATGGAAGTTAAGGGGTCGGATTGGTCACCACTTAACCTTTTTAACGCACTCGCGCGGCAAACGAAGGGCCCATCAGGAGCGCCCAAGGGACGGCTCGAACCGAAAGCCCGTGAAAGTCATGCCCGCCAGGTGAGTGATAGGCAAGCATGCAAGCTAGTGGGAGTTAAGGAGTCGGATTGGTCACCACTTAACGTTTTTAGCTCGCTTGCCCGGCAAACGAAGGGCCCCATCAAGAGCGCCGAAGGAACGGCTCGAACCCAAATCCCGTCAAAGTCATGCCCACCAAGCGAGCGGCCGACAAAAAGACAAGGCAGTGGGAGTTAAGGAGAGGAATCGGTCACCACTTAACGTTTTTGGCTCGCTTGCCCGGCAAACGAAGGGCCCCATCAAGAGCGCCGAAGCAACGAATCGAACCCAAAGCCCGTCAAAGCCATGCCCACCAAGCGAGCGACCGACAAAAAGACAAGGTAGTGGGAGTTAAGGAGAGGAAGTGGCCACCGCTTAACGTTTTTGGCTCACTTGCCCGGAAAACGAAGGGCCCATCAGGAGCGCACACAAGGGGCGGCTCGAACCGAAAGCCCGCCAAGTGAGTGATAGGCCGAAAGACAAGCTAGCGGGGGTTAAGGAGCCGGATTGGTCGCCACTCAACGTTTGCTAGCTCGCTTTCCCGACAAACGAAGGGCCCCATCAAGAGCGCCGAAGGAACGGCTCGAACGCGAAGCCCGCCAAATTCATGCCCACCGAGTGAGCGACCGACAAAAAGGCAAGGCAGTGGGGGTTAAGGAGTGGGACTGGTCACCACTCAACGTTTTTAGCTCGCTTGCTCGGCCAAGCGAAGGGCCCCATCAAGAGCGGCGAAGGAACGCCTCGAACCCAAAGCCCGTCAAAGTCGTGCCCACCAAGTGAGCGACCGACAAAGAGGCAAGGTAGTGGCAGTTAAGGAGAGGAATCGGTCACCGCTTAACGTTTTTCGCTCACTTGCCCGGAAAACGAAGGGCCCATACGGAGCGCCCAAGGAACGGCTCGAACCGAAAGCCCGTCAAAGTGATGCCCGCCAAGTGAGTGGCAGGCAAAAAGGCAAGCTAGTGGGAGTTGAGGGGCCGGATTGGTCACCACATAACGTTTTTAGCTCGCTTGCCCGGCAAACGGGGGGCCCCATCAAGAGCGTCGAAGGAACGACTCGAACCCAAAGCCCGTCAAAGTCATGCCCACCAAGTGAGCGACCAACAAAAGACAAGGTAGTGGGAGTTAAGGAGAGGAACCGGTCGCCACTTAACGTTTGTGGCTCACTTGCCCGAAAAACGAAGGGCCCATCAGGAGCGCCCATGGAACGGCTCGAACCGAAAGCCCGTCAAAGTCATGCCTGCCAAGTGAGTGATAGGCAAGAGGACGAGCCAGCGGGAGTTAAGGGGCCGGATTGGTCACCACTTAAACGTTTTTAGCTCGCTTTCCCGGCAAACGAAGGGCCCCATCAAGAGCGCCGAAGGGACGGCTCGAACCCAAATCCCGTCAAAGTCATGCCCACCAAGTGAGCGGCCAACAAAAAGACAAGGTAGGGGGAGTTAAGGTGTCGGATTGGTCACCACTTAACGTTTTTAGCTCGCTTTCCCGGCAAACGAAGGGCCCCATCAAGAGCGCCGAAGGAACGGCTCGAACCCAAAGCCCGTCAAAGTCATGCCCACCAAGTGAGCGACCGACAAAAAGACAAGGCAGCGGGATTTGAGGAGTCGGACTGGTCACCACTTAACGTTTTTAGCTCGCCTGCCCGAAAAAACGAAGGGCCCATCAGGAGCGCCCAAGGAACGGCTCGAACCGAAAGCCCGTCAAAGTCATGCCCGCCGAGTGAGTGATAGGCAAAAGGACAAGCCGGCGGGAGTTAAGGTGTCGGATTGGTCACCGCTCAACGTTTTTAGCTCGCTTTCCCGGCAAACGAAGGGCCCCGTCAAGTGCGTCGAAGGAACGACTCGAACCCGAATCCCGTCAAATTCATGCCCACCAAGCGAGCGGCCGGCAAAAAGACGAGGCAGTGGGAGCGAAGGAGAGGAGTTGTTCACCGCTTAACGTTCTTAGCCCGCTTGCCCGAAAAACGAAGGGCCCATCAGGAGCGCACCCGGGGGGCGGCTCGAACCGAAAGGCCGTCGAACTCATGCCCGCCAAGTGAGGGATAGGCCAAAAGACAAGCTAGCGGGAGTTAAGGAGCCGGATTGGTCACCACCACCGGTTTTTTAGCTCGCTTGCCCGGCAAACGAAGGGCCCCATCAGGAGCGCCGAAGGAGCGGCTCGAACCGGAAGCCCGTCAAAGCCATGCCCGCCAAGTGAGTGATAGGCAAAAAGACAAGCCAGCGGGAGTTAAGGAGCCGGGTTGGTCACCACTGGCCGTTTTTAGCCCGCTTGCCCGGCAAACGAAGGGCCCCATCAAGAGCGCCGAAGGAACGACTCGAACCCAAAGCCCGTCAAAGTCATGCCCACCAAGTGAGCGGCCGACAAAAAGGCAAGGTGGTGGGAGTTAAGGAGAGGAATCGGTCACCACTTAACGTTTTTCGCTCGCTTGCCCGGGAAACGAAGGGCCCGTCAGGAGCGCCCAAGGAACGGCTCGAACCGAAAGCCCGTCAAAGTCTCGCCCGCCAAGTGAGCGATAGGGAAAAAGACAAGCCAGTGGGAGTTGAGGAGCCGGTTTGGTCACCGCATAACGTTTTTAGCTCGCCTGCCCGGCAGGCGAAGGGCCCCATCAAGAGCGCCCAGGGGAAAGGCCCGGACCCAAAGCCCGTCAAAGTCATGCCCACCAAGTGAGCGACCAACAAAAAGACAAGGTAGCGGGAGTTGAGGAGAGGAATTGGTCGCCACGCAACGCTTGTGGCTCACTTGCCCGAAAAACGAAGGGCCCATCAGGAGCGCCCAAGGGACGGCTCGAGCCGAAAGCCCGTGAAAGTCATGCCCGCCAAGTGAGTGATAGGCAAAAGGACAAGCCAGCGGGAGTTAAGGAGTCGGATTGGTCACCCCTTAACGCTTTTGGCCCGCTTGCCCGGCAGACCATCAAGAGCGCCGAAGGAACGGCTCGAACCCAAAGCCCGTCAAAGTCATTCCCACCAAGTGAGCGACCAACCAAAAGACAAGGCAGTGGGAGTCAAGGAGGGGAATCGGTCACCGCTTAACGTTTTTAGCTCGCTTGCCCGAAAAAAACGAAGGGCCCAGCAGGAGCGCCCGAGGAACGGCTCGAACCGAAAGCCCGTCAAAGTCATGCCCGCCAAGTGAGCGATGGGCAACGGGACAAGCTAGTGGGAGTCAAGGGGTCGCATTGGTCACCGCTCAACGTTTTAAGCTCGCTTGCACGGCAAACGAAGGGCCCCATCAAGAGCGCCGAAGGAACGACTCGAGCCCAAATCCCGTCAAAGCCATGCCCACCATGCGTGCGGCCGACGAGAAGACAAGGTAGTGGGAGTTAAGGAGAGGAACTGGTCACCACTTAACGTCCTTGGCTCCCTTGCCCGAAGAACGAAGGGCCCATCAGGAGCGCACACAAGGGGGCGGCTCGAACCGAAAGCCCGTCAAAGCCATGCCCGCCAAGTGAGTGACAGGCAAAAAGACAAGCCGGCGGGAGTCGGATCGGTCGCCGCTCAACGTTTTTAGCTCGCTTGCCCGGCAAACGAAGGGCCCCGTCAAGAGCGCCGAAGGAACGGCTCGAACCCAGAGCCCGTCAAAGTCGTGCCCACCAGGCGAGCGACCGGCGAAAAGGCAAGGTAGTCGGGGAGTTGAGGAGAGGAATTGGTCGCCACTTAACGTTTTTAGCTCACTTTCCCGAAGAACGAAGGGCCCCTCAGGAGCGCCCAAGGAACGGCTCGAACGGAAAGCCCGTCAAAGTCATGCCCGCCAGGTGGGTGGTAGGAAAAAAGACAGGCCAGTGGGAGTTAGGGACTCGGATTGGTCGCGACTTGACGCTTTTAGCTCGCTTGCCCAGCAAACGAAGGCCCCATCAAGAGCGCCCGAGGAACGACTCGAACCCAACGCCCGCCAAAGTCATGCCCACAAAGCGAGTGGCCATCAAACGGGCAAGGTAGCGGGAATTGAAGGAGAGGGACTGGCCACTGCTTAACGTTTTTAGCTCACTTGCCCGGAAAACGAAGGGCCGATCAGGAGCGCCCAAGGAACGGCTCGGACACGAAGCCCGTCAAAGTCCTGCCCAACAAGCGAGTGACCAGAAAAGAGAAAAGGCGGTGGGAGCTAAGGAGAGGGATTGGTGGCCACTTAACGTTTTTTAGCTCGCTTTCCCAAAAAACGAAGGGCCCATCAAGAGAACCCACAAGGAGCGCCCAAGGAGAA
>Ga0233341_1000052_pt1 | contig 14923 bp, 21 predicted proteins | sample GEONDECOMP247_FD_180672 | JGI IMG/M metagenome (GOLD analysis project Ga0233341, IMG submission 180672) | Leaf litter microbial communities from Shasta-Trinity National Forest, California, United States - GEON-DECOMP-247 | ecosystem: Environmental > Terrestrial > Plant litter > Unclassified...
TGTAGTCCCCATTTGCGCTTGGGCGAGAAAAAGGGACCGGTTCATTGGAAGGGAGTGGGACGGAGAGATGCTTCAAGCAAGGAAGCAGCTAATATAGGACTAGATCTGCAGCACAGCGCGACCACAAAAGGGTGAAAAGGGTGAAAGGTTATAAATGTACGATGAGGAGTTGAAGATAAAGGAGGCAGGCTGACTCTCTCAATTTCCGCCCGTGTCATAACACTGCGAGAAGTCGCCATTTGACATTTTTGGAAACCATCTTTTGCCTGTGTTTGCACGTTACTTGGCCAGGCTGGGTCTTGGACGGTCTGCAATAATCCACTTTGCAGGTTGAACTTCCTCGCTCATGATTACCACGGCCAGCCCCTGCCTCCACAACCCCGCATCCCTCATGTCCTGCGGACTGGCGCGTCAATGGCTTCCCGAATAATCAACAGTTGTCCTATCGGTTTGCTCTAGGCTGACTCTCTACTGACTGAACTCGTACCAAAGTATTTTCCAGTCCGCTATCGTCGAGTATCCTGCCACAATTAGCCACACGCGGTGGAGCGTCAAGGCTCCGTGCCTAAGTGCCGTACTTGTGAGGCGATGAAAGACACGCTGAACGCAGCTTACGTCTGCGCGACGCAGTTCAGATAGCAATCCCTGTTTGTGCCGAGCAAATCGGGCTTAATTTTCAAGCCCAACTAGTAAAAAACAGCTGGTGTAGGTATAAGACTTGTTTGATCTCGATGTTGAGAAGCTGTTGACGCGGGTACTGTGCTCGTGCTTAGGCAAAGTATGACGAAAGGCAATTGACTTCTACAAACGAGGCGGGTGCCTTTCGAGAATGCGTACGAGTGAGCGGCGGTCTTGTGAGCTGCACGTTACAGTGTATCTGAACACTGGGATGAAAAAGTCTAGAATTTCTTCATTCAATCTATGCCCATGGAGACAGAAGCGGACTTCGATGCTTTGCGTGGTTGGCAGCCCGGCACCATGATATAGTTCAGCGCGACAATCCTCAGTTTGGGCGATACGGCTGGCCCGTTCGATCTGTTTCCCTCTCGTCATTCCGCTCATTTCCCAGCCGACTGTACGAACCGCCACAGAAACTGCTCAATTATGAAGCCATCTCTGTCTGCTCCGTTCTAGGCAGTTTTGAAGCACTCTTCTCCACCCCTTGGAACGTGCGATCCTGCAGAGGCCAGCAGTGGCGCAGGGTTTCGTCCGAGCTAAAATTCACTCCATGTACCCAGGTTGCGGCACCTCGCCCTGACATATAGCTTCAGAAATATAGACGACGGCGCGATGTGCCTCTATATGGTGGCTTGATTGGCGGTATGGTGGGCGTGCGTGCGCCGGCCGAACCCAGTCGCAGCATAAGATTCCTGCGTAGTTGCGGACGGCGCGCCGCGTCGGTGTCCGGCCTTCCAGTTATGTGGGGTATTAAGCTCACCACGCAACGAACGATACGGAAGACACCCTGGGAACGGCCCGACCAACCAGCGGAAGATTCTGGCTCCCCTTTATCGCAAGACAGCGTGCGCTGAGTTCAAAGTGTAATCATCATGCTTGCCGCATGCATGCGGCCCGGCCGAAAAGCCGGCCGGTCGGTCTTCGGACTGCTCGGCCGCATCCGCAAATAGACAAATCGCCCGCTCTTTCTTAGGAGGTCGAGAGCTGTGCCTAAACCCCTATGGTAGGTTGGCAAGGTGCGAGTTCAACCTGAACTCTCGCCCTCGAATACTGTCTATACCTGAATCCCGCTATGTTCCCTGCCACTAGCACATTCAGACCTCCGAACATCCATATCGTCTGAACACAGACAGTAACGTCTCCGCCGAAAAGGCCTTGTGCTTGCTCGGCAGCGGGGCGGGAACTTGCGGCCGGCCGAATTACGACCCGCCTCGGCGCCCATGATTAGGGCAGGAGCCCGAGGCGATGCGGGGTTGGGTCGCGTGGGCCAGCCTGACACAGCTTAGACGCTCGGCCATGCGCTTCTGTCTCTTTCGCTACTGGGATACCAATATCGAAGATGGATACTCGCCGGGATCAAGAACAACCTCTACTTTATGAGCCAGCAATTGACAACAGGCGCCCGAAGCGTCAGGGCGGAGTGGCCTGCCTCAGGTGAGTGCTCTGCCTGGCTGCAGAATTGGCAGAGTGTACAAGGCATAGAGTAATGACCTCATGGCTATGTATACTCAGGTGTGCTGCTTTTACTACCTTCAGTCTTGTGTTCCTATTCTTTCTATCTATCTTGGGAGTGCTGGTCTACCAAGGATGGACCGCCCTCCGGAATGCTCAACACCCACACAAGTCGCTCTGGTATGACTCGGCCAAACACAACAAATCGTTACCAGTCATCAACTACCTGGGTCGTGATGATCTGTTTGACATCGGTGTGACAGTGTGGCTTCTGCCAACTGAGGTCGACATTGCTAGGAACAAACAGATCCGAGAAGCTAGCTCCGTCGTCGACTCCGCCCCTCGCGATAGCGACCTTGCCGACAAGGACAGGCTGCAACCGAACGATTACGGCTTCATCGACTCGCCGGCCATTCCACTTTACTCCGACATTGTTTTCAGAAATGCCACCATGACGTCTAAGCATCTCCTCGAAACAGTCAACTTCTCACTGCCAATTGCTCGCTTTTGTGGACTCAACGTTTCCAACAGTGACTTGAAAGCCGCCTTCGTTCTCATTCCTCATCGAGGCGGTCTCCTGGACAAAGCGAACAAGTGGAGCTCCGTAGTTCCAGACTGGATGACCAAGTCTGCGGTCCGACCTTGGCCGTGCGTCGGACAGCATAAACTGGATGACAGCTTAGGAACTTAGCACTGACGAACTCATCCGTGGGCGTGTGCAGTTTCCCACTTGGGGCTCTCGACATCGGTCCCAAGTCCATGCGAGATGAGATCATCGAGGCCGGAGCGATCGTTTTACCGCTCATCCGCTTCAACAACCCCCCTGCTCCTTTGAAGGCGAATACGACGAGCTCCACCGCCAGCGCCACTGGAGCAGACACCATCACAGGCAATCTCAACACATTCGTCAAGGATGAAGATGATGATGATGACGAAGACGGTGACAGTTCTGAAACCGATCAAGTTCAATATACAGTCATCAATGGGGTGTATCACGGTCCTGTGACCAAACATGGCAAGAAACCGTCTGGCAGCCGCTGGGCTAATCCAGAGCTCGTCCGCCCTTACGTCATCTCGCGCACACAATTACGAGTCATCGATTCGGCCGCTCAATACAGTCTTGAAGGATTCAACAAGCAGCACAGACAGTACAAAGACTATGCCTGCACGGCTGCGGACGCTAAATGGCGGTTGTCCAAACTCGCGCACGAGAACTGTCATGTGGGATGGGACAATGTCGGTCCGTTTGGCTTACGAGTGACACTGGACGCGGATCTTGATAATGATGGCCGAAAGACTCGAGCGCAAAGGACGTACGGGCCCAGCTTGTCTGTCAAGCCGAAGAGCTACGGACCACAGGATTTAGTGAAGATACCTGTCAACAGGACCGTCATTGACAAGGACGAAGATGGCGTCTATACCCCTTTGGGATCATACGAGGAGTGTACAAGTAAGTCATACATTCTTCTTGAGTTATGCTACATCACGCTGACCCAGAAAGTGTTTGTGCAGGCAATCTAACTGCCATTGACATTGCCTGGCGGATCTCGTTCTCCGGTCGGACGCCTGTTAAGGCGTGGTTAGCCGACAAGCTGAACGACTTTGCTTCGACTGACGTCGCGCACAACGCGACAGAACTCAACAAAGCATCGCAACAGGATACTCACGTGCTCTTCGACGGCTTGGCCGGCCACAAGCATAACCAAAACTCCCACCCGCGTCGGCGATTTGCGCTTTGGCTCGTGCAGTCCTTACTTAGCGTCATACTTTGGTTCGGCAGCCTCTACTACTGGTACAGTATTCGGGGTACAATTGGCTTGGCCACCAAGGCGTGGTGTGTCATCGGGGCGACCGACATCCTCCTCCCGACGGCTGAGATAGTGAGGGACGTGGTTACACACAAAGTGGACCCGGTTGGGTTGTTCGGAATCTTGCCTGCAGGACTCGTGGTCTCGTCTCCCGCATTGCTCATGCTTAAGAATACCAGCCGCCTAGAGTGTACTTGGACCGGGCCCAACGGTCGGCAGAGGACCATTCCTCGCCTACGGCGTCGACCAGCCAACCATCTCGAACGAGCTTCGGACCGCGTGGAGGCGGCCATTCCGCTCCGCAACATTCTCCTCGCCGGGAGTGCCATTCTTTTGGTGTACAGCGTCCGTCCGGCCAGCAACATCTTCGTCATCCAGTCTTCCTTGCCAGCCTTCACTTTCGACGATCGCAGCAAGACATGGAAGACTGATCGCATCTTCTTAGCCCTCCACAACGCACTCGTTATGACTTCCCGAGGAGTTCAGTTGAGCGTAAACTTTCGGCGCAAGCGATGGGCGGGTGACGCCAAGTGGGTGGTCAAAGGAGCCGCACTATCGCAGCTGCTTGGCGTTGTAGGCTTGTCAAGGCTGGTGACAGGTCATTGGGAGCATTTCCCAGGCTTCACCGTCGATGCCGCGCTCGAACTAGGGTTTGCCGCGGCGGAAGCAGCGCAAGCTTGGCTTTACGCTGGAGGGGAGGAGGACGACGTGGAGGAAGACAAGTGACAGGGGACTTGGATTGAAATTGAAGCATATTCATCGGACGGAAACCAAGTTCGCCTTAAACCAAACAAACTACCAAAATTGTGATTTGTTTGCTTATAAGATTTGAGCTCTGCAACTCAATTAACGGTGAGTCGCTATTGCCCACAGGCAACAGGATCACCCACAAAGCTACTCTGTTACATGACCAAATTGCTTGAAACTTATCTTGAGCCGGCATCGGTGCCGGTTGCTGTGCGCGTGGCTTCTGCTTGCTTATGATTCGCTCATCGATGTGCAAAGTAAGTGCTTGCCCCCGCGTTTGGCTTTGAATGTCCTATCTCGGGGGTCGTGCCACGAGTTGGATCTGTACAGTCGCCTCACTGGCTGATTCGGCGTCACGGCATACTGTATGGCGGCTGTCGCCATCCCAAGGCAGCTGACTGGCCACATTGCCGTCTTGTCAAGAGGCCTAGTGTGCATCCTCAACGATGATCTGTACAACGCGACTTTGTCTTGTCTTGTCCCATTAGCTTCAGGTGAGCGTCCTCCGGGGTATATGCTGTTGGGATGGTGTGGTGCTAACGAGTGGTTCCATATACTCAACGTGTCCGTGAATCTATGGGCTCAGCACACATGGGCACAGGATCAGTATGAGGTATCGCGGGACAAGGAGTTACGGTCAAACGGGTACCTCTGAAAGCTGGTGTCATCGTCGTGTAGCGCGCTAAGAAGGGGCATGGTTTAGGCGACTTGCGAATGTCGTACGAGGAGCCGTGCAAATGTCTCGCTAAAAGTCGACTGCTACATTTCACATGTCTCCCATACAATGAAACGGGATATGCACTTTGAACAGCAAAATCGCTATGAGCCCCACGAGAGAACCGATAACTATACCTATGAAAGTTTGGTGACCTTTTCCATTTTCCAGACGCCTTAAATGACCTGCAGCACAAGTGGCTGCGGTGCTTCAAACGCTGTGAATGTCACCTGCTTGCGGCTCAGCGAAGCAGCAGCTCCTTTCTCCCGCTGCATCTTCCGCGCCCAAACTTGTCCTACATGGTTCCCCTGGCCATCGTTGCGCCATGGGTGCATTCCGTCGTCATATCGTCCATACCTTGATTCGACCAGTTGATCTTCGGCCTCAGGTTCCACGACGCGGCTCAGGGGCTGAAAGGCCACATCCTGCACTCCTTGGTCTCCAGAAGCGCCTGATGCTACCTGGTACGCGTAAAGCAACGGTGCCTCCGCTCCTGCGGCCATGTAGTGTGTCGGGGGGTCGAGGTGCTCGCTGCCTTTTCCAACTCGGGACACCCGCAGTGCTGACGTAAGTGGGTGCCGTGCTACAGGCTCGATTGTGATCGAAACGTTGGCCCGATGGGTCTGGTCCAAAGTGCTCGTCATGTCATGCAGTCGACGGCTAGGGCGAGACGACCAAGCGTCGTCATCCTCAAAGTCATCCATCTTGTGGCCTGCCGTCATATCGGTCGAGCCGCACTCTTGTACAGTATACAGTGTGACCACGAAAGATGAGAGGTATCGCTTGAAGGTCGCTGTAGTCGAAGGCATCATATCCACCGGGCTGCAGGGGACATGCAGCACGAAGCGGTCAGAACATGTTGCAGGTGAGCGATGCAACGGTTGCTTGTCAAAAGCTTACATAGTGAAGTTGACTGTCACGGTCTGGATGTCCAACGAAGGGTCCAGTACCGCGCCGTATTGCTTGTCGCCGGTACCAGACCGCCGTGAGCGGAAGTGCGAGAACATGAAGTGGTCGCCACGCTCCAGGTCGCTCTGTTCTTCAGCAAATGACTTTACCGGTACAGACATCATCATCCTCGAGTAGCTGTCGAATTCCGAGTGGGATGCGAACCTCTGCTGCTCTGCTTCGCCGGACAGCTCAGCCCGCTGAGTATTGGTGTGCGCGAACCCTGCAGCCCACGTGCGACGCCGTTCCGACTGTGGGCGGAGAGTGACATAAGTGGCGCCTTGCGTGTTGTTGACCAGTCGGCGAACAGTTGTGGAGATGTTCATATGATCGCCCTGATTGAACGTCCGACTGCGTGGCAGTGCGATCTCAACTTCAAATTGTGTAGTGTTGTCCCTTTGCTGTGGTGAGAGGTAAAGCCCGCAAACAAAATGATGATGTCAGCAGCAGGATCATGATGACGAATGAGCTCTTGCATCGAAAATGTTAAGGGACTTACGCAAGCCTGAGTGCTCGACGAACGAGGGCACCCTCTGTCTACAGTTGTCGAGGCCGCCATCTGCAACCGGATGTGCTCTGACTCCAAATTGTAGTCGCCTAGGGCTGGGTCCGGCAGAAACACTGTGTTTCCAGCTTGAAGCAGAATCTCAGACCCCTTTTTATTGTTTGGGATGTCCGAAGGTAATCAGCGATCAAATTCAGATGATGAACATATAGCAGGGTGATAGAATATGTCTCTTGAGTTTGTACATACGTTGCGGAGAGTGAACGCCGAGTAGTAGCCGAAGCGGGTTTCTTCCCGAGCATAGTCGGTCTGCGTGTGGAGCACGATGAGTTGTGCATTGTGTGCATCAGTTGAATCACCCAGCGCCGAAACATAGTGAGCGCAATGAACGTACCGAACCCCACTCATGAGTGATCGCCCCATCCATGTTCCGCGAGGCTGGAAGCTGCAGGGCAGTCGTCATCAGCGACGTTTTTGAATCGAAACACCGAGTTCGAGTAAGCGCATGCCCCACTCACATTGACATTTGGAACGGCGATGCTGAACGATGCGACGTGTTTTGATGGCAGGTGGGCATGTTCTGTATCGACCCAGGGCGGCATATGACAAGCACCCCCAGTCAGGTCAGTTGGGGTGGTGATTTTACCAGTTCAGCGAAGTAAGCACGGCTTACCGTCAGCCGAAAACAACGTGACTCGAGTGTCAAACACCTTGCGTTCCGCTCCATGCACCTCCCAAAGCGAGCGATTGCGCATGCTCTCCGCTGAGATCAGGGGCTCAAGTCAGCACAGCGGCGCTTCACGCAGAGCGCAGAACAGACACGCCCCTGAGATTTGACATGTGACTTACAGTAAGCATTCTGAGCCAACTCCTCTGGGCTGTTGCCCCAGTCCATTGTGTGGTACAAGCCAACATCATATATGGTGGTTCTAACGTCCTCGCGGGCGGCCCACCATTCGGACTCCGCCGTCTCGTTGAACACTGGCTCCTGCGGGAGCTCAACATCTTTCGCCCTAGCACACGATTGAAGCAAAGTTGGAATCAGTGGTGATGAGCCAAGGCTGTCCGTAACATGCGCGCCCAATCACTCACTTCAAGCGTACGATCGAGCGCTCTTTGAAAATCAAGCCGACGTCCCACTTGACGATGTCGGCACAATCAGTTCCGTTGGTCACAAACCTGGCATCACCGGTGGCCCGCAGGTTGGGAGCTAGATCGGGGGCGCGGACCCATGTGCGAATGTCGCAAGCCCAGGGCGCGGTCGTCTTAGCGGGGGCTGGGGATGCCGGAGCGTCGACAGGCGAGGCATACACGGTTGGCAATGCATGAAGTGCAACCGTCAGGCCCGCGACACACAGCAGAATCTGCATGTAAGGGTGGGAGTTATGGTAAAAGACAACCTTACCGATACGAAGGAGCACGCACGAGATAGTTGGACCCACGAGTCACCTCCTCACGCAGGCCGCACGCGGCGGGGTCGGCCTTCGGGCTGGTCGGTCCTCGGAACGCTCAAACGCGGCTGTGCTCAAACTGTGACAAATATAGATATCACGGCTCCTATTCCTTGCATGAAGTAAGAGCTGTGCCGCGCACTGTTTGGTAGAATAACATGGAGTGATGTCGAGCTTGACAAAAAAGTTGTCATCCAACCGAGTGCTGGCGGTGGCTGGGGTGGCTGCATTTACTTTGGGTTTTAGGCCGCGCGTCGCGAAGGTGTGTCGTGGGGTCGGGCACATGGCGGATGCCACATCAGAACAAGTGGGTTGTCGCATTTCACAAAATAGCCAGCTAGCGAAGCAACTGACAGAGGATATATACTGGCTGTCTGCACGGTTGAGCTGCTTTTGTCTGGCAGGTTAGGTTGTGGGTCGGGCGAGTTTCAAGGCAGACGGCCGGTGGTGCGGGGACCACACTCGTGAGACCAGCCGTCGTCGAGCAGCCGGCCCGGCCTGATGCGCAGCTAATCTTGCCTTATCGACCCCAATTGAATCGGAGCTCGCGCATAAACAGCAGACTGCCACCAGAGTCTTGCCTTGCAGCCCGGCAGGCTTGAACTATCCGACCCACAAGACGATACCACTTCAGTTTATGCTTTAACCCCACTCAGCACAGTCCCGTCCTGCTTTCCTCCTCCGCCCTACCCGCTGGACACCCCACCCAGCCCGGCCAGTGCCCCCAAGCAGCCGCCCAAGCTGGCCTGGCTTTATCGGCCAAGCTGCAGGTACATATTACCCTCTTGACAGTAAGTACGATTTAGTGGCTGGATCCGAAGACGGCGTTCCGTATTGGCTGCTTGCATAGTCGTATACGAGCCGCGGCCTTGGCCGCGAGTGCCAGCGCGAGCTGTGTCGGCACTAGGTGATTGGCGCCGGCCCGGGCGCGTCGGGCCAAGTTTGTGGCCACCCTGCACTCACCGCCCGGCATGAGGCACTGACGTGGAGGATTCGTCCGTTGAGCTGCACAGCGAGATGTGCGGGTAACACGTTTCTCAGGTAATCAAGGGCGCTTGTCCCATTGTCACTAGACTCAGTCTGACTGAAGCCCAGGACATTCAACGCGTCTTTCTGACGACGATTCGTTGCCTCAAATGACTCGAATCGGTGTAATGCCAATTTACAAGTGACAACGTTGAACTGGTCACCTCCACGCGACACCGACTTTGTCTTTCAAATTCCGGGCGCCTGACACACCTCGGCGCGCCTGATTGCACTTCAACATAGGCCTAATAATCGCATAATCGCCCAGTATGATCGTCCGGGCAACCATCCGGCCAATCCATACTTCGCTGCTGTCGCTCCCGCGTCGGCTGCTTGCGCTTAAGGCGGCCTCGAGCCTGCGGACCGCTGCTTGCCATCTCCCGCAGTATGTGCTACATGGCCATCACCGCTATATTGGCGGTAGTGATCTCTGTGAACCACCCCGGTTGAGGGCGCTGGTAGCCAACCCAGTCACCCTCAAAGGGACGCCACCCGCCCACGCGCTGATCCCGACTTTCGAACCCGGGGTAGGCAGTTGTCAATCTCCTGTGTCCAAGGCGCAGCCTATTCATCCCGGGTGCTAAGTTGTTTACCTGCTGTCCAGTCTTGGCGGAGAGGCGGGACATTGCGGAGTGCACAGCCACGCGTATTGGCGCCGCAGCACAACCGCGGATAGCTTTGCTTCGGCGCATCCCCGAAGTGATTTCGCGGTGCTAGGGACCCGTGTGCGCCCCCCACGCGAGTTCCCTGCCGGGCGCGGCGCGCACCAACCGTGGCCTTTACGATACCGGAGGCCAGCCACACTTGCCCATCCGCTCCGGCTGCGTGCTCTCTCGGGACTCCGACCTCCCGCCAACCGTAGCTCAGCGGTTTATTTCCTCTTCTATTTTTTTGTTTTGGTATCAGCAGCTCCAGCCTGACCACGTCCGCGATTCCGCTTTGCCTCTGCTTCTGTAGGTTCACTGCCCAGCAACAGGCATCACAGCCCACGCCACGCGAGGAAGATGTCCCTCCTGCAACCCCAAGGCGCCAGCAGTGCCGGGGCGGGTTCGAGGCCGATCGTCAGCCAAAAAAAGAGTGGACCCAAGTCTCCCCGCCCCTTCTCAGGGCAAATGAAGAGAGTAAAAAGGAGTCACTTACTTGAAATCGATAACGTACCCCATCCGCCTGGGCGCGTCTACCTCTTCCTTCGTTGCCGGCCACTGTATCAGTTGTTGGTGTATCGGGCAATCGAGCCAGTATCAGCGAGAAGGAAAGGAATAGGTGAAGAACCAATTGCGAATCAGGATGACGGAGGAGACCTGACCAGATCTTATGAGCCTGGTCATCCTTGTGTAAGAAAAGAGAAAGGTGCGTGAAAGGGGTTTGCGTGAGAGGGTCATAGGCGTGCGCCCATAAAGGGAAGAACAAGGCACGCTGCGCTCGGGCCCCTCGCCACTCTGGCGGTCGCTCTACGAGCCTTCACCATCAGACTTCAACCTCCCCTTCGTCGTGAGTGCTCATATATTGAAGAAACAAGCCAGGTGGACGTGACCGAGTGCTGATTGAGTCCTTTCTTTGCTTGATCGTCGCAGATACACATGCTGTTTGACGCCAGCTTGCCAAACCTCCGTACGATGGTCGTCTAATTTGTGGGCACTCTCAGCAATGATCGGCCGGAATTGAAGGACAAGCACGCCAATCAGTTGCTGCGCTATCCCTCTATGCCTTTTCGATGAGCCCCCATCCGTGTACCTGCTCCTGCGCCGCTCAGGATGTTCTACGGAGCTTCAGTCCGCCGGCGCGGCCATCGCCTTCGGTGTCAACTCGACGCAAACCCAATCCATGTCGGCGGATCGCTTGCGCGGTTGACCCCGCCTCCGAAATAGCTATCCAATTCGGCCGACGTGGCGCAGCACGCAGTGTTCACTTTAGGAATCGCGGCATATGTCGGGCCTGGTCGTGATGCTCCAAATGCTGTTGACCGGTATCGCCACCGACCTAAATAACGGTAGGTCGGCAGTGATTGCCTTTGCTGGCAACTTGCATAAGCTTGCTATCTCCACACTATTTGGATCGAGGCACATCACAGGTACTGGATAGAATGCCATCGATCCTCTCGAGGCACAGTATGCCGTGTCCGGTCGAAAATGACGCGACGATGGTCGACGAGGAGCAAGCGGAGCAGGCTCAAGTGCGCGTCGCTGCCGTTGTGGCAGATCAGGCTCGGAGTCCGATCCGGTGAAAAATCACTTTGTGATTCCGGATGCATGGGAGAGGTGGACTGGCGCATGCTTTCAGGAAGTTCCCGGTTGAGGCAGGGGTGTTGGTGGAGGCTCGTAGAGCGACCGCCAGAGTGGCGAGGGGCCCGAGCGCAGCGTGCCTTGTTCTTCCCTTTATGGGCGCACGCCCATGACCCTCTCGCCAAATTCCTTTCACGCACCTCTCTCCTTTAGCACACAAGGAAGATCAGGTCCATAAGACCTGGTCGGGTACCTTCCCCTCTCTTGGTTCTGCAATTGGTTCTTCACCTATTCCTTCCCTTCTCGCTGATACTAGCTCAATTGCCCGATACACCAACAAAGTCGCTGAAGTCAGTTCAGTCGATGGTCGGGCGCGTGTCCCAAGTGGTGACTTCCTCCTGCACTTAGAGCTAGGCAATCACATGCACGAAAGCGTGACCAAAATGTGGAAATAATGGCTCTTTTAATCCGACCTGACGATGTAGAGGCTGGGCCAGCTCAATGTTCAGCGAAAGGGAGGCACGCGCAGGTGTGCGCACCTCGATTCTTGCGGCTCGTCCTTCGGTTATAGGACACTGCCAAAAAGCGGAACCCTATCTGGATCTGGAGGCGGCAGTAACAGGAGGTTGCTGAGTCCTCCAGTGCACAGGTTGTAATCCTGGCCTGCACGGATTGGCAGCGGGCGAGGGACCAAATTAGCAGGTTGATCGCTCAGCAGCTCTCGATGGGCGGGTGAGACTGACCGTCAAGGGGTAATGATGACCGGCAGACCCACCTCGGAGCTAAAGATGACAGCAGAAGTATCAGGATCGCTGTCTTCAGGGATACATCGAGAAGGTGGTAAATGACGACCTCTACGAGGGAATGGTGGAACGCGGCCAGCTTGGTTCCGCCCGGTCGAACGATCGCCTCGGGCCGTGTGACCAACACAAGTGCGATCGAGCTGCCGATCAAGCGGGCCATCGTAAAAATGATACACACCACCGTCGCTGCCAAGTACGAACAAGATGGATTCGCTCGTGGTCTGAGTCACTCCTGGCCAGGTACGTCGTGTGGGGATAGGGCTCGCACAACTATGTTATTCGCCTGCCTCGTGAAGCTGAAAGCTACTTCCGGAAGAGACCGAGACGCCAATCGCACTGCCGAGCGTGACCGTGGCCGATTGATCCTGTTCAACAGAGACCTTTCTTCTTGATCAAGCAGGCTGACACGGCGCTGTGCAAGGGAGCGAGCGACCACCCGGCCGTTGACCTGGCGCACACTCACGAGCGAGCACAATCATATAATAACCATTGTCTATCCGGCCACCTTCCACACCAATCCAGCCACAATGCCGATGTAAATTCCGGAGGTGATGGGAAAACTAGGGGCACCCAAATGGGAGCAGTACCCAATCACGACCAGGTAAAGTTTGCTAGCAAGCTTGTCCGCCGTAGTAAGCGAGTATCGAGCAGGGGGCTTGCAGGCCGCAGGCGTGTGGGGCGATCGGCGTTGGGTGAAGGGAGCCGGGTCAGTTGCCGAGCCTGACAGGGCCCGCGACCTCGTGGCCACGTCCAACTTCAGGCGGATAACAATATGGGTAACTCTTACTTTTGTGGTGCAGACCAGGCGACATGAAGAGTTCAATTCAATCTATTCGATTGGATCACCCCTGGCTTGAGCTTGAAACTGAGCTCGGAGAAGGTTAGTCGATCCCTCCCTTGATCGACGGGCCCGGTTCAAGTTCCGGGTTTGGCTGATAAGACTGGTCATTTTCCCCAGCTCCGTTGTACGATGCCGAGCGGAATGTGCTGCACTTTTTAGACATCACTGCTCAGCGGGTCTACCACTACAACCTTGCTACTGATGAACTCAAGTTCAATCAGCTTGGCTCTCCGCCGGGAGGATTGGCTTTCTCAAACTCAGGCCAAGTAAGTCGCCAGGGTCTGGGCTAAGCTGTTCACAAACCACAAGCTGCGATTAACAATTTCCAACCTATTGCAGCTGGTTGTGTGTACTGGCGAGGGTTTTGGGTGGCTCGACAGCGCAGGGCCGGGTGGGCTGGTTCCGATCTGCTCTCCGCTCGCTCCAGCTGTCGCTCCTTTGGTCAGATTCAACGACGGAGCATGCGACCAGCGAGGTCGTTTCTTTTCTGCTACTCTCTTACGCGATGTCACGCCCCGCCCCGAGGCTGGGACTGTCTACTGCCTCGAACCAACCGGTCACTGTCGGGCTCTGCCCGACGAGTTCAGGTCCGGTGGCAGTAACGGACTTGGCTGGTCAGCGGACAGCACTCAAGTGTGAGCAGCCACCATTCGCAACTTGGTATTGCATCCCATTTGGCCTGATGAGCTGAGTGTCCGCGTCTCCGTCCGCAGGTTCACACCGACTCGCTCGCGAGGATTATCTTTGTGCACGACTACGATCTCGACACGGGCACCTGGTCGAACCGACGCGAGTTTATCAATAGCAACTTGCTCGGCTACGACGGCGAGGCGGATGGCTTCTGCTTCGATACCGAGGGTGGTGTTTGGAGCGCGCAGTAAGTGGCAAGCCAGTTTGGCTCGAGCTCAGTCTACTCTGGGTTGTCGTGCTGACTCGACCGACGGATGGCTCAAGGTGGATGGGATCTCAGATCATCCGGTTCGACCGTTTGGGCAAGCCTACTTTCCACATCGACATCCCCTCGGCCCGCAACGTGACCGCCTGCGAGTTTGGAGGTAAGCTTGAGACGTGATCGTGGCAGGTGAAACCACTCACAAGCTGACCCCTGACCCGCGCCTGACGTGCTGGACAGGCAAGGACCTCGACGAAGTATTTATCACGACAGCGGATTGCGCTCAATCCGACGAGCCAGAGCGAGCGAGCGAATTTGTCAACAGCGGCCGCCTATTCCGGATCAGCCTCAAGGGGCTCTATTCAGGCGCAAAGTGGCGGCACTCTTTTGGTAACTGAGACCTGATGCAACGGATCGCTCGACACCATTTTTCGTCCTCAACAACGGAGGGGCTCACACGTTGACACACACAGTCTACTCAAGACAGCCACGCTGGCCAGTCTGCACCGCACATATATGAGCCTGGCACAATCAACGCCAAAGGCCTCACAACCCACGCCACTCAAGGAAGTCGTCCGGCCTGGAATTACAGGCGCCGGCAGGCCGGGGGGGATTGAGGCTGAGGTCAGCCAAAACGAATGGACCAAGCTCTGCTCGCCATCTCGGAGCCAACGTAGAGAAAAAGAGTTGCTCACTCAAACTTGACCACGCACCCCACCTGCCTGAGCGCGTCCACCGCCTCCTTCGCGGCGCCCGGCCGCTGGCCCAGGCAGCCCTCGTCCGGGCTGTCCCCTGCCCACGGGCGCACGATCAACACCCCCAGCCCCACCGGGCC
>Ga0233341_1000053_pt1 | contig 14875 bp, 12 predicted proteins | sample GEONDECOMP247_FD_180672 | JGI IMG/M metagenome (GOLD analysis project Ga0233341, IMG submission 180672) | Leaf litter microbial communities from Shasta-Trinity National Forest, California, United States - GEON-DECOMP-247 | ecosystem: Environmental > Terrestrial > Plant litter > Unclassified...
AAGTAACATGGGGACAAAGCAGTATCAGATTAACTTTTGGGCCAATGTCAATTGGACTGTCAAATGAAAACCTGTGGTGGGGACCAGGTGTACAGAATGCGTTAATAATGACCAATAATGCTGCTGGCTTTAAACATTTAACGTTAAATACGGTAAAACCGATTAAAACCCCAATCGGTTCTTTTGAAGCCCAGATCATAGCTGGAAGACTTGAGAATTCGGGAATTACTCCACTAAGCCAAACTACAGCATCTAATGGAACTAACTTATTTACTACTTATATTCCTGAATGGAGATACCTGGCTGCATTTAATATTAGCTATCAGCCCAAGTGGGTTCCTGGTTTATCCCTTGGCTTCATAAGAGATTTCGTCTCTTATCATGAGGATTTGAATGGTTTTAAAGATTATGTTCCATTCTTCTTTCCTATACAAAAGGAAACTACTGGATCTGCTGGTGATCCATATCCACGTGATCAGCGGATTTCTATGTATGGAAGATATTTATTTCAGAAAGCACATGCAGAAGTATATTTTGAGTATGCTATAAATGATAATTCCTTTAATTATAGAGACTTCATAGGATCTCCGGATCATGCTAGAGCATACATATTTGGTTTTACTAAAATGATTCCAATACCTGCCAAAAAAGATGAGTTTATCCAGATTAATGCTGAAGTTGATCAGCTGTCACAATCTGTAGATCGCTTAGTGAGGCCTGCTGGAGGCTTCTATCAGCATTATCAAGTTACTCAAGGATATACTAATGAAGGACAGATTCTAGGAGCAGGTACTGGTTCTGGTGGTGATTTACAATCTTTAGAAATCAGTTGGGTAAAGGGTTTAAAAAAGCTTGGACTTTCTTTACAGCGGTATGAGCATAATGCTGATTTTTACAATGAGTATATAGAAGATTTAAATGGTCAGAGCAGGAGATGGGTAGATTTTGCTCTGGGATTTAATAGTTCGTGGAATTATAAAAATTTAATATTTACCGCCAAGTTACAGGGCGTCAAATCTTTAAACTATGAATGGATAATGAAAGATTATACCCCTGATGAGTATTATGTTCCCCATAATGATGTATTTAATTTGCATGGCGAACTAGGTGTTACTTTTAGGTTTTAGAGAATTCAGTCTTTTGGTTTCTGATGACTTCGTACAGTTCTATGATTTTTTTTTGTTGTGAATTGTATAAACTATTTAACTCTTCTACCTGTTTTTTAAGCTGTGGATACTGTTCATCTTTGGAATCTTTTTCTCCGATTTTAATGATGTCTATCATTGAAACTCCATATATATCAGCTATTTGAAGCACTTTATTGAAATAAATGTCTGATAATCCTGTTTCAATTTTGGAATATGCAGGTACGGATATGCCGAGTTGATCAGCAATTGATTTTTGACTAACGCAATGCGTTACGCGTAATGCCTTTAATTTTTGCCCTATATTTTCAATCATTTAATTTAGATTTTATTTTTCTCTCAAAATAGCGATTGTTTAATGAACCTTTGTTGAGTATTTTGATAATGCAAATAAAAGGCCAGAATAATATGGAGTTGAATTTCTATGAAAATGAATTTATATCTCCTATTTATAATAAAGAAATATTAAATTAAAAAAAAAATACGTAGAATTGTTACAATAATACGTTATTTGTATAAGCGTGTAATTTTTACACTAACAATTTTGATTTAGATTGGTTATTAAAGGGTAGTTAATAATTTAGTATTATCCATTACATTGGTATTCGCTACATTTACTTATTGGAATTAATGAATATAAAGAATGAATAACATTTCCACGAAAGACACTTATGTTTTAATTATGGCTGGCGGTGTTGGCAGCCGTTTCTGGCCCAAAAGCCGGAATAATTTTCCTAAACAATTTATTGATATTCTAGGTATTGGAAAATCGCTTTTGCAATTAACGCATGAGCGTTTTCTGAAAATTTGTCCGATCGAAAATATCTTTATTTTATCTAATGAGCAATATTCTGGATTAGTTGCAGAACAATTGCCCGGTTTGCCTAAAGAAAATATTATTGCTGAACCAAGTCGTAACAATACAGCACCCTGTATTGCTTATGCCTCTTTCAAAATAAACCAGCTAAATCCGAATGCCAGAATAGTGGTGGCACCATCAGACCACTTAATTCTTGATGAAACGGTTTTCTTGGAAAAAATTAAGCAGGCTTTAGAATATGTAGAGGGGAAAGATGCATTGGTTACCTTGGGAATTAGTCCTACAAGGCCAGATACAGGTTACGGTTATATTAATTACAATAAGGAAGAACATGACGGGGTGCATCAGGTACTTCGTTTTCTGGAAAAGCCCAATTTGGAAAAAGCGAAGGAATTTGTTGCCAGTGGTGATTACCTTTGGAATGCGGGTATATTTGTATGGAGTGTAGGTTCTATCCTAACTGCGTTATCAAAGTATTCGCCTGGCATATTCAAGCTTTTTGAAAGTGGTGTATCTTGTTATAATACATCAAATGAAAAATCTTTCATTTTGGAAAACTATCCTTTATCTGATAATATTTCTATTGATTACGCTATTATGGAAAAGGCTGATAATGTATTCACTATTCCTGGTGATTTTGGCTGGTCTGACTTAGGCACGTGGGCCTCACTATATGAAGTAATAGAAAAAGATGAGCACAATAATGTATTCTCCGGCCATACTATTAATCTTTCTGAAACAACAAACTGTATGATCCAGATCCCAAAAGATAAGGTAGCCGTGGTTAAAGGTCTGGATAATTATATCATTGTAGATGATGGGAAGGTTTTATTAATTTATCCCAAAGCACATGAACAGGAAATTAAGGAAGTATCTAAAGCAATTGTTGCAGCATGTGGAGATGAATTCGCTTAATGAAACTAAAAAAAAATATAAAATTTAATTCTATTCTTAAAAAACATCAAACCTTATGAAAGTTGCCCTAATTACAGGTGTTACAGGCCAGGATGGCGCCTATTTAGCCGAGTTCTTACTAAAAAAAGGATATTTTGTTCACGGTCTTAAAAGGAGATCATCAATGTTCAATACGGAACGAATAGATCATCTTTACCAGGATCAGCATGAGAATGGGGTGAATTTTAAACTGCATTTTGGTGATCTAACAGATTCTACTAATTTGATCCGTATCATACAGGAAACACAGCCTGATGAAATTTACAATCTGGCAGCAATGAGTCACGTAAAAGTGAGTTTTGACACGCCAGAGTATACTGCCAATGCAGATGGAATTGGCACTTTGAGATTGCTTGAGGCTGTAAGAATTTTAGGGTTGCAGGAAAAAACAAGAATATATCAGGCATCAACTTCTGAATTATATGGATTGGTACAAGCCGTACCACAAAGTGAAACTACTCCTTTTTATCCGCGTTCACCTTATGCTGTTGCAAAGATCTACGGATACTGGATTACTGTTAATTATAGAGAAGCTTATAAAATGTTCGCTTGTAATGGGATTTTGTTTAACCACGAGAGTCCGTTAAGAGGGGAAACTTTTGTGACGCGTAAAATTACTCGTGCAGCATCTAAAATTGCCTTGGGACTGCAGAAATGCTTGTACCTGGGAAATCTTTCTGCACAGAGAGACTGGGGACACGCAAAGGACTACGTAGAAGCAATGTGGTTGATCCTGCAACAGGATAAGGCAGAAGATTATGTAATTGCAACAGGTGTAACTACAACAGTAAGAGATTTTGTTAAAATGAGTTTTGCTGAATTGGGCATCACTATAGAATTTAAAGGAGAAGGAGCCGAAGAAAGTGGTATAATATCTGCTATTGATGCGGATGTAGTTACTGAACTTGGGTTAAACGGTGAAAAACTAACTATTGGAATGGAAGTGGTAAAAGTGGATCCCGCTTATTTCCGTCCTACAGAAGTTGATCTGTTATTAGGAGATCCCACTAAATCTAAAACACAACTGGGCTGGGTGCCTAAATATGATTTGCCGTTATTGGTAAAGGATATGATTCAGTCTGATTTACAATTAATGAAAAAAGATGAATACCTGAGATTGGGAGGATTTAAAACCCTAAATAATTTCGAATAATTATTTTATTACAGTACACACCGTTCATAATTTAGGTCATTCCTAAAATATGAACGGTTTTTTTATGATCTCCAAGTTATTGCATAAATTAGTCTTGTTAATTGTAATTAGAAAATTACAGTCCCTCTTTAGTATATGTTAACCTATTTTTCTCATTTAATAACTTATAATAGGCAATGTTGTAATATATTTTAATAAATCATATCGGGCCATTTGGACTTGGTATGGTTTTTTGATTAAATTTGGCGCATATTAAAATATAATATTTTGTTCACTCAAATAAACATAGTACCCAGATGGATAATTTTTACGCTTGACCTAACGATATGTTTTGTATCATTAACGATTGCTTATTTGATAAAGCATAATTTTGACTTATCAAATTTAAATTATCTGGAATTTAGCCGGAACGTACTAATTACTGCTGTGATTAGCACACTGGTATTTATTAATGTAAGGACTTATTCTGGTATCATTCGATATACCAGTGCTCAGGATACTTTTCGAATCTTATATGCTGTAATCGTTTCCAATAGTACGTTTTTTCTATTGAATATGATTTTTGTAGCAACTGGAAAAACTCAATTAATTTCAAACGGTATTTTGATCGTTAATGGGTTGGCGAGTTTCTTAATGCTAATCACTTACAGAGTTTTGGTGAAATATTTTTTTATTTACATCAAGAATCTAAAATTGGATACAATTAGGGTGATGATCTATGGTGCAGGTGAAGCTGGCGTAGCTACTAAGAGGACTTTTGATCATGATCCACATGTTAATAAAAATATAGTAGCTTTTGTTGATGATGACCAGCGTAAAGTTGGGAAGACGATAGATGGTATTAAAATCATGGATGCAAAAGATCTGGTAGAACTGATCGTCAAACATGAACTGGATGAAATTATTTTTGCTTCTTACACTATTCCTCAGGAGCGAAAAAGCGAAATTGCAGAAGTTTGTCTGGAAAATGGAATTAAAGTGCTAAATATTCCTCCGCCTAATGTTTGGACTGATGGAAAATTGCAACCTACCCAAATTAAAAAATTAAATATTGAAGACCTTTTAGATCGTAAATCAATTCATATTGATATTGAAGGAATAGGAGAGCAGCTAAAAAATAAAAGGATCTTAATTACTGGTGCTGCAGGTTCAATTGGTAGTGAAATCGTTCGTCAGCTCACCAAGTTCGATGTAGGATTGATTATTTTATGCGACCAGTCAGAATCAGCCTTACATGAATTGTATCTGGAATTAACTGAAACAGCAAAAAACAAAAACTTTCATGCTTTTATTGGTGACGTAAGAGATGATAAGCGAATGGATTATTTGTTTAGTACCTTAAAGCCTCATTATGTATATCACGCTGGGGCATATAAGCATGTACCTTTAATGGAAGATAATCCATCTGAGGCGATTAAAACTAATGTTTTGGGAACCAAAACTATTGCTGATAAAGCAGTGAAATATGGTGTTCAAAAATTTGTGATGATCTCTACGGATAAGGCGGTGAATCCTACGAATGTAATGGGAGCATCAAAACGTATTGCTGAAATTTATGTACAGTCGCTGAACAATTCGTTACATCATAAAAACCATATTTTTAGCAACGGATTAAGTTACATCAACGAATTGGAGGTTAAACCAATTACTCAATTTATAACTACCCGTTTTGGTAATGTATTGGGTTCTAACGGATCTGTAATTCCACGGTTTAAACAACAGATTGAAAAGGGAGGGCCGATTACGGTTACACATCCAGAAATTACTAGATTTTTTATGACCATCCCTGAAGCTTGCCGGCTTGTACTGGAAGCTGGATGTATGGGAGAAGGTGGAGAGATATTCGTATTTGATATGGGTAAATCTGTTAAAATTGTGGACTTGGCCAAAAAAATGATCCAGTTGGCTGGATTAATTCCGCATCAGGATATTAAAATTGAGTATTCTGGATTAAGGCCTGGAGAAAAACTTTTTGAAGAATTGCTGAATGACAGTGAAAATACAATGCCTACGCATCATGAAAAGATCATGATTGGTAAAGTGAGAGAATACGCTTTTGATGAAATTCAAAAGCAGATCTACACACTGATTGAACATGCAAAGAATAGTGATGATTTGCAGGTAGTAACTCACATGAAAGCGCTGGTAAAAGAATATAAAAGTAAAAACTCTATCTTCGAAGAACTGGACGCAAAAGTCTAATGCAGCTGGTTTTAAACTATGGCTAAAAACTATTTTTACAATTTACTGCTCACACTCACCAATCTATTATTCCCTATACTAAGTTTTCCGTATGTCTCCCGTGTTTTAGGTCCCGAGGGTATAGGAAAGGTTCAGTTTGCCTTTTCCTTCGCTCAATACTTCGCTTTAGTGGCCAGTATAGGTATTCCCGTTTACGGGATGAAAGAAATTGCGAGGCATAGGAATGATATAGAAGGACGCTCGAAGGTTTTTTCTGAATTGATTATTATTTATTTATTGTCTACAGTTTGCCTGTTTGTAATCTACCTGTCAGTAATTTATGCTTTTCCATATTTTAAGGCCGACAGAGAAATGTACCTTGGCGCTTCGCTCTTGGTTTTACTAGGATTCTCCTATATAGACTGGTTGTATACAGGAATGGAAGAGTTTAAATCTATAGCACTACGTTCAGTATTGTTTAAGATTATTGGATTAGCCCTTTTGTATATATTTATTAAAAACCGCAATGATTATCATGACTATCTCTATATCATGATATTTTCTTTTCTTGGCAACAATATCCTTAGTTTTTTTCTGATCAATGGAAAGGTTAAGTTTATCTTTTCGGGAATAGAGCTACGCAGGCATATGGTTCCTTTATTTTTTATATTGGGAACCTCTTTAGCAGCAAGTATGTATACCGATATGGATACGGTATTACTGGGCTTTCTTTCAAATGATAAAATAGTAGGGTTATACACGGCTGCTGTAAAGCTCAGTAAGATCGCTATACCTCTTGTTACTTCAATGGGTGTGATTCTCGTTCCTAAAATTGCTAAAGACTTTGCTGAAAAAAATCTTGTAGAGGTACAGAAGACTCTGAATCAAACCTTCAGGTTTCTTGTGTTTTTTGCAGTGCCTATCACTTTTGGCCTGGCTTTGCTGGCTCCTGAATTTATTGCAGTATTCTCTGGTAAGGAATTTTTACCAGCCACTAACAGCATGCGTCTGCTTTCTTTATTGCCGTTGGTAATCGGCTTTGGACATATGTTTTTATACCTGGTACTTATTCCATCAGGAAAGAACAGGGAGATGTTCTTTTGTGTACTGGGTGGTCTGGCAATTAGCCTGCTTTTGAATGTTTTACTGATCCCACATTTTCAGGCAGTGGGATCTTCTATTGCAAATATGATTTCTGAAATTGTAGTTACACTATTGTATGTCTATTTTATAAAAAAGGATTATAAGTTCACTTACGAATGGTCTTTACTGACTAAAGCATTTTTAAGTGCATTAGTTTTTATACCGATTGTATGGTTATCGCATTATCTTTTATTGCCACTGGCTTATACTCTAATCATTTCTATTGCATCCTGTGGAATAACGTATCTTGGAATCCAGTGGGTTTTGTTCAGAAACCACTTTGTTGTAGATATTTTTGATTTTGTAAAGCTGAAATTAAGGACAGGAAAAAAGTGATGAAGATATCGGTAGTAATGACTACTTATAATGGGGAGAGATATCTTGAAGAGCAGATTGATTCGATCTTGACGCAAACGTTGCATCCGGCAGAGTTAATTGTTTGTGACGACCAGTCGACAGATGGTACTGTTGCTATACTCGAAAAATATCAGCGTCAAGAAAAATTGGTCTTTGTAAAAAATCCACAACGCTTGGGGTTGATCAAAAATTTTAAAAAGGCAGTTTCCCTTGCGACCGCTGGCAATTATGTAGCCCTGTCTGATCAGGATGATCACTGGTTGCCAGATAAATTAGAAAAATCAGCTGCGTTGCTGCAGAAGATGGATGAAAATCTCCCTTGTTTGGTTTATTCTGATCTGATACTGGTAGATGAACAGGGTAAGATACTTAACCATTCTTTCAAAAATGAACAGGGACAGGGCGGTTACGAGGAGAATTTGGAAACCTTGTGTTTTAGAAATTTCGTTACTGGATGTACTATACTAATGAATCCAACATTAAGACCTTTTTTTGCTGCTATCCCTGATAATGTACTTTTTCATGACGACTGGATAGCTTTGGCAGCATTTACCTTTGGGAAAGTGGATGCGTTACCTATGGCAACAGTAAGATACCGCAAACATAGCAGTAACTTAAGTATAGCTACAGGAACAAAACCCAGAAACCGGTACCGCAGTTTATTAGAGCAGCTTTTAAAAGTATTTAAGGGCAGGGACGATTTTATGTCTCATCAGTTTATAGTTGTTCGCCGTTTCTATAACCAATATTATTTAGCAATGGCGCCTGATAAACGGTTAACTTTTGAAAAGTTCCTTAAGATGGAATTTAAGTCCTACTTCATCAAAAAATTGGCCTTCAGAAGAGCCGTTAAAAGGTATCAGCTTTAAAAGACTAATATCTCTCCAGTTTTATTAAAAATAGCTAAAAGAACTTTCAAGAATTTCTGCCTGCAACTTGTAAATTATTAATTTTTAACCTGATTGTTTTAAACAATAGCATTCCTGGTTTTTCTATTAGATAATATGTCATTGAACTAAACATTAAAGTTCCAATTAACACATACCAAAAACTCAATGCGTTGCTGTCTACTCCTATCAAATTTGATACATTGCTGTATGTTTTAATAAATATATAGTGATTTACATATAGCGAATAAGATATTAAGCCTAAAAAGTAAATAACATTTGAGGATAAGAATCTATTGATCAGATTTGTTTTAGTCAAATAAATAATAAGAAATGGCATAGAAAGAATGATCAAAATATCTGTTTTGTTAAAAAATAACAGTAAGAATGATGGGATGATCACATATTTTAAATGAGAATTATCTTTGCTTTTTTTATAATATAAGAAAGCAAAGATTCCAAGGAAGTATGCAGATATTGTGCGTAAGAAACTTGCCGGACCTCTTGTAAAGCTAATCGTTGGATTAAATCCATGCATATCCGTTAAACTGCTGTAGTTTCCCCAATTTAAGTGTTGGTTTCTTATACTGCTTATTAATAATAATATTGATAAGGATATCAAAATAAGAATCCATATTTTTTGTATTTTAAGGGAATAAAATAGGAAAAATGGGAAAATAAAATAAATTATCCATTCATTAGTTAATGACCATCCAGGAGGAATTATTGAGTTATTGAAATTATGGATTATTCCTTGTAATAAGGTGAAATTTATTGCAAGATTTATTCTCGATTGCTGATGGAACATCAAGAAATATACTAGTGTAATAGATAAATAAAGAGGAAATATCCTGGAAAATCTTTTATACATAAAAGACCTGTAATCATTTAATGAGATACGGTCATGAAAAATTTTATATGAGCTCATACTTAGTACAAAACCGCTCAAAATAAAGAATAGATCTACAGATAAATATCCATGTTCAAGAAATGTTTTGAGGGAGGTATCTATTGTAATAGAGTTGGATAGCTGCAGGTTTTTAGAAATTTCTGCATCCCAGTGATAAATAATTACGTATAAGGCAGCTAAACCTCTAATTCCAGTTAGACTTTTTATTTCTTTAGATATCATTTATTGAATATTCATGTAATTCTGATCATTATAGATTTTGTGATATTGCCGGAGCTAACAATTAAGTCTGCATTCTACTGCAAGAGTTAATATAATCTTAGGTAAAGATATAGTTTTCAAACTTATCGATGGAATTTGTATATAATTTATCTAATAATTGAAGTTATAAGATATTTACCGTTTAATTTTACGTAAGCGTTTAATAACTGTACAAACAATTAGACTAAAATAGTGTTAATAAGTGTATTGTTTACTCATCTTTTAATATTAAATTAATATGTCTGATAGCAAAATTTTATATTAAACTATAGATTTGAATGCAAACTGAATGTTGTCCTTTATATCATCCTAATGACGTCCAATTATATTTTTTAACTTAAGTAAATGAAAAAATTATTATTAATGGTTTTTATTGCCAGTAGTATCGCTTGTTTTGGTAATCAAAAAAAACCTTATGTGCGATTAAAAAAGCATCATACTAAAACTAAACAAGTAAAGTCTATTGATGTAAAATCTACAGACCACATTCCCATTATTGCATTTGTTGGTGTACCACAATATCAGGCAACTTTAGAAAGATATCAAGAGATGCGTGCCGCAGGTATTACTGATAGCTATTGTCCTTTTTCAGATGCTGCTGCAATGGAAAAAGCATTGGATATGGCTCAAAAAGCAGGATTAAGATTGTTTGTATCTTGTCCTGAACTTTATACCAGTCCTCAGGCAACCGCAAAGAGATTTATGAATCATCCAGCTCTTGCTGGTTATTATATTAATGATGAGCCAGGAAGCAAGGTGTTTTTAGAAATAGCCTTATTAGTGAAAAAAATAAGAGCTATTGATGATAAACATGTTTGTTATGTGAATTTGCTTCCTAATTATGCGGTAAATTCGCAATTAGGTGCCGCAAGTTATCAGGATTATGTTAGTACCTTTATAAAAGAGGTTCCTGTTCAGCAATTGTCTTTTGATAATTATCCAATTATGGGAAATAGTACGAAAGCTATGCGTGGAGGATGGTATCAAAATTTGGAAATCATCTCTCAGAGCGCTAAATCAGTTGACAAACCATTCTGGGCTTTTGCTCTTTCTGTTGCCTTTTCTCCTTATCCAGTTGCTACATTAGCAAGTTTAAGACTTCAGGTATATAGTGATCTTGCTTATGGTGCTCAGGGTATTCAGTATTTTACCTATTGGACTCTAAGTGATAAAACGATGAATTTTAATAATGCTCCGATGACTGCTGATGGAAAAAAGACTGATACGTATGGAAAAATACAACAGATAAGTAAAGAAATTAATAATTTATCTGGTATTTTTCTTGGCGCTCAAATGGTTTCTGTGGCGCATACTGGTAATTCTATTCCAGTTGGTACTAAGCCTCTAACGCAACTACCTAAACCTATTACTCTATTTAAAACTAAAGGAGTTGGGGCAGTTGTTTCTGTTATGAAGAAAAATGGAACATCATATCTCGTTGTTGTTAATCGTGACTTTACCGCTCCAATGGGTTTGATTATAAAATGTGCCAATGGTGTAAGCAAAGTTTCAAAAGATGGGTCTTCAGTAAAACAAAGTTCAAGTATTAAACCAGTAATAGTAGGCCCTGGTGACGTAGCTATTTATGAATGGCCTAGCTCTCTAGATTAAATATCAGGAATAATGCTTCATTCCATTAAGAATTCTTGAAAGCATTATTCCTAATTATTCGTTACTCATTGAATGGTAAGTACCAGTCTCCTGATTCGTCCATAAGCTAATTTTAAGGTCAGCTAAGTGCCTAAAATTTTTTGGCTTCAAAACACATATAAATTTATGTGGACTAATTGTTGAATCCCGATATTGAAAAAAAATTCAAATAAGTGGTTTTGCTATCTATAGAACTCACTACACTAAATATTTCCTTTTTCTTCGTTGCATTCCATTTGGTTTTTACTTTTTGTTGATAAGGTGCGGCTGATAGGAGACAAACCATCTGAATTTTTTAATCTCCAGCCAGAAGGGGCTTTTGCAATAACATAATCATTTTTTCTTTATACTTTCCCTGCATATATAACTTATTTTAGATGCTAAACAATTAAACATAGTTATCAATGAACTAAAAAGAATATAGCATTCTTTCCTACTCCTGGAGATTTGAAGCCATATAGTTGTGCTAATTCGGAAAAATGACTTACTTTGCCGGAATATCAATTTTAATTTACTGCATATTATGCTTTCTAACAATACTTTAATATTAAAAAGTAGAATATTTTACAATAAAAGAAATATTAGTTTGACTCTAGGGCAGGCTATTGATAAAAATAATAACAATTTCGGCTTTATAAGGTTATTAGCCGCAATAGCTGTAATATTCGGGCATTCTTTTTCGCTTTTTCCGAAAAACGGATATCATGACCCTTTAACAGATCTATTTAAAAATGATTATTCTGGTAGTTTAGCAGTTTGCGTTTTCTTTTTTTTGAGTGGTATTTTTATTGTATCCAGTTTTGTAAATTCAAAAACATTTGTCAGGTTTATATTAATGCGAATATTTAGAATTTATCCTGCCTTAATTGTTTGTAATTTGATCACAGTTCTTTTTGTTGGATCTATTTTTACAAGTTTAAGCTTTGCAAACTATTTATCATCGTACGACACTTGGGAATTTTTATATAAAAATAATCTGCTTCTAAATTGTGTTTACGATTTGCCTAGCGTCTTTACCGCTAACCATTATAGAAATGTTGTTAATGGATCTCTATGGACATTACCTATTGAAATAAAATGTTACTTTTTAACCATGGTTATTGGAGCAGTGGGATGTTATAAACGAAAAATCATAGATAAAAGTATACCTATGATTTTTATTGCAATTATTATTTTAATCAGTGGTGGACAAATACTAAGACATTCCCCAGCAGAAGTTGTAAAAATAATCCTGTTTTTTTTCGTGGGTATGCTAGCTTATACATTCAGAAATCAACTGGTTATCAATAGAAAAGGGGCATTATTTTTAATTATTTCCTGCCTGTCTACCTATTTTTTAAGGGACTTATCTTTTATGAATATTTTCTATCTTACTCTTTTATACTATCTCACCCTTCTATATTTAATATTGGTGGTCGCTACTTTAAATGTGGTCAAAAAGATTAAACTTCCAGGTGATTATTCTTACGGAATCTATCTGTACGGATTTGTAATACAACAAACAATGGCGCACCTATTTCCTAAACTTACCGCCTATTCAAGTATGCTCATTAGTATACCCAGTGTTATTGTTCTTGGAGTAATTTCTTGGCATTATATTGAACTTCCTGCACTTGACTCAGCAAAAAAAATCGCGAAAAAATATCAAAGTTGGTCAAATATTTACAAGAGAGATTTACAGTTGAAAAGTATGGTTAGTAATTAATTAGCTATTTTGCTCAAGTCCGATAATTTATGTTTATTGAGAAAGCGCCTTGATACGGCATGATTTAATGAATAGTTTTCCCAGATGTTTTCTGTTCATCACTAATTCTATAAAGCGGCTTTGAGGAGTAAAATCTGCGCCAATTTTTGCGCCCAGATTTAGTGCGATTTGATGACGCATGAACATTTTATCATTATAATTTTGCTAGTAGTACGTAATTTTAGCTGCTGCCATACCCAGCATATTCCCTTAGCTGGTGAATTTTAACCGGTATGGTTTTTTAAGGAACATCCAGATAGAATTTCAACAGCCTTTAATACTTAGGTCAATATTTTGCTGTACCTGAGTAGATTGACTTTTTGCATTTATTATCATGCTTCCGGATACATAGCTGTCTTCTGAGACTACCGGAGCAGCACTAGTAAGTAAAGGGATAGGAAGACCGGTAAAGTTTCAAAAGATGGCTCTTTAGTAAACAAAGTTCAAGTATCAAACCAGTAATGATAGACCTGATGATGTAGCTATTTATAAATAGCCTCATGAATTAAATTATAATTTGCTAGAAGCAGTAATAACGTATTGATGGGTAAACCAGCTAGGTTTTAATTTTTTAAAAGGAAGAGACCAAAATGGAAATTTACTATTTAAAGCATCTCTAAACCTAAAAATTCGTTCAACATTGTCTATTTTGAGATTGGCTTGGTTTACTAATTTGCGTAAATCTTTAATGGTAAACCATCGTAAATGTGTCCGATCAAAAATACCCCTGTCATTTAATGGCCATGAACCTTTCATGTATAGGCTTATAAATACTTCTATATGTTGAACATTTGGAGTAGAAATAATTATTTTTCCTTCTTTTTTTAAATTTTCTGACAGACTATTTAAAACACTCCATGGATCTACTAAGTGCTCTAATACATCTCCTAATAAAATAATGTCGAAATTATAACTTTTCAACTCAGTTAATAACTGTTTATCTTCAATACTACCGCTGAAAACAATAGATAGTTTTTTCTTAGCTTCTATTGCCATTGCATCTACATATTCGACACCTACCACGCTCTTAGCATACCCTTTTTCCATTAGGTATCTGCCGTTTTCACCGTTTGCGCAGCCTATATCAAGAATATCGAGATCGATACCTTTTACATGTTTAAGCAAATCATGCCTTATTGTAATATAGGAAGAGTTGAATTCCATTCTTTTTTTCTTTAGTATATCCTAATATACTTAACATTTTTTTTAATTCAAGTTGAAAAAATGTAAATTGACCATAAATTAAATTTGATTAATAATAGGGAAATATCCAAATCAGAGAAATGCTGTTCGACCAGGCTTACCAGCGGATTTATCCTTCGGCTGCAGGAACTGTACAGAAACAGACAATACATTTATATTCTGGCAATATACTAGTATATCTGGCGGCCTCATTAGTACTATACCAATCAGCTCATTTTACCAGCACTAGTAAAATCTTTCTGCAAGATAATGCTACACTTATTCTTTGTGAAATACTCACCTGTAGACGAAGGAACCCAGAGAAACCTATTGCTTTTAAACTATTGAAACTGGATGTCGGAATTTGCTTTGGCAAGGAGGGGCGTATTTTAAAGAGAAGCAGCATTTAGAACCAGTTATTAATAATTGCAGTAAATGGGTCTATCATGAATTTACCCATCAGGCTAGTTTATACGTTTTAATAATAC
>Ga0233341_1000055_pt1 | contig 14762 bp, 11 predicted proteins | sample GEONDECOMP247_FD_180672 | JGI IMG/M metagenome (GOLD analysis project Ga0233341, IMG submission 180672) | Leaf litter microbial communities from Shasta-Trinity National Forest, California, United States - GEON-DECOMP-247 | ecosystem: Environmental > Terrestrial > Plant litter > Unclassified...
CGGCCGCGGCCTTCTTCTGCTTATCCTCCTTTTCCTTCTTGGCCGCCTCGATTCTCTCCTTTTCTGCGGTTTCCCTAGCCTCCTTGACGTCGGCCGCGTCGGCGTACTGCTCGAGGTCGTCGCCCCTCCCACGCGCGCGGCTAATCTCCTCCTGCATGAACAGCAGCTCGTCCACGCGCGCGAGCTTCTTGGCGTCCCGCCGGAGGGCGAATTTGAAGTCGTCCACTTTGATCTTGCGCGTCGAGGTGGAGACTGAGTGCGCTTTGGTAACCTGTCAGGCGTGGGGGAAGGGGCGGTAAGGGGTGGGGCGTCGCAGGCGTTCAAGTCAGCCCACTGATGGAGGCTTGCCCAGGTGTGTATGGGAGTGAGACCTACAATTTGTGTAATGTAATCTATCAACAATTCCTCCATTACTTTTACTGAGTCTTCCGCTGGCCTCTCGTCTCCGAAGCCGTACATCATCGGAGCGACTGCGAGCCCGAACAGGCGGGCGAAGGGGCGATCGACACGCGGTCAGCTACTCGGATAGGCGACGGGTTGAGAGTGGTTTGACGAGTGCGTACGATCTTTTGTGAACAAGTCTTTGTGATTGGTGCGCTGCTTCTTCGCTGGCGGGGGCCCATCCTTGTCCTTGGCTGGGGCGACAGCTGGGGGGGCGTCCGGGGCCATCACGGGCTCGGATGGGAAGGCGAGCGCGAGCTAGTTAAGGAGCGAGGCACACAAGCTGGCGCGGCGGCAAGAAACGAGTCAGTTGGGCTGTAAGTGTTAAGGTAGGTCGGCTCGTTTGACGATCAACAAGGTTGTTGGCCAGATTTAGCTGAAATGTGGTTCAAGACTCGATCGGGCTCCGTCGCCCGAACCGATCTCGGACTGCAGGACTGGTCGTGAGCCTAATTTGAAACCTCAACTTCGCGTCCGAGTCGATATTCATTCATTCTGAACCAATGAGTAGGACGGCAGCACCTTCACCACACCTGGTCTACTGCGCCGCAGCCGCCAATCGGTCTTCGAATGTATCCGACGTCGGAGCCGACGGTCTCGTAGCATTCGGCTCAGGAAGGCTAATCGCTCTGTGGAACTCGGAGGTGGGCGACACCAGATCAAATGGCACATCGTGCGCTTGATAAATTTGAGCTGAATGAGTTCGCTGAGGCGTGCAGGACCCAAAATGTGGTGGAATTGAACAAACTCTGGCAGGCCACCTCGGCGAGGTCACCGTCCTCAAATTCGTGAAGGGCACAACAAACACCTTCGTCTCAGGAGATGCAACCGGCCAACCTATCGTTTGGCGGTACAATGATGCAAAGGTCAGTAAATCTCTGGGATTGTCACTCATCGGCTGGCGTGAAAATAGTTTTGGGGGCCAAGCTGAGTGTAGGCAACTTGGCCTTCCCATCGCAGCAGTGGTCAATCCTCGCAAAACTCGCACCACACGCAAACTCAGTATCAGCACTCGCAGCCATCAAACTCGACAACTTAACATCAGTAGTTGTGACTGCAGGATCAGACGGCCAGCTGCACGCCAGCGTGATCGGAACCGAAGGAGCGGGTACGTCGGACCAAGCTGGCTTCCCCAGCCACTCATTCGCAGCGGTCGGCTAATCCTAAGCCTGTTGCGCGCGCCCACCTTCCCCTAGACCTGGTTCACAAGTTTGACCTCAAGGGAAAGATTGGTCTCGAAATGGCTCTGAGTGTCCTGCCACAATCTGACAGTAAGTAAATACATTGGTCTGACCGGAGATGGTTCGGCGGTACCGAGGTCCAAGCTGAGCGCCACTCGCCACCCCCCTCGTCAGGTTTGGTCCTCGCTGTCGGGATGACCGACGTCAAGATCGCAATCTTCGCGACCTCCACCAAGACCCAACTTAGCGTGAGTTTGTGAACCATCTAGATTAGGCTGGCGTTGATGATGAAGCTCAGTTTGTTTGATTTTGCAGTTTACCCGGTCACTCGTGCTCGAGGGTCACGCCGACTGGGTGCGATCGCTCGACTTCACAACCCCCTTACCGTCGAACGTTCCACCGACGAACCTCGGCTACGACATCAATTCCGGAGAAATTCTTCTTGCTTCAGGATCTCAAGACAACTATATCCGCCTCTGGCGCTTCTCGCGCCTCCCGAACTCGGCCCCTGCTGCACCCGCCCCGTCCGCCTCAGCCCCCGGCCCGCCCAAAACTGGCTTCGCCGCGTCGCTCGACGAGCTCGAGCTCACGCTCGCCTCAGTCGATGATGATGGCGAGCTGCGCGTCAAGGCCCATGACTTCACAGTCGAGGGGGATGGCGAGTTCTCAGTCTCTGCGGAGGCAGTCTTGCTCGGCCACGACACGTGGATCACCGGCCTCCACTGGGCCCCGCCACCGACGCCTGGCGCGCCCGCCCCGCTCCAGCTCTTGTCGGCCTCGGCCGACAGGTCGATGATCCTCTGGGCACCCGACACGATTGCGATGGGCGACGTCGCGTCGGGATCGGCCAGCTCGGCCATCTGGACCACTGTCCACCGGTTCGGCGAGTTCTCATCGGCCACCAACCTCGGCTTCTTCGGCGCCCTGTGGGGGACTGGGGGGCGGACAGTCTTGGCCCACGGGTGGGGCGGGAGCTGGCACGTGTGGCGGTGTGCGGAGGGGAGCGAGATCTGGAACCCGATAGTGGCCGTCAGTGGTCACTTTGGCCAGGTGAAGGAGGTCAAGTGGGAGCCGGAGGGGAGGTATTTGCTCAGTTGCGGGTTAGACATGTCGAGTCGGTTGCACGCGCCGTGGCGCAGGGTGGGCGCAGGTGGGACCGAGCTGGAGACGTGGCATGGTAAGCAATCACCGGGCAGTATATCCCTACTTGAAGTGGCTGACACCCTTCGGTTGGGTTGTCGCAGAGCTTGGGCGTCCACAGATCCACGGTTACCCTATCGTGTCGATCGCCTTCACGGACCGGCTCCAGTTTGTTAGTGGCGCCGACGAGAAGATTGTGCGCGTGTTTGACGCGCCCAAGGTGGTCGTCGGCGGACTCAAGAAGCTCGCTATCGTCGAAGGACTTGGAGACGAGAACGAGCGCCCGATGGCTGCGATGGTCCCGCCGCTCGGATTGTCAAACCGGACGATCGCCAACGAGGTGGAGGCTGACTCGCTCCAGCCAGACACCAACGACCCCTTCGCCGCCCTGCCAACCTTGCCCGCTAACTTTGACCTCAACAACCACCCTCCGTTCGAGGAGCAGCTACTTGGCTCGACACTTTGGCCCGAGACGGACAAGCTGTACGGCCACTCATTCGAGATCATCGCTCTCGCTGCGGCCCACTCGTCGCACGTCATCGCCACCGCATGCAAGGCCACCTCGCCCGAGCACGCCGTCATCCGCTTTTTCAACTCCAAGACGTGGAAGGCGGTCGGGTCCGTCTTGGCCGGGCACGCTCTGACAATCACTAAGGTCAGGTTCAGCAGGGACGACCGCTGGCTGGTCAGCGTGAGCAGGGACCGCACGTGGCGGGTGTGGAGGCGGACGGAGGGAGGAGGGGAGGGCGACTTTGAGCCGGCGGGGGCGAGCAAGAGCCACGCGAGGATCGTGTGGGACGCGTGCTGGGCGGGGGATGGTGTCTTCTTCGTGACAGCATCGAGGGATAAGACTGTGAGCCGAAGCTTGGATGGTGCGGTCCTCGTTCCGAGCTGACGAGCTGACGATCGGTATGTGATCTAGGCCAAGGTGTGGGCTTTGTCTAGCGAGGGCAGCTTTGAGTGCTCCGCGACGCTCACGTTTGACGAGGCGGCCACCGCCGTCGCAGCGACCCTCACCAAGGATCAGTCGTAAGCTGGCGATGTCAATGCGGGTTTCGCCGGACGTAAGGATCCTGCTGACGACCCCCTCACTTGGCCTTTGTCCTGCAGCCTGCACCTCCTCGCGGTCGGGCTCGAGAACGGCTCCATCCACCTCTTCACTGCCCCGGTCGGCGGCGATCTCGCGATCTGGACGCCGTGGGTGATTCTTGGGTCCGACTTGGCCCACGTCCTGACGGTCAGCTCGCTCGACTTCTGCCCGGCGAAGGGTGTGCCGGCGGGAGTGGTTAGGCTCGCGAGCGGGAGCGAGGACAAGAGTGCGAGGGTGTTTGACTTGCCTTTGTGATATATCGCATCTTGCAGCTCGAACGATTGCTTGTTGCGACATGTCGAGTGCTGAGAGGCCGACTGCGAGCCCCGACATGGAGGGGGCGCCCATGGCCGGGGTGAGTCACGGGTGGCGGTCCTCAACAGGGAGTGGCGTTGCCCGGAGCTGGGGCGCCCGTGATGCTAGCAGCCAGGAACTTTCTACCCGCCCTACCGGTTTCCCCATTGCGTCCCTCGTTGTTCAGTTTTTCAATACTCTGCAACATGCCGTCTCCTGCCGTCCCAGCTGGCTGGCCGGTCACCACTACCATGCTCGCGTGTTCGCTCCCGAAAACCTCGCGCGTCGAGCGCCTGCCCGCACGCCCTCTGCTCTGCAAATCGACGAGATAAATATTGCACCATCCCCTGGCTCACTGCCACCATCTCTCCTCCTTCTTCTGAGGCAATCTATGTTGGCCTCCACCCGTTGAGCAGCAACCTGGCCTGCTGGAACCCGGTCCGGCGCTGCTGCTTGGCCGCGGTCCGGCCGCCCGTCGTGCGCATCTCTTGGCACACGAAGCTCTCGGGCGGGGTGCGCCATTCGTCAAGCGTGTAGCGCTCGCCCTCGTGGTCGTGCATGGCCTTGCTGACCTGCTTCTCGTCCTCGCCCGAGCCGAACAGGTCGAGCGCGAGCTGCGTGTGCGAGACCCCGGCGTAGGTCGTTACGCAGCGCGGGTTGACCAGGATCCGCGCGACCGCGTCGGGGAACTCGTGGTTCGGGAGCGAGCGGGGACGGCGCTTCTCAAGCTCGGGGTGGGCGTCGGCATCGACGCCAACGGCATTGGCCTTTGGCTTGGCGTGCTTGGCCTGGCCGAGGGACCGCTTGTGGACCGCACCGGCCGGGCCCTGCTCGGCCCCTCCGGCCTCGTCCTCCTCGCCGTCGGCGCCGGGGACCTTGGGAATGACCACCTCCTCCACCACGGCACTCTCGCCAATCGCCTCATCCGCCTTCTGCTCTTCGTATCCCTCCTCGGGCACGTCCTCGTCGTCCCCCTCGCCTCCCTCCTGCTCGGCGTTGTCCTCGAAGCCGAGGGTCGAGGCCGCGTTGTCCATGCCGGGCCCGCCGCCAGGCGAGGCGCCCGTCTCGTCGGCGAGATAGTCGCCCGAGTTCGGGTAGCCGATCTTGGGATCGAGCGTGGGCGCGTACGAGGCCTGCATGGCCGAGACGAGGTCGTCCATGAAGGGGTGCGTCTTCCTGCCCTTGCCGGCCTTCTCGTCGTTGGCGAGCCGCTTTGCTTGCTCCTTGAGATTGTCGCGGAAGGCGACCATCCACATGTCGCGGCAGAAGTGGAGCTGTGACGAGTCCATGCATGGGCCCTCGCTCCAGCGCGGCGTCTTGCCGTCGCTCGCGGCCGAGATGTTGAACACGCCCGAGACGGACGACTGGTAGGTCACGCCCTGGTAGTACGACTTGTGCGGATCCACGATGTGGGCCCCACTCTCGCAGCAGAAGACCTGGAAGGGCAGGTGGAGCGTGTAGCGCGCGCCGCCGTAGGCATCCCTGGGCGGGGCCTCGTCGATCGGGCTGGTCGACTTTGAGCCGCGGAAGAGGTTGCCGTCCATGTCGCGGGTCCGCCACCGGTCGTTGTAAATGAAGAAGCCGTTGTGCTCCTTCCAGTCCATCGAGCACACCATGGCCGCCTCGTTCACTTGTGAGACGCGCATCGTCTCGAGGATGTCATTCGGGCACGTGAAGCCCTTGAGCCAGATCACCTGCGAGAACTGGACCCGGCGCCGGTCCCACAGCTCGAGCAGGGGCTCCATCGCGAGGTTGCGGGTGTAGGCCTCCTCCAATGGGTAGTAGGACGCGGCCGGGTCGGCCGTCATCGGCGGCACCTGCCGGATCCGGAATGAGATGCCGAGTAGGATCATGACGGCCTCGGCAATGTCGCAGATGAAAGGGGTCGAGTCGAGCGAGGCGTAGTCGATCAGCGACACGAAGATGGACTGGGGGCCGAGCTTCTTGGACAGCTGCACGATCACCGCGAGCTGGTCGATCAGGAAGTGGTCCGCGCCATGCACGACCATGGCAAAGTAGTAGAGCTGGCCGGGCTTGCCGAGGTCGCCGTAGTCGTCCTCGTGGACCTGGGCGAACGGCCGCCTGAGGCTGCTGCACGCCGCCGCGGCCCAGCCGTTGAAGCCGAGGAGCTCCTCTACGGCTCCGCGGACGACCTGCTCGTCGAGATGGACCGTCTCGCGCGAGGTCGCGAACGGCTTCTGAAACCGGGTCCAGAAGTCGGCGATCCCGCCCTGAATATCGGCCCCGAACATGTCGGGCGTCTCGTCGCGGTTGATGCGCGTCTGCAGGAACGGGTACTTGCGCGTGTCCAGCGAAGAGGACGACATCTGGCCCAGCCGCTCGTACAGAGCCGCGTGCGTGATCTGGCCTGGCGGAGTGGTTTGCTGCAAGAGGGGAAAAGGAGGGAGGCGGTTAGCCGAGGTGGGGAGGCGGACGGGTGGGGGTAGGGTGGGGGTAGGGTTGGGCTTACTACCGAGTCAACGAAGATGTACTTGATCAACAGGAAAGCAACAATTCCTGCTGCTATCCGTAGCGCAAACTTTTGAGCAGGCGAGAAGGTAATCTGCACTCAACCACGACTTGATCAGTTCACCACCTCGCACCAGCTCAGCTCAGCCGGCCTAGCCCAGCTCGGCACTCTGCCATCGCTGGACTGGCCAAACCGCAACTCGAGTCCGGCTTTCCAAGCGAAGGAGTACTCACCGACGCCATGGCTGATCAGGCTCAGCCGAGCTTGGGTGGGGCTGAAAGTGGTGATGGGTGTTGAAGGGAAGATGTGCCGGCCGGCGGGCTCCAAATATCAACGCGACACAGTCGGTCAACTCGGAGAGGTGCTATACCCGAGTAGGATAAGCTTAGCACAGCTGAGCCCTGGAGAAAGGCTTGCTGGGGTGTTGTGCTGGTTGTGGCGTGCTTGATGATCGACGACAGCTCGGTGAGCTACTCAGGCTCGATTGAGCGCTCCCTTGGGTCCGCCCCGCCGGCCGCAGCCCCGGCCCCGATCAAAACCAACGCATTCCAAGGCCTCGGCCCAGCTCCCCCACATAGTTCTTCGCAGCCGCCCGTCTCGACCCTTAAAACACGATCCCCTCCCTTCAAACAACGGTGCGGCCATCTATATTACTTTTCACGCCACCCGACTACCTCAGCTCCAGTACCAGCTCCTTGAGCCTCATGTACTCGGGCTCATCCTCGAACGCGCCCTTCGTGCGGCCCAGGTAGGTCCGGACCAGGCTACGGGCCTGGAACTTCCAGTCCTTTGCGACGATGCCGAGCCCGTCGGCCGTGTCCTTGCTGCCGAGGTTCTCGAGCATGGTCACCACCTCCTCCACTTCCTCGCACCCGTCCACGAACCGCTTGCGGTCGTGCTCGACCGTGCTGTCGCCGGCGACCCCGGCCCGGTATGCCTTGAGGTGGGCGTCGAGCGCGCCGGCGTAATCGCCCCGCCACAGCAAGAGCCGGGCGTGGGCCTTGAACACGCCCGGCGAGCTCGACACCTTGGGGTAGATGACCTGAGTGATCAGACGCTCCACCCTAGGGGCCAGTCCGCGGCCGAGGTTGGGGTCTAGGTCGGTCGCCTCTCCCTGCTCGTCGTTCTCCTGGTGAGACCTCGTGACGGCGTCCACCAACCGGCCGAGGACGTCCAGGTCGACGGCGCCCTCGCCGTCCTTGGTCGCGCGCATCTCGACGACCCGGCCGAGCGCCCTGCACGCCTCGCTCAGCTCTCCAACGTCGACGGCCACGATCATATAGTTGAACCACATCCTCCACGACTCGTACGAGTGCTTGATCGCCTGCTTGAGGCAGTGGAATGCGGCCTTCTTGCGCGAGAACGGTAGGCGCTCCTTGGCCTGGCCCTCGTCGTCCTCGTCAGGGCTCGCCACCGCGGCGCGCACGCCGGTCGAGTCGACGCCGGCCTCGACCTCATCCATCTCCTCGTCAAAGTCGACGTCACCCTCCTTCTCGCCGCGGCGGAGGTGGCACGATGCGAGGTTGCTCCAGCTCTCGGCGTCGTCATCCTCGAGCGCGACGCACCGCCCGAACGCCTCCTGCGCGCCGACCCAGTCTTCGAGGCGCATCTCGCAGCAGCCCAGCACGAACCACGTCCGCGGGAACAGCGGGTTGATCCGCAGCGCCAGGCGCAGCGCGATCCGCGCCTTGTCCCAGTCTTTCCTGGCTGAGAAGACCGCCCCGAGCGACCGCTGGGCCCGGGACGACGTCTGGCCCGAAATGTCCCACGCCTTTTCGTAATGGGCTGGCTCGTTTTCGAGCTCACCCAGGATGCACCACAGCTTGGCCTCACGCTTCTCCCCGCCGCGGAAGGTGCGGTTCCCCTCGGCCTTGCGCTCGAGCATGAGCGTCTCCGACTCGACCGCCTTGCCCGACAGGAGGTCGCGGATCACCTCGATTCCACGATCGGGCCGCTCGAGGCTGCTCCAGCACCGCGCGACCTCCTCCCACATCTCGAGCCGGGTGAAGATCTCGAGCGCCGACTTGGTGATTCCGAGCGAGAGGTAACGGGTCGCGAGCTCGCGCTCAAGCTCCCACGCGGGAGGCAGCGCAAGCGCGTGGAACTGGGCGAGCCGGTCGCGAGCGGGCGCCATGTCTTCGGCCTTGACGGCCGATGAGATGGCCGAGACCTCGGTCGCGGAGCCGTCCTTGAGCTGGTCCACGAGGGCCTGCATCTGAAGCACTCCACGCTCGACCGTCCGACTCCGGCCAGCCTCGGCCCGGCACCGGAGCAGGAGCGCCATCGAGTGGACCGACCAGTTCTGGGGGTCAACCAGGACCCGCGCGACAAAGGCCGAGATCTGCGACGTCGACAGGACGTCGTCGGCCAGGTTGACGAGCGAAGTGGCCTGGGTGAGGGTCGCGAGTGAGAGCGATAAGAGGACGGCCTGCGAAAAGGAAGAGATGCTCGACGGGGCTGACGGGTCGAGCTCAGACAGGGGGACAGCGTCATCGGAGGGAGGCTTGGCCTCGCCTGACACGCTGAACGCGGTCCGCTCCAGCAGAGTGTCGTCGTTCAAGCTGAACACCTCGGGCACTTTGGCCTCGCCCTCGTTGAAGTCGGTGGCATCACCGGCCACACTCTCCCTCTCCTTGCCCTTGCCGGCCTCCTTGGGCGGAGACCTGTCCCGCGCGAGAACGACGAGCTGCGTCTTGGCGTCCTGCTGCCACTTTGTCCGCTTGCCCATCCTTCCAGTCAACTCCCACTCAAGTCCCTCCTCGTCGGCCGCCTCGCGGGCTAGCAGCGAGGCCTCCTTCTGGGCGGTCGAGTGGGGCGACGACCGCGACAGCAAGCTCGCCAGCAGCGAGAGCGAGAGCGACAGCTGGGACCGGTCGGACGACATGAGTGGCAACGCCTGCCGGAGCGCGGCCGCCTCAGCAGGCACGTACGCCGGCAGGGGAACAGGCTCGTCGATCACCTTGAGCCAGGTCATTCCAGCCCTCAACCGCCACACCTTGACCGACTCGAGCATCCACGCCGGGCCGAACGGGCCCGCCGCGGGAAGCCCGGCCTCGGGCGTGGCGGGGGCGAAGGGGGAGCGGACAAGGCCAAATATCTGAAGGGCGATGGCGAGGAAGACGGTCGCTTTGCTGAGGTGGTAAACTGGCTCGCCGCAGTAGGCGAGCGAGTCGATCGCGGCCGCGTTGAGCTCGGCCGAGGTTGCGCCTTCGGCGTGGGTGGTGTCGAACAGGGCAAGCGGGTCGAGGGGCAGGCTCGGGCCAGTCCAGTTGATCTGGCCGTAGGCGTGAAGGGCACCCACTCCCAGCGCGAGGAGATCCTCCTCGTTGTACTGCCCCGCCGCGGGCCACTTTACGCCGACCGAGAGCTGGCCAGAGTTGGAGTTGCGCGTGAGGGCGAGAACTGACTTGGCCAGGGCGGACATGAGGATGGGCTCGGCCAGAGCCGAGCACGCATCCTGGACCAGTTGGCTGCTGCCTGTCGGTGCTGGTGTGAGGCTGAGCAGGGCTGACTCTGTCGGGAGGAGGCTCGTGGAGGGAGCCATGGTCGGTTAGGAAGGGGGAGGGGGTGAGCGCCGCGAGGGCCTGGGCGCAGTCGAGGGTCGTAGGCGGTGCGGAGCTGAATCAAGTGCAAGCCGGTTGTTGAAATTGAGTGAGCTGAAGCCTTCGAATGGGCGCGCGCGCGTAGATGGACGGAGGATAAGCCCAGTGGGTGGTTTGGTGCCAAAAAGTTGTCGGGCGCTGACCAAGCCCGGCCGGCCGGGCCCCGAGATCCCCAGGCCCCCGCAGCCGGACCCATCGCCGAGGCGTTCGATCGACTTCCGTCGCATGAAGCTAAAATTCGGCAGCAGCCCACCCGCGTGCGAACGTTGCGATTAAATGTCGCTCCCGTTGCAGCAGCTTGATCTAGGTTGAGCTGCTGGCGCCGGTATGCTAGCCAAAGTTCGCCAGAGAGAGCCCGGCGACGGGTGGTGCGCATACATCCACCCTCTCTTGCCGCTTCCTGTCCCGGCTGCTCCCGAGGCCTGCCTTGCGGTGGCCCAAAGTAGGTGCTGATCAGTTTGCATGAGTCGTCATTATAACGTCACGGCTGCTACATCAAGCTGGTCTCCGCTAAACCGTCCCGCTCATCCCCGCAAATCGACCACGCCACCGACCACCATCGCCCAGCTTTCGACCCACTCGCGCTCCCACTCCCTCTCCACCCCCTCTTGGCCCACCCCGGAACGCATGGAAAGAACTTCGGCAACTATGGCCTGTGTCTCACATGGGTGCAGAAACCAGGCCGGCGTGTTGAGCGCGGGGTGCTCCGCCTGCGAGACGAACGGAGCGGGTGGGGCGGGGTTGGCGGCGGCGGGAACGCCTGGCGCGATGGAGTTCGGGGGCGTGTCTGATTGGTGGTCGTCCTGGAGGTTAGATAGTTCTGGTATTGTTGTAAAGGGGTACATGGTGCGCTGGTATTGGTGGAAGAGGGATGAGCCGAGGATGGCGGGGAGCGCGAGTGGCGCGCCGGCTGCGGAAGCAGAGCAATGCGAGTCAGTCAGGGCAGGGGGCGGAATTGTGGGTGACAGAGCGTGCAGATTACATTGAGCAAATACATTGAAGTACAGGACCGGTACCTGGTACGTGTGGGAGTAGCAGATCCAGAGCGTGGCGGTCGCCCAGCCGACTGCGGCGCTCGCGCCTGGCGCAACGGCTGCGCCGTCGTCCTCGTCCTCGTCCGAAACCTCGTCCAAAACCCCTGAGTCTGACTCATGCCCGGCCGGCGATTGGGCTGAACCGGCAGAGAGGCGGACAGCGCTGGTCTTGGAGAGGTAGCCTAGCCCAGCGGCGAACTGCACGATCGACCGGCGTCCGTCAGCCCTCGAAGCCCCTATCTCCACACCCCATGCCCCCGCCGGCGCACGATCTGCCCCTCACTTGATGCTCCTTCCATTCCCACCCTTTCGCAGCTTGGTCCGAACCGAGTTGGCCTTCAGTCTGAGTGGTGAGGCTAGCCCGGTCCGTCCACGCGCGGGCGCCTTTGGCGAACTGGGCCTGGGTCAGGCAGGCAGGCCAGGACATTCCATCCGCTCGGGGTAAAAAGGATCGGCGGTGCAGAGGGTCGGTCGGGATCGAGTTAGAGCTCGCCAGAAACGGGGGGAATTGGATGGGCGGCAGGGATTGCGATTGGGACTTTGTCGGGTATCAGTTCGGGCCGGGCCGAAGCGAGAACCCGGCCGCTCGGGGGCCGGGGCCGGGGCACAGCAGTCTCCGACAACCCCGCACCGGCAACAAAATCAATCTTCAACACAGTCAGTCAAACTTAGCCTCATCCTTCATCTCTTACATCCTATTCAACTTAAATCGTCACAACCATCACCGCAAACAGCCCAACAGTAGGTTACACTGACCCGAACGCATTCCCTCCCCGCACCGAGCTTACCCCACCTCTCCCCTGCGCCCCTCGGCCGGCGCAGTGTCCGCCCACCCAGTCACCGAATACATCTCACCCAGGCAAGCCCCCTTTCACATATACCACCAGACAAAATCCACATCTAACAAGCTCCCTTCCCGTTGCGCAGCGCGTGGGCCCTGGTCGAGCACAAAGTGCGCCCGCACGCGAAGGAGCTCCTGGCCAAGCTGGTCGCCTTCGTGCAGGAGGAGTGCATGCCCGCCGAGGCAGTCTTCCACGCCCAGATCGAGACCGACCCCAAGACACGGTGGAATTCGTACCCCTCGGTCATTGAGCAGCTCAAGAAGCGCGCGCGCTCGCTCGGGTTGTGGAACCTGTTCCTCTCCAAGGCCCACTACCCCGACGTCGGGACTGACCTCACCAACCTCGAGTACGCCTTGATGGCAGAGGTGCGTGCGACGTGCAGTCTTTCTCCTTGTGCTTTTTTCTGCTATGTGCTGAACCCTTTCTCCCTGGCGCGCAGATAATGGGCCGCTGCAGGTCCGTCGTACCCCACCGAGGACTTCGCACATAACGCCACCCGCTGACCCCCCCCCCCCCCCCCCCCCCCACGCCCGGCTCTCTCAGGATCGCACCGGAGGCGTGCAATTGCTCAGCACCCGACACAGGAAATATGGAGGTCCTCGCACGTTATGGCTCGCAGGAGCAGAAGGACAAGTGGCTGCAGCCGATCCTTGACGGCAAGGCGCGCTCCTCGTTCGCCATGACCGAGCCCGGCGTCGCGAGCAGCGACGCGACCAACATCTGCACCACGATCGAAAAAAGGGGCGACAAGATTGTCATCAACGGGCGCAAGTGGTGGATCAGTGGTAAGGGCTCTGTGAGCCCAGAATGCGGTCAGCCGCGGCCGGTGCTGACTAGTCCGGGCTATTGTTGGGTGCAGGCGCTGGGGACCCGCGCAACGCTGTGCACCTCCTGATGGGCAAGTCGGATACTTCGGCGAGCAAGCACCAGCAGCAATCCATGGTTATCATTCCAGCCAGCCACCCGGGGGTTAAACTCATCCGCCCCATGAAGGTCTTTGGGTGAGTTGATCGCAGTCGCCCGCGACGGTCCATCTAGGCGGCCGTCCCTCGTGTCTAGCCTCTTTCCGCTGGCTATGCACTGACGCCACTCGCTCCTCTCTGCCACTCGTCGCCGCCTCCCGTTCACTCGCCGTCATTCGACCCGCCCAGCTATGACGACGCGCCCGAGGGACACTTCGAGGTGCACTACACCAACGTCGAAGTCCCCGCTTCGTACATCATCGGCGGCTGGGGCCGCGGGTTTGAGATCATCCAGGGCCGCCTCGGCCCCGGACGGGTGAGTTGGCCCGCCACGCCTTTCCGCCCCCAACGTCGCAACCCCTGACTGAACCCGTCTCATTTGCATTGCGACGCAGATCCACCACTGCATGCGCTCGATCGGCGCCGCCTCGCGCGCGCTGGACCTGATGCTCCTGCGCGTGACCGACCCGGCCAAGGTCGCGTTCGGCAAGCTGCTTAAGGACCACGGTACCGTCGTCGCCGCGATCGCCCAAAGCCGGATGGAGATCGACCAGGCCAGACTGCTTGTCCTGTCTGCCGCGCTACAGATCGACCTCGTCAAGGCCAAGGGGGCGATGAAGGACATTGGCATGGCCAAGGCCATCGTGCCCAGGATGGTCAACGAAGTGATCGACCGGGCGGTGAGTCGCGTGTGCGCGCCGGGCTTGGGGCATCGCTCCCGGGATTGGACGCCGAGCTGGTAGTCCCAGTCAGGACATTGAAGCTGAATAACTATTTTGATTCCAATTACCAGATCCAAGTGCACGGCGGCGAGGGTATCTCGCAGGACCAGGTGCTCGCGCAGCTGTGGGCGGGCATCAGGACCCTCCGCTTCGCCGACGGCCCAGGTGCGTCCCCGTCGGATATCTATACGACGTTGCTCCGAGTGAGTAGCTGACGCTAATTCTTGCCTGAACTTGCAGACGAGGTACACATTGCGCAGATCGGTAAGACGGAGCTGAAGCGCGCGCCCGGGGTGCGCGCCGCCAAGCAGAAGATGGATGCGGCCGAGGCGCGCCTGTTCCAGCAGCAGGGCCTCATCAAGCACAGGGACTAGGCTGGATTTGTGTGAGCGTCTGCAAGGACGGTCAAGGGACGCGAAGAGGGGAGTGCCGTTGAATTTGGGTTGTGTTCGGGGACTCTGTAGGGGTGATGTGACTGTGCAAAGCTACTGCGTTCTGGAATCGGCCGCCGCCCTGAACAGTCGCATCTGTGCATCTCTGCCTCTCGCACATTCTCGCCTGAGTGGTGCTAGTCCTCCGTGCCAAAGATACATGCACCATTACAGTTAAACGAGCCGGACCAAGAAAAATGTGACGATTGCAACGCCTCGCAACAGACCCGACATCTTCACCTACGACGAAGCAACAAACCCCTGTCCATCTCGTGCAAATCTCGTCCGCAAAGAACCCAGTCCCCGAAGCGCCCGCGCCCGCGTCCCACTCAGCCCACGGCCCAGAAGCCCTCGCCCTCATCCTCGCCCTCGCCTTCCCCCTCCAGCCCCGATCCGCTGAGCCTCCGCCTTCCGCCATCGCCACCGGCATTCGCAACCTTGCCCGCCCCTTCCCCAGCTTCAGTCACCTTTAAACCATTCGCCCACCCCCATGCCGTCCCTCCCGACCCTGGTCTGGCCGCCCCCTCCATCAGCGAGTACCAGCTCGCCGACG
>Ga0233341_1000056_pt1 | contig 14499 bp, 7 predicted proteins | sample GEONDECOMP247_FD_180672 | JGI IMG/M metagenome (GOLD analysis project Ga0233341, IMG submission 180672) | Leaf litter microbial communities from Shasta-Trinity National Forest, California, United States - GEON-DECOMP-247 | ecosystem: Environmental > Terrestrial > Plant litter > Unclassified...
TGTCCTTTGTCCTTTGTCCTTTGTCCTTTGTCCTTTGTCCTTTGTCCTTTGTCCTTTGTCCTTTGTCCTTTGTCCTTTGTCCTTTGTCCTTTGTCCTTTGTCCTTTGTCCTTTGTCCTTTGTCCTTTATGGAAAGGAAAGAAAGGAGCCGTAGATCTAAAAATGAAGGTAATAAGGGTGAGGTGTATCAGTCGAAGGATACTTGGTTAAACCTTCGGATCCCAATCTTCATTTCGGGTCTATTGAATCAAGGTATGTTTAGACAAACTTTGTTAAAGAGGGTCGCTCGCGCAGAGTAATTCAATTAAATGTATATTCTATGGTTCCTTATTTTTATGTAATACAGGCAATGGATACTTCTCTATGTTTGTTTTAATCCCCTATAAATAATATAAGGAAGGTAATAAAGTTAACTCTAAGTATTATTTATTATATTTTTGATCCCTTAAAAACGATAATATACCTCCCTTTATAGGGAGATTTAGTATTTCTTATTCTCCGAGAAGAAAGAGTAGTGTGATTATTAGCTCCTAAACCTTTAGCTGCTTTAGATATTGATGAGAAGACCTCTTTTTTATTGGTTCATAAGTCCGTGATTTCTACGGATATGGTAATCGGATGATAATTTTTGTTTAAGGCTGCCGCTCTAAATATAGCTTTAGTCTCTTCTGAGTTAGTTTTACCGTAAAAACTATTTCTTATTCCTTTTCGGTCTAAGCTTCGATTAAAGCGTTGTTCCTCTGAGCGTAACAGTGGACCTGCTGTTTTTATCATATTATATGCCTGTTCTAGCGTATCTATTCAATACTGCTCTCTGGGGATAAGGGTTTTTAAGTCTGTATACTCTAATACAACTAAAGAAAAACTATTTAAGCCGTGCTTTAAAATAGCTCTAATGATTAATAGATTGGGTTCTCTTTTATAATAACCGGGTTGGTAGTAATTACTTATTCTTTTGTAAAGGGAGTGTCCACTCCCAACATATGTATTGCCATTAACCATATTTACTCAACAGTAAATACCTAATTTACCCTTGGTTTCTTTATTAATTTCAGCTCGCTGTTCTAAGGGTCTTAGAAAAACAGCTTTAGCTGAATTAAAGATGGGTAAAGAGAGAAAAGGAGAAGAAAGTTGCTTGCATAAAAAACTACTTAAAACTTAAAAAGATAAAGGAATTTCGTGAGCATAAGAGAAAAAAGGAGGGTTATTAACACCACCACTTAATTGAAAAAGTAAGGGGGTTAATAAAATTAAAATATAATATTGATTTTTATCAGTTACTACTAAATTATGAGTAAAGTAATAAGAATGCAATCATTAGAGCGAATAGACCTGTAGCTTCAGATAAAGCAAACCCTAGGATTGCGTATGCGAATAATTGAGGTCGTAGAGCAGGGTTTCTAGATGTAGCTGTAATTAATCCGGCGAAAACTAATCCGATTCCTACTCCAGCTCCGGCTAAACCGATTGTAGCTAAACCTGCTCCGATATATTTTGCTGCTGCTAACATATTAGTATAAATTTATTTGTTATAAATATCTTGTCTGTTTATAAGTTTGAATAAATAAAATATTCCTGGTGCTAAAGCTATAAAGCTAAATAAAAGTAAAGTAAAGTAAAGTAAAGTAAAGTAAAGTAAAAGCAAAGTAAAGTAAAAGCCATAAGAGAGCAGCTCCTGCCGCCTACTTTAATTTTAAGTTTACACAAACGAAAAAGTATTAAAGAAACACCCTGTATTTCTTAATCTCTAGTTCTTATTTTTATATACGTTTGATAGCATAATTGGTGCTAGCATTGAAAGTAACAGAATGAAACTTGTAAGTATTAACAATAAAGAGCTTTGTGTATATAAGTTTAGACCTAGTGTTTCAATTTGAGTGAAATCTATTAAGTGAGCATCAGCATTAAAAGGATATCCCGTAATGTGAAGAGATAATGAGCTTAAAGACAAATCAGAATCAGATAGTAAAGAATTAAGAGAGTTTAAAACAGCATTAGCTTGAGATAAAATAGAAACGTCTTGGAAGCTAAAAGGTATAATCGTATTAACAGCGAAAATAAATAAAGCACCAACCAATAGGGCTAAAGGTAAATTTTTAGTATAATCTCTCCCTACTTCTAAAATATCCGTAAGTTTAATATTAATCATCATAAGAATGAAAAGGAATAAAATAGCTATTGCCCCTACGTATATAAGGATATATGAAATACCTACGAAATTAACTCCAACTAGTAATAGATACACGGCTGAATTTACGAAAACGGATATTAAAAATAATACAGATATAACCGGATTTTTAGAAGTAATAACCAACAAACTAGATAAAACGGCGCCAAATGCAAATAAATCCTGTAATAGAATACTCATGTCTATATTTTTATTTTAATTTTTAGATATTAGTCTTAAACTTTAAATAGTGGCCCAACTTTTTATTAAAAAAAGCAATCCCTCCTTTTCTTTCCTTTCCTTTAATCCTAAAGGAAAGGAAGGGAATGGAAGCGAGCGAAACTTTGTTTCGAGAAACTTGTTGAGGACTCGCGCCTTCCTTTCCCTCCTAAAGAACCCTTGCTCTCCTTTAGGATTAATTAAGCAGGGTCCTAAAGGAAGCTAGTTTAGTTAGAAGAAACCCCACGGGATTGAGGGAAAGGAGCGCAGGAAACAAATCGAAGGTTAAGATTAATAGGACTAGTGCGGATTGATCCGGGAGCCCTACTAGGTTGTACACCTAGAGTTTTTCACTCTTAGATTGATATTATTTTTATTCTTAAACACATTACGCCTTTCAACTTTAGCATTCTATTACTTAATTTATATTTTATACGCAAGTGACTCCTGCTTTTTGTCCTTTCTTTCAAAAAAGAAAGCGAGCCGAAGGACATATGGAAAGAAGTGATTAAACTGAAGCCTTTGCTCCTTCACTCCTTCACTGCTTTAGCGACTCCCCTTTCTTTGCTTTCAAAAAAGCAAGTAAAGGAAGGGGAGTAAAGGATAAGGGATTAATCCTAAAGGAGAGCAAGGGTCCTTTATCCTTTATGGAGGAGTCGCTTGCGCAGAGCTAACTCCGGGATATAAATTGTCCCAGATACTACGTAGGAGGCGTAGGGAAGACTAAAAATAGAAGAGAGAATATAAAAATAGGCTAAGAGGACTGATATTAACACATCAGTGCAAGATAAAATTATAAGCACAGCTCGTAAGAAGAAAAGTATAAATTTTGAGTAATACAGAGACTTTTCAATTTTAGAATTATGTATAGCTCTTTTTTAGCTCCTGCTCTGCAGCCTACCATCTGCTTTTATTCTTTTATTATTAAAAAGGACAGGAGGGTCGCTCGCGCAGTAAACAACTAACTATATTTCCTTCAAAAACATCGCTTCTTACTTACCCTTTTACCTTTGGTACTTAATAATAAGTGATTTAAGGGTATCTGTACTGCTAAAATATAGAAAGTATAACAAGTATAGTTAAAAATACAGAAAAGATTTAACCGATAATCCTTTAAAGAACAGTTTAACCTAATATATACATTAAATATCGCACTTTATCCTAAAACAGGAATTTATCTTTATTTATTTAATATTCGGTTAGCCATATGAGCTGGAAAGGAATCGAACCTCTCCCGATCTAAACGATCAATTTTTTTACAGAAAACCCCTATTACCATTCAGGCACCAGCTCCTTTAGCTTCTAGCTATTTTTTCTTTATTTTTAAATTTGGATTAGATATTTATTTATATCTTTCTGTTAATACGATATTACAATCTTTATTAGTTAACTTACGGTGTTTACTTGCGTTATTATTTTTTTATTAACTACTGATTAGTACATTTGCCTCGAGGTTGAGTCGAACAGCCGTCGCTATAACTTCACTATAGAGCTTTAACCACTTAAGCTATCGAGGCTTCTAATTTTTATTTTTGTACTCCCTGCGCAAGCAACCCTAAAGAATTGAGAGCTAAAAAAAGATGGTATTATTACAAAAGGATAGGTTTCGCTTGCTTCCTTTGCTTTCATTCCATAAAGTAGAAAAGCTACTAAAGGAAGAGGAGTAAAGGATTAAAGGAAGAGGAGTAAAGGATTAAAGGATTAAAGGATAGAGGGAGAAGGGGTATTGTAGACGAGTATCTTGCCCCTTTTTTTTAATAATAAAAAGCAAGCGAGTCCTTTAATCCTAAAGGAAAGGAAGGGAAAGGCTCCACATAAACATCTGATTAAGTGAGCTTGGTTAGTATACTACTCTTTTAGGCTTACTCTCAGAATCTATAAATAAAAAGAGTGCTCTATTTATGTTTTAGTCTATTAATTATTCTGTTTTTTTAGCCTTATGGAGACATCCAGAGTCGAACTGGAATCTTTGTAATGCAAATACAACCGGTTACCATTATCACATGTCCCCTAATTGGCAGTTATATATTATAAATAAGAGTAGTTAATAAAAACAAGATACACCTACCTGTTTTTTTTTAAAGCCTTAGAGGTTCTACGCTAACAAAATTGTTAGCGTCCCCGTCCTTTTGCTCAATTAATTAGCAAAAGGGATGTTATGTCGGAGGTGCTTACTTACTATATTGAAACATATTAATGAAATCTTCTCAATTTTCAATTTAATGACGGTTTATAGAATTTTATATTTTTCTATTTCTCTTCTTTTACCTTTTTACTCAAAAGAGTAAAAATAATTAAACCTAGCTGTCCTTTCTTTCCCCTCGATCCTATCCCTCCAACTTTTGCTCAATTAATCCTAAAGGAGAGCAGTGGGGGGGGAGGAAAGCAAGCGAGCCTTTCCTTTAGGATTAAAGGATAAAAGCAAGCGTGCCTACCCTTTTGTAATAGCCCCGGCTTTTTCTCTTTTTTTCAGTTGAGGGTCGCTCGCGCAGGCATGCGGATATATACACTAATTTTCAACTCTTAATTAATCTAGGCTCTTATTATCTAAAAACGATATACAGTATAATCATCTTGAATTCTTTTTTGGGGTCGAACCAAAATCTTGTGTCTTAGAAGGACAATATTTTACCATTAAACTAAAAGAACTCTCCCTCCCTTCCTTTCCTTTAGGATTAAAGGATAAAGGACCCTGCGCAAGCGAGCCTAAAGGATAAAGGAGTCGCTTGCGCTGGAGTTACTATTTCGATGCCGTATTTGTAATCTAAGTTTTGCTCAGACCATAGGAATTTAACGAGGGTGTTGCTCTCCTTTAGGATTAATTGAGCAGTCCCTTATCCTTTATGTAGGGGGAGAGTTAAGAGGGAATTGAACCCTTATTTTTCAAATTTGCAATTTGACTACAGAACCATCTGTATGCTCAACTCGCTTTATTTTCCCCTTATTTATTACTAAAGTAGATGGGAGGGGGGGGGGAAAAATAAAGTAATTTAGATCTGGGGTGTCCCTTTTAAAAAAACCCCCTAGGCCCATAAGTTAAGTATATAACAATGTAGATACCGAGAAATGAAGTGTTTCTAAGATAACATTAGGGAATATCCCTAAAACTAAAGTAGCGATAAGTAAAGGTAAAAGAAGCATAAATTCACGTCTAGATATATCATTAGTTACTGGATAATAAGAACTGAACTTACCGTAAGATATTCTGTTATACATCCAAATAGAATAAGCAGCAGAGAAGAAAATCCCTGTCGCCCCTAAAGCCCCTATAATAGGATTACGTTGGAAAGCTCCTGCTAGAGATAAGAATTCCCCTGTAAAATTAAGAGATAGTGGAACAGCCATATTAAATAAAGTAAATGCAAAGAACATCATAGTAAATAAAGGCATAGTAAGCGCCATACCTCTGTAGTAGTTTATTATACGTGTGTGGTATCTGTTATATAGTATACCTCCTACACAAATGAAAAGAGCTGGACTTACAAACCCGTGAGCAATACTTAATAAAATAGCACCTTCAATCCCTTGAACGGTATTAGAGAAAATCCCCAGAATAACCACAGCCATATGAGCAATAGAGCTCATAGCTACTATTCCTTTTAGATCTGTTTGTCTTAGTGTGGCTAAAGAAGCATAAATAAGAGTAATAATAGCGATAGTTTGTATTAAAGGAGAGAAGTAGTGAGTAGCATCAGGTAAAATAGGTAAAAGAATTCTTAAATAACCATAACTCGCCAATTTCAAGATTACTGAAGCCAGTATAATACTTCCAGCTAAAGGAGCTGTAGTGTGAGCTCAACCCAGCCAAATATGGAATGGGAATAGTGGTGTTTTAAAAGCAAAACTTATAAAGAAAGCTAACCATAGCCACTTTTGACTTTCTAAACTTATTTCCTTTAAGGCTATTAGCTGCATATCAGTTGATCCATAGTTATAGTATATAACCATTATAGCTAAAAGCATCCATAGAGAACCAAATAGTGTATATAAAAAGAGTAAGAATGAGGCTCTTATTCGGGAATACCCAGCCCCTCATATACCAATTATTAAAAATAACGGAATTAGTACACTTTCGAAAAATACATAGAAAAGTAAAAGATCTAGTACCACGAAAACAGCTATTTGTAATGTCTCTAAGACTAAAAAAGAAATAAGATAATACTTTAAGTGTTTTTCTATGTCGTCCCAATTAGATAAGATACATACAGGAGTGATAAAGGCTGTTAGTAACACAAAGTAAAGAGATATACCGTCTATACCTACATAAAAGTGTAGAAAAGGAAGAGATCTCGGTCCTTGAGCTAATTCTGATCCGTCTATTATAGAGGGAAGTACTTGAGAATCGCTTATAGATGTAAAAGAAGAAAAGAGCTGCCCTAAACCTGTAAATTCTTCAACGAACTGGTATTGACTAGTGCTAGAATCAAATTTTATTCATAATACGATAGAAACGAATAAGTTAACTAGAGAGGCAAACAAGGCTATTTGTTTCATTCTTAACCTTTTTGCACTATTTAATTTTTTGACTAATTCTTCATTATTTTCTAGTGGTATCTCTCCTACTTTAGTGTCTACAATAGAGAGAGGGTTTAATGATTCTGTACTTAAATTAACGAAGGGCTTAAATTCTATTTTACCCTTATATTCTATTTCTCTTAAAGGAATTAAGAGTAAGCAACCAATTAAGGGAATAATTAGTAATAATGTTATCATTTTTTTATTTTTGATTTGGACTTTCTTAGTTAAAGAGAGTTAAGCCATCTGCTACAAATAGTTACTGCCTTCCTTGCTTTAGCGACTCCTCCCCCCCCCACTGCTCTCCTTTAGGATTAATTGAGCAAAAGTTGGAGGGACAGGCGCGCAAGCGAGCCTAAAGGATAGGATAAAGGATCGCTCCCTTCAGCTCCCTGCTTTTTTTGTATTTGGATTAAAAAAAGCTGGGAGCAGAAGGGATCAGGTCAGAGTGCTTTCTTTAGCAGACAGAGAGGGCTCTATGTGACCAGCCTTGTATTATAAAAAGGCGGGTAGCTTTAAAGGAACCGGCGCTTAAACCTTTGACCTCTGGCTAAACATTTGTTCTTAGAAGATGGAGAAAGGAATAATCAGTTTTCTATTAATAGATTAACGAGCCGACCTTATTATATGTAGCTTGCCTTTGATTGTTCATTTTATTTAAAATGACTATCTCATTTCCATTTTAAACTTAAAATATTGTAAAATTCCAGATCCTAAGTTTAAAACTGGGGGAGTATTAAATTAATTATACGAGTAATCAGAATCGAACTGATGTAATCTACTTGGAAGGTAGAAGTTTTAACCACTAAACAATACTCGTCTCTTTCTTTTTCTTTTAACCTGCTTTTATCTAAAAAAACAAAGCTGATGTGACTCTCCTCTCCCCCCACTGCTCTCCTTTAGGATTAATTGAGCAAAAGTTGGAGGGACAGGGGTCCTGCGTCCCTTCCACGGATCCTTTATCCTTTATAGAAGACTTAGAAAAAGTACCAAGGTAAATTAGCCTGCAATCCTTTATGCTTGAATCATTTCAGCCTAAATAATATTACTAACACCCTACGAGAGTCGAACTCGTATCTTAATGCTTCGAAGGCAAACGCTGTACCAATTCAGCTAAAGATGCTTTTCTATATCCCTCTACTTTTAGACTTTTTTGAAAGGGCTAAAGGGCTTATCAATTTAAAAGGCTACATATAAATACTGGAGGATAGATAGAAGCGAATCTTAAAACTAACTGTCCTTTATCCTTTAATCCTAAAGGAAAGGAAGGCGCGCAAGCGACTCTTTCAAAAAAGCAAACGACTCCTTGCCCCATTAGTACTTTATCCTGAGCCTTTATCCTTTATCCTTTAATCCTAAAGGAAAGGCTCGCTTGCTTTCCTCCCCCCCCACTGCTCTCCTTTAGGATTAATTGAGCAAAAGTTGGAGGGATAGGATCGAAGAGAAGGAAAAGGAAGTAGGGCTTGGGGTGTTTCTTAAAACAATCATAATATCTAGCTCCCCTCTTGCCTAATTTCTCCTTTCCCTTACTCGCTCCTTTATCCCTTAGGGAATGGAGGGAGTAAAGGAAAGGCTTGCCACATCTTTTTTTTCTACGATTAGATGTATTAATTCAAGGATTGGCTCTACCATTAACTAAGTCATAGGACAAGGTAAAAGTTTATACCTCTTTATCCACCCATCTACGAGTAGAGAGACTTGAACTCTCACAATCTTATTGATCACCGTATCCTAAATACGGCCTGGCTACCAATTTCAGCATACTCGCTCATATAATGTTAATATCCGGAAGGTCAACTGATAATAATAATATCACTACTATTTCATAATTAAATAAGAATTGTTTACAACGAGCCTAGCCTCCTAAAGGACCCTTGCTTTCATTCCATAAAGGAGAAAAGCAAGTAAAGGACTAATGCTCTCCTTTGGGATTAGTCCTTGACTAAAGCACTGCTGGTTTTTAGTTTAGTTTTTTAGTTTTAATCAGGGCCCACTCGCTTTTGCCTTTTTTTTCGTAAAGGAAGGGGGAGAGGGTACAATTATTTGGACTTACATTAAATTTCTGTACTAGGACTTTACTTTTTACTAGGACTCTTTATTTTATTACTTTTTTTAAGCTTTTCTTTATAGGAATAAACTGTAGACTTTAATTTAACAATGTTAAACGGGAGAATACAAATAAAAGGGATTTTATTTTTATCGTGACAAGATTAGGGGACACGTGTACGAACAAAGAGACTCGAACTCTTACGGAATATTTCCACTTTTGCTTAAGAAAAGACTGGCTACCAATTTCAGCATGTTCGCTACTCTACCATTTCCATTTTTCACTTTATTTTATTTTCCAAATCCAAAATATAGGCTCTCTACTTAATTTATTTTTTTTTGTTTATTTTTTTAGTGCCTCCGCTCAATGCTTTGAAAAGGCAAAGCATGAAAACCAAAAGAAGTCTGTTGTCTGTTCTTTTAGTAAATTTTAAATTATAAATTAAACCCAGGCGTCCTCAGGGTTCGAACCTGAATCAACAGATCATGAGCCTGTTATGCTACCAATTGCACTAAGACGCCCTATTCTAGATCTAGAACATCACATTCTTTCTAGACTTGACTTTGCAGGCTCCTTTTTTCTTTTCTTTCTTATCTTATTTCAGTATTTAGACTTTTATACTTTTCTTTTATACTTACTTTCTTTCTTATTCTGTCCTTCGGCTCGCTTGCTTTTCTTTTTTCTTTTCTTTTGAACGCTGCTAAAGGACAGTAAAGTTTAAGTAAAAAGGGAGATAATTTTATAAATTGAAAATATGGGATTTAAAGTTATATGATAAATTAGTAGTGCTAAGCTAAATGGCTCACACCACTTTCACATGCACCCTATTAAGAAATGTTCTATTTCTTATCACAGTTAAACCAGTATGTGTCTTCGATTAAATAAATTTAACTACAAACGGTACTAATTTAAACTGTTTTATAGTATCTAGGGGACGGTTTCGTGCTTAATATGCTTTCAGCTCTTATCCGTTATGTTTGTGGCTACCCAACGGTGCCAGAAAAGTGCAAGGTTGCAACTCGAACAAGCTAGTCAAAGGGTTTTATTTGTATTTGTATTTTATATTAAAACTCTTATTTAGTAGCGCCTGCTAGAACCTTATTAAGGGTAATTTTTGTATGGATTACGGTAGTCCTGGTTCTCTATTTCATTCCTTGGAATAAAACACATGTCTCCTTTGCATGGCCTCGCTTTTTTGAAATCTAACTCTTTCCGATGTTCTTAACATTCCGCACTAGCAAACTCTTTTCCAACAATTGGTACACTATGGAAACACAGCCATCTGATCCTTTCGTACTGAGAGGCCAGCCCCCTTTTACTATTTATCCCTCCGGAAGATAGGGACCGTACTGACTCACGTCGTACTAAACCCAACTCACGTACCCTTTTAATCGGCGAACAGCCGAACCCTTCCGAGACCCTACACCCGGAGGATAGGATGAGTCGACATCGAGGTGCCAAGCCGCGGGGACAATATGAACTCTCGCCCGCGATCAGCCTGTTATCCCTAGCGTAACTTTTATCTATTTATCGACGGCTATTCCATAATATACCGCCGGGTCATTATGCCCTACTTACGTATCTGATCGACTTATAGGTCACTCAGTTAAGCTTGCTTTAGCCATTACGCCTTCTTGACCTTACATGATCAATCGGTCTCCATCCGATTTTAGCAAACCTTAAAAAAATTGGTGGTGAACTTTAAATAATGAATTACTTCATTGGAACTATTTTAATACAATTGCCAGTTTTAGAAGCAAAAATACTAAAACTTATTTATAATAAAGATAATCTAATTATACTCACTACAAGCAAACTAGGTATCTATATTAAAAAGTCCAAATAATTAATGCAAACCTAGGATATCTTTGATACTCTATTAAAGACGTCCGCCCCAGACAAACTGCCAAGTTGTCACATCTTCCCTTACTTTAGAATTAAAATTGTTTCATTTATTATGTTTCAGGGTTAACATTCAATCAGTACTAGTTAAGGTATTTCACTAACGTCTTCTCGACTCCCTTATATTTCTACATCTAGACCAAGAAAACGTGATAACAACTTACAGTAAAGCTGCATAGGGTCTTCCCGTCTACCCAGAGGCAAACCGCATCTGCACGGCTAATTCAATTTCACTGAGATACTTGTAGAGACAGTGGGGGCATCGTTACTTTATTCATGCAGGACCGTATTTAGCGGACAATAAATTTTGCTACCTTAGGATCCTTATAGTTAAGACCGCCATTGACCAGACTTTCAGTCGGCAAAAAAAACTCGCCTTCTTTATGTTAATGGCATTGGGCAAAATTCGACACCTATACAAATAAATTAATCATCGCAGGTATCTGTGTTTTAAGTAAACAGTCGGGCCCCCCGATTCTGTGTCACCATCTATTATCTAAATAATATTATTATTTACCTTTTGACTGAACCATTTGACTGATTACAGCTTGGTACTTAATAATAAAATACAAGTTTAAATGGCTCCTCATGTCGCCAAACTTATGAGGATATTTTGCCGAGTTCCTTTACAAGTATTATCTCTGCGCCTTAGTATTCTCTACTTACGAACCTGTGTCGGTTTAGGGTACGGTAATTGGAAGCAGCAACTCAACTGAACCCAGCTTTAAAAAAAATAAAGCAACTAAACTCAATATACAGAACAATTAAATAATAAAGAATATTAAATAATTATAAAGAAATTTAGTCTGGGTATCAATCCTGTCATTAATTGTCCACATTTTTTTAAATTACTATTTATTTAATTAGGTAGCAGATACCTTTATTTACCTTTACTTTCCTCACTTTCCCTTACTTAATCTTTTGAACTAAAAAAAAGAAAATAACTAGAAAGAAAAATAAATAATTAAATATAAAATAGATCTGTTATTAAATATATAATATAAAATAAAAGCTCCTTTATTAATAAAGAATAAAATCAAAAATATATAGCTGTTCCTACTCTTATTTTCAAGGTCTCCCCTCATCTGAGATAAGGGGGACTTTCGAGTACATACTCATCGGACAAAACGTTGGTCTTGAACCTTAGAGGCCGTTATAACATAAGGAGGTTTAACCTTGCCTTATAACCCTTTCGTATCCGGCGAGAAGTATTATAACTTCTTTTTACGTTACTCATGTCAGCATTATCTCTTCAGTTTCGTCCAAACAATGAAACACTGTTTATCACTCTCTCTGAATGTTCCACTACCTATTATATAATATTTTAGTCAAAAGACCTTTGTTATATAATAGCACGGTATCGGTAACCGTTTTAAGACCCGGTAAATTTTCGGTGCTCAGCCCCTATTTAGACTACTGCTTTGTTACAAGTTCTTTAAAAGTAGCGACTACCAGGCTAACTTAATAGTTGTATCTAGGACTGAACCTCCTTAATTTCACTTAAACGGTTTGTGGGAACCTTAAACACGTGCTCACGACTGTTTTCGTTTTGACTACCCACCTTATCATGAATAGTCTGACTATCAAGCAACAATTTATGTAATTCCGAGGTTAACTTCCAAAGGTAGGATTTCAAGGCCCCCCAATTTTACTTGCGTATGGAATTCAACGTGCTGTACCTCCATAAATCTAGTCTTGATGTGATACTTAAATATCTTTCGTGGAAAACCAGCTATTACTAGGTAAGATTGGTCTTTCACCGCTTACCACGATTCATCGGAGAATTTTGCAACATTCAACCGTTCGGTCCATTATAACCTGATCATGGCAAGATCACCTAGCTTCGGGTCTAATAGAAGTAACTAATCCCGGTTCTTATTTTCTAAAAAACGTATTCTTAGAATGAAGCAGTCGCTTTCGCTAGGGTATTTAACCTTGCTACTTCTATTAACTTGCTGACCCATTATGCAAAAGGTACGCCGTCATTTTGTATTCTAATAATTTGATATATTAGATGAAATTCCGACTGCTTATAGAGCTACTAATTCAGGTTGTGTCCTGGCCTACCGCCAATTCTCAAAGACTTTCCTTTACAGTACTGATTCACTATCGCTAAATTTATAATACTTAGCCTTAGAGGATGGTTCCCCTATAATTCCAACAAGTTTTCTCTCGTTGTACTTTTTGAACAATAATTGGAGCTCGTAAACAGGACTCGTACCTTCAATGGTTTAAATTAAATCAGTTTTTATTTATTAAATAAAGCTAAGTTAATTTATTAATCAGATTAAATATTTAAACTTCTGAGTGCCAGAGTCCAAGACAGAATAAAAAAACTTAATCTTTTAAAGTCTTGGGGGCAAATAGATATTTATAATATAGATCGATTATTTAGTTTCAAATAAATTTTACGTCTCTTTTTATTGATAGGCTAGTCCGATTTCACTCGCCATTACTTTCGGAGTCTCGGTTGATTTTCTTTCCTTTCCCTAATACAATGTTTTGCTTCGGGAAGTACTAATAAAAGGTTTCCCTTAGGATCGCCGCGTTACTTAGTGCATTTTGCCGCTTTTGGCGGTTCCTCATTTATACAGTGTACACTTTAAACAAGTTAAAATATACAATACATTCCATGCGAATATAAATGAAAATATTAATACAGCGCGGCTTTTGGTAGTATACCTCCTTTTTTTATAAATTTGCTTTGTCATCCTTAATAGCCCCTTTAAATTAATTTTTTGGTGTTTATCCATATTGTCACCGATACTTATATATTATATATGTCGAGTTTGAATCTTACATAAACTCTCAAATTCCTATATTAAAAAAGAAATACCTATAATCATTAGATAAACCTAGATGACCAGCGCAGTCTGCGGTAGTTGTACGATTTGTAGTAGTTGTACGATTTGGATTAATTTAAGAACAAACAAGGAATAGTAAGGTTTAGTTTTTAATTACTGCAGGGGGTTATACGTATATAGTTTAGTGCTGAATCTAAATTAAATTCAGATTTAGATTATATATATTATGAATATAATAATAAGAAGGCGATCATTAGACAGAATAGACCTGTAGCTTCTGATAGAGCAAACCCAAGGATTGCGTAAGAGAATAATTGAGGTCTAAGAGCTGGGTTTCTAGATGTGGCTGTAATTAAACCTGAGAATACGATACCAATACCTACTCCAGCACCGGCTAATCCGATTGTAGCTAAACCTGCTCCTATATATTTTGCTGCTGCTAACATTTTATATTTTTAATGCGTTTGAATTAAATAATTATCTCATCGGATACAGCTTGCCCAAGCTATATATAATACAGCTGCCTAAGTAAATTAGGAGGCAAGGACTAATATTTTTAGTAGTTGTAAATTAAAATGGATTGGTATCTTCCTTTTACCTTTGTTCTCTCCTTTTTTCTTTCCTTTTTTCTCTTTCCTTCGGGTCCTTTTTTATCTTTCCTTCGGGTCCTTTTTTATCTTATGGATAAAAAAGGAAGTTTTGGATAAAAAAGGAAGTTATGGAGAAAAAAGGAAGAGAACAAAAGGAAGAGGGAGGAAAGAGCCCTTTTTGTCTTTTTGTTTTAAGATAAAAGCGCTAGAAAAAGTAATTCCAGTTAAATAATTAACTAGTTTTCCAGTTTACTAT
>Ga0233341_1000057_pt1 | contig 14480 bp, 10 predicted proteins | sample GEONDECOMP247_FD_180672 | JGI IMG/M metagenome (GOLD analysis project Ga0233341, IMG submission 180672) | Leaf litter microbial communities from Shasta-Trinity National Forest, California, United States - GEON-DECOMP-247 | ecosystem: Environmental > Terrestrial > Plant litter > Unclassified...
AGATAAGAATAAGAATAATCATACAACATCTACAAAATGTCAGTATAAAATTCCAGCTTCGAATCCCAGATGGTGATTCTCTGTTAAGTGGTATGCTAAGATACGTCAGAATCCTACTGCTAAAAAGATTGTTCCTATAATAACGTGTATACCATGGAAACCTGTTCCAAAATAAAAACATGAACCATAAGCACCATCTGATATAGTAAATGAAGAAACAGAATATTCTACTCCTTGGAAACAAGTAAATATCATAGCTAAGAATACAGTAGATATTGCACCTAATAATGCACCATTTCTATTTCCTTGTATTAATGAATGATGTGAGTAAGTTATTGTAACACCTGATCCTAATAATAAAACTGTGTTTAATAGAGGTAATTCAAAGGCATTAATGGCTTCTATACCTAATGGAGGTCATTGTGCTCCTAATTCAACAGTAGGTGATAAAGCACTATGGAAGTATGCTCAGAAGATAGCTAAGAAAAATAAAGCTTCAGATACTATAAATAAAGCTACTCCCATGTTTAAACCTCTTTGAACAGCTAAAGTGTGGTTACCTATGTAAGTACCTTCAGCTATTACATCTCTAAATCAGAAAGACATACTTAAAACTAAACAAGCTAGTGCACAAGGTAATCAGTAACCTGCGTTAGAAAAACTATGCATTGTTAGAACACCTGATGTAGTCAGAGTTAATAAACTAAGACAAGTTAAAATTGGTCAAGGAGAGGGAGATACTAAATGGAAAGGGTGACCTTGGAAATTACTTCTACGTAAATTAGACATAATGAATCAAAATAATAACAAAATACAAAAAAAAATATATAGGGAAGGGCGTTAGCGTAGCCAACCCCCGCACTGGAAAAAGTAAATAAGGTATGGCCTTCTTTTTTTTTCTTTAAGGAAAAAAAAAAATAAACGGAAAACCGTTGAAAGATAATGATAAAAGCTTTCATAATTATTTGGATACAATTAAGCCGGTTTCTGTATTTAAATATAATTCTAAAAAAATGCAAATAGAGGATTTAAATTTCACAATCATAAATACTTCAATATATTCAACACTAAAGTTTTATGTCTTTTATTTTCTCCTAAAAACCAAAGTTTTAACCTTTAAAAAGTATTCTATTTATAAAGCACTGGACTTTCCTATGTTATTATATAATAATAACACTTTTATATTTGTATCACAAGTTATTGTTTTTTTAAGCTTTATATTGATAGAAAAAAAAATTGTAATGCTTGTTTTATTACATTACTAATTAAATTAAATTTATTATCTATAATATATTTAACCATATTGCGCTTTTGGATTTAGCGTTTTTATACCGTTTATTTACTTTACTTTAAAAATAAACGGTTAAATGTTTAAATGTTTATTTTGCGAGATATAATTAAACATGTTATGATTATATGGTTCATGATTTCAAACTTTCAATCTTCATTATATTACTTGAATAATAACTGTCTTACCTAAATATTGGACAATCTATTCCGGATTTAGCTTTATTCTGTTTAATAATTAATCGTTTATGCTAATCTAGTTGGATTCTCCCCGGAGTTGTATAGAATATTCAACCGGTATTTCTATAAAAAAGCTATCGAAAACCCCAGAGCAAGATATAGTTTATATTACTATAATAAATATAAAAAAAAATATTTTTTTTTTTATTTTATTTTTTATTTTTATTTTTATTTTTTTTATTTTTTTATTTTTTTTATTTTTTTTTATTAATTTTTCTTTGCTTAGGAAAGCTTTATAACGCGAATAATAATAAGAATGCCATCATAAGAGCAAATAACCCTGTAGCTTCTGCAAAAGCAAAACCTAATATAGCGTATGAAAACAGTTGACCTCTTAATGAAGGGTTTCTAGCTACACCTAATATTAATGCTCCAAAAACTACACCAATACCTACTCCTGCACCTACTAAACCTATTGTTGCTAAACCTGAGCCTATAATTTTTGCTGCTTGTATCATATTACGGTTTTGTAATAATCTAAATCATAAAGGAAACCTTTTACTATTTTATATCATTTATATACGATATATTTATATATTTATTTTTTTTTAACCGATATATACCATTTTTACCTAAGTAATAGGTAACTTTAAAACCATCCTTAATGAAACTACATGCTAAAACCAGAAGATTGGTATAACCCGGTATAGGTTCGTTAATCTAACCATAACGGTTATGATATAACTAATCCATATTTTCCAGAATTCTGACCGTTTTATGAATAATCATAGAAGCGTTATTAGAAACGCTCGGGTTCGGACCATATACTTCAGGTCTTATATGCGGGAGAGCTTGCGCTATGAATTTTTTGGCATTTTCATCCAACTTAGGACTAACCATTTTACCGGCTACTTCCTGTTGTTTTAATGCCGCAGCTAATTCACGAGCGTAGGGTTGGTTAACACCACCATGAATATAACCTCTAGTACCGATATTGTCCGTATCTCGCACTAAATATCCTACGTCCCCAGTAGAATTAGCAAAGGTACGTAATTTATCCGCACTAGATCTGGCACATTTAGCTATATCAGCTTCCCTATTCCTCGCTCTCTCTACTTCAAACAAAGGCTGTCTTTCTCATACTTCTGGCACTCCCTCTGCTTGTGCTTGGGTATTATTACCAGATTGTTCGTTAAATCTCGCATGATGCTCTTCAAGATCACGAATAGAACGAGCACGTAACTCTTCCGCCGTTTCTCCAGGTCTAAACCCTGAGCCAGAATTTGAGCCAGAACCGTAAGAATAGCCAGGAGGATTACCTGAACCTGTACTCGAAAAAAATTCGGTTGTAGGGCTAGGGGCTCCTACCGCTTGTTTTAAGCCGTGTTCATTTACCAGTGCAAAAGCAAAATCTGTGAATATCTTAGTAAATATTCCAGCCGGGAGAACAGTGGACATGTAGCCTATTAAAGAACTTAAATCTACACCAATAAAATATGCAAACATAGCTCTGGAGCTATAACTTATTAATCCAAAAAGTAAGATAGTTAATAAGACTCGCAGGCTAAACACATTACGTACCGCAACAACAAAATGAGATATTAATTTCTTAATTATATAAAACATGTTAAAAACTAAAAATACAAAGTTTAAATAAACGGTTAAAGAGTGATATAAACTTTTAACTTTAAACTTAAATAATCTTAGGTTAACGACATAAATATTTGTTTTTACAGGTTTAAAAACCTTTTTTTCTTTATATATTGTCTATTATTAAATGGATGGCCATTTTTACGTTTATCACGCTAAAATGCCAGTGGGGGTGAAGCTATAACACATAATTCCTTCTTTTTTCTTTTTTTTTAATAGTAAGAAAAAAGAAAAATGATATTACACAGTTTTTTACTCTAAAAATTAAGCCAGGCAATCTCTTACCGACTAATATAGTAAATTATTATTCTTATCCAAGAATTGAACTTGGATCCAGATATTAGAAGTATCCTGCTCTACCAATTAAGCTAATAAGAGTTGTATTAAATGGAGTACTTTTTAACGTTACGTTAAAAAGCTATTTATACATATATATATATATATTTTTGTGGGTAGTATTACACTACTAATATAGTTAAAAATAAAGTTTTGTACCTTTAACCCCTTTTTTTTTATTAATGTAATTCTAAAGCGTCTTTAACGTAGCTACATGATAATACTACAAAAACTTGAGCTTGTATGAAAGCGATAGCTAATTCTAAACCTGAAAAGGCAATTATGAAAGCTAATGGGAAGAAACCTAAAAAGAAGAATATAAATCCACTTGTCATAATATTATAAGTAAATCCACTTAAAATACTTAAAAGCATGTGACCTGATAGTATGTTCGCAGCTAATCTTAAACCTAGTGATACATTTCTAGCTAAGTATGAAATAAATTCTATAAGAACTAATAATGGTAATAATGCTAAAGGACAACCTGCAGGTACAAATAAAGAAAAGAATTCTAATCCGTGTTTATTTAAACCTAAAAGTGTAGCACCTAAAACTAATGTAAAACTAAGTGAGAATGTAAGTGCGAAATGACTTGTTGAAGCAAAACTATAAGGAACCATACCTATTAAATTGTTAATTAATATAAATACAAATAATGTATACATTAAAGGGAAGTAAACTTGTCCGTTTTTTCCGTTTATTTGACTTACAACTATACCATGTACTGTTGCATATATAGTTTCTTGGCTTATCGATCAGCTATTTGACACAACTTTATTGTGATTAGTAGCCATTAAGTTTAAAATTAACACTAAGTATCCAGCTATTGTTAAGTATAAACCTATGTTAGTTAAAGAGATTGATAGATTTCCTAGTATAGGTGCGTCTAAGCTTAATAAATTTCTAATTTCAAATTGATCTAATGGGCTTGTTATGTTTAAAAATGAGTTCATGTAATTAATAGATTATGTATATATTTAAATAAGAATATAGTAAAGGCTATTTACCGTTAAAAAAAAGTAAAGTTAAAACGTGAGATAACTAAAGTTTACTTATAAATAAACGTGTAGTGAATAAACGAACAAATCTTGGTAATACATATTTTGAAAATACGTATATAAGAGTTACAAGTACTGCAAATGCGAATGTAACTTCGTTAATAAAATAAAATGGTACTAATTGTGGCATAGTTTATATAACATAAATTTGTCATTATAATTTATATGACTTTATCTAATTATAGATTTAGGATTTATAGGAATATATATATAGATGTATATACAAGTGATAAATAGAATTATTGCTTTACTAATAAACTTTAACTTTACTTTTTTTTTTATTTATTTTTTATAAAAGAAGTTTGTTTACTTTCAATAGATAAAGCATTTTTACCTAGTTCAAAGGCAAAACCTAGTGTTAAAACCAGGAAGAAGATAAGCATTATAATTAAACCAAACACTCCATTAACATAACCGCTCACTACGTAAGGGTATACTAGAAGTATTTCAAGATCAAATAATAAGAATAATAGTGCAAATATAAAAAAAGATATACTAAATTCGCTTCTGTTTTGCCCAAGGAATGAATGAAACCCACACTCAAAGGCAGAGTCTTTTTCTTGGTACGGGTTGTGTGGAGCCAATATAATATTGACCGCTAATAAGATAAACGCAAGTATAGGTATAAAGATAAGAAAAAATGTTTGGCTAGTCATTTACGGTTTGAATAAAATTAGTGTTAATATATTTGCTATGCTGAATCATTCATTTGGTATGAAGATAAATAATAATAATATCAAAGTAAGTATTGAAATAACATTACTTAATGCACTACTTAAAACTATATTATCTAGGTTAAACTTAACCTGTTTAGATGTATTATTACTATTTAGTATATTACCTTGTAAGTTTAAATTTTCTAAAGTAGGATTTATCTTATAGTCATCTTTGAAAAAGAATATGTTTTTAATTACATTTAAGTAATAAACCGCTGAAATTACACTAGTTAATATCGCAACTAAAGCCATAAATACATAACCATTATCTAAGGCAGCACTTAACACCATCTGCTTTGCGAAGAATCCTAATAAGGGTGGTACACCTGCAAATGAAAATAATGTTATCGCTAAACTCAAAGATAAGTAGGGGTTTATGTAAAAGTAACCTTTTAATTGGCTAATCAATTGTATTGGACTGTTATTTTTATCACTTAATTCGTTTTTATGTTCATCGTCCTTATATACATACAGGTAGAAACTAAACCCGATGGTTACCAATATAACAAAAGCATTTAGATTACCTATTGTATATGCTACAATATAGAAAACATATGCTTGTATTGATTCCATACTGTTAATACTTAACGCCAATAAAATGAAACCTACGTGACTAATGGTACTGTAGGCAAATAATCTTTTTATTCTAAATTGTGTTAACCCTAATACGGATCCTACTATTAAAGAAAATAAACTACTAATAAGTAAACAGTTAGTTCAAGAAAATACAAATAATGTTTTTTCGGTGTAATAGACCAATTCTAAGAAAAAAATAAATATAGATATTTTTGCTATAAGAGCTACAAATGTCGTAACAATTGTAGGTATTGCATCATATACATCCGGACTTCAGAAATGGAAAGGTGCAGCTCCTATTTTAAATAAGAAACCTACTGATAGTATTATTAATGAAAGATGTATATAATATGGTTTATATCAGGATAATAACATAGGATATAAATCAGGATATATTTCCGAAATACTACTTACCACGTATATACCTTCAAGGTTTGTCGTCCCAGAGTTAGCATAAAGTAAACTCGAACCTAGTAAAATAAAACAAGATGAAAGACCTCCTAATAAGAAGTATGTTAAACCTCCGCTTGTTGCCTCTTCGGAGTCTCTATACAGAGTAGATATTATATATAAGCCATAACTTTGTAATTCTATAGCTAAAAAAATGGAAACTAGATCACTTGCACTCATTAAAAAGGCGGCACCGTTTAGAACGAAAACAATTATTAAAGAGTACTCGAGTATTCTAAACTGCTCTCCCATTTTATTACTTATCTGAGTTTTATTATAATTAAATTTAGTAAAAAGTAACTTAGGTAAAGAAGATCGCTCCTCAAGATACACTTTTCTAGGATAAAAAGATGTTAAAGTCAATATTAATGAGCTAATTACTAATATAAAGATATTAAAACTTTGTGTAAAAGCTGTAACATGAAATAAACCGCCATATATACCAATACCCTTGTCTAAGCTCATGACGAAAAGATTATTAAAAGCTAGAAAACTAACTACAATCAAGGAAACCATAACTATTCTAGAAAATAATATGGATTTGTCTTTTCTTAAACTAAGAGCATTTGAAATTAATAAATAGGTCAATAAAGAGATTAACATTTTGCCTTTTTAATAAGAAAAAAGGCTTAAAACTTATAATCTTGGTCGATTTTTTTTTTTTTTCTTATTGATTAGAAAATTTTTTTAATAATTCTTTATTAAATTTATTCCTTTTTTAACTTTGTAATGGTAAACTTACAAAAGCATGAGGTTTAGGAGGACTGTTTAAACATCACTCTAAACTGTTATAAGCTCTGTTTAATAAGCTTTGTAATAAATCTGTATAGAATTGAGGTGTTAATCATGGGTATCTTGAAACTGGTTTACCTTCAACTAATTGAACATATACTAAGTGTAAGAATACTACTGTAGCTACCACAGATATAAGAGATCCAAAACTACTTACTAAGTTTCAACCTGCGAAAGCATCAGGGTAGTCACTTATTCTTCTAGGCATTCCTTGTAATCCTAAGAAATGTTGAGGGAAGAAAGTAACGTTAACTCCTATAAAGAAGATTCAGAAATGTACTTTAGCTAACATCATATTGTAGTCTAGTCCTAATATTTTAGGAATTCAGAAGTATCATGCACTAAATAAAGCAAATACAGCACCCATACTTAAAACATAGTGGAAATGAGCAACTACGTAGTAAGTATCGTGGAATGCGATATCTAATGAAGCATTAGCTAAAACAACTCCACTTAATCCACCAATAGTGAACATAAAGACAAACCCTAATGCAAATAGCATTGATGGTGTTAGGTGTAATGAACCACCGTAACAAGTTGCTAATCAACTGAATATTTTAATTCCAGTAGGCACTGCAATTATTAATGTAGCAGCTGTGAAGTAAGCACGTGTGTCTACATCTAATCCAACTGTATACATGTGATGGCTTCAAACAACAAAACCTAACACACCAATTGACATCATAGCGTAAACCATACCTAAGTATCCAAATACGGCTTTGTTAGAACTTGCTGAGATTGTTGTACTAATTATACCAAAACCTGGAATAATTAATATGTACACTTCAGGATGTCCGAAGAATCAGAATAGATGTTGATATAATATAGGATCACCTCCACCTGCTACTTCAAAGAATGATGTATTAAAGTTTCTGTCTGTTAATACCATAGTAATCCCACCAGCTAATACTGGTAAAGATAATAATAATAAAACAGCAGTTACTACTACAGCTCATCCAAATAAAGCTAATTTGTGTAATCTGATACCAGGACTTCTCATGTTCAGTATAGTAGTTATAAAGTTAATTGCTCCTAATAAACTACTTATACCTGATAGGTGTAAAGCAAAAATTGCTAAATCTACACTAGGTCCACTGTGACTTTGTATTCCTGATAAAGGAGGGTACAGAGTTCAACCTGTTCCGGCTCCGTTTTCTATTGTAGCTGCAAATAAGAATAATATTAAACTAGGTGGTAACAATCAGAAACTTATGTTATTAAGTCTAGGGAATGCCATGTCGGGTCCACCTACTAATAATGGTAATAAGAAATTACCAAATCCTCCTATCATTGCAGGCATAACCATAAAAAATATCATTAAGATTGCGTGAGCAGTAATAACAGCATTATATAGTTGATTGTCAGCAATATATTGAACACCGGGTCCACTTAGTTCTAATCTTATCAGTACAGAAAATGCTGTACCTAATAGTCCAGAAAATAATGCAAAGATTAAGTATAAAGTACCAATATCCTTGGCATTTGATGATAAAAATCAACGTTCTCATCACATTGAAATAGCTGATAGCCCTTTCACCGATTTTGCATCTACATATATATTTTGTGTTGGTGAATTATTAGAGAGAAAATCCATGAATTATAATTTAAAGTTTAAATGGTTTACTTAAAAAAATATTAAATCTTTAAGATGTCTCCATAGTTAAGTATTTGATGTACAGGTTAAGAACAATATCTTTTAAATAAAACATAATATTTATCAGATGTATTATTTTATTTGAAAAGTACCGTCTATATCTGAAGATAAGTGTTATAAGATTCGAACACGCATTGGAAAGATTAAAAGTCATATACTTTACCGTTAAGTTAAGCTGTCTCACCTTTTTGATTTAGCGGTTTAATTTTAGCTTATTATTTTATTTAAAATAAAATAAGTAGTATTACATTACTAATATAGATAATATTACTAATGTTTGGCTTATAAGGGGAGAAAAAAACAAAATCCTCTTATCAGAGCAGGCACAAAATCCTCATATCACAGGAGGCATAAACATAAATAATAAAAGATGTATTCTTTTATTTTTTTGCAACATTGAAAAGTTTCGTCTATATCTGAAGATAAGAGCTATGAGATTCGAACTCATATTGGAATGATTAAAAGTCATATACTTTACCGTTAAGTTAAGCTCTCTCACATCTTGGATTTAGCAGTTTAACTTTAGCTTTTCTTTTTTTTACATCGTTAACGTATCGAATGAAAAAACGGAAAAAAACGTTAAAATACTGTTACAATACTAATTTTATTAAATATATTTATAACTGTATTATTGTAACTTTTTTTTTTTATTAAAAAAAGAAAGGAAAAAAAAAAAGTGTTAAACATTAAGACGTTATAAACCTATTATTATGAAATAGGAGAATAGTATATTAAAGTTGATACAGAATAGTGTAAACCGTCTAAAACTGGAGCAGGATATATACCTAGTACTACAGTAAATACAACTAGTATTAATAATATTAAGAATTCTCTTTTATTAAGATCAGGAATATTAACAAAGAAGAATTTAGAATATGATCCAGCAAAAGCTATTCTATTAAACATGTATATTGTATATGCTGCAGAAAATACTATAGAAGAACTAGCGAAAACACCTAGTAAAGGCATTCTTTCAAAAGCACCATATATACTCATAAATTCTCCTATAAAGTTAAGAGTTAAAGGAGTACCTGCGTTACCTAAACACAATATGAAGAATAATATTGAAAATAATGGCATTAATTGAGTAATTCCTCTATAATAAGTAATTAATCTAGTTGAAGATCTATCGTATAAAACACCTCCAGCACAAATAAATAGACCAGATGATACAAAACCGTGACCTAACCCTAATGCAATACCACCTTCTATTCCTTGAATAGAATTACTAAATACACCTAATAAGTACACTGCTGCATGACTTACAGAACTATAGGCGATAAGCTCTTTAACATCTATTGTTCTTAATGTACTAAAACTAGCGTATATTATAGTAATTACACCTATAACATAAACTAATGGTGTGAAATAAAAATAAGCTTTAGGTAATAAAGGTAAAATTAATCTAAGTATACCATATAAACTTAGTTTTAATACAATACCTGCTAGAATTATACTACCACCTAAAGGAGATTCAACGTGAGCTTTTAATAGTCAAGTGTTTAAGAAGATAGTAGGAGTTTTAACAGCAAAAGCTATAAATATACCTATAAATATAAAGATTTGAGTCATGTAATTAAAATTAGTTTTATATAATGCATCAAAATCAGTAGTTCCCATTATAGATGATATTGTAAGAATAGATAGTAATAAAAATAAAGAACCAAATAATGTATATAAGAATAGGAAAAAACCTGCTCTAACTTTGTTACTACTACCAAATAAACCTATTAATATAAATAAAGGAGGTAGTATACTTTCAAAAAAGATATAGAATAGTAATACATCTAATACTAAGAAAGTTGCTAATAATAATGTTTCAAGTAATAAAACAATTATAACATATGATTTTACATTTTCTGATATTGAACTTCAATTAGATAAAAGTGCAATAGGCATTAAAATAGTGGTTAAAATTACAAAGTATATTGATATACCATCTACACCTAGATAAAAATCAAAACTACTTACTTTATGATATTCTTGCACAAATTGAAATTGATTACTACTAAAATTAAAAAAAATAAAGACAATTAATGAAACGAATAAATTAACTAAAGATGTAACTAAACCAGTTACTTTAATTTGTCTTACATTTGAAACGGAATTATCATCATACATTGTTGTAGAGATTAAAAAGATACCTCCTAGAGGTATTAGTAATAAAAGTGTAAGCAACATTAGATATTAATAAATATATATAAAAGAAATTTCCGTTTAAAAAGGGTTAAACTTTTAACAATTAGCGTTTAAAAAGCCGTTAAACCGGTTAAACGTTCGCTAAAAGCTTGATTTTTGTAACACCATGCATATCTGCCTGGTTAAATAAAGTTTTGCAATAAGATAAGTGTAATAGTGTATTCCCACCCAAGATTCGAACTTGGACACAGATATTAGGAATATCTAGTTCTACCATTAAACTAGTGGGAGTAATTTAATTAATGTTATATATAAGTATAACGCAAGTAATCGTGATAACATTTATTTTTTTGAATCTTTGATTTTTTTTTTACATTAAAAGTAATAATATTTCTGGATAAAGCTATTATAACATAGCAATATTGCTTGGTATTATTTCAAAACTATATAAAATACAAGGTACTAATACTATAAATGCAATTACTATTGGTAATAATATAGTTCAACAGAATGTCATTAATTGATCGTAACGTATTCTAGGGAAAGAGGCTCTTACTCATATGAAAGTAAAAATCAAAGCACAAGATTTTAATCCTAAGCTTAAACCATATAATAGTCCTTCTACTAAAGGATAAGATAAAAATACAAATTTATCCGGATTTTCTATAAAGGTATAATCAATTTCTTGAATTAAATAAACTAAAGGCATATAGTTTAAAAGATAACCACCCAGGAATAGTATACTAGTTAATATACAAATAAGCACTATACTACCATACTCTGCTAAGAAGAAGAATACAAATACAACCGCTGAATGTTCTGTCATAAATCCACTAACTAATTCAGACTCAGCTTCAGCTAAATCAAAAGGAGCTCTATTTGTTTCTGCAACAGCACCTATAAAGAATATAATAAAAACCGGGAATAGTGGTACTATAAATCATATAGCTCTTTGAGCTTCTATATTTACAGTTAAATTTAAACTACCACTTAGTAATATCACTAATAATATAGCAGAGCTTAATATTAGTTCGTAACTAATTAATTGGGCTGTACTTCTAAGTGAACCTAAAAAAGCATATTTTGAATTAGCAGATCAACCTGCTAGCAGGATACCATAAGTTGCAAGTGAAGAAACTGCCAGCATATATAGTATACCTAAGTTAAAATCTCATACTGCTAAACCAGGTCCGTAAGGTATAACAGCATAACCTAAAAGTGAGAAAATTAAAGTTATTATAGGTCCTAAGAAAAATAAAACAATATTAGCCTGTGTAGGAGATACATACTCTTTTAAAAGTAATTTAAGAGCATCTGCAAACGCTTGTAAAAGACCATAGTATCCAACTATATTAGGTCCTAGTCTTCTTTGCATACTTGCCATTGTTTTTCTTTCAGCTACGGTAACAAAAGCTACAGTTAATAAAGCAGGTACAACAACTAATATAACTTCAAATATAGAAATTAATGTGGGAATATATAACATATTAGAATCTAAAAATACTAAGTTTAAAAAAAAACGGTTAAAGAGTGATATAAACTTTTAACTTTAAACTTAAATATACTTAGGTTAACGAAATATATATTTGTTTTTACAGGTTTAAACCCGGTTTGATTTTTTATTGTCTATTATTAAATAAATGGCCATTTTAACGGGTTTAAAAACCTTTTTTTCTTTATATATTGTCTATTATTAAATGGATGGCCATTTTTACGTTTATCACGCTAAAATGCCAGTGGAGGTGAAGCTATAACACATAATTCCTTCTTTTTTCTTTTTTTTTAATAGTAAGAAAAAAGAAAAATGATATTACACAGTTTTTTACTCTAAAAATTAAGCCAGGCAATCTCTTACCGACTAATATAGTAAATTATTATTCTTATCCAAGAGTTGAACTTGGATCCAGATATTAGAAGTATCCTGCTCTACCAATTAAGCTAATAAGAGTTGACTTTATTTTTTTTTTTGTATTTTATCTAATTATTGTTCTTGTAATCAAGATAAGAATTTTTCAAGTGATACAGACTCTATTGCGATAGGCATAGAGCTATGTAAAATACCACATATTTCTGAACATTGTCCAAAGAATAAACCTTCTCTATTTATAAGAACAGAGAATTGATTTAATCTACCAGGGTAAGCATCACATTTAATACCTAAAGCGGGACAAGCGTATGAATGTATTACATCTCCAGAAGATACAATAAATCTAACGTGTGTTAATTCTGGTAATATAACTCTATTATCCACTTCTAACATTCTTAATGCACCATCTTCCAGATCTGATTCAGGAACTAAGTATGAATCAAATTCTAATTCTTCATCATCCTCATTTAAGAAATCAGGGTATTGGTAGCTTCAGTATCACTGGTGACCTTCTACAAACACTGTTAAAGAAGGGTCAGTAACTTCGTCCATTAAATATAATAATTTAAAAGATGGGAATGCGATTAATATTAATATAAGTGCAGGTGTAATAGTTCAGATTAATTCTATTAATGTACCGTGATTAAGATATTTGTTACTTATAGGAGATTTACTGCTAACATAATTTCTAACAATAGAAATTAATATTCAACCTACACCAAATAAGACTATTACTAAGTAAAACATGATATTGTCATGTAATTCTACTAGTGCTTCCATTTGTGGGCTAGCACTATCTTGGAAATATACACCTCATGCTCTAGGTGCATCACAAATTGTAAAGAAGTTGTTTAAAAAGATACTCATAATATGTGTTTAATTTAACGATTTAATACCTATAGTTTTTTAGCGTAAAAGTAAAATTATTATATTACTTTCTTTAACAGAATAAAGTTTTGTATAAACTATTTCTAGATGAAATTAATTAAAGTAGTTCCTGGACTCAAGGTACCAGGGAACCTAGTAAATTATTTAAAAAGACGTCTAGATGATATTTACCAAATAATACTATACATTTACTAATTAAATTATTTTAATAATTAATATCGCATATGTATATTACTAAGTCTAACCTAGCCATCCTATAAAAATACCTCTATATATCGTATATAAGTTTAACGTTTTATTCGCAAGAGGTAAACTAGCTAACTGAAAACAAATAGGTTTACCATTTTTAACACTAATTAAAGCATCTATAGATGTATAAATCATATTAGTATAATCATAAGAAAGAGGGATCTAAGTTTTCTCTTTTAGCGGAAAAATCTTGTAATAAATTATTCGCGCAAGAACCAAGGTTTAATACATCTATAACTAGTGCAACCTCTCCAGAGTTAAGGTTTAAAATAGCTAAAGGTACTGCTTTCACTAAGGCAACTGTAAAAGCTATAGCATCTAAACCGGCTGTAAATGGAACTTAATCTACTTTTATAGCAGCAGAGCTTGCCACTGCCTTAGTCACAAGATTACGTTTTTTGCATGATAATATGTGCTTAACGAATTTATACCTATAGTTCTTTAGCTTAACAGTATATTTAACTTTAATAAGATATTTAATATATCTAAAGAGGTTTGATTTATAGAAGAAACCTCTTACTATTTTTATATAATTTATATATAATATATTTAGTTTTTTTTTAGTGTTTTAATGATTCCTCGACGACTTGAACGTCGAACACATCCTTATCAAAAATATGCTTTACCTATTAAGCTAA
>Ga0233341_1000059_pt1 | contig 13774 bp, 14 predicted proteins | sample GEONDECOMP247_FD_180672 | JGI IMG/M metagenome (GOLD analysis project Ga0233341, IMG submission 180672) | Leaf litter microbial communities from Shasta-Trinity National Forest, California, United States - GEON-DECOMP-247 | ecosystem: Environmental > Terrestrial > Plant litter > Unclassified...
GGCGGGGGCGGGGGGGGGGGGGGGGCACCGTCAGCGCGACTGGGTCGGGGGCTGCGAGTTGCTGAGCTGAGCGTGAATGGCGGCTTACGATTTGCTCAGCTTGTTTGGTCCATTGGTCTAGCGGCTGTCCTGGACCCGACAAGCCACGGTACACGCGGGGCCGGCGGGGCGGGGGATGGCGGAGGCCCTTCTCAGTTTGCTTGACAACCTCGAGGAACTCTGGCGTGCGCAAGTCACGCATGACGGGTTCGAATGAGCTGGGGCGAGTTGATTGTTGATAGATTGGCGGTGTATGTCGGGTTGGCGGTTGGTGAGTTGTGACCGACTGGGGCTGAATCGGGCTCGCCCCACCCGCGCTCGGGCGTTCAACTCACCCAAGAGCCGCGCGCCGACAATCAGCCAAACCCTTGCCCTCGATTGAACCACACACCCACTCACCACTCGGCAGTGCATCACATGCTGGGCGATGGCGAGGCGTCAACCTCTCAGCTCGCGCCGTCGTATCGACTGCTCTCGCCCCTAGTCGAGTTGGCCGGGATCGAGTACCCAGCCACAGTTGTCAACACCAACAAAGCGCTGAAAACGTTGGGTGGGCTCAACAAGGTCTCAAACTCACTTGACCACACCCTCCCCAACCAGCCCGTTGACCCGGCCCACACGATCGAGTTCAGCCTCAACCGGGCCAACGTCTTCGCTCACCCGGTCCCGGCCTGGGTCACTCACACGGGCAACGTCGTCGTCAAACTCACCAAAAGGCGGCGCAAGGTTCCCATCAAGGACGCCGACGGCAATGTAGTCGAGAGTGGTGTGTTCATAACTGAGGTCTGCGGAGTGTGCACAAAAACTGTCAGGTTCAGGGGCAAGTAACTCAGCCACGCCTCAGCGAGGGGCCTTCCCAAGCCCAACACCCCACACCCGCTGATACCGTTTTTTGGCGGCTGACAGCGATGGCCGACTTCCAGCACTACGCTAAACCAAAAGATTCAGTCGCACTGCTGGCTGACTCGATCAGGAACTTCAACGGTCAGTCACTCCACTCACGGTTCAGCCGGCCCACGACCCGACGACGCTCACGCCACTCGGCTCGCCCGCGCCCGGCGCAGTTGACCAAATCACAAATTTCACGTTCGACCCGCCCAAGGAGGAATACACACGCGACTCTTTCCTTCCCCCTCCGGTATTCAGCAGGATGAACGTTCCCCAGCCCTGGAAGTGAGTTGGCCCCAGCTTGACCCCCGCCACCTATCGCGTTGGCCCTGATGGGCCTTAACTGACCTCCCCGGCACGTGACCTCGTCGCAGCCTCGGGCCGGTGCCGGCCTCGGTCAAGACGACAACGATCAACCAGCGGGGGGAGGAGGTGGAGAGGTACATCAACACGAGCAGGTGGAAAGCAAAGAACCAGCCCACCATCGCCTTCGCCGACTCGGACGTTCCGACTGGGCCGATCGACAAGCCGGCCCAGTATGGCCCAAACGTCGCGATCGAGAAGCAACTGCTCGAGCTGTTTGAGCAGCGGCCCGTCTGGACCAGGACTGCCATCACCAACCAGCTCGATGAGGCGGATGCGAGGGTAATGATCAAGTAAGTCAAAAGATAGATCGGGCAAATGACTGAGCATTGGCTGACTGCTGCGGGTGGTGGTCGCAGCCAAAAGCACGCGTTGCCGGTGGTGTCGTACACTTTCTCGGACGGTCCGTTCCGGGACCTCTGCATCAAATACGGCTACGACCCCCGCACCGACCCCCAAGCCCGCTTTTACCAGCACATGGTCCTTCGCAACACGGACAACATTCACAACAAAAACTCAATCTCCAAGCCTGCCCCGCGCGGCAAGGCCTACGGCGAGCGCGACAATCTCAATCAACAGACTCACCTCTTCGACGGCCAGACGATCCACAGCACCGTCGGCAACTTCCAGCTGTGCGACATATCGGACCCGCTCATCAAGAACCTGATCCACGCGCCCGAGGCTGCGCTCGAGACGTGCTCGGCCAGGCTGGAGGGCTGGTTCGAGCCCGAGTCCATGGAACAGATCCGGAACGTCCTCAGGCGCAAGTTTATCGGGCTGTGTCAGGGCAGGGAGGTGACGGACCAGGACTGCGCAGACTTGCTGGGCGATCCCAAGGCGATCAAGGAGGCCAAGGCCAAGGTCAAGGGGCGCCCGAGGACGCGGACGCGGACGCGGGAGGTTGAGTCGGCCGAAGCTGAGCCGCGGTCGGAGGCTGGAGTGCGCATGACGAGCGAGGTGGAAGGGGAGGTGGAAGAGTCGGATGTGGAGGGGATGTCGGTGGACGAGGGGAGTGGGGTGGAGGGTTACGAGGATGAGGCGGAGGATGCGGGCGAGCAGAGGCGCCGACAGGATGAGAAGGATGAGGAGGGGGAGGAGGAGAAGGAGGAGGCTGCGAGTGAGGCGGGCGAACGAGCTTCAGAGAACGAGGGCGTGGCCGAGCCGGCGCAGCCGGCTCAACCAGTGGCGATGGCGGTGGCAACGCCGGCCAGGCCAGTCAGGGCTGCCCCAAGCAGCACGGCGGCGGAGACGCCGCTGGCGAGCGGTTCCAAGCCCAATTGGGTCAAGGCGAAGAAGCGGCCGCATCGGGGGCCGAAGAAGCGGACGGAGACGGAGGAGGAGAGGCGGGAGAGGCTGAGCCGGTTGATCGGGGGGATGCAGCAGGGGGGCGCTGAGGTGGCCCCGAGCTCGGAGGCGGGTGCAGGGGAGACGGAGGGGGAGGAGCACGACCAGGAGCAGGAGAGAGATGACTAGTAGTAGGGCTGCTTCAGGCTTTGCATCGGGCGCTTTGCAAGTCTTGTTCGAGCGTTGCGTGTGGACCGTGCTCGTCGCTCAAACGGTGGCTCGCTTGACTGAGCGAGTCAGATGCGCAGGAGAGACAGAGAACGGTTTCCGAGTATGTCGTGAGGTTTCATGAGCGGGGGCATTATGGTTGGGCAAAAATATGAGCGGGAGTAGGCAAGGATGAGAAATGCAGACTGAATGGGATAGGTGGAACAACACCACCAAGCCGGGTGGCCCAGTCGATCGTAGCGACCAAGCCAAAAACAAATCGAGTGTTAATTAGTCCTCGCTGGACTCGAGCCACTGGAGATAAGCCAGGTAACGGTTCTTCTCGATCACGCCCTTGTACTGGCCCCGCTCGTCGACCACAATCAAGTAACGCAGCCCGAGCTTGGCGAACATCTCGTGGCACAACTCCATCGGGCTGCCCAGGCTGATTACCACGGGCGCCCTGTCGACCCAGAGGCTGAGGTCCCACGCGCCGGGCGTCGCCACGCGCGAGGATGGGACTGGAAGCCCGGCCCGGATGGCCTGCACGGCTCGGAACGTGCACGGAACCGAGGGCGAGCCGAACATGGCCGACTGGGCGAGGCCGTACTCGAGCTCCTTGGAGGCGACGTAGCCAAAGTGGCGCAGCCGGCCGTCCTCGCTCGCGACGAGCGGGAACCCGCCCGCGGTCCCGCTGGCGTACAGGCGCGCGAGCTGGTCATGCAGGCTGGCGAGAGTGTTGTCGTCATCGAGGGATATGACAGGCGCGTGGCTGTCGACGATGTCGGCCACGCTGAGCTCGTGGACGTGATCCTCTTTGGCGTCGAGGTAAGGCAGTCGGGCGTTGGCAATGGTGAGGTCGTAGATCGAGCGAGGCTCGATCGCGTCGCTGACGATCTTGCTCGTCAGGATGGCGCACATGACAGGGATGGTGTATTGGATGCTGTTGGTTAACTCAAACATAATCACCGCCAGCGAGATCGTGGCTGGATAACAAAAGCGAGATTGTCAGCGAGAGCGACCGAGACGCAGGCGAGAGGAAGCACCGAGCGAGACTCACTCCGTGTAACACCGGCCAAGGTGGCGACGGCCCCAACCATGGCCCATATGCCAGGCACGACGCAGCTCTGCCCAAACGGCTGTGGCCCCTCCCCAGCCGCGGCCCGGCACTCGTTGAAGATGGCCCAGCCCGGGTGCCGGGCGTGCAGCAGCTCGACCAGCAGGCCCGCCACACGCCCCACGCAGGCCCCGACCGCGAGCGAGGGCACGAAAATGCCGGCCGGCAACGCGATCCCGAACGTGACGACCGTCAGCGCGGCCTTGGTGGCTAGAGCGAATAGGATTGAGCCGACAAGCGGCCACACCTCCTCGGGCGTGTTGACGCACAGGCCCGAGAGCTTGTCGTGCCTGTGGCACTCGAGGAAGAGCTCCGAGACGAGCTCGGTCCCGCCCAGCTTGGCGAACGGATTCTGCCACGCGACCACCGTCGTCAGAGCCGTGATAAGGGCCACCTCCCATATCGGGTGCCGGCCCAGCCAGGCCCCGGCCCTGAAGCGCTTGCTCCACGCCGCGTTGGCCTTGCAGAACAGAGCGCCGTACACTCCGCCAAACACGCCCAGGGCAAGGAAACCGAGGATCTCAAAGTTGAGCCAGTCCTTGTCATAGGTTACCGCGAACAGGACGATCTTGCCGCTCCCGAAGGGGTCGAAGAAGCGCAGTGAAGCGGCCGCGACCATGGCACACCAGAACGCGCGGAACATGACCTTCTGAGGGCTGTCAGATTACGGGGAAGGCCACATTAGCCAAAGGGCTACGCCGTGCCAAGATCGAGGCCAAGCCTCACAGATGGGCTTACAAGTAATAGCTCGTCTCCTCCAAGCTGAACAGGACGCCCCCGACTGGTGCGCCGAATGACACCGCCACCCCGGCCGCGCACGCGGCCGAGATGACCTCGCGCCGCTTGGCCTCGTTGAGATCATACTTGGGGAAGAAGCGTGAAGCAATATTGCCGACACAGCTGGCAATGTGCACGAACGGGCCTTCCTTGCCGAGCGACAGCCCCGACGCGACCGACAAGGCCAGGCCGACCGCTTTGACGGCGAGCGTCCAAGAGCCGAGGTAACCTCGCAGGACGTAGCCGCTCAAGATGACCTTGATCTGGGGGATCCCGCTCCCGGCGGCGTGGTAGGTCACCTTGCGTGGGCGAGCGTGGGGGACCTCAAGCTTGCCGTTCTCGACTTTGGGCTGTTCAAACGAGGTGCCGGGGAGGACCGAGGTGCCGTACTCAGTGGCGAGCTCTGGCGTGGTTGACTGGATTGTCGAGTTGGCCGAGGCGGCGGCGAGAAACTCGGGCGAGAACCCGCCCGGGTAAGGCATCGCGGGTGAGTCCTTGGATGAGAAGACTGAAGCAGACGAGGTGAGATAGATGGTCATCGCACACGAGATGACTGAGAACAGCAACGCGAGCGAGATGAATGCGACGTGCTCAACCACCCAGTCAGCCGTCGCGCCACCCGACCCAGTACGGGCCTCCCACAGCCGGCCCCACCTAATCCACTTGTCGCACGCGTGATCAGCCAGGATGAAGTTGGAAGAGGCGGAAGCATGCTCCAGGGCGGAAGCCTTTGGCCACCCGAACATAATTGGGGCGGGAGCTGTTTCAGGGGGTGGCCGGGCGCAGCAGAAGCGCTTGGCAGTGAACACGTGGCCAGCGCAGTAGCCCTCCTTGAGGTCGAAGGCCCACATCTCAAGGCTGATGATGCCGAAGGCGAGGCATGCGGTCAGGAAGCCGACGATGGTGACGAGGAGCCAGCCATGGGCTTTGTCCCAGAGGTTTGCGAGCTGGCCGCGGAGGCCTTGACTCCGCTTGCGATCCTGCAGCTTGCGACGGCGGATCGAATCCTTGATGGCATCGTGCAGCCAGTCGATCGTACCAAAATTGTCATACCACTATTGTATTGAACCAATTGGGTGAGCTATAACAATGCAAGAGGTGATTTGCCCACCTGATGCTTACCATCCTCAGCCCGTTGCCTCCCTCGCCACCGTCGAGTTGGGCTGAGAACTCGCCGTCGTAGCCGTTGCCCTGACTAGTCGTCGGGTTGGTCCTCCTCATCAACGAACCAAAGTGTCCCACGCCATCCTCTTGACCTTCCTCGTCAGTGCTCTCGTCGTAGGCACCGAGCCCTGTCGCCCACAGGTTGGCGCTCGAGTGGTTCCTGCCCGAGAGCCTGTCCGAGAAGGCTGACGTCTTCTTCTTGATCGACCGCGGGGTCAGGCTGTAGTGCCACGTTGACCTGTTCCTGTTGGTGTCGCTTGGGGGTGACCGGCTGGGTGAGGTTGACCTCGGTCGGTGCTGTGCTGGGCTGAGCTCCGACCGGGCCCTGGCCCCGAGCAGGGCCGTCGTCTCCGAGGGGGGATCACCACCTGACCGGGAGGCTGTCGTGTGGGCTGACGTGGGGGACGCCGGTTCGCTCTGTGGCGGGACCATCAGCCCTGTCGCGTGAAATAGTGGCCGGCCTGTGTGTTTGAGGAAGAGGTTGGCTGCACTGGGCGAAGGCGGTCAATGCGGGGTAGGCTGCAGGCTGGGCTGACGGCCCAAGCGCGAGTGAGGGCGCGTCCAAGCGTTCGTCTGGGCTCTGCCTCGGCACCGCTCAACGGCCGAAATCGTGCCACGGCACATCAGTCCACTGGGGCAGACCAAACTTTAGTCAACTGCATTCTAATCTGAAAGGTACCCTCTCAAATCACCCACCAGTGCTGCAGGAGGCAACTCAGAGCCTCGCCTCGCCGGGATGCGTCAGGCCCCACCACCTGGGTGTATGCACTGCCCTGCAGGGCACGCTCGACGTTAGACGGACCGGGCTGCTGTTGAGGTCGGGCTTGTGGTGGGAAAAACAGGTTCAAGTCCGAAGACGGTTGCAAGAGTACGGCTGGGCCACGGCGGTAGAGATGATTTTTTCGAAGGCCAAAACCTGATTCGCTGCCGCATCGCAGCGAGCCTCGGCCAGCGGCGGCGGTGGCGCGCCCCACTCAAGTGCTGCCCAACCTGCCTGCCCAGACGGACGTCCACCGCGGCTCAGAATGAACCAATCCCTCCCAGCCAAAATTAGCTGCACATAACGATTTCTGGAGGAATGCCCCGTGTTTTGGGTCCAAGTGTGCATTTTGGCCAAACTTGAGCCCAATCTCGGAGGCTGGCGCGAGGGAGGTTGACGAGCGCGTCGCAACGCGGCGGGCGCGGAGGGCGCGGGCCCCGGTCGAGGGCCGAGGGCCGATCGCCAAGTCATGCAATCAACCACCTCGGACCTGGACAACAGATCTGATCAGCTTGGACCAGGTTCGCGCTGCATCAAACTACCAAAGTCTGACTGATCACGCAACCCGATGTCCACCTGACCAGCTTGTCAAGCTTGTGAGTGGTTGTCAGGATGAGCGCTGATTCCCAGCGAGCGACGAGCCCGTCCGGAGTGGCTACCCCGGCCCCGACGCTCCCTCCCCCGCCGAGCCCCGACCCAAATTGCACCATCAGGTTCAGGCTAACCGACATCGACTCAGAAACGAGCTACCAGTCAGCAAGCGAATATGCTCAACGCGTTTCCCCGTTCTACAAGCACAAGGATGGGTCAACTATGCTGCTCGACAGCGTCCCCGTGATTAGGCTCTTCGGCGCGACCGACAAGGGTCAGAGGGTCGTCGTCCACGTCCACGGCGTGTTCCCTTACTTGTACGTAAGGTATAAAGGGAAGCTTGATCCTGAATCTGGTAAGCAGTCACACCACCCCTCTTTACTAGCTTGGCTAGCGGATTCTTGAGGTTCGGTGTGGCTGACCTTCCCAAATGGAGCTTCGCAGTCAACAGCTTCATTATCAAATTTGGCCGCAAGCTCAACCAAGCAGTCAGCCTTTCCTTCAAGGATAAAAAAGATGATGTCAACAAACCGAAAAAGGTAGCGCAGCATATCGGGTTCATCGTCGTCTGCAAGGGGACCCCTTTCTACGGTTACTCGGTTGGGCACGACCCATTCCTCAAAGTCTATCTCACCCAGCCCAGCCTCAAGAAACGCACAGCAGACTTGCTCAGACGAGGCGTAATTTTGGGCACGCAGTATGATGTAAGCCACCTAGCCGATCGACCTGGGTCATGATCTCTTGGCAATGGGGTGGTCGGGCTGCGAAGTGCATCGGATCCAGGCGCGAGGCTGATTAGTCAATCGGAGGTGACTAGGTGTTTGAGGATCACATTCCCTACTTGTTCCAGTTTCAAATTGACAACAACTTGCGAGGTTGTGACTGGGTTGAAGTTAGCGAGTGCAAGTTTCGCGAGCTGCCGAGTAGGTCGATATGAACGGCTTGGTGGAACACTGCCCCACGAACTGGCTCACTCATCCTGGTACGACCCCGACAGGTTCACAGCACACGCAGCCGCTCCTTTCTAATGGACAGATTTGCTCAGCCACCGGTCCGTTCGCGTCGCGGATTTACAACTCGGAAACTGTTCCCAGCACTCACCGCTACACCGACGAGCTTCCCAAATCGTCCACCTGCACGCTCGAGCTCGACATGCCAGTCCAGTCAATCCTCAACCGCAGCAAGATTGAGCAGCGTCCTCTTCACCACGAATTTATCGAGCGACTGCACCCTTCTCAAACACCAGGCGAGGCCAAGCTGGTTCACGCCCTGCGCGAGCTCTGGGACGACGAGCACCGCCGCAGGAAAGCTCAGGGCAGGCCACCGCCACTCACCGCGCCCAAGGGAATGTACGGCCCAGAGCGCGACCACGACAAGTACAGCCCAGAGGACAAGCACTGGCGTGAGACCGAGCTCCTCGAGCCGAAGCTGGACGAGAGGGCGGCCGAGAGCTTGGCCCATTTCAGGCGGGCGATGGGCTTGCCAGCCAAGGAAGCAACCTACGACAGCTGGGTGGGCGACTACTACTCGATGCGAGCGAGGGAGGCAGGTTATACCGACTCGAGCGGGTACAAGTACTGGCTCAGCCAGATCAGGACTGCGTTCGAACAAACCGACGCAATCTTCGACCAACGATTAGTCTTGGATGAGCAGGAGGCTTACCCTTTTGGCGCATGGGCGGTTCGGGGCGTGGGGATCAAGACGTGGGATCCGCCACCCCTCGGGTCAACTCAGGCTCCGGTCGAGCGAACAGTCGACATCCTTGCTCCTGAAGACCAAGCCAGCGACGATGACATCGACATGGAAATTCTACAAGCTACCCAGTCGAGGATCAGGTCCGAGGTGACGGCCAGCCAAGCTGGTTACAGGGATGACGGGTTGGAGGGCTGGTCAGACGAGGATGGAATTGACGAGCGCGCGATCAAGGCAGCCCAGGCGGAGGAAGATGACGACGACCGCCAGGTCAGGCAATCCGAACGCTCCAAGCTATTCCCTCAGGGAGATGAGGAGGACAACTATTGGGACATGGACGACGGCCAGGAATACACGCTGAACCACCTCGACGCGGAGGCTGAGACTGGCCCAAAGGCGGATCAACTGCTCGAAGCAGCAGCTGAGTCGCGCTCGGCCGGCCAAGCTGAGTCGGTCACACCCCAAAAGCGGCAAACGTGCAATCTTCAAGCCGTTAGCAACGTTACAAATCCCGATTTTCGGCCGACCAAACAAATCAAACCTTCCAACCCAAGCTCACACGCTTCTCTCCAGCCGGCCCAGCCAGCGGCGGCTTCGCACTCGCCCTCACCCGGTCCTTCTCCTCGGAAGCGGAACCCGTTCGCAAGTCCGCAGAGGAAGCTCAGGGTTGACACTCCCCACAACCCGCTCGCAGCCACTCCTCGACTCAGACACTACCCCTCAGTGCTTGACGAGAGAGACTCCATCGGCGTCGACCACGTTCCGAGTGGCGCTAGGTCCAACAGCAGCTATCCAGCCACTTCACCGATTGACCGGCCGGCCGGTGATCAAACGCAGGAGATGACGGTAGAGGATGTCGTTCGGGCATTGGAGACTGAGTTGGGCGATGGTTTTCTGGACGAGGATGTGGAGTTGACGCCTACGCAGGTTGATCCAGCACCACACCTCGTCAGGCTCGACCACAGGGAGAAAGCAGACTACGAGATGCCTGGTTCGCCCATGACGGACGACATCAACGTGCCGGACCTTGCACAGCCTCTCCTGGCCTCTGCGAGGAAAAGGGTCAAGTTCAATCTTCCTGACCTCTCGCCCGCCCAATCGCCCCCACAGTCAGCCCAATCCCGCTTTGGTCCGTCACCAACTCCAACGCTCCCCTCGAGTGGTAAGCAATCCCGTTCGTCACCAGATGCAACAAGCTTTACTGATCCTGAAACTCGGTTGCATCAGCCTTCAGATTTTCGTCGCCCCGGTTTGGATCGTCCCACTCACTCGCCCCCAACGCGTTCGCGTGGGCGATCCCAGCCCCGACCACGGCCGAGCTGATCGCCACGATCAACCACCACGTCGCCTATCCTGATCCCTTCTTCTCGAAAGATGAAGATGTGCCCAAAGTGGCCAGAGAGTTCGGCGGGGACCGGTTCGTCTTGCTCGGCAACTCGCTCAAGCAGCTCCCAGAGTTTGCCACCGACCGCCGACCAGGTCGCACCGAGTTGAACCGGAGGAGCACAAACAGGATCAGGCAAACCAAAGCGTGGGAGTGGTCAGAACCCCCATTGAGCAGGTTGGCAGCTGAGGATTGGATTGATAGTGACAGCACAGGTGAGTGTTGGTTGGTAGGCCGAGTCGACCATGCTGGGTTAGTGTGATGTGGCTGACGAGGAATTGATCGACTTATTATTCAGCTGGGCCGGTTCAAGTGGACAAGGCTATCAAGGCAACGATTGTAAGCCGAACACGTTTTAGTCAGCTGCGACAAGGCTTGTTTGACCTTTGCTCCCAACCCGTCAGATTGAAGGCCCCACTCAGCACAACGGCGGATTCAAGGTTACCTCAGCCAAAGGAGCCAATGTCACACGCGAGCCTCAGCACATGCAAATCCTTTCAATCGAGCTGCACATCAATACGCGCGGAAAGCTGTACCCAAACCCAGCCCAGGACCCAGTCGTGGCCTTGTTCTACTGCCTCAAGTCCGAGACTGACGGGATCGATTTCAACGGCACCCCGACCGACGACTCGGGCGTGAGCGATCGGCACGTCGGAGTCGTGATCGTGGGTGAAGATCACCTTAGGCGCGAGCTCGGCACTACAGGCTACGTCGTCGAGACTGTCGAGAGCGAGTGGGACCTCCTGCAGTGGTTGGTCGATAAGGTTCAAAGAGTGTGGGATCCCGAGTGCTTGACCGGCTACGAGGTCAAGAAGGGTAGCCTGGGTTACCTCGTCGATCGTGCCAAAGCTGAGCACGACTATGACTTGGTCGACGAGCTAAGCCGGATCCCGACTCAGCGCGCCAGGCGGCCCTACCCAGGCCAGAGCTCGCTCAAATTCGTCGGGAGGCATGTCCTGCCAATCTGGTCACTTCTCAGGGTCGACAACAAGCTTCAGCAGTACTCGTTCGAGCATGTGGCGTACCACATCCTGCGCGTTCGGACCCCTCACTTCTCGCATGAGACGTTGACAAAGTGGTGGACCAGCAAATACAAATTCAAACGGGCGGACGTATTCAAGTACTGGTTCAAGAGGGTTCAACTGAACATTGACCTGCTTGACGAGTCGGAGATTATCGCCCAGGCAAGGTAAGCTGGGTCAAGCTTGAGTCAGTCATCCCTCCTGCCCGAGCCAAGCTAACTCACACATTTGCGCTGGACTGCAGCGAATCCGCACGGGTGTTTGGAGTTGATTTCAACAGCGTTCGCACGCGCGGTTCTCAATTCAAAGTTGAAGCGTTCATGGTTCGGATCGCCAAGCCCGAGTCGTTCATGCTCCTCTCGCCCAACCGGGACCAGGTTGGCCGTCAAGCCGCAGTCGAGGCGATTCCGCTGGTGATGGAGCCCAAGTCGGCCTACTATAAAGGGCCAATGGTCGTCCTCGACTTCACCTCGCTCTATCCTTCCGTCATGTGCGCGTACAACTACTGCTACTCGACTTGCCTCGGCCGCGTTCGCCACACTGACCGCTCGCCCAACTTGGGCGTAACCGACTACGACATCCCACCCGGCCTGCTCGCGGCCGTCAAGGACGAGGTCACCATCAGCCCCAACGGGTTCATGTTCGTCAAGGAGAACGTCAGGAAGAGCCTGCTTGCCAAGATGCTGGCGGAATTGCTCGAAACGCGGGTCATGGTCAAGGCGAGCATGAGGGGCCAGGAGGAGGATATGCCGCTGACGAGGCTCCTGAACGCTCGACAGCTCGCGCTCAAGTTTATCGCAAACGTGAGCGTTTGGCTGCCCCACCGTTGGCCACTCGTTCGGGGTGCCAAGCTAAAGTTTATGTTACCTGCAGGTTACGTACGGGTACACGACCGCGACTGCGTCTGGGCGAATGCCGATGGTCGAGCTCGCCGACGCGATTGTCTCGACCGGGCGAGAGACTCTCGAGCGTGTAAGTTTGTCACTCTGCTCAATCAATTCGCCAACTCGGACGTCGCTTGATGCTGATCGTCTCGTTCTCAATACCTCTTCAGGCGATCAAGACGATCAAGGACTCCGATAGGGGGTGGGGAGCCGAGGTAGTTTATGGTGACACCGATTCACTTTTCATCTACCTCCCTGGCAAGACCAAGGCGGAGGCGTTCAGGATCGGCCACGAGATGGCAGCCCAGGTTACCTCCGAGAACCCTCGCCCGATTCAACTCAAGTTCGAGAAGGTCTACTTGCCTTCGGTCCTGCTGGCCAAGAAGCGCTACATCGGCTTCAAGTATGAACGCGAGACCGACGCAGTCCCAGAGTTTGACGCCAAGGGGATTGAGACGGTCCGGCGCGACGGAATCAGCGCGACGCAGAAGATGCAGGAAATGGCGCTCAAGATCCTGTTTCGCACCTCGGACTTGTCTCTCGTCAAGGATTACTGCGTGCGCCAGTGGACCAAGATCATCAAGAACGAGGTCTCGCCTCAGGACTTTATCATCGCCAAAGAAGTCAGGCTCGGGACGTACTCGGACAAGGGCCCGCCGCCGCCCGGCGCGGCGCTCGCAGTGCGCCAGATGCAGGCCGACCCGAGGAACGAGCCTGAGTACGGCGACCGGGTCCCGTACATCCTGACCCAGGCCGAGCCGGGCACGAGGCAGGTCGACAAGGCCGTCAGCCCGGACGAGTTTTTGGCCGACAGGCGGATGAGGCTCGACGTCGGGCACTACATCAGGAAGATGATCGTCCCTCCCCTGAACAGGATCTTCACCCTGATCGGGGTCGACGTTGGAACTTGGTTCGAAGATATGCGCAAGGAACAGAGGGCGAGGGGGGTCGGCGGGGAAGTTGATAGGATCCTGATTGATGAGCACTTCGGGACGACAAGGTGCTTGGCTTGTGGGGCGGCCGATGGCGACGGAGGTAAGCTGTCAAGGTGAACTTCAACCGGTGCCACTATGGACTGACTTTGCTTCTCCTTCTATTCAGGCTTGTGCGCTTCGTGCCAGATCCGGCCTGGAGAAGTTGCGCTGCACCTGACCAAGGAAGTCAGCTGGACCGCAAAGCGGAGCCGAGACCTGCGCCGGATCTGCGCGAGCTGCAGCGGGGTGAGCGTGGATGCTGAAGCTGAGGAGTGCGACTCGGTCGACTGTCCGGTGAGTCTGAATCGTGCTGTAGGGGATGTGACAGCCGGCCAGAGGCTGACATGCTTCGGCCTATGGGCAGATTCGGTATGACCGTGTGGCGACGAGGCACGAGCTCGTTGGGCAGGCTCAGCTGCGCAAAGTGCTGGATGGAATTGAGTAACTTGGAGCGCGGACTTGCTTTCATGCCTTCTCTTGTTTTCCTGTTTCATTTGATTACTTTGTGATGTTGTTGTTTTTGTTAATGAGAGCTTTAACTCTGGAGCTGGGTTGTGGCCCGGCCGTTGGTGCTATGACGAGACGTGGCGCAACAGCCACCGGGCGACGGGGAGCATGTTGATCAGGC
>Ga0233341_1000060_pt1 | contig 13637 bp, 11 predicted proteins | sample GEONDECOMP247_FD_180672 | JGI IMG/M metagenome (GOLD analysis project Ga0233341, IMG submission 180672) | Leaf litter microbial communities from Shasta-Trinity National Forest, California, United States - GEON-DECOMP-247 | ecosystem: Environmental > Terrestrial > Plant litter > Unclassified...
CCGCCAACCCGGACGCCTGGCGTGCGCCTGCAGCCTGTGTGGCGCCTTCGAGCTCGCACGTTGTAGCAGGCAAGGACAGGGTGGCGCAATGCTTGAATTCTGGCTAAAGAAAGGGGAGAATGAGTACAAGAATTGAAACCGCTGTCCCTCTTCACCTCTCAATCCTCGGTTCACTGCTTGAGTCCCACTCCACCTCCCCCGTTTGTCGCCCTCCCTCCCTCCACCCGGACGCGCCCGATGTCGGCCCCTATCCACGAGAACCAGGCGGCGTACGCTTCGGGCACTGCCTCGGCCACACCCGAGTCGCTCTCGCGCAAGGCCTCGTCCGACTACAACAAGGAAAAGGGAAATGACTGGTCAGAGGATACTGGACGCGTGAGCGACTCCGCCCTGGAAACGAACGTGTTCGACGACCAAGTCCTCGCCAAGTAAGCCAATCGCGCCGGGGCTCCCTGTCTATCGGTGCTCACCCCGAGCCACTCGTCGCTCGATTACAGGCACTTCGCTCCTCCAGACGAGTATGAGGGAAAACACCGTTTCGACCCGACTGCGAGCTGGACCGCGGCCGAGGAGAGGGCAATCATTCGCAAATGCGACCTCAAGATTACTCTCTTCATTTGCATCTGCTTCGCAGCCCTCCAGCTAGACCGCGGCAACATCTCATCAGCAAACTCGGACAACTTCCTCAACGACTTGGGCTTGACCACAGCAGATTTCAACAACGGACAGTCTATCTTCTACTGCACCTTCTTGTTCGCCGAGCTGCCTTCGCAGCTGATTGGCAAGAAGCTTGGGGTCGAGCGATGGGTGCCGTTCCAGATGATGGCCTGGTCGCTCGTTGCCATCTCGCAATGCAAGCTCACGAACAAGACGGGCTTCTTCATCACTCGCGCCCTCCTCGGTATTTTCGAGGGAGGCTTCATCCCCGACGCCGTCTTGATGCTTTCGTATTTCTTCACCACCGCTGAGCTCGCAATCCGACTCTCTTTCTTTTGGGTTACGCTCACGATCACGACCATCATCCAAGCTTTGCTCGCCGCCGCCATCCTCAAGCTCCGCGGGACCCACGGATGGGCCGGTTGGCAGTACCTGTTCCTGATCGAAGGACTGATCACGCTTGCAATCGGCGCCACCGCAGCGGTATACCTCCCCGCCTCGCCGACCCAAACCAGGGGCGGGGCGCGCGGCAAGTCGGGCTGGTTCACCGAGCGCGAGGAGACCATCATCGTCACCCGCGTCCTCCGCGACGACCCGACCAAGTCATCAATGCACAACAGGCAAGGACTCACACTTCGCGATCTGAAAAAGGCGTTTGGTGACGTCGACATGTACCCTTTGTACCTCCTCGGCCTGACCACCTACATCGGCCCGGGAACCGTTTCGGCCTACCTCTCGCTCACGATCAAGGGACTTGGCTTCTCGACGTTTCACACCAACTTGCTGACGATTCCTTACAACGTGCTCAACCTGATCAACAACCTGGCTCTGACATTCCTGTCTAAGAAGACGGGCGAGCGGACCATCGTCGCGTCGCTCGGGAGTTGGTGGCAGTTGATCCTGATCATCGCTATCGTCGCCATCCCAGACTCGACCGGCGCCTGGCCCAAATATGCACTCCTGTCACTTTACCTCGCCTATCCCTACGCCCACCCGATCCTTGTCGGCTGGAATTCGGCCAACTCTGGTTCCGTCCGAACCCGGTCCGTCTCGGCCTCGACGTACAACATTTCGGTCCAAATCGGGTCCATCATCTCGTCGCAGATCTACCAGCCCCACGACAAACCCTACTACCACAAGGGAAACCGGGCCATTCTAGGCATCACAGTCTTCAACCTGGTTTGCTTTTTGTTCACCAAGGCGTATCTCGTCTTGCGCAATCGCAGCAAGGCAGCCAGGTGGAACGCCCTGACGCGCGAGGAGCAGGACCATTACCTCGCCACGACGACCGACGAGGGCAACCGCCGGCTCGACTTCCAGTTCAAGCACTGAGCGGATGGCGTCCTGGGGTAGTGGTGTTTGGTTCGGGATGTGGCTGAATGGGCGAAAGGGTCCGAGATTTTTCAAAAGTGCCGCCCTGATAAGTTTGCAATTAGTAACTGGCTATTTCTTCCTAACCGGTCGCGGTGTATGCGACGCGGCGGGCGATCAACCATCAATCTTCGGACCGACCAACCCCTCGCCACAACCGAGATCGCGCGATTGGCTGCGAAATGCCTATTTCGGTCCGGCTCAATCGGCCTGGCCCCGTCAATTTGCCTTCCGGCTGCCGGCTTGCGTGCGCGCTGCTCCGGGCCGGAGCTCCCGATTGTCGCCTCCGCTGGCCAGGAGCACACCATCACGCCCTCCCCGTCGCCTTGCCCGCCCAACCGCCCGCCCCGCGCCCCGCGCCTGAGGCTGACGCGCGCCCCCGCTCTGCAGTGCTGCAGCGCCTGGGGCCTCGAGCAGCCCCACCGCACGCCCGGTGGCGCAATCGCCTCTCGCCTTGTCGAATCGCGCGCGCGCCTACAAAAGTCGCGGATCAAATGTCAGCTCCGCCTGGGCTGCCCAACAAGGCCGAGGACGATCTCACTGGTCTCTCTCTTACCCATCACCCTCGACTCTGTTTCCGCGCGCCTTCAATTCCTTTCACCTGCTGGACTCGCCTTAGCCCTCGACCCCGTCCTCCGCCCTCTCGCCTCGATAGCGCCCACCGCCGTCCAACTGCCCCGCATGACCACCCCAACCGGCGAGTTCGGCGTCGCGACGCCCCGGACACAGTCATCATCCTCGCTCAAGGACTCGGACAAGAAGGACAACGACTGGGAGGAGTCGCTCGTCCAGCCTGGGTCGTCCAACTACTCCAACGTATTCGACGACCCGCTTCTCGCGAAGTAAGTCGGCCATTCGCGCGGGCGTGCCACCCTCGCACCGATCGAACCAGCTCTAGATACTGACACTCCCACAACTCACCTCTTTCTCAGGCACTTCACTCCTCCTGACGAGTACGAGAACAAGCACCGGTTCGATCCCAACGCTGTCTGGACCAAGGAGGAGGAGGACGCTGTCCGTCGCAAGTGCGACTGGCGCATCACCCTCTTCATCTGCATCTGCTTCGCAGCACTCCAGCTCGACCGCGGCAACATCTCGTCAGCCAACTCGGACAACTTCCTCGTCGACTTGGGCATGACCACCAACGATTTCAACAATGGCCAGAGCGTGTTCTACTGCATGTTCTTGCTTGCCGAGCTGCCTTCGCAGCTGATCGGCAAGAAATTGGGTGTCGAGCGCTGGGTGCCGTTCCAGATGTGCGCATGGTCACTCGTTGCGATCTCGCAGTGCAAGCTCACTAACAGGACCGGCTACTACGTCACCCGCGCCCTCCTCGGACTTTTCGAGGGAGGCTTCATCCCCGATGCTGTCCTGATGTTGTCCTACTTCTTCACGACGGCCGAGCTCGCGATGCGGCTCTCCTTCTTCTGGATGACCATGTCGGCCACGACGATCATCCAAGCCCTGCTCGCGTCCGGCATCCTTCAGCTTCGCGGCGTGCACGGCTGGGCCGGGTGGCGCTATTTGTTCCTGATCGAGGGATTGATGACGCTTGCGGTTGGGCTTTTTGCTGCCGCTTATCTGCCCGCTTCACCTACGCAAACTCGTGGTGGACTGCGCGGCAAGAATGGGTGGTTCACCGAGCGCGAGGAGATGATTATCGTAACGCGCGTCCTCCGCGACGACCCCAGCAAGTCGTCGATGCACAACCGCGAGGGTCTCAGCTTCACAGAGCTCCGGCGATCACTTTGTGACTACGATCACTACCCGCTGTACATCCTAGGACTGGTTACATTCATTGGACCTGGGACTGTGACGGCGTATTTGACACTAACGCTGAAGAGCTTCGGGTTCTCGACCTTCCACACCAACCTGCTCACGATCCCGTACAACTTCCTCTTCCTGTGCAACAACTTCGGCATCACGTGGCTCTCCAAAAAGACGGGCGAGCGCACCTTCGTCGCCACCCTCGGCACAGTCTGGCAGTTTGCGGTCATGCTCGCCATTGTCCTCATCCCAGACTCGACCAACTCGTGGGTCAAGTACGCGCTCCTTACCCTCTTCCTCGGCTACCCCTACACGCACCCGATCCTCGTCGCGTGGAACTCGGCCAACTCTGGCTCGGTCCGGACTCGGTCCGTGTCGGCGTCATCGTACAACATGGCGGTCCAGATGGGGTCCATCATCTCGTCCCAGGTTTACCAGGCAAAGGACAAGCCGCACTACCACACCGGGAACCGGGCCCTCCTCGGCATTATCTGCTTCAACCTGGTCTGGTTCGTCTTCTGCAAGTTCTACTACAAGGCCAGGAACAACTACAAGGCCAACAAGTGGGGCGCGATGAGCCCGGCCGAGCGGGATCACTACCTTGCCACGACCGAAGACAAGGGGAACCGCCGGCTCAACTTCCAGTTTGTTCACTAGGTTGGAGGGGTGTGGCAGGGGATGGATACCAGAGTGAGAGAATAGTCGCGGGTTATTCCTTGTTGTTTAGATTAGTCCTTGTTGTTAAGACTGCCTGGATTCCTTGGTTGTGGCTGCAAGCCTTTTCCCGCTTAGGCCTCTGTCGCGCTGCCGAGATCAGAGTCAGCGTTTGCGAGTTTCCGCAGCTTACCTCGCGCGACCGCCGAGACGCGGTTCAAGGGAAACAACGGATTGGAGTGCGGGAACGACAGTTTTCAGAGTTCAGAGTGCGAGGGTTACAACAGCATACACAGGAAAACCAAAGGAGAGATCGAGAGAGAGAAATGGGGGCGCGCGCGTCGGAAAGCCCGTACGACGACCATTTCAAGGGCGGAGGGTGTACAGCAGTCCCTGGTCGGTCACGCCGACGAGCTGGCCCGGCTGGCTGCTCGCATACGACGGGGGGCCGTCACCTGCGTACGGCGGTGGAAGCCCGTGCGGAACGTTTGAAGCCGAGAGTGGTCCCGGTACTGATGTCGACGACACAAAAGAGGGCGGCAGTGCGGGCGCGAGGGCGGACAAGGGCGAGGGCGGTGAGGGCTCGGGGCAGTCCTCGGCCGAGGAGCCCCCGCCCTCGTCAATAGCGGGCGAGGTGTGCACCGACGAGGGCGCAGGCTGGTCCGCAAGCCGAAGGTGTCCCATCCCAGCGAGCAGGACCTCGGCTCCTGACGGCCCTGCCGAGTCGGCAGCGTCGGCGTCGGCATCGGCCGCTGATGGTGGTGAGACGTCTTCGTCGATGGTGGGGGGTGGTGGCACAGCAGACGCTCGAGCGGATAGCTCTTCGTAGCCATCGTACTCCTCCTCGTCCCATCCTGGGGGAGGTTCCATATCCCCGATGTAAGTCGTGCGCGCGAACGACGATACCGGGTCAGACGAAGACTCGTCATATGTCGGGACCCCGCCCTCGTCATCGTCGGCTGCTGAGGCTCGGACCTCGCGCTGCTTCTCGGCCGCTACCGCGCTCGGCGCGGGCCAGTCCGGCAGGATCGTCACAACCTGCGACAAAATACATTCCTGCCTAGTGCTTGTTTCCGTGTCGACGAGGCCGACGTTGACCCTGACCTCGAAGCTGATTTGGTGGAGAGTTGTCAATTGAGTGATGGACTCGCACGCGAACGAGCTCGGGGGATGCAGGAGCAGCTTGAGGACGATCGGTCGGTTGGGCGAAAACCGACAGCTCTTGCCAGAACGGGACAAGACAGTCTCGTGTGATGGCCCGGGTTCAGTTGGAGTGCCGGTGCCGGGGAGGTCGAGGGGCGAGGTTAGCTCGAGTGGCGAGGGCTGCGAAGAGCTAGCCTGGGCGGGGTCGTCCCAGTCTCGCTCAGCGCTCTCCTTCCCCCTGCTCGTTTCAGACAGCTGAGTTGACAGGCTAGGACGTTCCAGCGTCTCCCTTGTCCCTGTGACCGAGATCTTGCGTACGAGCTCCGCGCTGACTGTCCTGAGCCTGACGTTGTCATGCTGGACGGCCTTGTCGCTGGGGACGTCGATAGTGGCGACCAAGCCGATCAACTCGGAGCGACGAAATGTTGTCTTGGCCAGTTGGACGGTCGCTTTGACTGGGTCTGATAGTAAGAGTTCAGCTGGAGTTTGTGAGTTGAGATGAATGCTTGGGTTGGATGATCGGCTTAGGTGGATTGGACTGCGCCGGGTGAGTGAAGCTACGCCTGGGCCTGTCAGCGTAGCCGAGAGAAAGTATTCGAGTGATCCGTCTGGGCGATGAATGCAGTGAGGCAAGTCATTTGTCAAATTGAAGTTGAAGCTGGTTGTTGGTGGTAAAGACGGGGGTGATTGATTGGTTGAGGTTGATGACTGAGCTGGTGTAGCCTCCCACACTACAACCCGCTCGTCGAGTATCACTATCGGCAAAACTCCACTTTGCGTTTCCGTTCCAACCAATTCAACGACCAACTTGTCGTAAGGTTGGCTGTCTGTTTGGTTGTTCGTGGTTGGATTGCTGATCTTGAGTTGGACCTCGCCCTGGACCGAGGCTGAGCCGAAGCCCAGCGTGCCAACCAAGTATGAGCTCGCGTTCGGCAACGGGCACAAATTCAACAGAATTGAATCAGGCGTGCACCGCTCTGTCGAGTAGGTTGGCGGGTCCATCGCCGGCAAAGCTGCGCGGTCGGCTGGGTTGAGAAGCGCCGTTGTGCGCGCGTTCCGAGAATAGCCGGTTCGGTTGAGTGTGTGGGGCGGGGAGGGTCCCGCTCCGGGGTGGGCGGGGGGCTATTTCCGAGACGGGGTCAATAAGAACAAGGTTCCAAACTGGGACCGCCAGCTTGTGTGGCCTGTTCGGTTCTTGGTCTTGTGAGTTTGTGGAATGTTTGATCGTCCACGATGGTAGTCGCGATGGCAGTGTTTAGGTAAGCTTGGCCCCCTAGGACCTGGACGCTCCGTCGATCGTCGCCGTCCTGTCCTCAGTCGGAGTGTTTGATCGGTCGAAGTCCAAACCAGGCCGAGGTTCAGCCCAGCCACACTCACAACGTGCGCTAGGCCTGTGATTGTCCTGTGATCGCTAACAAGATTGGTTAATCAGTCCTGATGGGACTATGGCCAACATTACTTCAGATGGAGACCCTTACCAGGGTGAGCCCCCCTCCACCTCACCCTTGGGCGTCATCAGTCGAGTCGAGCGCGGTCGAGGTGGTCTGCTAATCTGGTTTGTCTGTTTGGTCAGATTTGCAACCTGGGTTTGCGTATTCGATGCCTGTTCAGTTGATTATGCTCGGGGTTACCATTACCCTGTTGGCGATTCTGATGGTTCACTTGCTCTTCACGGTCCGGTATCACTGGCCACTATCCAAACCAAACTACTATTGCCAAGTAAGCAACCCTCAGCTGACGATCCAATGTGAGTGTGACTGATGAGATTGGGTCGTGATACTACTCAGTGTTTTGCTGTGACGGTGGCGTTGGTGTTGCTGTCGATCGAGCTGGGCGTGGTAACCGACCAACTAATCTACAAAGGTCAACACTGGCCTTTCATGTTCGAATACAGTGAGCCGACCAATGCGAGCCCCACTCTACCCGGTCGGGCTCGCTCTGACGCTGACGGTGAGGGGGTGTGTTCTTCCCAGTTGAAGAGCCAATGCCTCCGACTGATTGGTCTAAGGGGGCCAAGACTGGATTCCTCTTCATCAAATCTGTCAACTCTCTCTCAGTCCACGTGACTCACATCCAGTTCCTCACGCTCTTGTTCCCTTCCTCACTCGAGCGCAAGCTCATCTTTGTCCTCCTCGGCCCGCTCGCCGTTGCCGCCGCCGCGCTCAACTTCACCCAGCTCACCTCGTCTGACGTGCTCCTCGACCTCGGCGACGCCATCCGCAACACGTGCAACTCGTCCCTCACACTCATCTACACCCTCGCTCTCTTCGTCTGGGGCTGTGGTCTCAATCGCACCCGCGCCTGGACCACCGAGGGCGGCACCGCCGCGTTCGGGGCCGTCGCGCTCGGGCTTGGCGTGGTCGGGACCGCGGTCAACTTCTTCGAGGTCAAGGAGGAGCGGCTCAAGTGGCTCAAGGGGGCCGTGAGCTGCATCCTGCTGTGGCAGAGCTGGGCTGGGTTCTGGTGGTGGGTCGGGGCGGGCATGTGGGCTGGAGAGGCGGAGGATGTTGAGCGGCGTGAGGCAAAGAAGCGGCGCAAGTTGGACCACAAGCGCCACAGGGAGACACGCCACGCCACGCTAGATCACCAACTAAACAACGCCGACACTTCCCTCACCTCCCTCCGCCGCCGACTCACCCCTCGACGTGGCCTCGAAACCGCTGCCGAGCCCGAGGAGATCGAGCTCGACGACCTCGCCCACCCCGGCTCCGCCACCACCGGCCCCCCAGGCCGACCCGCCCCCCGCTCGAACGCATCCAACGCGTCCCTGTCGACAGGCTCGAGCCCGCCCTCGTCGCACCACTTTTACGATCCAGTCCTCCAGCTGTTCGCACCCTTCTTCCTCCGCCTGCGCGATGCTCACGAGGAAGCCGCCGTCGCGCGCGCGGCCGAGCCGCCCGGCCTGTCGGAGCAGGATCAGCGCAAGTGGGGGCTCAGGGCGCTCATGCTCCGGGGCAGGAGGGAGAGGGGCGAGCGCGAGCGCCAGAGGCACGGGGAGGACGACGTGCCGGATGAGGTGGATGCGAGGCGAGCGGGATTCCAGTTGGAGGGAGAGCGGTTGGGCGAGGGGGAGGGGGACGGGGACGGCTGGCAGGACGACAGTACCGACGGCGAGAGGGAGGAGCGCGCGTTCGGGGCCCGGGACACGGCCGGGACGGGGTGGGCGTGGGCGGGGTGGCTCAAGCGCGCGAGGCTGAGAGCGGTGGATCACTACTAAGAACCGCTTTGATTAACTGAGCTGGATGAAATTATTGTTGTAAAATCTTGGCTTCAATCGATCCGCAGGAAGGCAACAGTGCCGGACGGCGGTGGATTTGCGGGGAGAGCGGTGGCGCGATCGGGGCGAAAGCGGCGAGCTCGGCCGAGCGGGCCCAATCTCCGACGCTAGCGCTTATAAACTCGGCTGGGCCCATTTCAACCACACCGTTCCGCCCGCCTTCACCTCGATTGGTTACGCCATTCAACTCGAAAACGATCTCGTCAAAACCCGATCGTCTAGGATGTCGACCCAGGCCCCGATAACCAGCTCGACAGGGCCAGTCAACCCACTCCAGCCCGCCTCGCCTCCACTCGAGCCGGAAACTGCTTCTCCGAGCGGTCCACCGTTGCCTCCACCTTCTGCCCGGTCGCTCTCGCCGACGGCGTCGGCGACGGTCGCGGGCAGCGTCGTGGACGAGGCGCAAAAGGAGCCTGTTCCTGTCGACTTGGCCGGAGGAGGCGTGCAAGAGAGCCCTAATTTCCTTGTTCCCGGTGGGACGCGCGATTTCTGGTTTCTGCCGATTCCCAGGAGACTCAGGTGGGACCCCGACAACAGGCCAGAGTTTCCGCTGCTGCTCAACGTCATCTTCGGCCTCGCCAGCACTTTCTGGTGAGCACTCACATGCCATTCTTTCCCCTGACTGCTGCGCGTTCCCGGCTGATAACGGCCCCCCTTTCGCAGCGTGGCCTCGCTCTATTACCCCCAGCCGATTCTGATCACGCTGGCGAGCGAGCTCAACGTCAGCTATGATGAGACGACCAACATCCCGACTATTCTGCAGGCCTCTTATGCTGTTGGGCTCGTGCGTTGTTCCCTTCTTGATAGATGAGTCCGATTACACTACTGACCAGGCTGTTGATCTTGTTAGGTGTCGATTTGCCCGCTGGGCGATCTGGTGCGACGCCGCCCGCTCGTGCTTCTCTGCGTCGCGTCGGCCGCCATCCTTAGCTTGATCCTCGCCCTCGTTCCCAACCTGAAGGCGTTCCAGGCGATATCGGTCAGTCTCCTTTCACCAACATGACCCTTGCCAGCTGTGAAACTGACCCGCTGGGTCGCGCGCAGTTCTTTATCGGCATGTCGAGCGTGACGAGTCAAATCCTCCTTCCATTGGCGGCTGACCTGGCCCGGCCTGAGAAGCGCGCGCTCGCGTTCAGCGTAGTGATGAGCGGACTATTGTTGGGACTGCTCTTCGCACGCGTGGTTGCTGGTCAAATCGCACAGCATGCAAGCGTGTCGGTGGTGTACTACATGTCGTTCGGGCTGCTCACGCTCGTCTTCAACCTGCTCTACTGGACCGTGCCCGACTACCCCGCCAAGAACCCTCACCTGACCTACTTCGCCATCATCAAGTCAATGCTCTACTACGCCGTCACCGAGCCCGTTCTGGTGCAGTCGTGCCTGATCGGCGGTCTGTGTTCGGCGGTGTTTGCCACGTTCTGGCTCAGCCTCACCTTCGTCCTCGGCGACCTGTACGGCTACCCCTCGGGCACGATCGGCCTCTTCGCGCTCGTCGGTATTCTGGGCGTATTCACGTCGCCCGTGGTGGGCAAGATGATCGACGGCACCGTGCCCTGGCTCGGCGTCGCGCTCGGCCTGTTCGTGATCGCCGCGTCGCAGGCCATCTGGACAGGCGCGGCGGGCGTGTCGGTCGGGGCCGTGGTGGTGACCATCTTCCTGCTCGACGTCGGGCAGCAGCTCCAGCAGGTGTCCAACAGCATGCGCATCTTCGCCATCAACCCGCCCGCGCGCGCGCGCTTCTCGGCCGTCTTCATCTTCGCCATCTTTCTAGGGCAAATCATCGGCACGAGCGTAGGCACGCGCGTGTACCTGGCCGCGGGCTACCGCGTTTCGGGCGCGTTCTGCCTCGGCCTGCTCGGCCTCGGCGGCCTCATCCTGCTCACGCGTTCGCCGCACTGCCCGACCAACAAGTGGTTCGGCTACTCGGGCGGGTGGGAGCTTCGCAAAGGCGTGGCCGAGAAGAAACGGGCTGAGCGCAACCGCCTCGACCGCCTCGACGTCGACGAGAAGGCAGTCCGCGAGGAGCTGCCTCCGGCAGGCGCCGAGCTGCAGGCGGTGGCGGCGCAAGTGGGCGGGGGTGGCAGCGCGCAGAACTGAGGGTGCATGAGCCCGCAGGATTCGAGTTGTATGTGGATGTAGGAATTGGCTGTTTAGGTAGAGAGGGTGATTGTCAATATATTTGCTTCTCAGGGATAGCCGCTCCCTAGGTTGGACTGGGAGGTGCGGATCTGCAACTTGCTCCACTGGACCGTGCCCGAGTACCCTGCCAAGAACCCTGGCTGCGGGGAACGCATAGCACACTGTGTCACCTCCATGATCAACGTATTTGAAGCAACGCACCAACTTCATTCCGCTTGCTAGGCCTCCAACCAACTGACGGCCCGCCACCGCCTACGAAGTCCCTGCTGGCCCCGGACCCTCATCCCTCAATAGCGCGGACCAGTCAAGTCCTCCGGCTCCCGTTCTGACCGCCACCTCGCCCGCCTTGCGTCTCCCAGGCAGGTTAACGACCGGCTGCAGGGTCGGCCTCCCATGCGCGCACTGGAACGGGAACTGGGTCTGGGCCAGCTTCCTCAGCAGCGCCTCGCACTGCCGCCGGCTCAGCCCTGTCATCCACCAGCAGTCAGCGACTCGGCACAGCGGCCCTGCTCCACCCTCGCGGATCGAAATTAGGAACTCACCATCATTGAACATGACCGCGCCTCTGCACGCTAGGCTGTTCATCAACTCGACCAGTACGGGCGGGCAGTCCCTCAGCGCCGCTGCGGCCGTCGGCTCCCCTCCTGACACGCCACCAGCACTGGGACCGGCACCATCCCCCACGGCGTACTCGGCCCCAACAAAGCTCCTCACGAGCTCCTGCCTCAACTTGGGTTCGAGCTTGAGCCGCCCAGCGACCACCTTGGGCACAGCTGTGAGCCAGATTTGGGCGTAGTCCTGCTCCTGGGTTGGGGTGGGGGTTCCGTCCGGCTCGAGCGAGAGGGAGAGGTCCACGCCCCACCGCCCGAACTGGGCACGCTTGCCGACATCGCCGAGCAACTCAGCCTCCTCCCGGCTCACAATCACCCCCAATGGCGGCTCGAGCGCCTCCCTCTCGACTTCTTCCCCCCGCGCGACCCTCCCAGCCACGCCCTCCCAGATGCGCTCCACCCTGACCCGCTCATCCGCGGCGTGCTGATCCACCATCACCAGCACGTCTCCTGGCCAGCCCTGGGCGCTCTGGTCATCCGATCCGCGCGCAGGCGTGTCCTGCTTGGTATCGTCCTCGGCCGGGATCGCGACGAGCAGGAACTTCCTGTCCACCTGAGCGATGAACCGCGCCTTGGCGAGGCCTGCCTTGGTCACCCGCTGGCTGCCGCCCTCGCCCAGCAAATGGTGCGCGTCGACCCTGGTGCTGTTGCGGAAGAAGGCATCCATTTCCTTGCTGCGAGAGCGCGATATGCCCGCGTTGACGAGCCACGGCGGGAAGCCAGGCGGAGGCGAGCGATCGTGGTCTGAGCGGTGGCGGTCATCGAGCTCGATAGTAACGAGCGCAGGAACTGGGGCTGGAGCAGAGGGGAACACGGGGTCGGACCAATCCTGCGGGAAGCAAAGAAGGATGCCACGTCAGCCCACGAGTACGTACAGGTTTGCTTACATCGGGCGAGTCAAGTGCTCACCTCGAGTGCGGTCGCCATCCACTCGGGCAGAGGTTTCAGCTCGTCGCTCTCGTCACCCATCCTCGTACGCAGCCTCGACCTGTCAGCCCGCATCCGCCGGACTCCGGCTGGGGTGGACCACGCCGTGTCCACCCCATTCTGACTGGCCACTTGCGTCAACCCGCCGAGCCTGTCACCCACCCGCCACGAGTTACCCGACCTCGAGTCGATCATCACCGTGTCACCCGTGGTGGGGTCCACCCACCGGACTGGCTCCGTAGCGTCTCCGTCAATCACGATCTCCTCCTCGAGCCGTCGCGACGGCGGCCGGACTAGCGAGACTTGCGTACTGACCGGTGTGACTAATGCGTGGTGCTCGTTCGGTCGGGTCTGGACGGGGGTGCTGCTGACGGCTCCCAGGCCAAGGTGGGGCACCCTCACCGGCGTCCGTGGCCTCGGTGACAGCGGCCCATGCGGGCTCAGGTACTTGGCCAGCCCTTCCCTCGCCCTTTTGACATGCGTGAGCTCCTCGTCACTCAGCGTTTCCCTCGCCCATGCAAGCGCAAGTGATTCCTCCCTCCGACTCCCGCTCGCGCCCTCAGTCACGAACCCCTGCTCCCTTAGCCACCCTCTCACCGCCTCCTCTACAAACCCCATGACGCGTTCCTCGTCGACGAACTCCACCGTCCGTTTCTCGGGCTCAAGAGTGACGTCAATCAAGTGAGCCGGGAGGTCGAGCATCAGGACGAAGATCGGGTGCCGCTCGGTCACCTTTTTCGGCGTCGCGCGGAACCGGTGGGGCGTGGCGGAGTCGGCCTCGGCGGGCTGGAACGGGACCTGGCCGCGCTGCTGGGACGGGGTCGGCGAAGTCGGGGCGACGAGGTGAGACGAGGCGTGGCGGGCGAAGGCCGAGCTGGCGAAAGCCGAGTTTACCAGTTTGTGAAGGTGAGATGGTCCAAGTGGGCGCGAGTTTACGTCTGCGGCGCTCAACCGACTCAGTCCCGGTGCCGTTCCCACGCGCGAGCGATCTGTCCACAAGGCAGCTTACATATGTACTGGCTCCCCTTGGAGTGGCTCGCCGTCAAGCTGAAAAAACCGTGCACGCTCATCTCCCCGCTCACTTCTTCGTC
>Ga0233341_1000061_pt1 | contig 13592 bp, 12 predicted proteins | sample GEONDECOMP247_FD_180672 | JGI IMG/M metagenome (GOLD analysis project Ga0233341, IMG submission 180672) | Leaf litter microbial communities from Shasta-Trinity National Forest, California, United States - GEON-DECOMP-247 | ecosystem: Environmental > Terrestrial > Plant litter > Unclassified...
CCCGTCGTCGCTCGCCACCGCCACCGCCACCAAACTGGCCAGCACTTCAGCCCCACCCTTCGCCGCCGCGGCCTCCACCGGCGCCATTAACTCGGGTGACAGGCTCACCCTCGTCGAACCCGACGGTCCCGCCACCGAGCCCTCGTCGGCGTCATCGTCGGCGAGGGTGTCCTCCTCCCCCGAGGACTCGTATGTGACCGGGGTCTTGGGCCTGGGCGAGGCGGTACCGCCGTTGGCCACGCCGCGGGCGGGGCGGGTGCTCGTCCCGCGTGAGGTTGTTGAAGAGCGGGAGGCGGGTTGGGCGCGTGAGGAGCGCGGAGGCGGCTTTGGTCGGGCGCGGGACGGGCGCGAGGGTGGCGGTGGCGAGGGCGAGAAGGGCGACGTGTCGCGTGAGGGGCCAGTCATTGGCGCGTCCGAGTCGTGTTAGTGCCCAATGCTTGTTCTCGGTTTGTTGAGGTGGATGTGAGTTGATGTTCGAAATCCCAGACGAGGCGCGAGATCTGAGCCGGGCCTAGTTGGTGTAAGGTGCGCGCGGAACTGCGCAATTGGGCGGCAAACGTCAGCCGCCTTGTCGGGCCTGCGGTCGGGCCCTCGCGAGGTCGATCACCCCCCCGCTGCGGGATCCGGGAGATCTCACGACTGCACCACCCACCTAACCCCAAGCTTACGAGTCACCGATGCGAGTGTGCTGATAGGGCTGCAGTTGTTGACTCGGTGGTAGGTGTGGGTTTAGGGTGGTGGGGGCTGGTGGGTTGAAATTGATTTGTTATGGTTTTTTGAGGGGGGCGATGAGATCCGGGGAAGCCGACAAACTCGATCAGCCCAAGCTGTTTCCGCCTATCCACCCCCCAGTCCAGTCTCCCATTCAGATCAGACCAACCCACCTGAGTACACAAAAACAGCGTGGTCGTGTTCGCAAGCGTATCGCCGTTAACACCCGCAATTTGCTTCCTACTCAGCCTGGGTGGGTGGATTGATTCAAGCCGAGTGGGCGGCTGCAGGGGGTTGAGGAAGAGCGCCGTTAGCCTCGCACCCGGGCCAGCCCAGAGCCCCCTCCCCCCTCCCCCCCAAACCCGGGCCCCATCAGGCCCGCCGAGGGTGGCCGACTCACCTCCTGAGCGGGGTCGATCGCCGACGTTGGTCGGGCTGGGCAAGGACGACTGGTCCTGTCTGACCTGGTGGTTGCTGGTTTGACGGGCGGTGGCGACTGGGTTGGGGAGGGAGGGCCGTGTTTGTGAGGGGCGGGCTGAAAGGTGGAGGAACCGACGGACCCGAACCAGTCGGGCCTCGGGCGCCGCGCCCGGCCGGTTCGGGCCCGGCCCAGCGGCCGCTGTCAGCCAGGAGGCCCAGGGCCGTGCTGCACCCCCACGTCCCACGCGCACGCGCAACACCCGGGCGCCCTGCCGGCCCCGGGGTCACGCCGGTTCAGCCCGGACGGCCGCGGTGGCGTCCAAAATCGCGCCTGGCACGCGCGGCCGCGCCCATGTCACTCGCCTCGTCCGGTCCAAAGCGCTTTCCTCTTCAGCAACGGAAGAGCAGCAGGCAGGACTGCCCGGTCACTAGGCGCACCCGCTGGCACGCCGCAGAGTAGTACAGACCCCCCCGCCCAGGGCGGGCGCCGTGGGATTGCTGGGCGGCCTGGCCCGCGGCCCCGGGCCGATGCTGTCGCCCCGGCACTCACTTCGAGGGCAATTCGCACGCCCCGCCGTGGCGCTGCTGTAGCGGCTGCAGACGACGCTCGTTCGAACCCGTGTCAGGGAGGGGGTGAGGGGACAATTAATTATGAGTTTTTCATGCTGTTGTAGTCTATGGTTCTATTTAATCTAGTTGCCTCGCCTTCACGCGAGCTTCTACGCCTCCTGCACGTGCGCGGTCCTCGGCGCCTCTTTGCGCGCGTGCTGTTACGCCTTGCCAGCAGCTTTCGCCTCCTCCTCGAGCGCCTTGCTCGCCTTCATCTCCTCGAGCATCTTGCCGAACCGGGACTGCAGCCGCAAAAAAAAAATGAATAAGGACGTCGTCAGTACTCGCACTGCCAGGAAGACGACCCAGCTTTTGACCGGCAAGCCGCCACTCACCCGCGCCCTGATCTGGGGGCCGTACGCGAACAGGATGAACGGCACGATCGAGAGGGTGAAGCCGAGGCAAGCGGCCAGGAACGATGCCCACTGGTAGCCCAGGCGGCTGTACATCTGAGTCGTGAACAAGGGGAAGACACAGCCTGCGATGTTGCGGCAGAGCGACTGGCCCGAGAGCGCCGACGAGGCGTAGAGGGTATAGATGTCTGCGAGGGGGGCGAAGCCAAAGCTCGTTAGCGAGCCCACGCGCCACCAGAGTAGCCTGGATCGACAGCCCGATCGCGGAGAAAGACTTACCCGCAAGATACGAGAAAACCGCCAAGTACATGTGAAAGATGCCGGAGAAAAGCTGGAAAGATGCCGGACGTCAGAACGGACGCAGGGGAGGTGGCGGAAGAATGCGGAAGGAGAACAGAACTCACGCAAACGAGGCCAATACAGGGCCCCATCCAGTGCCCGCGCCCCTGGGAGAAGGCGAAGATCATGATTCCCGACGGGAAGAGCAGGCCGCCGACCATACACAGGTACAGCCGCGCCTCGGATCCGCGCTTGGCGACGTTCTTAGCGTACAGGCGCTCCTGGAGCAGGTTCGTGAACCCGCCGAGGATGGCCGCGATCACAATCGTCGCAAACGTCGCGCCCGACTGGCCCGCGGTGAAGCCGTACACGTTGCCCATGACGAGCGGCACGGCCTCGAGGCAGAGATAGATGATGCCCCAGGCGAAGCCGATGTAAAGGGACAGAGCCGCGACCGCGGGCTCGGTAAAGAGGAGGTCTGCGGGGGGAGGGGCGGGGTCAGTGCGGGCATGCAGGGTGAAAGCCAGGGGGCGTTGATCGGCTTACAGAGCGGGCGGGTCAGCGAGGTTTTGACCATGATGGCCAGCGAGGCACGCTCGGCGTCGGAGCGAACCTGGTAGCGGTCGCTACCGGTGTCTTTGCGCAGCTTGGCCGCACGCCTCGAGAGCAGGACCGATCCGCGAGTCTCGCGTGTGAAGCAGCAGATCAGGACGGCCAGCACTCCCGCGAAGGTCATCTGAACGTACGCGATCCCGCGCCACCCCCACGCGTCTGCTACGAAGCCCATCGTCATCGGCCCGAGTCCGGTTCCCGAGATGGACGCGACGCTGAAGATGCCCATGGCGAGGCCACGGTCCTTGTCGCCGAACATGTCCGAGATCGTGCCGCCGACGAGGGTCGAGCCGGTCGAGCCGACGACGCCGAGGAAGATGCGGAACACGATCACGGTCGAGATGTTCTCGGCGCGGGCGATCGGGACGAGAAAGATGACGAACAGGACTGAACTGCAGACGTAGACGTAGAACCGGCCGTACACCTCCGAGAATGGCGCGAGCGCGAGCGGGCCGAAGCTGAAGCCGAGAGGAAACCCGGCGAGGGCCATCACGGCCAGCTCGTGCGAGCAGTTGAGGTCGCGCATCATCGTCTTGTTGCCGCTGGCAATCGAACCAGCAGCGAACGAGACACAAATGGTGTACTGCATACCAAAGGTCGGACGTCAGCACACGCTCGGCGCTAGGGGAGGCAGTCCTTACTTACCGAGCAAACGATCACGACGACCATCCACTTCTTGAACTGGGGCCAGTTGTACGGGTTGCCTTGGTCGTCCGGCCCGTCCCACTCCAGCCAGATCACGTCGCTCTCAGCGTGTTTCGCGGCCAGCGTGGAATTGGCTCCATCCTTCTCGACCGGAGTGGCCGTCCCGGCGACGGTAGTCGCGTTGCTCGAGCTCGAGACGCGGTGCAGCTCCGCCGCCTCCTCCGCCTCGGCCTCCGGCGAGTCTGCCGGCAGCCAGTTGCTCTGGCTCTCGCTCCAGTGCAGGCCCGCGGCCGACTGGTCAGCCTCCGATCGAGATATTGTGCGACTAATCATTCGAGTGGTGGGCGAGCGTAGTGCGGTCCCGCGATTTGTCGGTTCGGCGAGGTTGGTTCGGCTTGTCGGTTGTGAAGGGGCGGCCCTGGGAAGGACGAGATAGGCGTCCCGGGAAAGGGGGGGCTCAAACTAGCGAGATCGCCGTGGCTAAGACCAAAACCGATTGCAGCGGGCTGAGCGGACGCTGCTAGATAAGGGATCGGTTGATCACGCGACAAGTGGTGAGTGGATGGCTTGGCGGTTACAAAGTTTAGGACGCGAAGAAAGACTGAAAACAGCGGGCGGCTGGAGGGGCCATCGATCGTCTCGGCCGACCCGGCCGGCTGCGCTGCCGAGGCCCGTACGGCCAAGATGGGCCACGCCGAGGTGGCCTCGCTTAGCGCAGAGGCCCTGCCTCGGTCGGCCACCGGCTAATTTAACAGCCCGCGCTCAATCCCCTCCCCTTTGTCGATCGCCACCCGTGTCGATTCAGCAGCGAAATAGGGCAATGTAACTGGTTGCTAGAAGCGGGCCAGGAAGCGCCCATCTATTATATGATATTCTGATGCTAGTTAAACCTTGATCCCAAACTAGTGCACTCTCCCAGGAAGAAGCCCTTTTCTACTTGTCCTGCATCGCGGCGAGCTCCTTGGCAAAGCGCGAGCTGGCGCGGATCCTGGGGCCGTACGCGAACAAAATAAAGGGCACGACCGAGATGCCGAAGCCGAGGCAGCCCGCCAGGAAGCTGGCCCACTGGAAGCCCAGCCTGGCGTACATCTGACGCGTGAACAACGGGAATACAGCACCTGCCATGTTGCGGCACAGCGATTGGCCTGACAGGGCCGAGGAGGCGTACTGCGGGCGGAGTGGGTGAGGGGGGTGGCGTCAGCGCGGGCAGCAGTGGATGGTCAAGCTTGTTGAAACACACTTACGATTTGGTAGCAGTCGGCCAAGTACAGAAACGTAGCCAAGTACATGGTAAACATTCCGGTGAAGCACTGCACAGCACGCCCACGAAAGAAAAGGTCAGCGGCAGTCTCGGAGGGGTACAGTCGAGGCGGGACGAGGGTTGCGACGTACGATGACCAAGCCGATGCAGGGACCGATCCAGTGGCCCCGGCCCTGAGAGAAGGCGAATATGAAAATTCCCGAAGGGAAAAGCAGGCCACCGACCATGCAGGCGTACAACCGAGCCTCGGGGCCGCGCTTGGCGACATAGTGGGTGTAGAGCCTCTCCTGGTAGAGGTTGGTGAGCCAGCCGAGGAGCGATGCGACCACGACCGAGGCGAACACGGCGCCTGATTGTCCGGCACTGAAGCCGTAGACCTCCTGCATCACCAGAGGTACGGCTTCGAGGCAGAGGTACAGAATTCCCCACGCGAATCCGATGAAGGCGGAGAAGGCAGCGACGGTTGCTTCGGTCGCAAGTAGGTAAACCGGGCGGGTCATCGAGTTTTTGATCAAGATGGGAATCGACGCTCGTTCGGCATCAGAACGGCATTGGTACTTGCTGTCCCCGGTTTCCTTCCTCAGCTTGGCCGCTCGACGCGAGAGAATAACCGATCCACGCGTCTCCTTGGTCAAGGTGACGACGGTGAGGAAGAGTACGGCCGACAGCACGATCTGGACGTACTCGATTCCCCTCCAGCCCCAACCATCCTCGACGAATCCCGACACTAGCGGGGCCAGTCCTGTGCCGAAAAAGGCGGCCAGCGAGAACAAGGACATGGGCGCTCCGCGTTGGCTCGAGTCGAACAGGTCGGCGATCGAGCCTCCGACTAAGGTGGAGCCGGTCGAGCCTGCCGTGCCGGCCAGGAGCCGGCACACAATCACCGTCGCAATGTTCTCGGCACGGGAGATCGGGATCAGGAAGATGCAGTAGAATGCGCACGACATGACGTAGACCCACCACCGGCCGTACACTTCGGATAACGGTGCGAGCACTAAAGGACCGATGCCGAAACCCAGTGGGAACGCGGCGAAAGCCATCGCAGCCAGCTCGTTGGAGCATCGCAGCTCAGCTACCATAGAGGCGTTGCCGGACGGAAGAGACGATCCAGAGTACGCAACCGACATGGTGAACTATCAACGAGGATAAAGTTAGCACCTGAGCGGTACGGTGGCGGTGCGACCCCCTGGTTTCCCCCCTCCCCCTGAATAATCAGACGCGCGAGTAAGACACTAACTTACGAAGCAAACGATCCACGTTGTGCGCCACTTCTTCCGGGAGGTCCAGTTGTACGGATTTACAGGATCGTCAGGCCCGTCCCACGCCGCCCAAATGACCCCGTTCGCCTCCATCTCGGCCACCGTCAACTTGCGCCCGATCGGCGCTCCACCCTGAAGACCTTGCTTCTCATTCTTGCCCTTCAAGTCGTCACCCGCCGCGCTCCTGACGACCGTTTCTTCCGAGCTGCGGTTGGCGCGCTCCTCCTCGGCGCGCTCCGCCTCCGCCTCCTCATCCGCCACCCACGCGTGCTGCTTGTGGCTCCACAACAAGCCGGACGCCGACATGTCCGCCTCTGTGTGGATGCACGTTTCAGTTGACATGAGGTAGGGCGCCCCTGGGAGGGCGCCGTGAGGGTCAGTCAGGTGTGGTGGGTTTGTCGAGTTGGAAACCATCCTGAAAGGGGTGCCCCGCGCGAGAAGGCGGGTTGGTTGGGGCGGCTGAGGACGATGGGCGGGTGTGGTAACCGGTACAAAAGGCGGGGCACGTAGCGGGTATGCTATGTTAGCCCTATTGGTTCAGCTTTTTGTGAGTTAGTGAAGAAACGAGAGGAGGAATCGGAGGACAGGAACGAGGGGCGCAAGGAGCAACGGACAAAGTTGTGCCCGCGGGCCTCCGCTGTGCCTCGGCAACTTGCGCGCCCCGCCCCGAGCGCTCAGCCTGGGCGGGCGCCCGCCCCACCCAGCGTCGGTGGCCCCGCTTCCGGGACGCGCTTCGCCATCTCAAATTTCCTGCACCCGGAGCCTGGCGAGCGCCGCTCTGCCCGCCGGTCAAGCGCCCAATCAAGGCGGGGCCGTTGTATACGCCTTCGTTACCCCCTGACTCATGCGATTTTTCAACTGACCTGTGAATCACGAGCGAGTTGAACGCAGGCGACTGAGCGGGACAGATGGCAGCTTGCCGCCGGGCGGGCGAGCGAGCGAGCGCGAGCGTCGGTGCCTCCTCCGCTGCAAGCTGGCACATGAGGCGCTGAGGTCAGGTCCAGGCTCCAGGCGGACGCGATCGCGCGACTTTCAAGACGTCCGACGCAGGACCAGGAGCCGCCCCCAGAGGCACGCGGCTGTCGAACCTGTTTCGCTCAATTACACCTCTCAAGCTGACCTTTGGACTGAAGGGAAGGGACGATGCGAAAAAGGCAAGGTAGCGCTTTCTGAACGGCGGGAAACGGCACTGACGTATTGGGCGCGTGCGCACCGAAGAACGCCACTACCCAGTTGGGGCGGCGGGACCCGGCCCGGGACACGAACCCGAGTAGCCGAGGCTGACAAGTCGCGGTTCGCGTGTTCCGCGTCCCCAACTGTTCCGCGGGCTGGCGGAAGCCCGGCGTCGGGGCGGCCCGGATGTGGGGTAGCCCAGTTGCGAAGCCCGAGAATTGGAGGGCTCTCGATCGATCGGGCCAGCCGCTCACACACGGGGCGAGGCTCGCACGGGGCAGGGCCTAGGGCAGGGCGGGGCGGGGGCGGGGCGAGCGTTCACATGCCACCGAGTAGGGCCCAGTCCAATCAATTGGTTCCGTCAGAGCCACACAATAAGATAGTTCGGTCAGACGACCACCTCTCGATCCTTCCTGAATGGCTCACGCTTCATCTTCCTCTCACCGCTACCGCCTTCACTCGCCTCCCCCGTCTCGGTCGACAGCAGAGTGTATTCTAATGTCAGGCTCATCAACTCCCGACTTGCTGGATGAGTGGGCCATCGTGTCAGACGACGAGGCTTACCAGCCTGGGATCAATCCCAGCCACTCCGTCACTCGGACCAAGCCAACTCAGTCGCGAGTTGGTGCGATCTCATTGAGCGAGATTAGTGTGCCTGTTGAATATGCTGCGTAAGTCGGTTGTTCCCTTATCAGCCGTTATCTGCCCTCGACCAGGGAGACACATCACTTGGACCGGCCAGGCTTAGTCATCACTGGATCGGGGCAGTGTGATGATAGTTTGAGATTGAATCCAAGCTGATCAAATGGATGGAACGTTTGTAGCCAAGTGAACGAGCTGGTCTCGGTTTTGGTCGCACACGACGCGGCGCGCTCGGCTGGGCTCAACTCCACCACCTCCGGACAGGCAGCCCTGGCCAACATGACAGCCCTCGTCAAACAACAACTGAAAGACTCGATCACCTCTATCAGTGGCAGCCACCACACTCGCCCCGACCGCACCACACCGAGCGTATACGGGAACCGGGCTATCGTCGACGGTCAGGTCAACATCTTGGCCAAACTCGACAGGATCGAGCAGCTCCACATCAAGCAGGACGCAGCCTCGGTTGACCGGGCCTCCATCTCGTCGGGCTTGAACCAGCTCCGCCGCACGCTCCGCCACACGCTCGCCCCCTTCGTCGCCGACTTTGACGACTTCGCCGCGGCCAATCCGACCCTGCCGATCGACTCGTTCGATATCTCGGTCCCCGTCGCATTCGCCATCGTGTCGGACTACTGTGCGACGCACTCGCTCGCCTCGCCGCACTACTCGTATGCGCCCCGTGCGGCGGTGCCGAGCTGCCACCGCTTCAACGGGTCTCTCACCGGGGGAGTGTGCACCGTCCAGCTGGGCACCCCGGCCGACAAGCTCCTCGGCGGCGTCATCACCGCCCGCGGGACCGGCGTTGACGCCGGAGCGGCGCGAGCGAGCGCGTACGTTGCCCTCGCCAAAGCGCTGAAGTGGGGCGCCCGGGGTGGAGCCGAGGTGGCCGTCGCCAACGGCGAGCGGCTCGGCTTGGCCGAGGCGCGCGCGTTTCTGGGCTGGTACTGCGCCCGGTTCCACTTTGCCCCGCCCGCGATTGAGCAATCGCAGTCGGGAATGCATGACCCCGTCCCCGGAGTGTGGCATGCGACGCTCTCGATCGCTGGGCGGCGGATCGGGATGGGCGAGGCGCTCGACCGGGACGAGGCGACCGCGCGGGCAAAGCTGGACACGGTCAGCTATCTCCACGCCCAGGACGAGGCCCTGTGGGAGGCCTGGGTCGGGGAGAAGCACGCCGACGCAGCGCTCAAGACCGAGATGGGCGACAAGATTGACGAGGTCGTCGCCAAATGGGAGACTGACTGGCTCAAGTGATTGCTCGTCCCGCGGAGGAGGTGGCGAAGGACGATCGAGTACGGGGCGATCGGGAGCTTGGTTCTTGTTCCTAGATGTTTTGATTTGACTGTTGATGATTGTTCATCTGTACCGTGTCTACCGTGTCCTACTGTGGCCCTCCTTGTCTCTCTATTCGTGCAACATAGAATTCAGTCCTTTTTGTGGTCATGCGCTCCTACGGGGGAAGGTGACGAGCCCAAGGCGTACGACGAGCACCCCGCCGCCCCGGATACGATGCTATAACGGCGGCGGGACCAACACTAGGGGCTGTGCAAAGCTCCCAAGTCAGTTGTCAATTGCTGCGCTGGGGCACATGTGGGGCACAGGCGGTGCCAACGTGATTCGCTGGGCCCATGAGGTGTCAGCTGAACAAGGCTGTGCCGATCTGATTTGGCCTCGGTGGGCTCGAACGGGCCTTTTTTGAACTGCGCGCGCCGGGGGGCAGGGCCCAGCTGGGGGGCCATGCGCGGGCGGTTGTCAGGGCTGGACTTTGGCAGACTAGTACCAACGTTTGACGGCATGACGACGACACAATATGCGAGTGAGTAGATGATCGAGCCTGACTGGTAGCAAGCGTCGGCTGGAGGATGTAGTTGCTGATTGGTTGGGTTTACTCTGTCCAGTGCGCTCGCTCAAGCAGCTGAGCCTGCTCTCGGGCTCGCCAACGTACGACCCTGTGGCCGAGTTCCAAAAGTGAGTCATTGGCCGGACTAGGTTGACCTGCACAATCAACTAGTCGCGTTGAGGTCCTTCCCTGCGGTCATGGCGCTCGCGTGACAGTCAGTTTGATGGAGGCTCTGGAGGTGTTGGCGTGTGTGAAAGGAAGGCCGGTGGAGGGCATCCACTGCCTAACCGATTCACCACCAAAGCGCCAACAACCAAACAACCAACCAACCTTGACAGCCCAAATCAACTGGCTAGTTTATGAGAGCTGACTGTTTGTTGGCTGTGCGTTTGTTAGGCCCGAGGGAGCTGTCAAGATGTACCGGTATTCGGCCGACGGGCGCCTGTTCGCGTCGTGCTCGTCAACTTCGTGAGCTAGACAGGAAAACCGCCATCTCAAGCGTGAGGCTGTTCAACTGATGGTTTGTGATTTGTACGTGCAGTGTTCAGGTTTTGGATGCCGAGACTGCGGCGGTTGTGCGTGAGATTGGAGTTAAGGGAGTGATCGACTTGGCCTTCTCGCCCAAAGGAACTCAAATCTCAACCTGGGAACGCCATGGTAAACAACACTCACTCCTTTCACGCTGCTAGTGTTATTTCTGATTCCTGATTGCTAACAAACTATTTCGTTTTGCAACTTGCAGTGAAGCCTGCCGAGGGTGAAGCTCCGCACAAGAACCTGCGCGTGTGGGACGTCGCAACCGGAACCGAGGTCGCCTCCTTCTCCCAGAAGGCCCTCGACGGATGGTACGTCAATCACGCGCTCCGCTCTGCACGCTGATTCCAACGCAAGCTCACGATTTCTCTCTGTTGCTATTTGTTGAAATTTGTCAGGGCGCTGCAGTACACGTCGGACGAGGCCAAGGCTGTCCGGGTGGTGACGAACGAGCTGCACGTGTACGACCCGGCCAACTTTGACAAGCAAATCATCGACAAGGTGCGGCTCGAGGGTGTCTCATCGTGCTCGCTCTCAGGCGGGGCCAACCCGAGCGTGGCCCTGTTCGTGGCCGAGAAGAAGGGCGCGCCGGCGTCGGTCAAGGTTCACTCGCTCGCCACGCTCACGTCGCTGTCGTGCCAGAAGACGTTCTACAAGGCCGACAAGATCCAGATCAAGTGGAACGAGGCCGGCACGGCACTCCTGTTCCTGACCCAGACTGAGGTGGACAAGACGGGCAAGTCGTACTACGGCGAGTCCAACCTGTACATGATGCACGCTGCCGGCCAGTTTGACTGCCGCGTGACCCTCGACAAGGAGGGCGGCATCCACGACTTTGCATGGTCGCCCAACGACCGCGAGTTCGCGGTCACGTACGGCTACATGCCCGCACGGACCACCATCTTCGACTCGCGCGTCAAGGTCGTGCACGACTTCGGGACCCACCCCCGCAACTTCCTCGCCTACAACCCCCAGGGCCGGCTGCTCTGCATCGCCGGCTTTGGCAACCTGGCCGGCCAGGTCGACATCTGGGATCGCAAGACGCTGAAGAAGGTGGTAACTATCGACGCCCCCAACACGTCGCACTGCGAGTGGAGCCCGGACGGGCGGTTCCTGCTCTGCGCGACCCTCTCGCCTAGGCTGCGGGTCGACAACGGCGTCCGCATCTTCCACTTCACCGGCGGGCTCATGCACGTCTCGTCCGAGCTCGAGCTGTACCAGGCCTCGTGGCGGCCCCAGGCTGCGGCCCTGTTCCCCTTCGGCGGACCGCTTGAGGCGGCCCCGACGGCGTCGATCGCGGTGGCGGCCACGCCGGCGGCCAAGCCGGTCGCCGCCGGAGGCGCGTACCGCCCGCCCCACGCCCGCGGCACGCTTACCCCTTCCGTCTTCAAACGCGAGGATGAGGGCGGAGCGGCATACGATCCGGCCACCAACGGCTCGGCCTTTGCCGGCTCGGCCAACGGGCGCACCTCGCCCACGTTCGCGTCGCGCGGAAGGCGGACCATCCCCGGCGCCGCCTCAGCCGAGGCGGCCCAGCCGGCCGAGGAGACCCAGTCGCGGCGCAAGAAGAAGGAGGCCAACCGCAAGAAGCAGCAGGGGCCCGAGCCCGTCACGCCCGAACCCGAGCCCATCCGGGCGCCCTCGCCCCAGCCCGTAGTGCCCGTGATCGCCGAGCTCTCGGCCGACGACAAAAAGCGCCGGGCGCTGATGAAGAAGCTGACGGCTATTGAGCAGCTCAAGGTCAAGAAGCTCGCCGGGGAGAAACTCGAGCTGACCCAGCACAAGAAGCTCGACTCGGAGGCCGAGATCCGCAAGGAGCTGGCAGAGCTCGAGGGCAAGTAGAGAGGGGGCCAGGTTAGCCTGGCTTAGCCCAGCCTAGCCTAGCCCTAGCTTGGCGGAGCTTGGATTTGGGTCTGCATGTATTCTTGGCTGCCTCCTTCCTATACCTTGTTGCCTTCTTAGTCTGTCTCTCGTCCTTCTGCTGCATACCTTTGGCTTCTCGACTGTCCGACTGTCCATTTTAGTGGCTTCCTGCATTGCACCTGCGGCACCTTCATCGCTTGCAATACACCCCAAATAAGCATTACGAACAACAATTAAAACCATTGTTCAGTCTAGCCGGGTCCGTCGCGGTGCGCTCGCACGCTGGGAGGTTTGCACGCCACCTCACCGCGCCGAGTGGCGTGGCAGTGTGCCTGGTCGGGCGCGGGTGGGGCGACGCGTTGCGCGGCACGGGCGGGTGAACCCAAAGGTACTGGCGCCTAAGCAGTGGGTGGCAGAAAGACGTGCTTGCGGTAGTGCTTAAGCTCTGAAGCACCGACAGGGTGGGGAGACGGGTCAGCTGCGGGTTTTGGATGAGCAGAGGGGGAGCACCAGACTGACCTGCGATCGATGCGCGGATGTCGGCTAGGGCCCTGTTGCCAAGCAATCAGCTCGGTCAGCTTCGCCTGGGTCACACAGTAGACAAAGGGTGGGCACTTACCTGTGCTCAGACATAGACTTTGGCGGGAGGCGCTTGGCAGCGTCGGGGTACCACCGGTTGGTGAGCTCCTTAATCGACGACACGTCCAGGTGACGGTAGTGGAGAATTGAGGCGAGCTTGGGAAGGTCCTGCGGGGTAGGAATGGCAGATTAGCGATGAAAGGCGCGGTGTTTCGTCACAAGAGGGGAGCAACCCAGCGTGGGTGGCGTACCTTGTTAATGAAGGCGCGGTCGGCGTGGACCGAGTTGCCCGCGAGAAGCGCCATCGAGTAACCGGGCGGGAAGTGCTGCTTGACGTAGCTGGCGACGCTGTCGTCCACCTCGGCCATCGTGAGCTTGCTCGACAGGCACGACGCCGTGAGCCCCGTCTTGCCGTGCTGGTCAATGCACCTGCGCTCCACGTTGTAGAGTCAGCGTTGCCTCGCGGGATCGTCACGGTGGCGGATCCGCAGGAGCACGGACGCGCGGAGGGGGCGAACTGCTTACCAGGCGTTCATCTTGTCAAGGACACCCTTTTCGGTCTTGATAATGAACTCAACGCCATCGTCCAGCGTGTTGAGCTCCTTGTCGGTCACAATCACCGCGATCTGGTCCCCGAGCCAAAGGCGGGACGACGTCAGTCTCGCCGCCCACCTCTCTGGGGTCACCGGCCAACCGCGAGGCTCACCTCGAGGATCCTGTCGGGCAAGAATTGGGCACCAGAAGGAAGGTCATCTGGGGGCAGGTAGGCGTTCAGGCCGGTCATCTCGCAGTCTGATCGGAGGGGGGAG
>Ga0233341_1000062_pt1 | contig 13572 bp, 15 predicted proteins | sample GEONDECOMP247_FD_180672 | JGI IMG/M metagenome (GOLD analysis project Ga0233341, IMG submission 180672) | Leaf litter microbial communities from Shasta-Trinity National Forest, California, United States - GEON-DECOMP-247 | ecosystem: Environmental > Terrestrial > Plant litter > Unclassified...
AGGATGGCGTTGCGTTGTGCGGGTGGCGGCCAGCGAGAGTGCGTAGCGTTGGACGGGGGCAGCGAATACCGGCGGCGTCCTTCGTAACGATCCTCTCGTTGCAGGCAGTGGCCGCAAGGAGTCTTCACGGAAGGCTTCATTCGTTGACACACTTCAAAACCCGTGCAAGAAAATTTGGAGCGGTCGGCAAATCTTTGCAGACGGCGCCCGACGCGGCGGCGACGGCAGTGCTGTTTGCAAGCCGCTCCCTCTCTCCTTGTCTCCTCGCGCAGGGCGTTTAGATAACTCTAAAACAGTAAGCAATGGATCGCTACAAGGCAAGGAATTACATGGGTCATTATCAACAAGGTGAAACGGGAGGCTGGTTGAAGAGGGAAAGAGGATGGGAGCTGGTGGTCATGCTGGCCATGAGGGTCGGGGCGCCCGCGGCACTGCCAGCTCATCAGGCCAACGCCGAAAACCCAACCCGGTTGTTATCCAAATCAAACGTGGTGTACCACCCGGTGAGGAAACTGTCCCCAACAATCCACCCGTTGATCCCTATGTCAGCTCCCACCACAGCCCCAACGCAACGCGACGAGCCGGATGAGACCATGCCAAGGTTGAGCGAGGCGAGGCTCATACTGAGCTTGGTCCCCCCCGAGCCGAATGCGAACGAGATTGACGGGTCCGTCGCGCAAGGGAAGGTGTAGTATCCGCCTCCGTAAACACCCGAGTTGGGCACCTTGGCCCAAAAAGCCTTGGCCTCTGCAGTCGGGGCGACGACGACGGTCGTGCCTGAGTCGATGATAGCGTTGAACGACTTGGCCAGGGTCGAGCCCACGTAGGCATTGCCGGCGATGACCCAGTACGACTTGGACGTGACCGGGGCCCAGGTGGTCGTGCCCGTGAACCGAGCTGCGTTCATTCCACCGAGGTAGAGCTCCGAATCCGACGCGGTCAGCTGCATCGAGAACTGACCCGACGCGACCGAGCCGGCGGCGACGAGGCTCTGGAAGAAAGGCGGGGCGCCGATGGCCGAGATGGACTGGTAGCCCATTCCGAGTAGGCCGTCCATCGGGTCGTCCTTCCAGTCGGCCGAGAGCGTCGTGGCTGCACCAAGCGACTGGGCCGCGACGGTGAGCCCTCCGACCGACACCGTGTCCTTATAGACGGTGCCCGATGTGCTCGAGCCGTCGCCGTACGAGATGGAGAACGTCTTGGACGTCGCGACCGACGACGACGACTTGGCCGCGTTGTAGCGTGTGTGGGCCGTGCATGCGGCCGACGTGCACGACGACGAGGGAACCCACAGGTCGGCCGAGCCAGTGTCAAAGTCGATCACGTACGACACCGCGGGCGTCCCGATTGAGATCGTGCCCGACCAGAGCGAGCCGTCCTCCTGGTCGACCAGCGCCTGGGACCCAACCTTGGAAGACGAGTCAGCCGCGGGGGTCGCAGCAGCCGCTGCGGCGGCGGCAGCAGCGCTCGAGCTGGCGGCAGCCGCCTTGGACGAGCTGGAGGCAGCCGCGGCCGCTTTGGAGGAGGAGGCCGCCTGGGCCGACGCGATGGCGGCGGCAGCGCGCGAGCTGGCGACGGCCGCGGCCTTGGACGCCTTGGCGGCCGCCACCGAGGCGAGCGAGGCGGCCCGGGCGGCCGACTTGCTGGCGACGGCAGCGCGTGACTTGGCAGCCGAGGCCGACTTGGACGATGACTGGCTGGCAGCCTTGGCCTTGGCCAGCGCAGACGCCGCCTTGGCCTTGGCAGCTCTGACCTTTGCAGCCGAGGTAGCCTTGACAGACCGCTCGCCCAGGATGCCACTCGCCCCCCTGAAGCCGTGGAATACGCGTCCCTCCCCGTCCCGCTCCTCCAACACCGCCGACTCCCCACCCTCGAACTTGTCATCCCATGCCCTCCTGCCCATCCGCGCGGCGGCGTCCCCGCCCTCCTGGCTGCTGTCGCCGGCGCCGGCGAGGTCGACGAAGAGGGGCTTGCCCGTGTTGCGCTCGTATGCGGCCGAGCCGCGTACGAACTTGGCGTGGACGTGGGCGAGGTGGGCCTGGGCGCGGGACCAGTCGACGGTGCCGTCAGTGTTGGTGAGTATCTTGTTGCTGCGCTTGGTGAGGGGGATCTTGAGGTGCGCCGCGGCGGGGTCGAACAGCCGGGCCGGCTCGTCGGCCGAGGCGGCGGGCGCGGCGGCCGAGGAGGCGGCGAGGAGGAGCGCTGAGGCGAGCACAGAGGGGGCGAACGCGACCATCTCAGATCACCAAAAAAATAAAAACGGGTGAAAGGTTATAAATGGTCGAGTTGTAATAGGGAAACCAGCACCGGGCTAAGTTGAGTGAAAGAAGAAAGTAAAAGAAACGAAAAAAAGGAAACGACCAGCGAGGATTGACGACTGAAGGCAGCGGTGAGGACAGAAGGGAGAGCGCCGTCCACTGGGCAGCCACGACCTCCCCTCCGCTCGCGCTGCGAGGCTCCCCCTTCTGCCAAGGTTACCCACACCGCATCTTGGCCTCGCACGGGCTATATTGCTCGCAACGACGCCGGAAGCAGCACCCGCCTCCGCGCGCCGGGCTCTCCCGCCCCCCGCCTTCCCGGTTCGGCCGGACTGGGCCAGTTTTCGATCGAGCTTCCCTGGCGCGGCCCCGCGCGGCGGAGCCAGGCCCCCCCGGCCGGGCCCCTGTCCAGGATCCCAGGATCCAAAAGCCCGACGGGCTCCCGCAGCAGCTGGACCCGTGTTTGCTGCGGAAGACATTTTGGAAATAACAACTCCCTGCTGAATGGGGCTCATAACGCGCTTGGCCTTTTCAGTTGGGCCCGTGGCGGCCGGCGCGCGGCATGCGAGGTGATCGAGCGGGGGCCGCATTAGGGCGCGGGTGGCTCGTTTGGCCCCTGGCCTGATGGGGAAACCGTGGCAGCTGGCCTGCAAGAGGGTCGTGGGCCAGGATTCCGCGGCGACGCTGAGCCAGGCGCAGCTGCGATTAGTGAATGATCAATAAGCTCGCAGACTGTTTTTCCATGACGGAAGAAGTTGCCGTTATCAGTCTGCGCACCCGGTCTTGTTTGTTCGCCACGGACCCTCCGGCGGGCAGCCGCGTGGGCGTGCTGCCTAGCCACTCTCCGCTGCAAGGGTGCCTCGTCTGCGCTCAACTGAAGCTTTCAAACGCTGGCCGGGTGCCGCCTGGTCCCGTGGAGTCCTATCCTGGTGTTGGGAAGACAGGGCCGTAGGCCATCCGCAGGCCTGACCCGTCCGTTGCTCCTGATGGCTGCGACGGCTGTGCGCAGGGCCGCCGCGCGAGGGCCCAGACTGGAGGCTGGGAGGCTAGTGGCGCTCGGTCGTGGGGTTCGCCTGGAGCCTGACGACAAGCCCGCTGCGGCCACGACTGCAGGCAGAGCCACCTAGGCCTGTTCTTTCGAGTGAATAGGAAGCCTGTCATGCAGCAGGACACACGTGGATGTGATCGAGCTTGGCGGCGCTAGGCTGCGGCCCACTTGCGTGGCTCCGGACAGTCGGGTGGCGCGCTCCCGGGAGACAAACGTGCGCGAGCGATGGCGCACATGATAAGGCAACCCGTTGCCCGGAAAACTAGGTGCGCCATCCTGTGCACCCCTCGAATCAAAGTCGTATGAACCAGTGCGTGCAAATTTCTATCCCTCGAACCTACACTCCCCTCCCCCTCTCCCATAGTACGCTCCTCCCCTCCCCCTTCCCATCGGACCCTCGTGGCTTTTCGTTTATGCGCGGAAAAGGGAGCGCTTGATGACCTTGACGATAATCGGAACGTCGGGGAAGGCCAAGTCCTCGAGCGCCGTGGCGTAAGGAGTCGGAAGGTCGGCTCCGGTAACGCGCTCCACCGGGGCGTCGAGGTAGTCGAACGCCTCCGACTCCATGATCTGCGCGCAGATCTCGGATCCAACACCGAAAGCGGGGAATCCACCCTCGACCGTGACAAGGCTGCAGACATAAAAAGGGTCACGAGGTCAGCGGACGTCGCCAACCCGAACGGGAGGGGCGGAGCGGGACGATGGCTTACCGGTTGGTCTTCTTGACCGACTCAATGATGGTCTCGATGTCGAGCGGGCGGATCGAGCGCATGTTGACGACCTCGACGTTGATGCCCTCCTTGGCAAGGATCTCGGCGGCCTGAAGCGAGAGTCCGACCATGCGCGAGTGAGCGACGACAGTCACGTCGGTTCCGACGCGCTCGACCTTAGCCTTTCCGATCGGGAGGATGAAGTCGGGCGACTGAGCCTCCTTAGAGACCGAGAACGTCTCTCCGTAGAGCATCTCGTTCTCAAGCACGACGACCGGGTTGGGGTCGCGGATAGCGGCCTTGAGGAGACCGCGGCAGTCCTCAGCCGACCAGGGGGAGACAACCTTGAGGCCGGGAATCTGGCCGTACCAGGCGGCGTAGTCCTGCGAGTGCTGGGCTCCGACTCCGGCCGCAGCTCCGTTGGGGCCGCGGAACACGACAGGGCAGGGAACGTTTCTAATAAAAGACCGAGCGAAAACAGGTCAGCGGGTTGGGCTAGGCCAGTCGCAGTCGGGTGGCGGATGGCGGCTTACCCTCCAGACATGTAGTAAGTCTTTCCGGCCGAGTTGACAATCTGGTCAATAGCCTGTAAGAAGTGAATCGAATGTCAATGATTGTGTTAAGAGTTGATGGCCAAGCAGGCAGGTTGGTGAGTGGTTGGGTTGTACTTACCTGCATGGCGAAGTTGAAGGTCATGAACTCGCAAACCGGGCGGAGTCCAGCGAACGCAGCGCCGACGGCAATTCCGCAGAATCCAGCCTCAGTGATAGCTAAACAATCAAGCCGATACCAGTTAGCCACTTGGTCTGAATTGGGTGGCTGGCGTATAGGCTGGCCAGCTTACGCGTGTCGATCACGCGCTTCTCGCCGAACTTGTCGAGCAGACCCTTAGTAACCTGTAGCATCAATAAGAGTCAGCACGTTGAACATGATGATTGTACTAGTGATTGTGTCTAGTAGTACCTTGTAAGCTCCGTTGTACTGAGCGACCTCCTCTCCGAGGATGAATACCGAGTCGTCCCGGGTCATCTCCTCCTCCATAGCACTGTTGAGCGCCTCACGCCCAGTCATCTGATAACCACAACACCAATAAGTCAGCCAATAGCTCAACTTGAACCTGACCCGCTTCCGAACTGGGCTTTGTGCGGTCCCGGCTGAGATCACACTCGATCAAACGAGGCCTTCTCCCCTCCGCCCCGTTCCGGTCGGCTCGGCCAACCCACCAACAAAATTGGGTTCGCTCCACCGCCTGGCAGCCACCCAATCAAGTTTGGTTAACTTACGGTGATGGAACCGTCGTCGCTCGAGGCCTGGCGGGAGGCGCCCATCTGGCGCTTGCCGTCGACGAGGAGGAGGTTGGCCCGCTGGGCCTGCTTGACGAGTAAGGACGACGACGAGGTCGAAACAGCCCGGGCAGAGGGGACGGCCCGGAAAGCAGCGCGGCTGGCCTGGCGGAGGAACACCATTTTGATGAAGACGAGTGACGGGGTCGGGGGGTGGGGAGGTGCGGGAAGGGCGGAGGAAGGCGAGGGTGGTCCAGAGTCTCGGGCTTGGGGGTTGTGGGTCGCTTCGGTCGCTTGTCGCTTGCGGGCGCGCGCGCGTTGGGGGCCGCGCTCTTTGGCCCGAGGCCCGCGCAAAACTCCACCCGCAGCTCCGCAGCGCCAGCCACCCGCACGGGCCCTGCTGCCGCCCATCGCGCCCTCCTGGGCGGGGCGCACAACTACGGGCTGGCGTGTGCGCCGCCGGGAGACGGAGGCTCACGCAAAGTCCTCACTTCGTTTGGGAATATACCGGCTGCGTGTAAGGCTTGTGGGAGGTCTCTTGGGCCGACTTTGGATCGCTCAGTGGTGCGCCGGTCTTCGCGCTCGCACCACATGCCAAGCAATCTGACGCCGGCTGGGGAGACCAAGCATGTGTCGATAAAAACAGCTTCGTTGCATGAAATGTTTGTGATTATTGCTTGAAACAGTTTATTGAGACGTGCTTTGGATATAAGCATGCGAGCGGACCGGGTGCGATGAAGCGGCGTTGGCGGCGGGTGGCGTGGGAGTGGTCGCGACGCGGATAAATTCGGTAATGGGCCGGGCATCTGCCGAGTGGAGCACTTCACTTGTGGTTGAGTCATGTTCGGTGCTTGCCGTACCAGTTCCGAGCTCGGCTCGGCAGTAAAGAGCGAGTGGCACGAAACCTTTCGGCTTGAACAAACTTCGCACCGTCCAATTTTGTTGCACTACTTCTCCCCTCCTTCCTCCAGCCTGAGCTCCTCCGTCCACTGTTTGATCAAAACGGCCAGCTTCTCCCTGTCGATCCTGTGCTTGACGATCCGTCCGCCCGGGCCCTCCCTCCCGCTGAGCCTATCGAACCCCCACTCGACCGCGCCGCGGTGGAGGACGGGCACGTCGTACTGATACAGCCGGCGCCACGCCGTCCGGTCCGAGTAATCCGGATCGACGCCGGCGGGACGGCGGATATCGTACAGGTCGAGGTGGAACGGGACCGTCTCCTGCAGCTGGGCGAGCTCGGCCTTGGCGACGGTGCAGAGCGTGCACTGGGGCCCGCTCGTGAACAGCGTCAGGTGCGGCAGCTTGGGCTTGGGCGGCATTCCTGGGACCAATGGGTAGGGTGAGGTGCGTGTGGCGTCAGAATCGGATAGCTGGTGGGCGGTGGAGCGGATTGGGATTGAGTGGTTTGTGGTGTCTGGGCTGGCTCGGGATTGTCGGAGTTGTCGTTCGATCCGAAAATCGGGCTCGCGCCAGTCTCGGCCGAGATGGCCGCGGCCCCGAGCCACAAGAAAGCCTTGGTCTGATAACCCAGCCCCTCAATTCACTCTTTCAACTCGAACGCCTCCCAACTTATTTCGCCCGTCGGCCTGCCTCTCTCCGACCGACTGCTTTCAGCGCTCGCCCCCTATCAGGCCTTTTGACTCCTCTCCTAGGATCCATCTCTCTCCCCTGGATGCCCGACCTGTCACAGCCCCACGCGTCGAGCTCGGACAGCGAAGGGGCGGAGGTCGACTACGAGCCGATCGAAGTGTCGGCCTACTTCAAACGGCTGGCTGCTCGGGGGATCCACCCTCCCTCGCGACTCAAGGCGATAAGGGCCGCCGCGCTTAAGGACGTCCCCCCGGTGGAGCCGCCCGTGTGGGCGTGCTGCGGCAGCTCGTGCGGGATAGACTGCGTCACGACCGTTTGGTGAGCCACAGGGATCTTGAGAAAGACGATAACCCCTCAGTGGAAATTGCTGACTGGTGCTGCTCCTGTTGCAGGTGGGAAGAGGAGAAGACGTGCGTTTGCCGCTGGTGCTGCGAGGGCTTGTGGCCGGGCCGCCGGGTCGCAGCAACAAGCTTAGCTGACCATGGTCAGGTTGGTGTTGCGCAGCTGGCGCGACTGCCACGAAGACTGGAAGTCGATCAAGCAGCAGCTGAAGGAAGATGAAGAGGACCGGCTCCGAGAAGAGGAGGAAGAGCGTGCCCTCGACGGCAACGATCCAGCTTCGGACTCATCGACGCCACCCCCGTCAAAGCCAGCCTCGCCAAAGCCCGCATCACCAAGCTCAGACAAGCCGGCGATCACGATAGAGATACAATCAGATGAGACCGCCAATAGCTTGCAGGCCATGAAGTTATAGACGTTTCCAACCGTGGCTTCAAGCATGTCACCATTGCAACTGTGGCGGCAGTGTCCGCGGAGGGCCTGGTGCCCACCGTGCACGAGAGACGCTTGCCGGAATCGGAAACGGGTATCGACAAGAGAGGAAATAGGGGGACTATCAACAATGTAAACGTTCCGGGGGCACATACAATCAATAAATAGTCGCGTCAGTCTAGAAAATGAAAGGTCCACCGCCGCTCGATCGTCGTTTCCAGGGTCCAGCCCAAGCAGGCGCCGCTCAGGCTGCTCACGACAGCTGGGTGGCGAGGTAGTCTCCCAGGTACGCCTGGGCTGCCGTGTTCCCTTTAACAACCGCCCTATAATTGCCGAACTTGATGCTGCCACTTGCACCCATGTCGCCTTCAGCCGAGTAGGTGAGCAAGGCCGTGTCCGCGTTGGCGACATCACGGACGCTGTACTCGAACGTGCCCTGCAGACCGTACCGAACGATGACAGTGTGGCGGAGCGTCTTGCCCAGCAGCTGGCTGGCCGGGACGCTCGGACAGTCGCCCTTGTTGATTGAGCATGCCCGGGCAGCGACGTAGTCGTTAATCTGAGCCTGGCCCTGCACCAAGTCGAACGTGATGACGGGGCCGCCGCAGTAGTCGCGCCGGAGGAGCTGCCACGTGTGGAAGAAGCTGTTGCCCGAGCCGGTGGCCGCATCCTGATACGACTTCCAAGAATAGTACCACGTCTCGTTTGCTGCCGCTCCGGGCCACGAGAGCATCTCGGTGCGCTGGCGGGGCGAGGTGGGCGTGGTGGTGGCGGGGATGACGGAGGTGATGGTGGTGGTGCTGAGGATCGTGGTGGTGGTCACGAATGTGGAGGTGGCGACCGTCGCGGTGGGCTGGTCAAGCGAGTCGGTGTTGCCGGAGCCATCGTCACTGATGACGGTGTTAGCGTCCAGGATCTTGCCCAGGAACGAGCGCTTGACGCGCTTGGGTACAGGGGTGGGAGACGAGGTCGGGAGGATCGAGGTTGACTCCGAAGTGACGGTCGTGACGGTCGTGTACGTCGTCGGGATGACAGTCGTCGTGACGACGTTTCCGCAGTTGGCAATCTGGCGCTTGTGAAGGTGAATTCCATCGACGAGGTTGTGATAGGTGTCGGGGATCTGATGGGGGAACGCCTCGAAGTAACTCTCGAGGTGGTCGTCGTACGTGGCGGCGTCCTCCTCGGGGTCCCACTCGCGCTTGCTGGCCGAGCTCGTCGTACCCACATCCTGGAGGTCACCCGTCGCGTTGAGCATCAGGTGGTAGCACGTGGTGATATCAAGTCCGTCCACGTCCTGGGGGCAGTTAATGGAAAAGTATCCCGAGGCCTGCCACCGGAACTCATTCGTGATCCGCCCAGCGACAAGGCCGGACCCGCCGGTCGCAACGGGCATGATGGCTGTAGCTGCGTACGCCTTTGAGCTGGAAGAGTACACAGATTTTGACAAGGACTTAGACCTGCTGAGGGAGGCGGACTGGGACGCCGAAGAGGACGAGTAGCGCGAGAGGGACGTGGCGCGCGAGTTGAGGGCTGAGAACTGGGACGCAGCGGCCGACGCGGCGGACGAGGCCGACGCTCGCGAGGACGAGCTGTAGCTGCCGAGTGAGACGGAAGCCGACGACGCTGACGCCTTGGACGAGGTGGAGTACAGCTTGAGTGATGAGGCGCGCGAGCGGGAAAGCGAAGAGGAGAGGCTTTTGCTGAGCGAGAGCGACGAGGCCGCCGCGGCGGACGTGTTGACCGGCTTGACCACCGTGGTGGTCGACTTTTTGGTGGTAGTCGTGGTGTTCGTCTTGGTAGTGGTCGACTTCTTGGACGAGGTGGTGGTCGTCCCCTTGGTGCTGGAAGCCTTCTTAGTCGAGGTGGTTTTCTTGGAAGTAGTAGTCGTCTTCTTTGTAGTCGTCTTCTTTGTAGTTGACTTCTTTGTAGATGACTTCTTCGTAGTCGACTTCTTTGTAGTCGACTTCTTGGTCGTCGTCGTCTTCTTGGTCGTCGTCTTCTTGGTGGATGTCTTCTTGGTCGAAGTGGTCTTCTTCTTAGTCGACGCTGGGGAGTGATCGGCAGTGTTAGACTCAGGATAGGGGCTTGGGTGGTGGGACGGTCGGGCAACGTACTGGTGGTCACAGCCGGCTTTGCCTGGTTCGACGACAGCGATGCCAGCTTCTCACTTGTCACCAACGATTTGGATTTGGATTCGGACTCGGACTTGGACTCGGACTTGGACTCGGACTTGGACTTTGACGCCGCCTTGGCCTTTGACTCGGACTTGGCCTTTGACAGCGACTTGGACTTGGACTTGCTCTTGCTCTTGGACCTGCTCAGGCTCTTGCTCAGGCTCGGGTCCTTGGCTTCGGCCCTCGAGAGCGACTTGCTCTTGCTCTTGGACTCGGCGAGCGACCTGGACAGGGCGCGTGAAGTGGTAAGGGACTTGGCCAGGGACGAGTGGCGCGAGCGCGAGCGCGATTCAGAGGCTGCGATTCGCGCGTGGTTCGAGCTCTGGCTCGACTTGTACGACACGAGTGACTTGGACTTGGACTTGGAGACTGACTTGGACTTGGATTCCCGGAGGCTGTTGCTCCTGCTTCGCGACTTGGACTTGGCAAGCCTGTGTGGGCGGGCGGCGACGCGTGAGGGTTGGTCAGCATTGAATTGTGTAGGGAAGGTCGCGGGGGTTCGTGTGATACGTACAGGCTACTTTTCTTGCTGTGGAATGCGAAGAGGCGGTGGAGCACGGAGGTCGTCAGCGCCGTGCGCGCTCGGCCGAGAAGAGGTGGGTGTATGCGCCACGCGTGGCCCCGCCCAGGCGCGTGCTCTGAGATGTCAACCGCCACTAGGCTACCCGACCAATCGACCGACCCACCCCCACGCCCGCCCTCAGCCCCGCCGCGGCGAAAGCCACGAGTCGCGCCTGTCTCCGATCACTGAAATGAGAAACTTACGATGACGACTCGGCCAGGGCCGCCTTCTGCTTGGCCGTCAGCGCGCGGCGCAGGACCTCATGCGCGCCGCCATCGGCGCCGGCGCGCGCGCCGAGCTCGTGGCGGGCCTCGAGCGTGAGCGCGTCGGCGGCGGCCTCGGACAGGTCGAACTGCTGGCCGAGGACGAGGCCGGGAAGGAGCAGGCTCGAGAGCGCGAGGGCGGTCGACAAGGTCGCCCGGGTTGGGAGTAGCATCGCGGCGGGGGGAGGAGGAGGCGAGGGAGGAGGCTCTCAGGGGGCGAGCTCGAGGCGCCGACGGGAGCGGGTAAACGCGTGGAGAGGAAGTGGGGAGAGAGCAAAGCAAGGAGCGTGGGGGGACCGACTCGGAAAAGCGAGTGGCAGGTGGGGTGAATGCTTGTAAAGATGCACAGGGTGTAGTGGATAGGGGAGAAGAGAGAGAGGAGGCGGAGGGAGGCGGAGAGGAGAAGCCAAGTTGAGTGTTTGTTTAGTGTTGAGCTTATGCGCTTGGCGGGGCGTGGCCGCGTCCCCAGGCCCCCAACTTCGGCGCGCCCGCCTGGCCGGTGCAGGGCCCCACGCGCCCGAAGGCTTGGAGCCTTACCGCTCGGCTGTCCGGCCCATCCACCCGCTGCCCCGGGCCCCGGGCCAAGTTCATCAACACCGCATGCGCTACCGACCACCAAGCCTTAAGAGCACGGATCCAGTCACGTCTCCCAGGGCTCCGGGGCCGCTCGGTCAACACGGACCGCCTGCTTGTCTATGACCTGCGCAGGAACGCGACTCTCACTGGGTCGCGAAAAGCGGGAGATCCGGTGAAGGGGGCTCATCGGTTGCAACGGCTTGCCCGCCAGGGCCAAGGGTTGGCCAAGCGGAGCGATGAATTAGTGGAGGGGGCGGCGCGGGATTCTTGGCAGGCCAGGCTTCGGGGGCGGGATCCACCCCGCGGCGTCCCTCAAAAACGGCGATCCTGGAGCTCCTGCGGAGCGGAGGTCGGCGTGCTCCGGGCTAGTGGGAGAGCGGTCAACAAACAAAACCAGCCCGACTTCGGCGTCGACCACCGTCTGCAGCTACTTTTCCACGATCAAGCTGGTATTCCTGGGGGAAAAATGGGGTTCTGGTGGTCGTGCGGTGCAAGCCCGTCCGCCGTCGCCACCGTGCCGTCGCACTTGTGGGCTCTCCGTAGGGTCATGTCCAACTTGCAATCAAAAAAGGTTCAAACAATATACAGCATTTTAACCATTAGCCCCACGAAATGTATGTCCAAATGCCCTACTCCCTCAAACCCGCTCCGCATAAATCAGTCGCGCGTACGGAACGGACCCCTCCCAGCTGGAGCTCACGCCAACCGCTTCGCAACGTAGTCGCCCACAAACGCTTCTGCGTCAAGCAGGTAGTCCTGGTACGATCTGTACTCGCCGAATTTGATTGAAGAGCTCGCTCCCATATCGCCCGTGGCCGAGTAGGTCAGAAGCGGGGTCGCCACTGGATCCGCTACATCCACCACGGTGTAGTCGAACGTGCCCTGCAGCCCGTACCGCACCATCATCGAATGCTGTACCGTCTTACCCCAGAACTGGCTCACTGGCACAGAAGGGCATACGCCGCCCAGTCCGGCATCGGGGCAGGTGGGCCTGACGATGTCGGTGATGACAGCCTGTCCCGACTTGTAGTCGAGCGTGATGACAGGGCCGCCGCACTGGTCGCGCCGGAAGAGCTGCCACGAGTGGAAAAAGTTGACGCCGGTGCTGGTGCTGGCGACCTGGAACGACTTCCATGTATAGTGCCACGTCTCGTTGGCGGGAGCGCCCGGCCACGAGTACATTTCGTTGCGCTGGCGGGGCGAGGTGGCGGTCGTGGTGGCGGCCACGACCGAGGAGGTGATCACGGTGGCGGTCACGATCGTGGTCGTTGCAACCGAGTCAGTCGGGGCGGAGGAGTCGGTTGCGCCATCAGAGACGCTGTTTGAGTCATTGTCGTCGTCGCCGTCCCCGTCGTCGCCAGTGATGGTCGAGTCCGGAGCAGTAGTCTGAGTCGCCGTGGAAGCAGCGGACGTCGCGCTGGCGCTGGCGGTGATGGTGGCGAGGGTGGTGTAGGTGGTCAGGACGGTCGTCGTTTTAGCTTTGCTGCACGACGCGATCTGCCGCTTGTGCAGGCTTCTTCCCTCAATCTGGTTGGCGTAAACGTCAGGAATCTGCTCGGGGAAGGCCTCAAAGTAACTCTCGAGGTGGTCGTCAAACTTGGCGGCATCCTCCTCTGGGTCCCACTCGCGCTTACTCGACGATGAGACGGTGTCGGCCAGGTCGCCCGTCGCGTTGAGCTTCATGTGGTAGCACGACGTGATGTTGAGTCCATCCACGTTCCACGGGCAGCCCGACGCGAAGTAGCCCGAGGCCTGCCATCGGAACTGGGACGTGATCCGCCCGGCCAGGAAGGACTGGCCGGTCGCGAGCGTCTTGACCGCCGCCGCAGCCGAGCGCGAGCGCGAGCTCGACATGGACGCCGACTTAGAAATCGAGGCCGACAGGGAGGCGGACACCGAGCGGGCCTCGGAGATGGAAAGGAAGGCTGACTTGGAGAGGGAGGCGGCCGCGCTGGAACTCGAGAAGCTGGAGAGGGACGTCGCGCGCGAGGCGGACGCGACGGAGGAGCGCGACAGGCTGGCCGAGGCCGAGGCGAAAGACTGGCTCCAGCTGGCGGCGGCGGCAGTGGCGGCGGCGGCAGAAGAGCTCGTGTACCGCGCCGCCGCGCTCGAGGCCGATGCAGAGGACCGCGTAAAGCTGGCGGCCGCGTTGGCAGAGGACGAAGCAGCCGCGTTAGATGAGCTCGAGTAGGATCTGAGGGACGCAGCCAAGGCAGATGCCAGGGACGAGGATGAGAAAATGGAAGGGTTGGCTGTTGTTGGGGTGGCCGCCTTCTTGGTGGTGGTTGTCTTCTTTGTAGAAGTCGTCTTCTCCTTGGTGGTCGACGATTTCTTGGT
>Ga0233341_1000063_pt1 | contig 13490 bp, 13 predicted proteins | sample GEONDECOMP247_FD_180672 | JGI IMG/M metagenome (GOLD analysis project Ga0233341, IMG submission 180672) | Leaf litter microbial communities from Shasta-Trinity National Forest, California, United States - GEON-DECOMP-247 | ecosystem: Environmental > Terrestrial > Plant litter > Unclassified...
GCTCGGAAGAAATGCTAGACTTGACCCCGTGTCTCTCCCCACGTCAGAACGGCCACCTCGCCGGCCGCCACCGACACAGGGGACCGACCACCTTCACCTTGGCCTGGACCGGCCTCCCGCAAACTACAGCAGCATCAACCCCATCACATTAATACCTCGTGGTGGTCAATCAGGACCAAATTGTTGAGCCCGACAAAGTTGAGAGCGTCCTTCCAGCATGAGCAGCTATGGCTCCTGGGCAGGTCATTAAACATCTGGGCCGTGGAAAGCCACTCGACTTGAGCGTAGCAGTTTAGGTAAGTTGCCACAGTTTTCCCGTCGGCAGTTTGGTAAAGCCGCTATTCCATCTTTAATGACCCGAAATTTGGCCAACGCTATCAGAAACCGCTTCTGGCGCTCACTTTGATCGCGGGACTGACCTTATATCAAACAGGACGGCGTACCAAGGGATGGCTCGCTGGTGCGAGACTGGTCGTTCGGTGGAGGGAGCATGTTTGATCGCCCGCACGTCGCCAATCCGCAGGACTGAGTCTGCTTCATCCGCCACATGAAAATTAACAGGACTTTGCGCACATTCATCGGGTCTCGCGCCTCGGGGGAGATTGCGAGTGACTCACACCTGATGTTTTGAGTCTGGTTTGTGTTTGATCGTCGTTTAGCTGGGCCAGCGTCATCTTCCGGATTGTGTCCCACGCGTCAGCAGACTGCGACGGCTTGGTTTCTGCCGCCTCGAGCTCGTCATCCAAGTCGGATTTGGAATGCGAGACACGGTCACCCTTGGCAACCTTGTTTGGCGGGGGCGATGGAATATGGGGTGCAGTCGCGGCAGGTCGGTGGGCGTGTTGGCGACGGGGTGCAAGCGGCTTGGGGGAGGGTTGCACCCCGCCGGTCCGCCGGTCCGCCTGTTGTGCTTGGTCTTGGCTTGCATACTCAGAGCCTGAATTTACGTATCCTTGTATAAACCTCGATTTGGTGGGTGATTCTTCCCGCCAGCCCCACCGCCGGCACCGCCCCCCTCGTCGGCCAGTGTAGCCCCTTCGTCGCTCCGAGCAGTAACCCCTCCACCCTCACCCTTGACCCTCTCGACGACACCTTCCAGCCCCGGCCAACTCTCATAGTTGTAATCCTACACTTCCTGGCCGCTTGGATGTCGCTGGAGGCGGCACCGTCGACGCCTTGGAGATCACAACCTCGGCCGTCTGGCTGGCCCACGGTTGGGCCTTACGCGACTGGGAGCCGCCGGCGGAGGCCTCCATCGTTCGAGCCATGTTGGAACGGTGTAGTTTTGACAGTGTGGGAGACTGAAGCTCGTGTGAAAATGGTCTGAAGCAAAAGAGGGATGATGAGGACTGAGGACCACCATGGGGCCGGGTGCTGGTGGACCTTCAAGTCTTTTGTCTCGTTTCGTCAGCCCCTCACTCGCCTGCGTGCGCTCGGGCGCTCGAGCCACGCGCCACCCTCCAACTACCGGACCCATCCTGACCTGGCGCCCGATTCCGCCGCGACCAAGAAGTGGGATATCACCCAAGCCCTGCATTTCTCTCATCAAATGAAACTGGCCACCAGGTTTTCTATGGAGCACTTTGGCCTCGGAAGCAGCGGGTCGGATGCTCGAAACGCTTCTCCGCCGCCGAGCCCTTCGGTCTCGTTAGCTCGTCTACCACGGACCCAGGTCAGCTCGCCTGGGTGGCCTGGGAAACATCGAGTGTCTACCTCTCCCTCGTCGTCTGTCTTGCAACTCGCTCGCACGCTGCAGAGAACTTTGCATTCCACAGCAATTCAAATGCCAGGAACACAAAAAGCGATACAGAGAAATGCGCAACCCCCGCCGAAGCGAGGGGTCGCACGAAACGGAAGGAGGCAGTCGCGGCGGCGGGCGGAGGCGGCGAGAGGCGAGGTCATGCCTAAGCCAGGGGCTTGTTCGCGAGCCAGCGGTTGTAGAACTCCAGCGAGGCCTCGGGCTGGTCAGTAGGGACCATATGTCCAGCCTCGAACACCTTGAGGAACGCGAACTGGCCGGCGCCCTTGCCGACCGAGCGAACCTCGCCGCTGGCGTCCTTGTCGCCGGGGACGACAAAGTCCTTGGCCTCGGCCAGGTTGAAGTCGGCCTTGCCGGACCACTCGAGGTCGAGCGTCCACGCGAGATTGCCCATCCAGTTGCACATGAAGTCCATCTCGCCGGCGTAGATCAGGACGCGGATGCCGTCCTCGAGGAGCGGCGGGATCAGCGCGGCCGTGTTCTTGGAGACGTCGCCGTTGAACATGAACGCCTGGTTGATCTGCATGTTGCACGAGGCGAAGGTGGTCTCCTTGGCCGCGCCAAGCTCCTTCTTGTACTCAGGCTTGTTCAGGAGCGTCTCGATCCACTGCATCTGCTTGTAGCACAACGGCCCATCCTTGTCCTCGGCACGGTCGCACGACCGGCGCTGTAGGTGGGGACGGACAGGTCAGCCACCGGTCCGCATCAACCGCTTGCCGGGCAGAACAGCCGACTCACGATGTCGTAAGGGTTCTTTCCAGAGTCACCAATAGGCTGAGCAATGCCCCAGCAAGCCAGGTTTGCGGGAACGCAGGTAAAGCGGGAAGGGGCTGAGTAACACAGCTTGGTGAGCTGCGAGGCGGGGGCACAAGGGTCAGTCTGGAAGCTTCAGCATCTCAGCTCGCCCACGCCACAGTCAACTTGCCTGCTCGCACCGCGGAACCTTGGCCTTCATCGAGTCGCAAGTAGGCTCGTCAAAGATGGCATACTTTGACGGAGCGCACGAGTAGTCGGGGATCGAAGGGAACTGGATGCTCGACGCGGTCAGGCCATTGCCGATCAGGACAGATTCGAGTGGGATCTTGACGGCCGCCGCGGTGGGCGGCTGCTTGTTGTGGTTGTGGATGGTCGAGGCGATATTGGGGATGTAAGTCCCGGCGTACGACTCGCCCGCGACGTGGAACTCGTTCTGCAGGAACTTGGGGAACTTGGTGTAGAACAGCTGCAGGAACGCGTACACGTCCTCGGCCGCGTCCTGCGAGTTGGACACCGACTTGCCCCCGTACGAGTAGCCGACCTGGACAGGCTGGTCCAAGAAGATGACGTTCGACTTCTCGGTCCATGAGTGGGGGTTGTAGGTCGTGTTCTCTCCACCGTTGGCGACGAGGCACGGCCCAAGCTCGAACAGGAGCCCGGTCGTCGACGAGCAGCCCGGTCCGCCGTTGAGCCAGAGTGTGAGGGGGTCCTTGGCAGGGTTGCTGCGCGACTCGAAGAACCAGAAAAACAAGTGGTTGCTCTCGTCGATGTCGAGGTCTGCGATCGGGCCGGGCGGGGGTCAGCCGCTTGGCTCACTCCGGCGCGCGCCACTGGCCAGCCTGTGGAGCGCGGCGCTTACCGCGCGGTGCGACGGCGTGGCAGGAGGAGGGGAGCGCTTACAGCCTGAGTAGGACTTGACCGAGTCGTCGCAGCCGACTTTGGGCTCCTTGAGCCTGATTTGGTACGACGGGAAGTCGTCGTGCTTGAACGTCTCGTCTGCGGCAGGTCAGTTGTGGCAGTCAGCCCCCGCCGCTTATCTCCCTCGAAACCGGCCCAGCCCTGCCTTGCCCCACCGAGGCAGGACTCGCCCAGCCCGCCTCCCCGCTTCGAGGGCCGCCTGCCCAGGCTCTCCAATCCGCTCGCCCCGCCGCAGGTGACTCACAGTGCATGCCTCCATCGGGATGGAATTCTTGCTTGAACTGGCGAACTCCCTCGGCAGCCCAGCGCTGTGCACCCATCAGAGCTGACGAGGCGGCCGAGGCGGAGCCCGAGACAAGCTGCGAGTTGGCCTGGGCGAACGGGTTGGCGAACGTGAGCTGGTCACGGGCCTGGACGGCGAGGGCTGCGCCGGCGAGGGCGATCAGGGCGATTGACCTCATCTTGGGGTGGATGAGAGGATGGGTTGGTTGCGGTTGTGGTTGATGATGAGCCAGGGCCGTGAGGCGGGGCTGGGGTCGACCGACGATCGCGGCGGTCCCCGAACACCGGGGCCCGATCGAGTCGGCCCGATCCGATCCTTGGCAAGCGATCGGGCTGGAGCGGGTGGCCAGGGCCGGCGCGGTGGGGGCAGCCGATCCGAGCGTGGTTTGGGAGCTGATCCGCAAAAGTTCACTAAGATGACAGCGCCTAATGAGAGTGAATTGCCTGTTGAGATTATCAACCTACTTCGACTGCTCAGTCACGACCTAGTTCACGCTCAGCAAGACCCGCACACCACACTCAACCCGGCAGCCATCCTCACCAAAGCAGCCCCTCTGGTCCGTGGCTTGCTCACCCAGCTCGTCATTACCCTGGTTGAGTGCTTACGCTTTGTTCGGTTTTTTGTTTTAGTTTGCTGGGTTGAATCGAGTTAATCGGTCAGTGTTGCTTGAGGGGAAGGCTTGCAAAGGGAGAACTCAGGAGGCACGCCTGGAGATGGACTCGCAACACTTGAGGTTACAGGTAAGCAGACATCAACACATTGAACACTCGGCTTAACCCGCAGCCGCGGCATGCGCCTTCGGGCTCGATGTCGATTTGGCGAGCAGCCGGTTCCGCCCGTTGCACTAATTGCACGCGCATGCGAGTGGAGTGCGAGTTTGATTGTTTTGACGATCCTTCATCACCAACCTCCGAGTGACTTGACTGTCGAGCGGAAATTGTTACACAAGCTTTGAACATTCTGAACGACAATCAGCCTCTTCCAACCTCGTAGCATTGCACACGAGCCGTCGCACTCTGCTCACACTCAGCCATATTAGCAATGAGAACAACAACTGACCGTCATCCTTGCCTGCATCCTCAAAGAATCTCATGTTTGAGCGCAACCATCTTATGCGCGAGATTAAGCAATGCCAGGAGTTCGAGTAAGCCCCGCCTTAGTTAGCACCCCTCCCGCCCTGCCCTGTCGCCACCTCGCTGACCCTCCCCACCCCCGGCTGCCCGCTCAGATCGGAATACACCTCCCTCCCGCTCCTTCCCGAGCCCGAATTCCTCGCCCTGGCCAGCTCGCCCACCCCTCCACCTGGCCTGCGCGTGCCCACCCCGGGCGACACGCACGACCTCATGCTCGCCCGCCTGGAGTTCGAGCGCGCCGAGCGGGCCCGGTTCGACGACGAGAAGAAGGCGCTCGGCGCGCAAAAGGCGCTGCTGGTGAAAGAGAACGAGGGCAAGAAGAAGAAGCTTGAGGAGCTCGAGAAGCGCCTGGACGGCTTCATGGACGGCGCGCGGGACATCCAGCTCAAGATCCACGAGGCCGACGACGCCGCGCGGGCCAAGGAGGAGGCCGGGGAGGCCGGGGCCGAGGCGGAGGGGGCGATGGTGACGGCCGAGTGAACGAGTGGGGGTGTGAAGAATGGTTCGACGCTTGATTTGTGCTCCTGAGTGGTGGTGTTGTTGTTAAATTAAATTTGGCATTCTGACTGAGCCAGTGGTTGACTCGAGTTGAGCGAGGTTGGTCGCGACTTTGCCCTAACGCAGCTAGCTGGCTAGGCAGCTTGTCTCGGCCGGTGTGGCCGAGCTCGCGCTGTGCCGCTGCAGTACCGGTCAAGCTCCCCGCACGTTGCAATTAGCACCCCAAACCGCCCACGATCAACTTACACCGACTCTTACTCACAACGCCTCGAACACAACCGCATTCAATACCTCATCTTTGGAAACCCCCATCCAATTACACTCACCAGCTCGGTCCATTATGGCCCCACCGGCGTACGCGGTCCTCAGCGCTGGGCCCAAGCCCCCACACTTCCGCCGTGAGCTACTCCCCCCGGGCTCAGCTTGCCACAGCCCCTCCCGCCGCACGTCCGGCTCCCGTTTGGGAAGCGTTGCTGATCCCCTTATTCTCGGTGTGCTGATTTGGGTTAAGAGTTGACGCTTGACCGGCTTGACCGGTTCGACAGCGCGCAGGCTTACCCCACCCTGGTCGATGTACTCGAGATTGGCAGGACTGACAGCAAAGACTACATCAAAGTTGAGAAGTGGAGTAGCCCAGGAACTGAGAAGGTGAGCTGAACATTACGCTGAGGTTGGATTTTAGATTCGAGTGTTAAGTCTATGCTAACGTTCGCTGTCGCGGTCCTGGGTACCCACTACAGACGCCGTTCACCGAGGCGATCCGCCAAAAGTACTCGTCAGTCCAAAAGGGAGAACTGAGCGGTCCGAGCTGGACGAACCACTGGTTCAAGGTCACAATCACCCTCCCCAAAGACTGGGTCGCTGCCAAGCCTGACCAGATCCAGTTTGAGTTTGACCCGAGTAAGTCGCGTGCGACGCCCCCTCCCGACGACCGAGCCGCTCAAACTGACGGGCCCTGCACGCCGTAACCATAGGCGCCGAGGGACTCATCTTCAACTCCGAGGGAGTGCCCCTCCAGGGCCTGACGGGTAAGAGCCCTGGAAACGGTGGAAATGGTGGCAACCCTGACCGCCGGATCGAGTACATCCTCCCAAAGGAGGGCTGGAACGGAACCTACCGGCTATGGATCGAGGTCTCGTGCAACGGGATGTTTGGAAACGGACTCGGCGACACCAACAACCCGCCCGACAACAACCGCTACTTTGAGGTGACCCAGCCCCCTGTTCCTCGACTGATGACCCGAGCTCGAGGTGCTGACCCCCTGTGGCGGATTCCCCCTTTCGCAGCTGGCCAGCGCCGACCTGGTGATCCCCAACCTGACCGCCGTCGGCCTCCTCCAAGACTTCAGCGCGATTAAGCACCTCGCTCAGGAGATGCCTGAGAACTCTCCTCTTGGGAACAAGTGCATGGAGGTTGGAAACGCCATTATCAACCTGTTCGACCCCGCCGACCCCAAAACGCTCGTTGCAGGGCGCAAGCTGGCCGAGAAGGTGTTCGGCCAGGGTTGGGAGGCGCAGGGCGCGAATGTGTTCAAGGGCCCGAAGAGCGACGTTGAAGTGGCTGTGGTAGGAAACTGCCACATTGGTCAGTCAGCCTGGCAGTCGGACTGTTGAAGATGATTGTTTTGCTGACTCGCTCCGTCGACTGTGGCAGATACTGCTTGGCTGTGGCGGTACACCCACACACGCCAGAAGACTGCCAGGTCTTGGTCAACCCAGTTAGACCTGATGGAGCGTTACCCCGAATACTCCTTCGTTGCATCCCAGTAAGCCACCTCGGACCAGTCTAACCTCCAGTTCGCCACGAGACTGAGTGTTGTCTTGTTCACAGGGCCCAGCAGTTCGCCTGGCTCGAGAAGGATTACCCGCTCCTTTTCCAAAAGATCAAGGCTGCCGTCGCCAAGGGCCAATTCGTGCCGATTGGTGGGTGCTGGGTTGAGGCTGACGTGCAGATGTCGTCGGGTGAGGCGCTGTGCAGGCAGTTCCTCTACGGACAGCGTTTCTTCAAAAGTCGGTTCGGGGCCTACAGCCGGACCTTCTGGCTGCCAGACTCGTTTGGATACTCGAGCGCACTCCCTCAGCTGGTTAGGCTCGCAGGGATGGACTCATTCTTCACACAGAAGATGAGTTGGTCCCAGTTCAACGTGAGTGCTCGGTTAATGTTTGGCTGGTGACGTGCTCGAGCGCCTGCGCCACTTGTAGTCCGATCCTAAGTACTCGCCGCTGACCGCGCCCGCGCCCGCGCCCACCTGCGCCCGCGCGCGTTCTTCCGAAAACACGCAGACGTTCCCGCACAACACCTTCTTCTGGGCAGGGCAGGATGGCACTCAGGTGCTCTGTCACTTCACCCCCTGCGACACGTACACCGCCCAGGCCTCGGTGGGCGAGATCCGCAAGGCAGTCACCAACAACAAGTCGCTCGCCGCGTGTGAGTCGTCGCTGATGGCATACGGAAACGGCGACGGCGGCGGGGGCCCGCTCGCTTTCATGCTCGAGAACCTCCGGCGCGTGCGTGCGGCGGCCAACAAGTCGGGCGAGCTGCCCAAGGTGACGAGTGGCAAAAATGTGACCGACTTCTTCGACGACATCCTCGTCCGCACCGAGGGCGGCAAGACGCTCCCGACCTGGACGGGCGAGCTGTACCTCGAGCTGCACAGGGGCACGCTGACCAGTCACGGCATCATCAAGAAGTACAACCGCAAGTGCGAGATTTTGCTGAGGGAGGTCGAGTTTGCGTCGACGTTGGCGGCCGCTTTGCCGGGTGGCCAGTTTGGATACCCCAAGGACGACCTCGACGCCCTTTGGCAGAAGGTGAGTCAATCAGGGCCACAAACGGGCGCGCGCAAAGTCAAGATTCCTTTCGTGCTAACGCTGTGGTCTGTTCCCAAAGGTTCTCACCAACCAATTCCACGATGTCTTGCGTAAGTTGCTGCCGTGTTTCTGGGTGCTCCATCGATCTGTGCTGATCTCCTGGCCGCCCGTTTCCAGCCGGGAGCGGGATTGGGCTCATTTACGACGACGCCGAGGCAATCTACCGCGAGGTCACCACTCGCGGCGCAGGGCTTCTCAATAAGGCGCTCAAGGCGCTTCTTCCCGGATCAGTCAACTCCAACGACGCCAACGCCGACGGCGACGAGCTCGTTGCGGTCAATACGACACCGTTCGCCCGCCGCGAGGTTGTCAAGGTGCCAATGGCGAGCGCCCGGTCGCTGGCCGAGGCTGAGCTCCAGTTCTCGTCTGATGGGGGAGCGTACGCGCTGATCGATAACTCGAAGGGTGAAAGTGTGGCTGCCGCCACCTCGATGGACAGCTTTGTCGACTCGGGGATCAAGCCTGCCAGGGCCAAAGCGACCGGAGATGGGGTCGTGCTCGAGAACGGCAACCTCCGGGTCACCTTCAACAAGCAGGGTAGAATCACGTCCCTCCTGGACCTCGACCTCGACCGCGAGGTGATCGAGGCCGGCCAGACCGCCGGCTTCGTCATCTTCCGCGACGAGCCGCTCAACTGGGACGCTTGGGACACAGACGTGTTCTCGCTCGAGACAAAGGCCAACGTGGACGCGAGCCGGGTCAAGGTCGTCGAGGACGGCCCGCTGCGCGCGACGGTCGAGCTCACGTTCCACATCGGGGCCAAGACGGTCGCCAAGGCGCGGGTCTCGCTCGACTGCGTCGCACCCGTCGCCCAGACCGGGGCCCTGTCACAGGTCCGGTTCGACTGCGAGGTCAACTGGCACGAGAAGCACCGGTTCCTCAAGTTCGAGGTGCCGACCTCGATCCGCTCCGAGTTTGCCACGTTCGAGAATGCCTTCGGGGCCGTCCAGCGCCCCACGATCCGCAACACGACCTGGGACCGCGCAAAGTTCGAGGTCTGCGCGCACAAGTTCATGGACCTCAGCGCGTTCGGCTACGGCGTCAGCGTCCTCAATGACTGCAAGTATGGCTCGGCCGTCGAGGGCGGCACGCTCCGCCTCTCGCTCCTGCGCGCGCCGACCGCGCCCGACGCTGACTCGGACCAGTACAAGCACACGTTCTCGTTCGCGGTCCTGCCCCACCGCGGCTCGTTTGCTGAGAGCGACACGCCGGTGGCTGGCTGGCTGTTCAACTCGCCCTCGCACCTGCGCCGGATCCCGCGGGCCAAGGTGCCGGCCGCCCAAGCGACGGCCAAGGCACCCGTGTGGCTCAAGGGCGCGCGCAACGTCCTACTGGAGACGATCAAGCGGGGCGAGGACGATCACTTTGGGGACACGCCTGGGGAGGGAGAGAGGCAGACCGTCGTGCTGCGGCTGTATGAGGCGTTCGGCGGGCAGGGCAGGGTCAAGCTCGAGACCGAGTGGGAGGTTGAGAAGGCGGTGGTGTGCGACGTAAGCAAACAGATGTCCGAGTCCAAAGGTTGATGTGGCATCAAGCTGATGAAGGATTCCCACCTCTGCAGATCCTTGAGCGTGACCTGCAGGACCTGAGTCTGACCAAGCACGAGGGAGGCGTGGCCTCGTTCGGGCTTGACTTCCGCGGGTTCGAGATCAAGACCGTTAAGCTCACCTTGGCCTCGGCTTCAGCCGCCAAGGCGCGTAAATAAACGGAACAATCCATTTCTGAGCATTCCCCCCAACCCCATGCGAAGAAAGCAAACGTGCCGTGCGATTGTGTCTGGGAATGTCAAATTTCGTGTTCTGTGTTGCTAGCGCCTGGTGCTGGGCTACGGGACAGGCTGCGAGTGGGGGCGCGGAGCCGAGCCCCGAGAGTGGAGTAGAGCAGGTTAGCTCGGGCACGGGAGCTGTTCGGGCGTTCAAGAACCGGCTGGAAGTAGATCGATCTGGAGGCACCGCGTGATCGGAGCCGTGGGTTTTCGGGAGGGGACTAGCGGGTGGTGCGCCAGCCCGGTCTCGAGCCGGTGAAGCCGGGATGTGGGGTGGCTGCCCGGTGGGCTCGGCCCCACATCGTCCCCCCACGCGCGCCCCCGACCCGCCCCGCAATCCGCTCTTAAGCCCCCTGTCCCGCCGGATCGCCTCCTTCCCTCCCTTCCATTCGAAACCACACCCAGCAATATCACCTTCCCTAATCATAAGCATGGTCTACCACGGCCCTTACGCGCAGTTCAAGACGGGCCTCGAGGCGGCGCAGGCGAGCAAGAAGAGCGGCATCTCGGCGATCGTCGTCGGCGCGGGCATTGGTGGGCTCGTGTGCGCGACCGAGCTTGTCCTAAACGGACACGGCCCTGTGACCGTGTATGAGTCGGTACGCGAGTTCAAGAGGCTCGGAGACACGATCGGTAAGCCCCGGCCACCTTGCCCCCTTTTCCGTGCTCCGGCCGGCCCTGCTCAGCCGGTCCGCCAGCGGTTCGCTGACCTGCCGTCCCTTCCACCCCACCGCCTGCCTCCCCTCCACAGGTATCATGCCCAACGCGGGCATGATTATCGGCCGGTGGCCCGGCTTGTATGAGCAGCTCGATCCGACCTGCGGCCACTCGCGCGGCATGATGATCCACCGGTTCGATGGCCGGCCCATCATCTTCCAGGGCCCCCTACACCTCTCGACCGACCCAGCCGAGCGGGCCCAGACGGAGCAGGAGGAGGAGGCCGCCCGCCGGCTCGCGCCCATGTTTGACTGCCACCGTGGGGACCTGCACGCAATCTTGCTCGCCTACGCCAAGAGCGTGGGCGTCGACGTTCGGCAGGGCGTGCGCGTCGAGCGCTACGAGGAGGGTGACGAGGGCGCGAGCGTGGTGGTCGACGGGGAACGCCAGGTGGCGGACGTCGTGATCGCGGCCGACGGGGTCAAGTCAGCCGGGCGCAAGGCCGTGCTGGGCTTCGAGGACGAGCCCAAGTCGTCGGGCTACGCTGTGTTCCGGGCCTTCTTCGACGGCGACCTGATCCGCAGCAACCCCGCCTGCGCCCACCTCGTCGCCGACCGCGTCGACCAGCGCAATGTCTGGATCGGTAAGGACATCCACTTCATCACCTCGGGCGTGCGCGATACGGCCGAGTTTTCGTGGGTCATGACCCACATCGACAAGGCCGACGTGTCCGAGGGCTGGTGCGAGCCCGGAAAGATCGACGAGGCCATCGCCGTCGCAGCCGGCTTTGACCCGGTCGTCCAGGCCGTGATCGGGTGCACCCCGCCCGGCGGCCTGCTCGACTGGAAGCTCGTCTTCCGCGACCCGCTTCCGACCTGGGTCTCGCCCCTCGGCAAGATCGGCTTGCTCGGAGACGCGGCCCACCCGCACCTTCCCACCAGCATTCAGGGCGCCTCGCAGGCGATCGAGGACGGCGCAACCCTCGCCCAGACGCTCTGGCTCGCAGGCGGGACCAAGGCCGACGTGCCCCTCGCCCTGCGCGCCTACCAGGAGATCAGGTACAACCGCACCGTCCGAACTCAGAGGCTCGGCGTCGAGTAAGTCACGCGTTGGACCCCCCTCTCGCTCATACCCCGTTCAACTTGCTGACCTCGTCCCCGCCCTCCCGCGTTCAGGGTCCGCGAGGCGTGGCACCGCCCGCGCGACTGGGACAACGTCGACCCCCAGTCGGTTCTGATGCCCCACGACCACTCCATCTTCGGCCACGACGCGACAGCCTATGCCAAGCTGGAGTTCCCGGCCGCCGTTCAGCGCGTGCTCGCCAAGAGCAAGGTCAAAGGCGACGCCTCCGCAGAGGCCAAGGTGGAGGTGGTCCCGCGCGTTGCGGTGGCCGTGGCAGCCGCCGAGGTGGCCATTCTGGCCTGAGGAAAGGTTAGCGCGCGGGTGGAGAGGGGTTGGGTCTAACGTTTCTGCCAAAGCGGCTTTTGCTGTGCTATGTAATGAGTCGATTTTGTTGGTCTGTTCAGCACACGGACTGATTCGCTCTCACTTCGAGCGCCCAATCATGAAACCTTCCAACTTTTATACTGCTTTTGGAACTACACACACTCCTGCGGTCCTCCGCTCGGCTTAGATCGCCTTGAGCGCTCCCGCCGTCACCTCGGCCTCGGCTACCTCCAACGCCTGCTTGACCTCCAGATGGCTCCGGGCCTGGTTCAGCCAGTCCTTGCTCAACGCCTTGGGCCACCCTTGCAGCTGGTTCACCTCGCGGGCGGCCTTGTCCAGGTCCTTCGCCTCGAGCCAAAACTTGGCCCGCGCGACGACGCTGACGACGTCGTCGCCCTCAGCCCATCCCTCCTTCTCGAACAGCAACGAGCTGGCCACGTAGGACGAGAGGTAGGCAAAGATGCCGCCGTGCTCGGGCAGGAGCGCGGCGCGCTTGAGCGAGGGCGCGACCGAGTTCTGGAACCGTGTCGCCAGCGCGGGGAACGAGGCGATCCCGGCCGCCTGCGTCTCGGGCGCAATCGACGACAGGACCAGGGCCAGGAGCGAGTCCTTGTCCTTGCCCTCGCCAGCGGGGACGAGCTTTTGGAGGGCGCGGAGTTCGGCGTCGAACGGCTTGCCAGACGAGACGGCGTGCTCGATGGCCTTGACTGCGGCGAACACTTTGCGCGAGTGGACCGCCTCGGAGATGACATCCTCGTTGGCCTTGGTGACCTGCTCGAGCTGGCGGAGTCCGCCCTCGAGCTCCTCGAGCTTGGCGAGGCGCCCGCCGCGCTCCTCCTCGACGCGCGTCTTGACCTCCTCAACCCACCGGCGCTGGAGCTCGATTCCCTGGTTGATAACCTCCTCGCGGAGGCGCTCGTTGATGAGCTCCTGCTGGGTCTTGAGCTCGAGCTCGAGCTTGACCTTGTAAGCGTCAACGAGCTGGTTGCGCTCGCCGTCAAAGGCTTTCTTCCAGTCCTCCTCCTGCGTGTCGAGGCGCTCGACGAGCTCCTTCTCCTGCTTCATCAGCAGCGACGAGTACTCGCCCGCCTGCTTGTCGAGTTGGCTCTTGAGCTTCTCCGCCTCGGCCTTCTTGACCGCGTTGATGTGGCTCGCGAGCTTCTTGATGTCAGCCTGCGCAGCGGTGAGGACACCGGTGGCCGACGACGAGACCACGTCGGACGAGGTCTCGACGAACTTTGCGAGGCTGTCGATCGTGGCGGCGAGCTGGCCGAGGATTGGCTCGGACGAGGCGGCCTCCTTGACGGCCGGCGCGACGAGCGGCAGCGGCGCCGGGGGAGGCGTGGCCGGCTTGATGTCGCCCTTGGGCGTGGGGGGAGGGCGCGCGAGCGCGTATCCCGGCGGG
>Ga0233341_1000064_pt1 | contig 13459 bp, 3 predicted proteins | sample GEONDECOMP247_FD_180672 | JGI IMG/M metagenome (GOLD analysis project Ga0233341, IMG submission 180672) | Leaf litter microbial communities from Shasta-Trinity National Forest, California, United States - GEON-DECOMP-247 | ecosystem: Environmental > Terrestrial > Plant litter > Unclassified...
CACAAGGGAGAGAAGAGGAATTGGAGGGGATAGTTATGATTTAAAGGTACAGATTTGCAAAAATATATCCCTTAAATCTAAGGTAGTGATCGAATGCCTTAATTATAGTATTCTTAGCGCCTATTCTGGAATACCCTCTTAAACCGCTACCAAAGCATTTGTTTGTCTTGGTGAAGGGGTAAAACATATGCATTGTGTACATTATGATTCGGAAAGAGAGTTTATAAAGAGGCTACTTTTTGTATCTACAAAAAAGATAAGGCAGGGCTGATGAGTATATCCTAAGATTCATCTTAAACAATTCTTTTAAAACGAATAAAAATTATAAATATTTATATACATAATAAAATCTAAGAAGTAAAGGATTCGAACCTTTAAATTTATACTTGCAAATACTTTCATTTATATTATAGTATCCATTTAATATTTAGCTTTACCTTTAGCTAACTTCTTTTTTTAATTCATTTCTACAATTCGCTCTAAATATAAAATAAAACAAACTACCAAATACTACCAAGACAAAAGGTTTTGTGTTGTTAGCATTGGTACCAAGACAACAAAAAAACAAAAGCTTTTATTTGCTATGGTACAAACAAACAACAACAAACGGTTCAGATTCCGATAGGAATGGTATGGTATGGGAAAGCAACAACTATTTTATACGAAAACCAGATTTTAACGATATAATTGCTGTAAATTAATACTGTTACTATTTTCATTTTATTACTTTTTTTTACTACTCTTTTAATATATTAACAATTTGTTATAATTTTAATACGTTGAGTTATAAAAATGAGATTTGTTTGAAGCTTAGATAATTGCTAAAAGATATGATTACAATCTCCAAGATCATCCTACCGGAAAAGGCTAACCATTTGAGGAGTTAAAGTCAAAGATTAGAGATAATTTAACATATGAACTTTATGCTCTAAACAAATTTCCTCTTTCTGCTTACAACTATACTACAATTATAGGAATTTAGCTCGAGTAGCGTAGAATTTGTACATATATAATCTTTATTAAAATATCTCTTAATAATTAAATGAGTTAGAATCATTATCTATAAGACGGATTTAGTTAATATATAATATAAATCTATTTATTTTGTAAAATAAGGCCTTGTATTGCGCTGCAACCAAAGTAGTTTGAATAACAACACCAAAACAAGAAAACAAAACACAAAAGCAAATAAAAGCTTTTGTGTTGTTTGCATTGGTACCAAAGCATTGGTAGGCCTTTTTTATTTTAAATTAGTTATACCTTACTGAATTTTCCTAAAAATTTACAAGTCAGACATAGGCCTTTTTAATTTAATCATTTTTAAATAATAATAATAATAAACATACTTAAGTGTTAGATATTTTATTTTATTCTTTTTAAATTTGAAAATATTCTGGTCTTTTACCACAAATTATTCTGTTCCAAAGATATGTCAAAATTAACTGTGAACCTTCGCTAAATTTAAATTTAAACTAATTAAATTATGCTAACCTCCTCCTTTCGCTAACATAAGCTAACGTGAAGAAAACACATGTTAACAACGCTCCTAATAAAAGAAGTTTAACAATTACAAAATTTAAAAGTTTAAAATTAAAATCCCAGTTTCAGATATCTTAACTCTCTTTTACTTATTAAATTTAATAATTTAACTATTTTTTCTAACATTAATATGTATATCTTTAATTTCTATTTCTACACTAGTTAATGATTTAAAGAAGACATTATTTTGTATAGTTTCTATTGTACCACCATCACTACCAAGACAAAAGCTTTTGTTTGCTTTTGTTTGCTTTTGTTTGCTTTTATTTGCTTTGGTCCTTGGGGTACCAAGACAAAAGCTTTTGTTAGCATTGGTACCAAAGCATTGGTAGTGGTGTATTCAATTGTAAAAATGAAAATATTGTCTAGAATAAAGGGTAAAATCAGAGACTTGAACTCTGATCTAAGTTTCCACAGAACCTTGTTTTGCCTATTAAACTAATTCTACCTCTTTTAAATTTTTGAATATTTGCGCTTAGCGATATTTTAACTAAGCTATAGGATTAAAACCAAATCCGGTAAATGGAAAAAAGTTGTTCCATCCTCTTACAAACACAATTACCAATACAACAAAACACAAAACCTTTTGTTTGCTTTTGTATGCTTTTGTTAGGTTTGGTACAAACAAATAAAAAAACAAAAGAAATTTAGCTGTACCAGCCAGTGTCTTTATTTAATAATTCTATAGCTTCGAGGATCTTTATGGTAATGAAGTAATTGTTAACGCTTTTTTAATATTCCTTCCTCACTTGCTTCCGTTAGTCTCGCACATGCTAATAGGCTGAGTCGGCTCACCGCCTAAAAAGGATTTAGATTATATAGTCATAGGTCAAAATTACTCATTTTTATTAACCCTAAATGGTTTAAACTTTGGTAATTAAAAAAGATGTATATTTTTAGTTAAACAGTAAAAAATAAATAACAAATTTAAAGTTTTCAACTCAAATAACTACTCAAATTTCAAATAAAAGTATCGATGACGATCTTGTTTTAACATCAAATTAAAAATATATTTCAAATATATTAAAAAGTATTTCAAAGGAGTTATTAAGGATAACAAAGCAAATTTATAACAAAAGGAGGGACCACCCAAAGGCCATAATACTACTTTATAACGAAAGTTTTTAAAGTGCAAATAATGGCGATCCTAAGGGAAACCTTTATTATACAAACTTCCTGAAGCAAAACATTGTAGTAAGGAAAGGAAAGGAAATCAACCGAGACTCCGAAAGTAATGGTGAGTGAAATCGGATTAGCCTTTTTTGAATATAGACAATCAATAAAAATAATAAATTGAATCTGTAATACTTTCTATAAAACAAAATTATTAGGGAATTGGATCCCTTTTAATGATTTAACATTGTCTAGCCCTCTACCAATGCTTTGGTACCCCCATAAAAAAATCTATGGAAACTAAATATTAAAATGGTGAGGTGAGCATATAAATATTCTAGAAACTAAAGATTTGTAGGAAGTAGAGCACAGTATTAAATCTTTTATAGCGGGTCAGAGCTCATTGTAACCATAGAAGGTCTCTTAGATAAGTCCTGTAGATTTATTATTTTTATTTAATTGTCATAATTCTAATAGTTTAAAATGTTATTTTAAAAGAAAACCTCTCGTATGGAATCACTTTTAATTATTATTGTAATTTATCCCTTTTTCCTGTGGACTGGTAATGCCATATACAGAATAAGATGACAATATAATCTAAATTTGGCCGATTTTCTTGTAATCGGTAAATTTCCATATAGTATTAGAGTATTGGAAAGGGATGTCAATCAAAAATCTCTATACTAAGATAAAGGTGATATATCTAGTATTAGATCTTGAGACTAAACCTAAAATTGCGAAATTGAAGGATTAGTCTCCCGTTCTAACTCTAAAATCTGGTTTAAAAAACTTGAATTTATCTGTTTTAAATTGTTAAATAAAAGTACGATGAGAGATAACTTGTCGGAATAGGGGAACCATCCTCTAAGGCTAAGTATTATAAATTTAGCGATAGTGAATAAGTACTGTAAAGGAAACGTTGAAAAGATGTGTGAAACTCTGAAAAAGTCAAGATCTCGGCTAGAAATTTTGACCTAGTAGGAGTATTATTGACACGGTGAAATATAGCCTTGAATTAGTAACTCTATAAGCAGTCGAAGTTTTAAATAATGACGGCGTACCTTTTGCATAATGGGTCAGCAAGTTAATGGGAGTAGCAAGGTTAAAAGCCCTAGCGAAAGCGACTGGACTAATTAAAGGAGAAAACCCCTGTAATCATAAAATTAAGTTTCTGACTTGATTCTGCCATCCGGCAGCGGTGAAGGGCCTATTACAAAATAGAGATAAGAGAATAAAATTAACCTAACCATTAGTGTAACCTCATTTCTCGCTAAGTCGGATCTAGGTTTTATTAGTTTTCTTTGTTTTCATATTTTTATTTAATAAGAATATTATTAACCCCCTTATCATTTAAAAAAGTAAGCGAGTTAATAACCAAATATTAGTGTTGGATTAGTTACTTCTATTAGACCCGAAGCCAGGTGATCTTTGCTAGACCAGATTATAATGGATCGAACGGGTGAATGTTGCATAATTCTCCGAAGAGTTTAGCAAAGCGGCGAAATACCAATCTGACCTGGTGATAGCTGGTTTTCTACGAAACATATTTAAGTATGACATCTATACAAGATTTATGGAGGTACAGCACGGTAATTCCCAACAAGATATAGTCTCGACTATATGGCGTTTAGGTTGCGGGGACCTCGAAAATCTTACCAATGGAAGCGAATCTCGGAATTACATAAATTGATGATAGATATTCAGACTGCTCATGCTAAGTTGGGTAGTCAAGACGGAAACAGCCGAGAACACGAAATCAAGGTCCCAAATGATTATTAAGTGAAATTAAGGATGTACCACATTGAATGCAGCTGAAAAGTGAGCCTGGTAGTCGCTATCTTATAATGACCGTTTGTAACAACGCATCAGCCCTTAGAGTGTTGCACCGAAAATTTAACGGGTCTTAAATAATCAACCGATATTGTGTTAAATTAGGATAAAAGGAATTTTCCCTTTTCTTAATTTAGGTAGTAGAACATTCAGTATAACTAATGATAAAACAGTGTTTCATTGTTTTGTAGGTAACTGAAGAGATAATGCTGACATGAGTAACGTAAAAAGAAGTTATAATACTTCTCGCCGATTGCTGAAAAGGGTTGTCATGGAAAGATTAAATCGCCTGATGTTATAGCGGCCTCTAAGGACCAAAAACCAATGTTTTGGCTGATGAGTTGAAGGGTAAAAGTCCATTTATATTAATTATTTGTGACCAGGAAAAAACCCGTTGGTTGAAAATTTTAAATGTATATCTGACACGAACAGACAAGATTTATTAGATTCTTCCCCCTACCGTACCCTAAACCGACACAGGTTCGTAAGTAGAGAATACTAAGGCGTAGAGCTAAAAGTTGTTAAGGAACTCGGCAAGTTCTCCTCATAAGTTAGACGACAAGAGGGACCCCTTTTTAAATAAAATTCATAATTTACAAAAGAATTTACAAAAATATTTACTTAAGGTGGTGGCACAGAATCGGAGGCCCCGACTGTTTACTAAAAACACAACACAGTGCAATGATTAATATAATAGTATACTGTGTGAAATTTGCCCGATGCCATTAATATAAGAGAGGCAATGGGTAACTGTTGCTAATCGAAAGTCTGGTTAATAGCGGTCTTAACTATGAGGATCCAAAGGTAGCAAAATAAATTGGCCATTAAATGTGGTCCGGTATCAATAATGTAACGATGGTCTCACTGTCTCTACAACTTGCTCAGTGAAATTGAATTACCCGTGCAGATGCGGGTTGCCTCCAGGTGGACGGGAAGACCCTATGCAGCTTTACTGTAGTTAGTTATCACATTAATCTACAACAACCTTCGTTAATAGAAATTAGGGAGTCGATAGACAAAAAATGGAATACCTCCAAACTTAGGTTGGGTTAATGTTTACCTTATAAAAAAAGGGAGAGTTGACTAATTGGCAGTTTGACTGGGGCGGTCGTCTTTAATAGAGTAGCAAAGTACATCCAAATATTTTAACATTAACATACTATTACATATCCATAAAGTAATGATAAAGTCTAGAAAACTTTATTGTGAAATACGGTATTCTGTAATAGACAAAATTAAGACAAAAACATACGTCATATTAAAAACCTATTTAATTATAACAACAAACATTTTCAATAAAGGTATAGCTAGAAATTGAATGGAGATCAATTAACCAGTGAACGGTTATGCAGAGTATAATGGCGGAAAGCATGCCTAACTGAAAGACTTAGAAGTCGCACAGATACGTAAGTAGGGCATAGTGACCCTTCTATATATTATGGAATTAGTAGGGGATCAATCGATAAAAGTTACGCTAGGGATAACAGGCTGATAGCCGGAGAGAGTACACATTGTCCCGGCTGTTTGGCACCTCGATGTCGACTCACCCAATCCTCCGGGGGAAAAATCTTGGAAGGGTTCGGCTGTTCGCCGATTAAAAGGGTACGCGAGTTGGGTTTAATACGACGTGAGTCAGTATGGTCCCTATCTTCTGGAGGGATAAAATAGTAAAAAGGGGCAGACCTTCTAGTACGAAAGGATCAATAGGCTGTGTTTCTCTAGTGTACCAATTGTTACAAAAACCCCTAAATATTTTAGGGAAAAGATCTTAGAAACCCCACTCTAGAAGCCAATAGTACGGAGTGGTTCTTATAAAGGTAATGTTACAAGGGTAGAGTAGCATAGTTGGGTAGCCACAAACATAATAGATAAGAGCTGAATGTATATAAAGCAAGAAACTAACCCCTAGATACTATCGCCGGAAAATTTCCTCGCTAATTGCTCTTTTTAATGTTTTCTAATTCTTACTTCATTTTTTAACTTTACAAAAGTTGCTCAAATTGAAGCTAAGATTCCTATTAATACTAATAAGTGCCACTTCCGGAGATAGTCCTCACTTCAGGCTGTGGCTTATTTGGAACAAAAATTGTGCATTATAAAAGTTAAAGTAGCGTTGTTCTACAAACTATTTTAATATAGTAATAAATAATAATAATAGGAGTCAGCCCTACCGGTATACGTCTATCCTTTTCATAGTCGTCAGCTCCTATCCTTTCTCATTCTGAAATTTTACTAGTGTCTAACTCTCCTCAGAGAAAGGTGTGGGTTTGGCCTAGCATATGCTGATGAATTATCGTAGGGATAGATTATAACCATTATTTTTCCAATCTCGATTGGTAGAATAAACAAGTAGGGTGTATTAGGAAGATTCCACATTAAAAAGGTCTTATGCATTTATATATGCCTTCACCACCTTACACTGCATATAGACTTGTGTAGTTCTATCTAGGCTTCTAAAAAAGATAGTAAAACACTTATACTAGAAATAGTAGGAATATTTTAACTTATTATCCTAAAGAATGATGGTTATGTTATATTCTTAATAGCAATTACTATTTATTTAGATGTTTAGCTTTGAACGTAGAATATTGGCAAAGGAAAGGAGGTTTTACTCCGGTACACTTGAGAAATAGAACATTTCTTGATAGGATGCAAATGAACAGTGCTGTAAAGCATTCAGTTTAGCATTACTAATTAAAAAAATAGACTTTATGTTATGGATCGAAAAAAAAAACAACAACTACCAATACAAACTACCAATACTTTTTATTTTTAAGGATTAAACATCCTTTTTATAAGATGGTTAGTGCTTAGCAGGGGCTCTGCTGCTGCGTACGCACTCTATATATTTATCGTTATAACTATCTACTTTTTAGTTTTACACCCATTCAACATTTACCAAGACAACAAAACACAAATGCTTTTGTTTGCTTTTGTTAGTGGGAGAGGTTTTTCCGATTCCTCGTATTAATATGTATGTCTTTTTAAAAGGGGGTTAGCTGAGTGGTTTAGCAGTAATTTTACACATTATAGACAGAGGTTCGAATCCTCTACTCCTTAACTTTTTAGAAAAGCATATCAATAGTTAATTTTAGATAAAAGGTTAGTTATTATCAGGTTTGCAATTTACTCCTTTTTATAGCTTTATTTTTAATAAGTACTCCTTAAAGGATTAGGGTTTTGTTTAACAAAATAAGAAGTAGGAAATAACAAAATTAGTCTTTAATAATAGGTAGCCTAACTTTTTGTTATTTAGGAAAACAACTACCCTACCAATACAACACAACACAAAAGCTTTTATTTGCTTTTTGTTTGCTTTTTTTAGCTTTGGTACCAAGGTGGGGTAGGGGGATAGGTTTGGTACAAACATTTTATTATAAGATCTCCCTTTTTCTCCGGATCAATCTGACCCTTATTTAGCTAATTATGAAGGCCAGTTATAAAAAGTCTATTATATGGTAAGAGTAATACTAAGCAATTTCTCTTGATGAGGATATTAAAGTAGTAATAACATCGAAAAATAAAAATAGAAGAAGACAATAATTCAGTTAATAATGGGTTGTTGCTGTGTTGCTGAACCATTAGTCTTAGCTGTACACTATGCAAAAAGCTAAAGGAAAATAGACAAAGTAATCCATAGTCCATTTTTTCGAGTCGCAACAAATCTAGTAATTAAAGAGGCAGTTTGATATACTTATCTTATATATAGATTTTGCATCTTTAGCTGAATTGGCCACAGCAAATGCCTTCGAAGCATTAGTTTATTGGTTCGAGTCCAATAGGATGCTTAACTATGAAAAATGTTAATAGAATAGCCTTTAACAGTAAGGTAAATATTAGAATAGCTAGTTTAAGTAATCTGAAAAGTTTTAATTTTTAGGATAAAAGAGTAATATAACAAATATTAGGGTTGAGGTTGAGATGGTAAGGCGCTCCTTTTGGGTAGGAGAGATAGCACGTTCGACTCGTGCCAACCCTATTATAACAAATTTGGTAAAAGCCCAACCGTACCAAGACAACACAAAAGCTTTGGTACAAAAGCATTGGTACAAAGCATTGGGTCCTTGGAGTACCAAAGCATTGGGTCCTTGGAGTACCAAAGCATTGGTAGAGGGGGACGGTGGGGAGGAAAATATATAATATGTATAAGCCCCTTTCCAGTTCAATGCTGTAGTTTTAGGATGCTCTTCCCTACGCTACCAATGCTTTGGTACCAATGCTAACAAAAGGTTTTGTATTGGATAGCAAGGGAGACACTAAATTTTGTTTTTAAATTGGTATAAATTATTTAATCATTAAGATAAAAGCCCATTTAAATCTAAAATTACAAATATAAGAATGAGTGATTTGTAAGAGTCCTACTTAAGATATAACAACATATATAGTAATTAAGAGCGTAGTATTAACTGGTCAGTATGACGATCTCCAAAATCATCGGTAGGTGTTCGAATCACCTCGCTCTTGTTATAATTAAAAAAAAGATACTTTAATAGTGTCATAGTTGAAGCCTGCTAGCCAGCATCTCCGGTTTAATTGAGTAATTGAGTAATTGAGTAATTGAGTATTTGAGTATTTGAGTATTTGAGTATTTGAGGGAGGTAGACAAAGTCATTTCTCTATAAAATAATAGATAAAGGGCCCTTAGCTTAATTGGTAGAGCACCTGGTTGTCAACTAGGGTAGTCCCAGTTCGAATCTGGAAGGGCTCGTTTAAATTATAAAACAATAAATAAAATTCATGACGGCTACCATAACAAGATCGAGTAACTCAATATATAAAAATATATGGAAGGATACTACAAAATAGGGATATAAAGTTTGGTATTTATATTAAACTTTTCTGTTGAATATTTTTAAACTATAACAAAAGTTAAGCTATAGTTAATATTATTCTGCCTGCGACCCGGACGGAAGTCCCTTATAGATATTTTTATGTCTAACGGAAAATTGAAAATTATATCTCAAAATTAATTAATTATCTTTATAATCCTCATATTAGGTTTTATAACGGTATAAACAAACAAAATTTCATTTTTAACAATTTCTTTTATAACCTGAACTTTTCTTCAGGACTGTATTTACTTAAAACAGTAACTTAAATTCCATAAATTCCATATATCGATCAAAATTATTTGGTTTTTAAACTACAATGATCAATAAGACAATGTATAAACACAGTTAAATATAATTATGATCTTCAACATACTTACATTAGATAGTCAAAATCTATAATCCTGTTTAACCATTACTTTGTATCTTACAGTTATAGCTATAACTTTATTAATTAAAAATATAAATATAGATTCAGATATAAAATCTAAGCTGATTAAACTATATATATTTTGTTTCCTTTATATTATTATTCTAGTTAATTTTATTTCATTCTCTTTATTAATCAACATTTCATTACATATTGATTTTGTCTTTTCTAATATAATCAAATTATTTAATACTTTAATGCTATGTTTGGGTTTCTTAGCCAGTATTCTGGGTATAAATGGAGGGACTAAGGTACCATATAATTCTGTTTTTTCATTGGCATGTGCTTGGTGTATTAACCTTCATTTAGACAACGGACTGCTAAAAAAAATATGATTTATGTTATGAAGGAAGATTGCATGATCCTTATGAAGAACTTAAGGCATTAATGCTCGATAAATTACACGGCGGTTTAAGCCCAAATGCTCAAAGCAGATATGTAAATTCCTTATTATATTCTACCGGGTCATCTAAGGTATTTGCCGCTGCAGACGAATTAAGGGTATTACGTGATATGAGCTTTACATGTACTCACCCAGAACACCTGAAAGATATAATGAGCAATCGTGAGTTATAATAAACAATATAACCTTTGCTTATTTTAATTGGTCAAACACTTAACTACTTTTCCTATCACTTCCAGTATAAAAGTATCTGGAATATTTAAAATTAATGAAATACAATAAAACTCCCTTAGTTGGCTTAGTTTAATTGGTCAAACACTAAAACAATTTTTAGTAGATTATATCGGTTCGAATCCGATAGCTTGCCTACCGTATTTAAGCAAGCACCCCTCTTTCATAACACCCTTTTTAAAGTATATATTCCTTTTCCTTTTTATACAACGGATACCAGCATATCAGCTGGGATGCACCGGTAGTAACGCATTCTTTTAGCAAACTTATGTTTTCAATTTCTAGCTCCTTACTACGTATTGTCCGTTAACTGATAACATCGGAATAGCTAAATTAAAAATCGCTACTCAATAAAAAAAAGGATACCCTCAATATCTCATTTCAAAATAGTGATTGGTTGGTTTACTAGCACTGCTACCCTTATTTATAAAGGCAGCCGGTTAGAAATTCAGCCACTCCCGCTATTATTGCTTAATCCTCTTCTAATTTTGAATTAGAAATGATAGCAGAGATAGTTCTTAAAATCTTTTATAAGAGCATTTAATACTATAAATCAACTATGCCTCAACTAATACCTTTTTATTTTATAAATCAACTATCTTTTTCATTCTTAACTTTACTAGCTTTAATTTATATTTTTTCTAAATATATTTTACCTTTATTTACATTCCAACAAGTAATTAGAATGTATATAACTAAACTAAGTAATAACTCTTAATCATTTAACCCCCTTTAATCTAGTAGAATACTAAATATTTATTAAAATACGGACGAAAGAAGTCTTACAAAACAAATTTAAGCTTATTGTGTATTTGTTCTATATTTTATTTTTAATCCCCACTACCCTACCAATACAAAAGCAAAAAAAAGCTTTTGTGTTGTTAGCATTGGTAGCAAAGCATTGGGTCCTTGGGGGTACCAAAGCAAAAAAAAGCTTTTGTATTGGTAGGGGGTTAAGATGGGTGCCAGCCTGTCCCTGCATGGTTAGAGATTTTGTAACTTTCTAGTAAATAGTATATTGGGTCGTGTAAAAACGTGACATAGGTTTTAAGTTGTGTCTTTTTAATTGCATGGGAGGAAAAAATGTCGAGTTGAAACGCCTGGGTTTGGTGCCATGTCAAATTTTAAGCAAACTATCCGATTCGAACATACATTTCCTATTATCCATGTCAGTAATAGGTGTTTTACCAATTAAACTAAGTCAACAATGGGTTTACTATATAGATTAATTTTTCTGTATATTGGATTATTTAGGAAAGATTATATAGCTTAAACTATTTATTCTTTAACTGACTTAATACCTAATAATATATCATTACCATTTAATTTTTTAAGAAAGTTAATATATAGTTGGAGAGTCTATCGACTTACAGCTAATGTAGTACAAAAAGATGTTATTTTGTGTATAAGAAACATATCTTACTTGCTCGGTATCGGCCGCAGTAAAGGGGGTTAAGTTGGAATATTGTATAGCAAGGTAGTTACAGATACGTGAAGTGTGTCTAGTACAACGTTAGGGAATATTCCTAATAGTACAGTAGGGATTAGTAAAGATAGTAATAAATAATATTCTCTTCTATCGATATCTTTAGCTGGTTTTAAGTAAGGACTAAAAGTACCGTAAGAAATTCTATTATATAAAAATATACTGTAGCAAGCCGAGAAAACTATCCCAGTTGCACCTAATGCTGCTGTAATAGGGCTTCTTTCAAATATACCCATAAGACTCATTTGTTCTCCAAGGAAGTTAAGAGTCAAAGGTATACCCGTATTAGCTAAAGTAAAGATAAAGAATAGTATAGTGAACACAGGCATCGTATTAACTAAACCTCTAAGATATGCAATATTTCTAGTGTGATATCGGTTATAGATAATTCCTCCGACACAAATGAATAAAGCAGGCGAAACAAATGTGTGTGCAAGCGCTAGTAATATAGCACCCTCGATCCCAATAATTGTATTTGAGAATAAACCTAATATTACAACTGCCATGTGACATACTGAGGAATAAGCGATTAAAGATTTAGTATCTTGTTGCACGATTGTAGTTAAACTAGCATAAATTAATGTAATTATCGCAATCGTCTGTATTAGAGGACTAAAATAATTAGTTGCATCAGGCAAGAAATTTATTAAAACTCTAATATATCCGTAGGTCGCGAACTTAAGTACAGTTGCAGCTAGTAATATAGAGGCAGCTAAAGGAGCATCACTATGAGCACGAGGAAGCCAAATATGGAATGGGAATAAAGGAGTTTTAACTGCAAAAGCAATAAAGAATCCTAGCCATAATATTTTTTGAGTATCTAAACTAATTTCATTTAAAGATATTAGAGAGAAATCAGTAGATCCCATATAATTGTATATTGTTAAAACAGAAAGTAACATAGGTAAACTACCAGCCAATGTATAAAGGAAAAGTAAGTTAGCCGATCTAATTTTATTTACTCCTGATCCATATACAACTATAAGTATATATAGTAAAGGAAGAACGCTTTCAAAGAATACATAGAAAAGCAATAAATCTAATACTACGAATAATGCTATTTGTAATGTTTCTAAGATTAAAAGAGAAATAAAAAAGAATTTAACATTCTTATTAATATTTGTATAACTAGCTAGTATAGCTACAGGTGTTATGAAAGTAGTCATTAAAACAAAGTAGAGTGAGAGTGAATCTATCCCAATATTAAAATGACAAAAACTTAATTGATTAAATTCATAAACAAATTGATATTGAGTAGTACTTGAATCAAACTCAAGCCATAAGAAAATAGAAATTAATAAATTAATAAGGGAAGTTATAAGGGCAATATTTTTAATTTTATTTTGATTTTTTATTGAATCTTCTTGAATTGGTAAAAGAATCAAAGAACCTATTATAGGAAGTAATAGTAATAATCCAATCATTTTGTTATTTTGTTATTTTATATCTTACCTTTCTGTACTATTTTTTGTCGTAGAGGCCACACTTCTAAAAATAAACTATCCCTTGCTCCGCTTCCCCAAGGACCCAATACAAAATCTTTTGTTTCATTGGTACCAAAGCATTGGTACCAAAGCATTGGTACCAAAGCATTGGTA
>Ga0233341_1000066_pt1 | contig 13429 bp, 9 predicted proteins | sample GEONDECOMP247_FD_180672 | JGI IMG/M metagenome (GOLD analysis project Ga0233341, IMG submission 180672) | Leaf litter microbial communities from Shasta-Trinity National Forest, California, United States - GEON-DECOMP-247 | ecosystem: Environmental > Terrestrial > Plant litter > Unclassified...
CTCGCTCCGAATTCAAACTAACTCTGTACGCTCTTCCGCCCGCAGCGTCCCGGATTCTCGCCCCTAATTTTCTTCAGCTACCAGCGCGATAAGTATCTCTACAACGACAAGACCCGGCAGTTCGCCCGTGTGGCGTACCCCTGCGACGCCCAGCCCGCCCTGGCCGAGTTCCAGACCTCCAAGGGCCTGACCACGCCCGCCGCGATCGGCGCCAGCCGGCGCGACTACGGTAAAAACATCTTCGACATCCCGATCCCGACCTTCCTCGAGCTCCTGGGCGAGCACGCGGTCGCGCCCTTCTTCGTGTTCCAGGTGTTCTGCGCCGGGCTGTGGTGCCTGGACGAGTACTGGTACTACTCGCTCTTCTCGCTCTTCATGCTCGTTGTGTTTGAGTGCACGACCGTGTTCCAGGTCAGTCTTTGGTTGGGTTGGTTGAGCAGGCAGCGAGGGTGTTCGATCCTGACTAGCGTTTAATTCTCAGCGTCTTCGGACCACTGGCGAGTTCCGTTCGATGTCGATCAAGCCTTACCCTATCCAGGTTCTGCGCGAGAACCAGTGGTCTGAGGTCCAGACTGACGAGCTTCTCCCCGGAGACGTCGTTTCGATTACCCGCACTGGGGAGGACTCGGGCGTGCCGTGCGACCTGCTTCTGCTCCGCGGATCGTGCATCGTGAATGAGGCCATGCTCTCGGGAGAGTCCACCCCACTCCTCAAGGAGAGTATTGAGCTGCGCCCCGGAACCGATAAGCTCGACATTGACGGTGTCGACCGCAACTCGTGCCTCTTTGGCGGTACCAAGGTCCTCCAGGCTACCGGTGTCAACGCCAAGGACAAGCTCGCCGCGCCAGACGCCGGCTGCCTCGCTATCGTCCTCCGCACCGGCTTCGGCACGAGCCAGGGAACTCTGATCCGTACCATGATCTTCAGCACTGAGACCGTCAGCGCCAACAACATCGAGTCGTTCCTCTTCATCGGTTTCCTCCTCATCTTCGCCCTCGCTGCGTCGGCCTACGTCTGGACCAAGGGCGTCGAGCAGGATCGCAAGCGGTCAAAGCTCTTGCTCGACTGCGTCATTATCATCACATCGGTTGTCCCGCCCGAGCTCCCGATGGAGCTCACGATGGCTGTCAACGCGTCGCTGGTGGCCCTGTCCAAGTACTCCATCTTCTGCACCGAGCCCTTCCGCATTCCGTTTGCCGGCCGGGTGGACGTCTGCTGCTTCGACAAGACTGGAACCATCACGGGCGAAAACTTGGTCGTCGAGGGAGTCGCAGGCATCGACAAGACCGACGGCAAGAACCTCGTCCCCGTTGCTGACACGCCCTACGAGACCACACTCTGCCTCGCTTCGGCCCACGCGCTCGTCCTCCTCGACGGAGACGTGATCGGAGACCCGATGGAGAAGACTGCGCTCGACGCGCTCGGATGGAACCTCAGCGAGGGAGACCTCGTCGCGCCCAACAAGGACTCGGTCTCGCCTCACTCTGCCCAGATCATCGTCAAGCGCCGTTTCCAGTTCTCTTCCGCGCTCAAGCGCATGTCAACTCTCTCCACCGTCGCGCCCGCCTCGGGCCCGACCCGCACCCTCGCGAGCGTCAAGGGCGCGCCCGAGACGCTCAAGGGAATGTACACCAACGTGCCGGCCGACTACGAGGCGACCTACAAGTGGTTCGCCCAGCGGGGCTCGCGCGTGCTCGCGCTCGGCTACAAGTACGTCGACAACCTCTCGGCCAAGGAGACCAACACGCTCGCGCGCGAGAAGGTCGAGTGCAACCTCGAGTTCGGAGGGTTCCTTGTGTTCCACTGCCCGCTCAAGCCCGACGCCGTGTCGACGCTCAAGCACCTCAACGACTCGTCGCACCGGTGTGTGATGATCACCGGAGACAACCCCCTTACCGCCGCCCACGTTGCCCGCGAGGTTGAGATCGTCGACCGCGAGGTTCTCATCCTCGATCACCGCGAGGGCTCAACCAGCGAGACTGACCTCACCTGGCGCACCCCCGACGAGGCGACTGTTATCTCGGTCAACCCCTCGGACCCCATCGATGTTTCGCTCTTTGAGAAGTACGACATCTGCATGACCGGTGCCGCCCTCCGCCAGTACGCCGACCGTGCCGAGGCGTGGAAGATCCTGGTCCAGAACACTTGGATCTACGCTCGCGTTTCCCCGGCCCAGAAGGAGTTTATTCTCACCTCGCTCAAGACGCTCGGATACGTGACCCTCATGGCCGGAGACGGAACCAACGACGTTGGAGCGCTCAAGCAGGCCAACATCGGAGTCGCGCTCCTCAACGGAACCGAGGACGACCTCAAGGCCATCCTTGAGCACCAGAAGAAGGAGCGCGTCAAGAAGGTTTACGAGTCCCAGCTCAAGCTCACGGCTCGGTTCAAGCAGCCCCCTCCGCCGGTCCCTGCCCTCATCGCCGACTTGTACCCCGACGCTGTCGCAGCCCAGGCTGCCGCTGCCGCCCAGGTCGGCAACGATCGGCGCCGTGGCAAGAGCACCACCTTTGACGTCTCAGCCATTACCGACTCGCTCGCCAACATGGAGGATGACCAGGAGGTCCCCCAGATCAAGCTCGGAGACGCCTCGGTCGCTGCGCCCTTCACCTCCAAGCTGTCAAACGTCGTCGCTGTGGTCAACATCATTCGCCAGGGACGGTGCACGCTCGTTGCGACGATCCAAATGTACAAGATCCTCGCGCTCAACTGCCTTATCTCGGCGTGGGCGCTTAGTGTGCAGTACCTTCAGGGCATCAAGTTTGGCGACTACCAGGTCACCATCACCGGCATCCTCATCTCGGTCTGCTTCATGTGTATTTCGCGCGCGCGCCCGGTCGACCGGCTCAGCAAGGAGCGCCCGCTCTCGACCATCTTCAACTTTTACGTCGTCGCGTCGATCCTGACCCAGTTTGCGATCCACATCGTCTCGTTCCTGTATCTGACCGACTTGTGCGAGCAGATCGAACCCCAGGCGGACATCGTGGTCGACCTCGAGGCCAAGTTCTCGCCCAACCTGCTCAACTCGTGCATCTACCTCCTCTCGCTCTCGCAGCAGGTCTCCACCTTTGCGATCAACTTCCAAGGCCGCCCCTTCCGCGAGGGCATCACTGAGAACTCGGCTCTCTACTGGGGCCTGCTCGGCGTCGCGGCCGTCGCCTTCAACGGCGCGACCGACTTCGTGCCCGAGTTCAACAAGTGGCTCCAGCTCGTCGACATGAGCTTCAGCTTCCGCCGCGCCCTGTTCGTCACCATGCTGCTCGACTACTGCGGCGCGTGGGGGGCCGAGATCGTGCTCAAGTTCTTGTTCGCCGACAACAAGCCCAAGGCGATGATCACGAGGGGGATCGAGCGCAGGGAGGCCCGGAGGGCCCAGGAGGCCAGGCTGGCCGAGGCAGAGGCCGAGGGTAAGAAGGACAAGTAGAACACAAGCAAAATGGAAAGCAGGTGCTGGTGGATGGACCGGATGCGGAAGGAGACGGGAGGGAGGTAGGTCGGCTGGCCGGACGGCGTGGAGGTTCGGTGGATGGCGGTTGGCCGAGTGGCGGTTGGTAGATGCTGGCGCCGCGACGCAGGCAACTGATGCCTGGCGAAGTTCTACTCTATAAGGTACCAGTTTTGAGCCAGTAACCAGAAAAGAAAAATACAATTTGAGCCATAAACAAGCAGTGTTGAACCACGTCCTCATCGAGAAGAGAGCTCGAGTTACGATCGTAATCCGGCGCCTGGTGACGGAGCCGACCCCTCCGCATCGGCCCCAGGCCCGGTCGAATCGGCCGATCTTAAGGCCTAACGGGTGGATGGCTAGTCGAGTGAGCGGGGTGCCAGCCTCACTCTTCAGCTCTCACATTCACATCAAAGCTCAGCCGACATAATGGAGACCGTCACACCCGCCGAGCTGCCAACTGAACTAGCAGCGGTTGTGAGAGCTGGCTCGGAGGCCGGCCAGGATTATGGGCCTGCCGTAGCAGCATTGGCCAGGCTTGGGATTGTCACGCGTGAGTGGCTGCGATTGAGTCAAATTTCTGAGTCCTATAAACGCAGTGCTGATGCTGTCAAACTTTAATTCGTCGCAGCGATTGACCTCCACTTTGCCCGGTTCATCCCGCCCGAGGTTGACCTTCCCAACTCGACACTCGCATGCCTCAGATCAATAGCACGCGATAACCTCGTCGCGCCCACCACAACTGCACTCGACCTACTCACCAGCCGAAGCTCGGCTCAGCAAGGTGGTATGGCCCACCTCGGCACGTGCCTCGGCCCGCTGGACCGGATTCTCGGCGGGGGCTACCCCGCACGCAGCGTGATCGAAATCGCTGGTCCGCCCCGGTCGGGCCGCACGCTCCTCCTCTTCCACGCCGCTCTGGCTCACCTCCTCAAGCACCCCGCCGCCACCTGCTGCTGGCTCGACACCAAGGGCACATTTGGCCGGGATGTGACTCGCACGGTGGACATCATCAATGCCCTCGTAGCCGGCCTGCGGCGCGAGGGTCGTGCGTTCCGGACCGCGGCGGGGGAGGAGATGGACGGCGACGCGATCGTGGGCGCGACGCTGGAGAGGCTGCTGATCAGCGTGAGGGTCGAGAGGGAGGGTGCGTTGGAGACGATCGCGACGTGCGTGGGAGGAGCGACGGCCGAGAGGAGGGTCGAGCTGATCGTGATCGACTCGATCGATACTATACTCGAGGCAGGACAATCACAGGGAACCAGAGCACAAGGTAAATGTCGAATCAGTGTTCCTGGTCCTCCAGCTTGCATCTGATCGGCCCGTTAGCTGATTTGACGGTTGCGAACCCTTTTTCGCCACTCGTAGCCTACGCCAGCCAGGTCGACTTCGTCCGCCGCCTGTCAGCTTACACCCAGGATCCAAGCAACCCAGTAACCATATTTGTTAGTGGAAACCTCACGTAAACCTAGCTTGACGCTTGAATGCTTGACTCGGGGAGGGGTCTGACGGCCCGACTCTCGGTTCCGCAGGTTGCCAACTCAGCCGTGGAGCAGCCGGCCGCGCTCGCGCCGGTGTCGGTCCTACCCAATCCATCCCGTGCCCCCTTGCTTCGCCCCGCGCTGGGCACGACTTTCGCGTTCCTTCCTGATCTGACGCTGTGGCTGACGCGCGGAGAGAAGGCGTGGGGCAGGACGGGGGAAGGGACGGCCGTGGTAGAGGTGGTGGCGAACCGGGCGGGGAGGCGTGGCGAATGGGTGGCGTTCAAGACGGTCAGTACTGCAGGGGGGAGGGGGGCCGCCTCGAGCGTAGGCTTGAAGAGAGATGATCCTGACTCGGTTTGGCTGGCTGAACTTTTGCAGGACGGGGTTACGATCCAGGCGCTGGAGTGATCGATGGAGTACTTCCGAGGGTGGCCTGTTTAAGAGGCTCGACTGAGCACGACGCCTGGCCAGCGAAGGTTGATCTTGGTGGGCTCGAACGCCACTCGCGTTGCAGCCCACCAGACCAGGGTTCTCGGGACTTCATTTGGTGCCATTGATCAGTCCGAACAATTGAAGTGTGCAAGAAAAACAGCAATGCCACTAAAGGCGGCGAGTTGGCTATGCTTCAAGATTGAACCCGCCGCCACCTGGTCTCGCCACTCAAGTCCGGTTGGCGGGCCGAAACACCCCCTCTCCACTCTTGCCCTCTCCCTCGTCGCATAGTCGTGACTAAATCCTGTCAAACATAGATAACGTAACATATAAAAAGCAAGACTCTGATTCCAACCCCAAATCTTCTCCAAAGCTCTACGCGACCCACTCGCGCGCGTTCTCAAACACGCGCATCCACGGGCCCCTGCCGCCCCACGCCGCGCCCTCCGCCTTGGGGTACCACGAGTTGGCGCCCTTGGTCACGACGCGCTCCGGGTGAGGCATCATGGCCAAAACCCGTCCTCCCGAGGCGGCGAAGCCGGTCACTCCCTCCTGCGAGCCGTTCGGGTTAAACGGGTACACCTCGGTCGGCTGGCCGGCCGGGTCGACGTAGCGCATCGCGACGTCCTTGGAGGAGAACTGCTTGCCGTCGAGCCAGGTCGCGCGGCCCTCGCCGTGCGCGACCGCGACAGGCAGGATCGAGCCGCCCATGCCGCGGAGGAAAACCGAGTTGCTGTCGGCCTGGCGTGAGTCGATCGCGACCATGGCGACGCGGCCCTCGAACCGGCCCGACATGTTCTGCTTGAACACGGGCCACTCCTCGGCGCCCGGGATGAGCTCGGCCAGCTGGCCAAAGAGCTGGCAGCCGTTGCAGACGGCGAGCGCGAACGTGTCCTTGCGCTCGCCGAGGAAGGCCGAGAACTCCTTGCGCGCGTTGGCGTTGAGGAGGATGCTCTTGGCCCAGCCGTTACCGGCGCCGAGGACGTCGCCGTACGAGAAGCCGCCGCACGCGGCAACTCCCTTGAATCCGGTGAGCGAAAGCTTGCCGGCGATGATGTCGCTCATGTGCACGTCGACCGAGGCAAACCCGGCCTGGCTGAAGGCCCAGGCCATCTCAATGTGGCCGTTGACTCCCTGCTCGCGGAGGATGGCCACCTTGGGCCGGTCGTTAAGCGAGGTGAGCTTCTCGAGGAGGGGCGAAGCGACGTTCTTGGCGGGGTCGAACGCGAGCTTGAAAGTCAGTCCGGTGTGGGCATCGTCGGCAATGTTGGCAAACTCCTCGGCCGCGCCCTTGGGCGAGTCGCGGAGCGCCTGCATCTTGTACGACGTCTCGGACCAAGCTTGCTGGAGCGAGGCGCGCGTAGCCGACCACACGAGCTCTCCGGCCGAGACGAGGCTAACGGCCTGGTCGGACCGGTCCGCACCGACGCGTCCGATGACGTGCACGGCCGTGGCGGGGAAGCCAGCGTGGATGAAGGCCTGGGTCAGCGTGGCGGCGTCCTTGGCGCGAACCTGGAGGACTGCGCCGAGCTCCTCGTTGAAGAGGGACGCGAGCGTGTCGTGGCTCTTTGAGAACGAGTCGAGCAGGATCTCGGCCCCGACGCGGCCGGCGAAGCACATCTCGACGATGGTCGTGAACAAGCCTCCGTCGGACCTGTCGTGGTAAGCAAGGACAAGGTCGGGGTGCTCGAGACGGACCTGCTGGCAGCCGTTGAAGAAGGCCTTAAGCACGGCCGCATTCTCGACAGTGGGCGCCTCGTTGCCGAGCTGCTTGAACACCTGCGCGAGGGCCGAGCCGCCGAGGCGCTCGAGGCCGTTGGCGAGGTCGAAGAAGACTAGCACGGTCGGCTCGCCGACGTCGGTTCTGAGCTCGGGCGTCCAGGTCTGGGTCGTGTCGAGCACGGGGGAAAAGGCGGTCACGATAAGCGAGAGGGGGGCCGTCACAGTTTTGCGCACGCCCGCCTCGTCGTTCCAGCCCATCGCCATCGACATCGAGTCCTTTCCAACCGGAATGCTTACGCCGAGGGCGGGGCACAAGTCCATGCCGATCGCCTCGACGGCCTCGTACATGCCAGCGCCCTCGGAGCCGTGCGACGCGGCGCACATCCAGTTGGCGCTCAGCTTGACGCGGGCGAGCGACTCGACCGACGCAGCGGCCAAGTTGAGGAGAGACTCAGCAACGGCCATCTTGGCCGAGGCCGAGGGAGAGATGAGGGCGAGCGGAGTGCGCTCTCCCATCGCCATGGCCTCTCCAGCCACAACCTCGAATCCGTACGAGGCTTGAGTGACCGCCACGTCGGCCACTGGGACCTGCCAGGGCCCGACCATCTGGTCACGCGCGACCAGTCCAGAGATGGAACGGTCTCCGATCGTGATCAGGAAGGACTTGGATCCAACCGCGGGCAGGCGGAGAACGCGGTCGACAGCCGCGCCGACCACCTCACGAGGGGAGGCCGACTTGAGCTCGGGGAGGTAAGCCTGGAGGGAAGAGTCGAACGGGCGGAGGGGCGCCGCGATCGTGTTGGACTGGCGCGACATCTTGGGCGCCTTGCCGAACAGGACCGACATGTCGAGGTTGATGGCGTCAGAACCGAGCAGGCGATCCTTGACGATGAGCTTCTGCTCCGAAGTGGCGGTTCCGACGATCGAGTACGGGCAACGCTCGCGCTTGGCGATTGCCTCGAACGTGGCGCGCTCCTCGGGGCCGACGGCGAGGACGTAGCGCTCCTGCGACTCGTTGCACCAAATCTCCATCGGCGACATGGAAGGGTCGTCGACGAGCACGTCGCGGATCTCGAACACGGCACCGAGGTTGGCGTCGTGGACGAGCTCGGGCAGGGCGTTGGAGAGTCCTCCAGCTCCAACGTCGTGGATCGACTGGATGGGGTTGTTGGGTCCGAGGGCCGTGCAGCTGTCGATCACCTGCTGGCACCGACGCTCCATCTCCGGGTTCTCGCGCTGGACCGACGCGAAATCGAGCGCGGCCGAGCTCGAGCCGGATGCCATCGACGACGCGGCGCCTCCTCCGAGGCCGATCAGCATGCCAGGTCCGCCAAGCACGATCAGGTGCGCGCCGGGGATGATCGTGTCCTTGAGCGCAAACTCGGGGCGGACGGTTCCGTAACCTCCCGCGATCATGATGGGCTTGTGGTAGCCGCGGATCTCGGTCGTCTCGGAGCCGTCGGGCGCCAGGGCGGGAATCTCTTCGGCAAAGGTGCGGAAGTAACCATTCAGGCCGGGCCGGCCGAACTCGTTGTTGAAGGCCGACGAGCCGAGGGGACCCTCAATCATGATGTCGAACGCGGAGGCGATGTGGCTCGGCTTGCCAAAGTCGGTCTCCCACGGCTGGACAAAGTCGGGGATGAGCAGGTTGGAGACGGTGAAGCCTCCGAGGCCAGCCTTGGGCCGCGAGCCACGTCCGACAGCTCCCTCGTCGCGGATTTCTCCTCCCGAGCCGGTCGCGGCTCCGGGGAAAGGAGACACGGCGGTGGGGTGGTTGTGGGTCTCAACCTTGATCAGAATCGGCATCTGCTCCTCCTTGGCGGTGTAGACGGACACGTTCGAGTCGAACTCGGCCGGGGCGGCAGCGAAGCGGGGTGCGAGGGAACCCTCGATGACGGCCGCGTTGTCCGAGTAAGCCGAGAGGGTGTGCTGGGGCACGAGCTTGTGGGTGTTGCGGATCATAGCGAAAAGGGAGAGGTCGCGCTGCTGGCCGTCGATCGTCCACGCCGCGTTGAAGATCTTGTGGCGGCAGTGCTCCGAGTTGACCTGGGCGAACATGAACAGCTCCACGTCGGTCGGGTTCCGTCCAGACGACAGGAAGGAGTCGACGAGGTAGTCCATCTCGTCGGCCCCGAGCGCGAGCCCGAGCTCGACGTTGGCCGCGACGAGCTTGGCCTTGGCCTCGGCGTGAGAGGCCGCGCCGGCTTGGCCGAGGAGGTCAACCGTCCGGAGCGGCGCGGGTGAGCCGCGCTCGAATAGGGACGCGGGCTGGGGCAGGCTGTCGGTGAAGAGCTGCGTCATGCGGTCGTGCAGGAGATGCGCCGCCTCGCCGAGCTGGGCCACCCCGAGCGCGCCGGTTCCCTCGACGACCACGACGGCGCCGCGCTCAATCCGCTGGACCGAGTTCTCGAGGGTGCACATCCGCGCAATGTCGGTCGCCTTGGAGGACCAGGGGGAGATAGTGCCCGCCCGGGGCGAGACAAAAATGACGCCCGGGACCGAGCCGGCCGCCAGCGCGGTGGCGACCTGGGACCGGGTCGAGTCAAGGGCGACGTCGTCGCCGTAGGCGAGGAGCGCGTCGAGTACCTTGCGCTCAGCTGAGGTGGGCTGCTGGAGGGTCGCAGCGGCGTTGGCGTCGACTGGGGAGACATAGTGGACGTAGATCGCGTCGAGCGAGGTGACGGAGGGCTGGATCGCCTGGACCCGAGCCAGGAGCGCAGCACGCTGGGTGGGGTGGAACAGTGAAGCTCCGGGGAGGACCAACATCTGAGGCCAGACCAGATCAAGAGGTCAGTAATGTGTGCCATGACGTTTGGAATGTTGTGGGGTCTGAGTTGTCGGCGATTGGTCGTTCAACTTTGGTTGGCCGACAAGAGTCAGCGCTCGCGTCGGCTGGCCTACCCCCCGAGCCGGCCAAAAATCGCAAGCGCCCCTCCCCCACCAACGACCTCTCATCTTTCGCGCTCAGTTCCAACATCCACTCACGTCGCTCATCTGTTGACCAAACAAATCAAACCACCAGTCAGCCATCGTGCGCAGCTGAACTAAGTCCGCTCTGGTTGAGGGCAGCCAGAACGCATCCGACACCCGGGCGTGGGCCACAAAATCTTTGGTCGAGCCAAGGCCAGGCTACCGCAACCGAGGAGAAGCTTACTGTTAAGTTGTGTGTTGTTTTGTGAGATTGGGTTAGTGAGCTGGGCTGGTTGCCAGCCTGTATGCTGAGAGTCTCGGCTTTGGAGCTGACACTAGAGGATCATTACATTTCCTCAGTTCCGTCGGGAGGCGCTCCTCCATCTCCGGCCTGAGCCCGAAAGCCCAACAAGAGCGCCCGATTCGACCCCTACCCATCTCTGCAGCCCAGCCCAACCCAACTCCGAACTCACTCCCCAGCCTTGACCTGGTTTGAACACTTTTTGAGGATTAGCAACATTCGGTTGTCGTTTGGCGCGAGAGAAATTAACTTTCGGGCGGGGCTCCGATGTCACCCTCCATCGCCGCCTTCCCACCTCCGCAAGGCCCGGCCGATTCCGACCCGGGGTCCGTGACCCCACCCTGGCTGGTCCTGAGCCGGACAACACGCGCGAGGGCGTGCGTAGCGTGCCGGACGGCCAAAGTGCAGTGCAAGGAAGTCAATGATCAGCTGGTATGCGCCAGGTGCAGGCGCAGGGGAACGAGGTGAGTGAGCTCGGACGAGTGAGATGCCAATCCGCCCGCGCACCCGACACCCGACGGCCCACCGCCGGCGACCGATGAGCTGAGGTCGTCGGTCCCCGAGCAGGTGCGCGTGGCCAATCAGCCCAAGCCCAGAAGATGAGCCACTCAAGCGGCATCAAGTAAGGAAAGGAGTTGTCCTCAACCAGCTCCGGTGAGTCAAACCAATGCTCCACCACCGAGCTCGGGCGTGGTGATTGACCCGGCTCGCACGAGTTCAGCGCGACCCTCGCCGGCCCAACTTCCACTACCAACCTACTCAACATTGAGCAGCTCTCTGCAAGCCTTCAACACTCGCTGGTCATAGCAGCCCGCGACAACGTTGGCATGGCCGCCAGCGCAATGTCGGGAGTGGGTTGTTGTCTGATGTGAACCTGGTGCGGGTGCGAAGGCCGAGGCTGACGAGGCTCATCTGCGATAGGTTACTCTTCAGGTGATGGATAACTACGACTGGTGGATTCGACCACCGAGGAAAAGCGTACTAGATGTAAGACGTGACCCCGTCAACCTCCGCTGCTGAGTCCACGGTTGGCGCTGATAGTTTGTTTAGGCACAAATCGCCACCGTCGCCGCCCTCGGAGCACGAGTCTCTCGCCACTCGGTAAGCGGCACACTCCACTGCCCAGGGGCGAGTATGCCGTGAGTCAAGCTGAACGTATCGCCACTCACAGGCCATCATTGGCACTGCACGCGCCGACACACCTGCCTACCTGATTGACCTCTCACGGCAAGCGGCGTTTCACGCGCTCGCCACCCGCGCGTTTGAGACTGCCGATCAGGCGGGCTTGGTTAATGCGACCGACCCCACGATGGAAGGCTACAAGTCGCTTCTGGTGCTCAATTTCATCCTCACCGCGACAACCCAGACCCACGAACAGTACAGTCACGTCCGAGACCAAGTCTTCCGGCAACGAATGCGTCTCCTGGCGGATCCAACCGTGGCCGAGGCCAAGAAGGAAGAGATGCGGACCAAGGAGTCAGTCAGCATGCTCATCGGCGAGTCAGTCTACGCCGCCAAAAGTGGGGCACACTTCTCGGCGCTGTAAGTAGGAACATTTTCCTCGGGACACTCCGCTCTGGCCTCGAGGAAGGGCTGAATGATTGCGCGCAGGACCGACGTAGAGCTTGAAGCCCAGTTTGGCTGGAGCCGGGCAAAGTTCGCGGTCGATCTCGAGTGGATCGACGCCGCCGGGGCCGCAGCGGGCGGCAAGGTATCCTACTTGCCAAGGGATCCCAACCCGGAGCACGTGTTTGAAAAGACTGGACGCGTGTTCGTGTTGGTGAGCAGGAGTTTGATAGATCTGAGGCGGAGAGGTAAGCTGTTGGTCAGCCCACTCGATCGCGGCCAATCGGCTGACAATCATCAACTTGGGCGGCTTTTCCAGCTTGGCAAGGCTCAGTCGTGTTTCCACTGGTCGTATCAGAGGTGGAACTAGTCGTTAAAGCACTCGGCCGTATGAGCACAGCCCTCGACGCAGTTTCAGCTCGGGTGGCGACTTACCAAACCCCAATCAGCCCACCTGCGACACTCCCACTCTGGAAGTATTACCTCCCATCGATACAAGCACGTCTCACTGCTCTCCAGCTGCTCACCCACGATGTCAGCAGCCTCCTCATCAAAGCGTGCCTCCCCGGATGCGGGCCCGACGTCTGGCCCGAGCACACCGCGCTGGTCGACGGGATCGCCCTCACCGCCGCGCACGTGCTCAAGCGTGTGATTGACGCAGTCAAGAGCGCCGGGCCGGCCAAGGACGTGTTTAATCTGGCCAGTTTCCTGGAGGGAAGGATTGTCGCGCTCGGGCCTGGGTGCGAGACGATCGAGCTGGCGTTGCGGGCCGTGGGCGAGGCCGGGAGCGGGACGGGGCTGGGCAGAGTTGGGTTGGTGGCGAGCGATTTGGAGTGGCTCAGGGGTGGGCTGTTGCAGGCGAGCGCGGCATCGACTTCGGCGGGGGAACAACTGAGGGCGTTGGATGCTGGGATGCAGTGGTTAGCGCGGGCGGGGCCGGAGGGGAATGGTAGCCTCGAGGTTAATGGGCGAGCTAGAGTCGCTCAGGCCATGGTCGAGCAAGCTTTGCTGAGCATTACCAACGACTAGATTGATAACGATCCAACTACACTTTGAACGGTTCCCTCCGATCCCGAGTGAGGCAATTGCCATTGTGATATAGGTATGCTGGGCTCATCGAGAGCACTTTTGGTATTTACAACAAGTTTGACTTTATTCCTGTCCCGCGTGCTCAAACGGCGGCAGTGGCGATCTGGCTCGCCGCTGGCGGTGCGCTCTCTTGAGCCTCCTGCTCGGCCTTCTGCTGCATCTGTGTCTGGAGGTGCACGAGCTCCATCTTCTTGGCCTCCAGCTTGGCCTCCAAGTCGGTCAACTGCCCCTCGACCCGTTTGCTGCACGCGACGGCGAAAGCCAGGTCAGCTGGTGGCGTGAGCGGGGGGCGTCGCAGGTGGCGGTGCGTGGCCAAGCCTGAGGGACCGAGGGCGCGGCCAGGCACACGGCTGGGCATGATGGAGAGGCATGGATGCTTACATTTCTCCAGTGATGTACTCCAACCGCTTGTCCACGTTGGCCTTTGCCTCTGCCTGGTCCTGCTTGAGCAGGACCGAGCCAACCAGCTTGAACACTCCA
>Ga0233341_1000067_pt1 | contig 13350 bp, 12 predicted proteins | sample GEONDECOMP247_FD_180672 | JGI IMG/M metagenome (GOLD analysis project Ga0233341, IMG submission 180672) | Leaf litter microbial communities from Shasta-Trinity National Forest, California, United States - GEON-DECOMP-247 | ecosystem: Environmental > Terrestrial > Plant litter > Unclassified...
AAGGAGGCGGTGGCGGAGGAGGCGGAAAAGGTGGCGGTGGCGGTGGCAAGGCGGCTCCGGCTGAACCAGGCGCGGCTTCGAGTGTCGCCGAGGGCGGTGGTGCTGCTCCTCCTCCCGCCCCGACCGGTGGCGCTCCCCAGGGCCCGCCCGAGATCAATGCCACCTCGATCCAGGGCCCAGGCGCCAGCCTCGGCTCTGGCTACGGGGGCGCGATTGCTCCCTCCTCGCCTGGATCAGTCGCAGGTGGAGGTTCGGACCTCACTTCACAATGCCTGGCTGGTAAGGTGTTCAGTTTAAGCCTGGCAGAGGTACGGTGCTGACTCTCAGTTGCGAACTCACCCAGCTGGGTTCATGATGCCCCCTGGCGGGCTGGCGTCCAACTCTACTGCTTCCTCCGCGATCGGCAACGCCTCGACGTCGGCCATCTCCGCCGCCGTGAGCAACACGACCAACGGCTTCGTCGCGACGGCCCCGAATCAGATCGTCGCCGCGCCCAAGCCAGGTGACCTACGCTTCGTCCCGTTCGCGGTCAACGTCGACGCTGGCAAGACGGTCGACTGGTTCTGGGGCGCGGGCCCGCACACGGTCACCCAATCGTCGGCCCTCGAGGTGTGCAACAAGACCAAGGCGAGCAATGCCTTTGTAAGCGGTATGAGGAACGCAACCTCCACCTTTGGTGAGTCTTTTCCGCGGCCTGGGCGTGGGGTTTTGCTGCAGAATGGGCTGCTGAACCCGACCCGGTTGGTGTGGCGGTTCAGCTGTGCCGCTCAACAACACCGACACAATCTGGTATTACTGCTCCGTCCCGACTCACTGCCAGAAGGTGAGTGTCCAGGGCTAAATATTCCCTCGCTTTGAGTGGGCCGCTGATCGAAGTGGTGGTCGGAGGGGAGTAGGGAATGTTTGCGATGATCAACCCCCAGCTGTCTACCGACAAGGGCGACCAAATGGGAACGATGATCTCGAAGATGGCAAAGTCAAACCCCAAGATCAAGGTGATGGTTGACCAGACCGCCCAGGTAACGCTCGAAAACTCGTTCGCTACAAAATGGGGAGACTCATTTGCCGTAAGTTCCTATCAACGGACCTCCTCTCCTCGCTGAGGGGCGTATGGCTGATTTGATCCCTTGCGACTTGCACGGGCGCACCCCAGGCGTCGCAAATGCCGACCGACCCGGCCTTGATGGAGGCGGCGGTGATGAACATCCTCATGACCAAGCAGTACTTTGCCCAGAACGCCGCCGCCAACGGGACCGCCGGCGCGTCTGGTGCGGCCAGCCAGGGCCCGGTCGCGACTGCTTCGGCCGGGGGTGCGTCTGGATCTGCCGGGGCGTCGGGGCCGGCCCCGTCAGGTGGAGCAGCGGTGGCGACTGACACCTCGGGCGGGGCGAGCCCGGCTGCGGCCTCGGATGCGGCGGCGACGACCCCGGCGGCAAGTGGCAGCCTCAAGGCAGTGGAGGAGAAACAGGCGTGGGCGATGGCCGTGCTGGCGATTGTGGTCATCGCGCTGATGTGAGCCGGAAAAGGCGACCGACGCGGCGACCCCGGAGAGGCTAGGCCGGGAGTGAACGAGTGCCCGAGGGAGGTTGGCCTCGGGCGAAGTCTGAAGTCGAGGTTTTCATTTGCGTTCTTTTTCTGTTTGTGTGACCTTGTCTGTAGGTTCTTCGGCTCTCTTGGCCCGCGCCTGTCACGGATCGTTGACTGCTTCCGTCGCGTGTACCACTTCCTCGTACGTTGTAGCACATTGCTCCCCCCCTCCACTCTCCCTTCCCCTAGCGAGCACAGACACTCTGGTGATAGACTGCTCTTCGCACACACAAATTGGCTACCTTGTTCCACTCCCACGGCTCCGGTCTGCTCGATGCGGTGCAATCCAGGCCGGTTTGTCTCGTGGACGAATGAAAGCGCGGGCGGCATTTTCGAGGCGAGCGAGCGAGCCGACGTGAGAAGGCGCAGGAGCGGGGACGGCAGAGGTGCAGCCGACGCGCCGAGGACAGACGCCGGGGCTGAGAGAGGATGTGACTGGCAGGCCATCTGGCCGTGCACCAGCATGCTCGCTTGGGGTGGGGTCAGGCCGAGTCGTTGCTCAGTCGCGTGGACGAGCCAATTGCCGAGGGCGCCCAGCTACCGCCAACTGCCGCGCGCCCGATCCGACCTCACGGCCCCCTCGGCAGCAGCACCAGCTCAGCCTGCAGCGTGTCACACCAACAACACCCCCAAAAAACAGGCCCAGCTTCCAGTCTCCGCTACCCCAAGCAGCCCAACCCCCTCAACCCCCTCAGCTCTTTTCGCTCGACTATTTACCAGTTGAGCGTTTTGGCTTGATCTCCGCTTGGCACGAATGAGCGGCCCCCCGCCCGGTGGAGCGCGCCGGCAGCACACGCACCAGCGCTCGCTTGCCTCCGTCGGGAGCACAGGAGACTTGTTCACAGGAGAAAACAGTAACCAGTCATTCTTCAATCAAGCACCGCCAGAGCAGCAGCAGCAGCAGCAGCAGTATGGACAGCAGCAGTATGACCATCCCCAGGGCCACTACCAACCGCACCAGCCCCAGCCCCAGCAGCAGCAGCAGCAGCAGCAGCAGCAGGCCCAGCCCCAGCAGCTCTTCTCGCCAAACGGCTCGCACGGGGGACTCATGTCGCCAGTCTCATCGGCCTATGGCGGACACGCTCCGATCACTACAGTCCTCGAGGAGGAGGAGCCAGAGTCACCTCAGCTCGGACGTGAGGGCGGTTACCCACCTGGATCAGACAACCTGGCTGACCCGAACCAACAAACAAATGACTGGTTAAACTCAAACCAGCAGCAGCAGCAATATCAGGGGGACTACAACCAGCAAGGTTACCAGTACGACCACAACCAACCCAGCCAGCCAGGTTACGATCAGGCAGGCTACGATGTTCAATCAGACTACGACCAATCAGCCGCCTACGCTCAGCACCAACAACAGGCGCAGGCACAACATCAGCAGCAGTACGACTACTCAAACCAATCACAGCACTCCTACGACAACTACGCCCAGCCGGCTCAGTCGCAAGGACAGTCGGACTACGGCGGGCGATCGTCGCGCGCGTCGGTTACCTCGCCCGCCTCGCCCGAGATCCCCTACTACCCTGGCTTCGTCTACGACCGCGCCACAAACTCGTACCTGCCCGATACCCAGCCAGCCCCGGGCGATCCCCAGTGGACCGATGGCGCCCAGGAGGAGCACTACGACGACCAGCAGCAGTGGGATCAGCACCAGCAGCAGCAGCACGCCTTCGACGCCCAGGACTCCAACGCCCAGCAGGGACAATACCAGTACGACCAGTCAGTTTACCCTGACCAGCAGCATCAGCCTGAAGCCGAGGAGCAGCCGCAGGGAGAGTGGGGACAGGACGGGCAGTGGTACGCCTACGATCAGCAGCAGCAACAGCCTGCCGAGGGCGCCTACGATCAACACTCGGCCTACGACCAGCAAGCTTACGGCCAGGAGCAGCAGCCTCACCAGGCTGAGCAGGCCGACCCTTACGCGACCTACGACCCGCAGCAGGCTGAGCAGTACACGGCCGTGCCTGAGCCCGTGCATGACGCCCAGCCCAGCTGGGATGACGAGCCGGCTCAGCCGGAAGCCGCCCACGACTCCGCCGCGCCGGCAGCTGCAGGGTGGGAGGAGGAGGACCCGTATGCCGACGATCCGTTCCAGGCTGAGGTCGATGCTTACGACGCCTACTCGCACCAGCAACCACCCCAGCAGCAGCAGCAGCCAGCGTACGATCCTTACGCTCAGCAACAGCAGCAGCCTCAGCCACCCCAGCAGCAGCCACCCCAACAGCAGCCACCCCAGCAGCAGCAGTACCGCCAGGCTCCCCCTCCCCAGGCTCCCCCAGCTCAGATCCACGCTCCGGTGGCTGCCGCGCCGAGGTCTCAGCCTGCTGCGCTAGCTGGACAGGCCCCGCCCCCTCCCAGGACGGCGTCGCAGAACTCGACCTTGAGTGGGTTCATGTCCCCTCCGCCCCAGGCGGCACGCTACCAACCTGCCCAGCCCACGCCCTTCTCGCCTCCGCCCCAGCAGTCTGCCTACGCTGCCCCGCCGCGGTCGACCCCAGCCCAGGTGCAGAAGCCCCCGACGCGCGGTGCGCCCGCCGCAGGACAGAACGGGCCGCCGTCGGCTGCTTCGCGCGTGCTATCGCCCCCGCCGAGGCCGTCATCTGTCTCGTCCAACACGAGCGCGGTTGCCCAACCAGCCAGATCAGCCTCAATCGCCAGCAACGCGCCTCCTCCGCCGCGGTCCACCTCGGCGACCTCGAACAAGCCTGTGTACGCGGCCCCGCCGCCCGTGTCAGCCCAGCCTCAGCAAGGCCACTACGCCCAGCCTCCGGTACAACACGCTGCGCCGTACGCTGCCCAGAACCCGACCTCGCCTACCTCGTCGGTGGCGAGCACTCAGTCGGTTGGACCCCCGACCGCTCGCCGCCAGCGCCACACCCGTGGCCCGAGTGCGTTCGCTGGAGACTCGCCCTACGGCGACGCCCCTGCTGGCCCACCAGGACCTGAATCCACCCCGACCGCAGTTCCTGCCCCTGTCCAGACGCAGGCTCCCCCTTCTGCTCAAGCCGCGCCGGCTCAGCAGGCTCCCCCGCCTTCGACTAAAAAGCCGGTCTATGCTCCTCCCCCTCAGGCTAGTGCTCCTTCCCCTGCAGCGAGGCACGGCCCCACCAGCTACGCCCCGCCCCCCGCCAAGGGACCAGCTTACGCCGCGCCGCCTTCTGCGTCAGTCCCACCGCCTTCGAGGGCTCAGCCTGCGACCGCGCCTCCTCCGAAGTCGCCGGCGCAGGCTCCCCAGCCGCTCGCTCAGGCGCAACCACCTGCTGCGGATTCCGCCCACACGCCTGCCCAGCCTGGCCACGCCGCGCTGGGTTACGGCAGGCCTCCTCAGGAGCTGGCTCAGGCGCCCCCGCTTCCGCCGGTGGGCGCTCCGCAGCAGAAGCAGCAGCAACAGGGTGCTGTGCCACCTCTCCCTCAGGGTGCCAAGCCGGCTGGGCCGCCGCCGCCTCCCAAGGCGGCCGGGGTGCCGCCTCCCCCGCCGTCGTCTGGTGCGCCCCCTCCGTCTCGGGCTGGGGGAGGAGTTCTGCCTCCGCCGATGGGCTCGGCCGGTGCAGCCGTGGCTGCGCCCCGCAAGGGACCGCCCAGGCCGAAGTACGCCTTGCCGCCTGGAGTGGCTCCTTCCCAGGCGCCAGCTCAACAGGCCCCGCCCGTGCAGCAGCAGCAGGCGTATGCTCAACCGCCCCCACAGCAGCAGTACCAGCCTGCCCAGCCTGCCCAGCCTATTTACGACCAGCCCGAGTCGCAGCAGCAGCAGGCTGCTGATGCATACGACTACTCGGCTCCTCCGCACCAGGAGCAGCACGCAGGGGCTGAGCCTGAGCAGGGCTCGTACGACCAGTCGTACGGCCAGTACCGCCCTCACGGCGCAGAGGGCTCGCAGGTGTCTGACTGGACCATCCAGGAGGAGCAGGAGGAGCAGGACGACGCTGTCTCCCCCCAGGGCGACAACACGATCGTGTACGACGGCGAGCCGCTCTCGAACGTGTTCGAGCTCAACGTGGAGGCTGCCAGTCCTGTCTTGGGCCCCAACGACGCTCACGCATTGCAACAAGGCGTCCAGGGTCTCAGCCTCGAGGACTCTGACGCTTACGGAGCCGAGGAGGTGGACCTCAACGGGGCCGGGCCGGCCAACGGAGCCGGTCCCGGCGGCGAGGAAGGGGGCGAGTGGGGCTTCGACGACGTGCAGGTGTTCGCACCCAGTCCGGCGGGCGAAGGTCAGGATGACCTCGAGGCCAAATCGGCAGCCAGTTCGAATTATGGCGAGTGGACTGGCAGGTCGGAGCTCGACGACGGGTACGACTACGTTGGGTCGCCTCCGATCGCGCACCAGGACACGTTCGATCCTTACCAACAGCAGCAGCAGCAGCCGCTTGACCCTTACGCTCCCGCTGCCGCCAAGGCCAACATGTCACCATCAATGATCGACGATCCCTATGCGGTCAGTCAGTCGCAGTACGCGCCTCCCCCTCGGGAGATGCGCACGCCCGAGCCTCAGCAGCACCATCAGCCTGTTCCGGCTTTGGTCCAGTCACCGACCAAGGCACAGTACGCTTCTTCGCCCAAGGCGACTGCGCCTCCCCCGAGGGCGGCCGCTCAGAATGCGTACAACCCTTACGCGCCCCCGCCCCCGCCCAGCGCTGCTGCCTCAGTCAACTCGTACGCGACATACCCGGCTCCGGCCGATCAGCTCGCGGACCCGTATGCGGCCAACAGCGCCTACGTTGCACCCGTGCAGGACCCGTACACCTCTCAGCCTGACTCGCGCAGGCCGAGCTACGATGCTCCCCGTTCCGACTACGGCAGCTACGCTCCTCCTCCGGCTTTGTCGCGCCAGGGCTCGTTCGCAGCCGGCGGGGTCGCTGACCTCGGGCTCGAGCAGCGCGCGGCGCCTGTCGTCTCGTTCGGGTTTGGGGGCAAAATCGTCCTGGTCTACCCCCACTCGGCCCCGGTCCCGTACGGGATGATGGCCCCGGCCAGCTCAGCCCCGTCGACGCCCTCGACGGTCCACATCCGCAAACTCGCCGAGGCCCTCTCCCCGGCGGGCGAGACCAAGGCTGTCTTCCCGGGCCCGATCTTCCTCGACGGCGGCAAGGCCAACGCGGGCAAGAAGCGCAAGGAGGCCGTCACCTGGCTCGAGGCCAGGATCGCAGAGCTCGAGGGCGAGATCGCGTTAGAGAAGGGCGACGGCTTTGGCGCGCCCGTGGCGGCCCAAGCTGGCCCAGTCTCGGCCAAGCAGCGCAAGCTCGAGACGCGGCTGACGCTCGTCCGTCTCGTCCAGGTCCTGGTCGAGAATGAGGGCAAGCTGACGGGCTCGCCAAAGATCGACGAGGCAGTGCGGGCGATCCTTTCGCCCAACACGGGCGCGGTGGCGACCTCGGACGCCGAGCTGCCGCTCGCGTCGGACCTCGCCTTCGCCGCGCCGAGCAAGAGCCAGGCTCCGGGCGATGACAACGCGCTACTGGCGCGGTACCAGGTGACCAACTCCAACCTGGACGAGATCACGCTCCTCCTGCTCCGCGGCGAGCGGCGCAAGGCGGTCCAGTACGCGCTCGACCAGCAGATGTGGGCCCACGCCTTCATTATCTCGAGCTGCGTCGACACAGACTGCTGGAAGGACGTCGTTCAGGAGTTCCTCCGCTCCGAGCTCACTTCGGCCCCGGCCGCCGGGCGCGAGGGCCTCCGCGTGGCGTACAGCATCTTTGCCGGGCTCGGTGGCGAGTCAATCGAGCAGTTCGTCCCGCCCAAGCCTCTCGGCCTGACCCTCGCGGCCCAGCTCCTGCCGCCTGCCAATCTCAACGGCGAGGGTGAGTTGCCGATCCGGGATGACCTGCCCGAGTCGGTCCTCGACAAGTGGCAGGAGACGGCCGCGCTGATCATCGCAAACCGCACTTCGGGCGACACCTCGGCTCTCACCGCGCTGGGCGACACCCTCGCGGCCAACGGCTGGACCGACGCCGCCCACGTCTGCTACCTCCTCTCCCCGGCGACGGCCCCGATCGGCGGCGTCGGCCAGCCCGGCGCACGGATCGTCCTTGTCGGCGCCGACGTCTTGGCCCACACTGGGTCGGTCAGCCTCGACCTCGAGAGCATCCAGCTGACCGAGCTGGTCGAGTTTGCCTTCTCGCTCGTGCCAGTGGTCAAGGGCCAGGAGGCCTTTGCCGGGTTCGCGCACCTCCAGTCGTTCAAGCTGCACCACGCGAGCGCGCTCGCCGACGAGGGCCACGTCGTTCAGGCGCTCAAGTACACGGATGCGATTGTCGCGACCATCAAGCTCGCGACCAAGCCGTCGCCGTTCTATACCCCGCGCCTCGTGGCCGAGGCCAAGACGTTCGCCGAGCGGCTCGGCGCCGCGCCCGGCCAGGACAAAGGCTCGTGGATCGCGCGCAAGGTGCCCCGGCCCAAGATCGACTCGCTCTGGAGCACGCTTGAGGGCGGCTTCACCAAGCTCGTCACCGGCGACGGCGAGCCGACCGAGCAGGCCCTCGCGGCCAAGGCCGAGGTGGCCAGGCAGGCCAACGGGGGGCCGATCGGGCCCTTCAGCCACTTCAGCGCCATCTCGCCCGCGAGCAACTCGGGCACACTCTCGAGGGTTGCCAGCCAGGGGGACCTGTACGCCGCGCACGGGAGTTTCACCGCACCCCCGACGCGGCCTGCGTCGGCCGCTGCGCCGGCGTCGCACCACCCTTCGCTGCAGATGCAGCAGCAGTACCAGCCTCCGGTGCCCGCACCCGCGCCCGCACCCGTGCCTGCCCCCGCACCTGTGGCTGCTGCCGTGCCCGCTCTCGCTCCTGCGCTCGCGCCTGCTCAGCCTTCTGCTCCTGCGCTCGTGCCCGCGCCAGCGCCAGCGTCCGCACACGCCCACGCGCCCGCGCCGGTGCCTGCTCCGCCCGTTGCCGCTCCGGCCCCGCCTCCTTCGGCCCCCCCGCCGGCGTCGGTCCTGACCTCGCCCGGGCCGCCGCCGGTCAAGCGGGCGCCGTTCAAGACGCACCACTCGCGCTCGTCCTCGCTCGGGTTCGCCGGTTACAACTACGACCCCAACGCGCCGCCCCCGTGGGCTGCCTACCAGCCGCCCTCGCAGCAGGCCGCGCAGGTCCCCGCCATCCGGGGGGCCGACGACCCCGCCGGCCAGGACGGGGCGGGCGCGAACGCGATGCAGCGCTCGGCGAGCGACGGCGGAGGGCCGGTGGTCAAGGAGCCGTCGTGGTGGGGCGCGTCGGACGGGCAAGGAGGCGAGGGCCTCCAGGCGCCGACGTTTGCGGCGGTTGACCAGGGCTCGTTCGCCGAGGACGAAAGCGGCTTCATCAGCCCGATGGCGGGCCTGACGCCCACCGTGAGCCCGGCCCCAGCCAACGCGCGCAAGCCGTACTCGGCTCCGCCCGTGCGCCACACGCGCAACACGACCATGGACGAGCTGGACGACCTCGGCCTCGGCAACCTCTCGAGCAAGAGCAAGAAGCCCGCCTTCAACGCCATCTCCGAAGGTGACGACGGCGAGGAGGAGGGCGCGGGCACCCCCACTGAGGGCAGCGGGGGCAAGACGCCCACGGCCGCGGGAGACCCGGCCAAGCTGAGCGCGCCTGGCGCGGCCGGCGGGGACCGGCCCCAGCAGCCGACGATCAAGCCGAGCAAGTCGTGGCTGGGCGGCTGGTTCAAGCGCGAGGCGAGCCCGCAGCCGTCCGGGCCGGGTCCGATCCGGGCCAAGCTGGGCGAGGAGACGAGCTTCGTGTACGACCCGGTCGCCAAGAAGTGGGTCAACAAGAAGGCGAACGACACGACCCCGACCCCGCTAGCGACGGCCCCCCCGCCCCGCGCGGCCACGGCCTCGCCGACGAGGGCGATGCGCTCGTCCGGCTCGCGACTGGGCGAGGACTCCTCACCGACGATTCCCGAGGGCGGCCCGGCTTCGCTCAGCTCGAGTTTGCCCCCGCCCCCGCTCAACCGGAGCAAAACCTCGGCCGACGTCGGCGACATGTACCGCGCCGGCCAATTTAGGAGCGCGAGCGCCGGGCCAGGCGGCCCCCCGCCGCCCATGTCGAGGCCCAGCTCGGCAGCTGGAGGACCGCCGCCCGCGGCCAGCTCGGGAGCAGCTGGTGCGAGTGCGACCCCGCCCCCGCCTCCTGGAGGAGCGGGGGTGGCGGGCAAGCGCAAGCCGCTCAAGAACCGGTACGTCCCGGTTCCAATGTAGGGGCGACCGCGGAGACCGTTCGAATGGAGGGGGAGTGAATAGAGTAGACATTGGGGTTGAAGAGCAGCACGACGGGGGCTGGAGTTGGGATCGAACAATCGGGGACTGGAGAAGGGCGGTGGGTGCTGGACAAGCAGGCTAGTGGGGTTTCCGTTTCCGACCAAGTCTCTCATTTCCGCGTACTCAAAAACAAAATGAACTCAAAGGTTTCCTTCATCATTCTCAGTCCGTGTCCCCGACCGACAGGCAGAGAGCGAGAGTAGGCCGAGCTTGTAGAGTACACGAAGCCCACCTTGCGGCCTTCTTGATGGCCGCCTCGGCTTGCTTTTGCTTGCCCGAGCTGAGCGATGGTCTGCGTGCGCCTTGAGCTGGCTTTTCGATGAAAGTCTCCTGCATAAGCCGGCTCAGGATGTCAAATGAGGCGTCAGACGCGGGGACTTGCGAGAGAAGCTGGTCGATCGAGCGGTTGGATTTAATGTCGACCGGAGCCACCGCTGGAGCAGTGGCGACCGATGGATGTGATGGGGTCGGTCCAGATTGAGGCGAAAGCTGAGGCTGGAAGAACTTGTGACCGCTTTCCAGGCAGGATTTTTGTGTTCCAAGGGTGGCGCGTGATCTTCCCGGGAAGTTTGAGGCGATCGTGTCCCAGTCGGGCGAGCCGTTTGGGCGGCGGTGCCGAGGCGAGGGGGTGAGTAGCTTCTGCCGTACGTCGGAAGTCCATACTGCCCTTTTCTGGCCCTCTGTGTAGCAGGGACAAGTCGTGGCTGAGGTAGTGACAGGATTGATTCAAGGCGTGTGGAGGCGGTGACTTGCCTTGCGGCTTGGGATTGGAATGTGGGTGTTTTGTTTGGGCTCGGGCTGTGGCGGGTGTGAGGGTTGTTTATGTTGAGCGAGGGTCCGCCACCGGTGCGGATCGCCAGTCGTGATTCGGGCTGGATGTACCAGCCCTCGCTGTCCGCGAGGGTGAGGCAGTTCTGGTGCTCGGTTCGTTTCTCAGACTTGAGTTTGGAACGTTGGCTTGGCCTCGTCGGTACAGCTGGTTCTGGCTCTGGAGAGGAGCTCAGGCTGAGTACGGGTGTGTAGGGGGGGGGACCGAACTGGATGAGCTAGTCGCCAACAAGCCTCCATGGCCGAATGGTGGGTCATCGTCAGTCCGGGACCGGAATGGCGCATCCGGCCAGTGTCAGTCGGTTTGGCTCTCGTAGGAGTGCTTGGGCAATGAGGTGGTATTGAGGAAGCAGCCAGTCCGAGGGGGACAACGGTGGTGATGTTCCTGTCCAGCGCCAGCCTAAGCTCGCACGCACCCGGTCCGCGGGCCGCCACCTCCTTTCTCGCGTGGGCAGCCCCAGTCCGGGTCGAGCGCTCATCGCAAGTCCTTTACCCTGAGCACAAAGTTCCAGATCTGTCAAAAATCCTCTGCCCATCTGTTAGCCAGTGAGCGACAGCTCGACAGCCTGCCTGTGGCGTCGCGGCCCGGCCCCGCCCCGCCCCCGCCGAGCTTGCCACCGTCGCACACAGCCACAGACTACCCAACCGGTAAGCTGAGCATGATGCAAGCGAGAGAGATCAGATTGCATGGAACAAGCAATGAGGGACGCCCGCAGTATCTCAGCCTTCTTTGCCTAATCAGCGCCTTCCTCCCCTCCTGAGCTTGTCGTACTCGTCCTCCTTGGCGGCCGCGGCGCGGTCCAGGAAGTCCTTTTTGTCCAAGAAGCCGTCCTTGCGCGCCTTTGTGAGGTCGTCCCCCAAATCCTCCTTCGCCACGAACCTTGCGAACACAGGAAAATATATCGAAGTCAGCTTTTTTGTGCCCCTCCACCTGACACTGATCGAGCGCTACTCGAGGCGTGACATGGGGGTGGCCAGGAGACCTACTTGTTCCAGTCGAGCTTACTCTTCTCGAGCGTAGTCAGCTTGGCCGGCTTGCCACCCAGCGAGGCGGCCATGGCCGCGAGGCCTCCGGCCTTTCTGCGTTTGGGCGCGCCCGACGGCGCGGGGGCGGGGGCAGCTGTGGCGGCAGCGGTGGGTGGCGGGGCCAAGGTGGAGGCGGCGGAGGTGGACGGGGCAGGCTCGTCGCAGAAGAGCGAGGAAAGGGCGGAGGGCTTGTTTTTGGGGTTGAGTGCGAAGTAGGCGATCGCCTCCTGAGATTCGGCCGGAACCATCTTGTCCTCCCTGAAGAGAGGCGGGGCGAGGGTTAGTCATCGGAGTGAGGGAGGGGGCGGCGAGTGGCGAGTGGCGAGTGGCGAATGGCCGCCTCGAGGGGCTGGTCGTTCCGATGAGTGGGGCTTACTCGATCATCTCGCCGACAAAGTTGTAGCTGAATTTTATCTTGACTAGCTCGACTTTCGGTTTGGGTGCCGTGGCCGGGGTTGACATCGGAGCGGTTGAGGCGCGAGTTGATGTTGTCGCGAGAGGGGCGACTGTCGTCGTCGGAGCGGTGGCCGTTGGTGATGGTTTGGACGGTTCGGGCGCGTTGAAGGAAGCCCACAAATCATCGACCGCTTCTTTGGACATCCTAAGCCCCAATTCAACCTGTTTGCTCAGCCCTGGGCTCCTCTCCGCGCGCACCTTCCCAGAACCGATCCCCCCCCCCTCACCGCCCACTTACACCGGCTCTGTCTTTTCGTCCACCTTTGTGCGCTTGGCGGTTGGCTCCTCATCCTCCGAGTCGTCGGAAGAGGCGTCGCTTTTGTGACCCTCGAGGGTGAAGTCATCGTCGTCCTCGTCGGACGGGATCAGGTCCATCTCCTTCTGGAGCTGAGGCGCGAGCGGAGCCATCAGGATCGGTGTCGGCGTTGGGGACTGGGGGTTGAGCTGGTCTCGAGTGTGAGCGTATGGAGATGGAAGTCGAATGAGTGAGTCAGTGTTGGAGGAATGAGGCGGATTGGTGTATTGGTTTGGGTTGGCACATCCCCAGCTGCCGCGCGCGCGGTCGGCCGCGGGAGGTCCCAAGGACCGACCGATCTGCGCCGCGGGGTTGGTGAGCCCGAATCTTTCGAAGTCAACCAAACCTCAAACTCCTGAGCCAGCCATCGTTTCCCCTCAAGTCGGCCCTACCGATTTCAACCAGCCTAGGACTGACACTCGGCTCTTCTCTTTCAACACTCGTGGTCTGCTTCATCCCAGCACCACACAACCCGCCCCGACTTTTTGTGCCCGTCGCGCTGAGCCAGCTCGGCAAAGTCTGAAGGAGCCCACCCCGCCCAGCACATCACCACCAGCACCAGCCACCACCTCAGCAATCCGACTCTGCCACGTTCGCCTATTTCCAGTAACACGTAAGTTGAACTAGTTTAGCCTTGAGCGGCTCGATCGAGCTTGTTATCGTGTTGTCGGAATGTGACTGGTTGGCTTCTCAAGCCCAGCCCGCCCGTCGCAGCACGCGCCTAGACCGATACAATTTCATGCAATTCACAGCCACTCATCACTCTCCCCTTGAATCACAGTCTGACTGCCCATCCTTGCATGCCAGGACTCGACTACAACTCGATTCAAGCCATGGTCCGCCAACACGCCAACCCCCACGCCGCCTCACCCCCCCCCCCCCCCCCCCCCCCCCCCCCCCCCCCCCCCCCCCC
>Ga0233341_1000068_pt1 | contig 13215 bp, 9 predicted proteins | sample GEONDECOMP247_FD_180672 | JGI IMG/M metagenome (GOLD analysis project Ga0233341, IMG submission 180672) | Leaf litter microbial communities from Shasta-Trinity National Forest, California, United States - GEON-DECOMP-247 | ecosystem: Environmental > Terrestrial > Plant litter > Unclassified...
TGCCGGATAAATTCCTGCATGGAGGTCTTTGAAGAGATCTGGCAGCGTATAAGCACCTGTTATTCCGTTTTTTGTTTCGTTATCTAATAATCTTGCAATACGTGCAGGAGATAATATACTGCCCAATGTACGGGTCTGCACATTTTTAATTCCGGTCAGCAAGGTGCCATTGTCAAATTTATTAATTTCTGCACTGTTAATCAACCACAATGGAGTAGTAAATAGCTGCTTATTTAAAAAGGTAATCGCTTCCTCTTGTTTAGCCTTTGGTAAATAAAGATAAACAGCTCCGCTTTGATCATAAGTCTTGAAGTTTTCGCTCATTCCTCCAACATTAGCTGTTACATGACCCATATAGCGGTTAAACTGGGCAATTACCTCATTATAGATCTCTTTCAGGTCACCGTAATCTTTTCCTTTTTCATACGTCCATTGCTCTACATTAGGCAATATTCGTTTAAGATTGGCAATACCATAAGTACCAGCTTTCATGGCATTGTCTCCCAAATCTTCACTCTGTAATCTAGGATCGAGACTGGTCCCCTGACGGCCGTAAAAATACAATGGGTTTCCTGCTTTTGCAACAGTCCACACATCTAGCTTCTCCCTTTCCTGTTTTGGCGTTAGATTACCAGGGAACCAGGTATATCCCCATTTGACCGACCATTTATCATACTCACCAATGGAAGGATGTAGCTTCGTTACGCTATCTCCAGGTTGTGCAATATAATTGAAACGTGCATAATCCATAATAGAAGGTGCAGTTCCATGCAGATCTGTGAAAGTTTTAGAACGAAGGGAATCTACCGGATAGGCATAACTTGAACCAAAATTATGTGGAAGCCCCAGGGTGTGGCCAATCTCATGAGAAGATACAAAACGAATCAATTCTCCCATTTGCTGATCATCAAATTTGGCTTTTCTTGCCGCAGGATTAATTGCCGCTGTTTGTACAAAATACCAGTTTCTCAATAGGTTCATTACATTATGATACCATCCAATATGGGTTTCAAGGATCTGCCCGGTGCGGGGATCAGAAATATGAGGGCCATAGGCATTGGATATATCTGATGCAAAATAGCGAACTACTGAATAGCGGGAATCGTCTACACTAAAATCAGGATCTTCCTTTGCCGTTGGCGCTTCTTTGCCGATGATAGCATTTTTAAAACCGGCTTCCTGGAAAGCGACCTGCCAGTCATTTATTCCTGCAATCAGGTAAGGAATCCATTTTTTTGGAGTAGCCGGATCGATATAAATGATGATTGGCTGAACTGGTTCTACTAATTCACCGCGCATATAAGCCGCCGTATCTTTAGGAACCAGGTTCCAGCGATGGATATAAGCCGTATGTTCTGCTTTCTGTGCATTGGTACCGTAGTCGATCTGGGTCTGGCCAAAATAGCCTACCCTTGCATCTGTTAATCTTGGTTTAACAGGTTTTTTTGGTAACAGTAGCATGGAAGTGTTAAACTCATAAGTGATAGCACCAATGCTATTGTCGATAGGTGATTCTGAAGTTCTGTAAGTTTTGCTTGTAACCACTTCAATATTAATAGGAAAGGTTTTAATGGTATCGATATAAGAACGTGATGGGTCTAAGGCGGTAGTTTTATAAGCTTTTCTCAATTCATCTGTAGCACTAATAGCCATCAGATCTCCGTTATAGAAGTCGGTTACATCGATAATCACACCAGTCGTATCCTTGTTATAGGCTTTAATATCGAAACTGGCAATAATTGTAGAAAGATTCGAATTTTTAACGGATTGGTACATATCTGAAGTACTGTCTGCCCTGACAGAATAGCTGGGTACCCGTACAAAAACTTGCTTCCCACGGCGTTCCCATTTCCATACCTGCTCATTTAGCTCTTCTCCTCCGTATTGCTGATTGCCCACAGAGATGCCTGAGGGAACTTTATTGAGGCGGGATACTACCAGCATTTCGCGGTTAAGCAGTGTGTCAGGAATTTCAAAGAACCACTTATCATCTACTTTATAAGTTTTAAATAAACCAATTTTTGTTCTGGCTTTTGCTGTAATAATGTCTTTAAAAGGTTTGATCTCCTCTTTTTTTGCCGGTGGTGCTGGCGGAGGTACAGGCGCCGTTGTGCTAGCGGAGTTCTTTTTAGATTTTTTCTGGGCGTATACAGCATTACTGCCAAATGCGCAGAAAATACATAAACCAGCTGCTGCCAGTAATTTTGTTTTCACGTTCATTGATTTAACTGTAGTTAGTATTTGGAATTAGGGGTTAAATATATTCATTGTTTAAACGTATTCTAAAAAATCTACTGCTGATTAGATAAAATAATTGATACATTACGGTAAGTCAACCGCAGATTTGAAAATGGAACAAAATAAAAGGTATAATCACAGGTTTTTTTACGGTTTAATCTTTTTGCTGTTACTCGGCTTTGAAAGCTGTTCCATAAACCATCAAATAGCGGGAAAAGTGAGTAATATGCTCAATAAATCGTCTGTTTTAAATGATCATCTGGTTGGATTTGCCTTGTCTGATCTTGATAACGGAGGAATGATCTACGAAAAGAATGCCGACAAATTCTTTATTCCGGCTTCTAATACCAAATTATTCACTTTTTATGCAGGATTGAAAATGATTCCAGATTCTATTCCTTCTCTGCGGTACGTGGAAAAAGGAGATTCCCTGATCTTCTGGGGAACGGGAGACCCTTCTTTTCTTCAGCGCCGGCTTAAAGGAAGCAAAGCATTTAACTTTCTTAAATCCAGTCATAAGCAATTATTTTTTTCGCCAGGAAGATATACTGGTGATTTTTATGGAAAAGGATGGGCATGGGATGATTACAATGATTATTACCAGGCGGAGATTTCGGAATTACCCATAATGGATAATCTGGTTGAGGTAAAAAGTGAAAATGGAAAATTGAATATGCAGCCGGCCAGGTTTACGGGTGCCTTTAAAGCAGACAGCCTGGCATCAGGAAAAACATTTAATGTGATCCGTAAATTCGATCAAAATGAATTTAATTATCCTTTAGCAGCTATTCCTGCAAATTATGATCAGTTTATCCCTTATAAAACCAGTGCTGAAACTACTTTGAGCCTGCTCAATGACACCCTTCATCTCGCAGTACAGCTGATCGAGATGAAAATGCCGGAAAGTGCAAAAACAATCTATAATATGAAGTCGGATGAGGTGTTCCGGGAAATGCTGCTGCCAAGCGATAATTTTATTGCCGAGCAATTGCTCCTTGTATATGCTAACCAATTTCAGGCCGCACTAAATGGAACTGATGCCATTCATTATGTGATGGAAAAATATTTATCTGCCTTACCTGATCAACCCCGGTGGATTGATGGTTCCGGTCTGTCTAAAATGGATCTTTTTAGTCCCAGGGATATGATTTTTATTCTCCGGCTTATTGATAAAGAAGTAAATAACCGGGAAAAATTATTCAATATGCTCCCCGCTGGCGGCAGATCGGGTACGCTAAAAAATGTCTATCCTAAAACAGATCACCCTTTTGTTTTCGGAAAAACAGGTAGTTTATCCAACATCTATAATCAAAGCGGTTATGTGGTCACAAAAAAAGGGAGAACATTAGCCTTTTCTTTTATGAACAATAATTTTGTGAGCCCATCGATAGCTACTAAAAGAGAAATGGTAAAAATCCTGACCTATATTCATGAAAGATTCTAAGCCGGAGATTCAGGTTTAATGTTATTTTTGTTCGGATATGCAAAAATCCGGTGAATCGATATATACCCTTCAATTTGGTCTGGTCTGTTTAAGTTCCTTCCTCTTTTCTTCCAGTTTTAACATGCTGATTCCAGAATTGCCTGCTTATTTAACGGCTATGGGCGGAGCTTCCTATAAAGGATTGATCATTGCGTTGTTTACACTTACTGCGGGCTTTTCCAGGCCTTTTAGCGGAAAGCTAACCGATACGATTGGCAGGGTTCCTGTAATGGCTGTAGGATCGATCGTTTGTTTCATCTGCGGACTGCTTTATCCGGTACTCACCACTATAGCAGGATTTTTATTTCTACGGCTAATCCATGGTTTCTCTACTGGTTTTAAACCAACGGCTACTGCTGCTTATGTGGCAGATCTAGTTCCTAAACACCGTTTAGGAGAAGCGATGGGGCTGCATGGTCTTTGTTTTAGTACGGGACTGGCTATCGGGCCTGCTATTGGCAGTACCATTACCGATCATTTCTCTATAGATATTTTATTTTACTGTTCTTCTTTATTTGCGCTATTATCTATCGTTATTCTAGCCAATATGAAAGAGTCCCTGCAGGAAAAACAGCGGTTTAGTTTTTCATTGTTAAAGATCAAAAGAAAAGATGTCATAGAATGGAGGGTAATCCCTGCTGCGCTGATCACCTTGCTGAGTTATGTCAGCTATGGCGCAATATTAACCGTGATAGGCGATTGGAGCAAATATCTGGGGACAAATAATAAAGGCTTGTTCTTTATGGTATTTACGCTCACTTCTCTGCTGATCAGGTTTGTGGCTGGAAAGGCATCTGATCGTTACGGAAGAGTAGTGATCCTTAAAATATCCCTCGTCCTTTTATCGGCCTCTTTACTGTGGATAGGGCTTGCCAGTTCATCATTCTCCTTAATGGCCGCTTCAGCCTTATATGGCGTAGCAACAGGTATGCTTTCTCCTGCAGCTTACGCCTGGACGATAGACCTCAGCGATCCTGAACACCGTGGAAAAGCAATGGCCACGATGTATATCGCGCTCGAAGCCGGAATTGGACTGGGTGCTTTGCTGGCTGGCTGGCTCTTTATAGACGATATATCAGCTATTCCCGTTACTTTTTTTATCTGTACAGGAATTACTTTAATGGCATTGGTTTATCTGCAGTTTATATGGAAGAAGCAAAAGGTACAGTCGCAGCTTATTGATTAGCTGCAACTAAAAGCTCTATATCCTTATAAGGCAGATTAAACATATTGGCAAGATTCTTACTGGTCAGGTGTCCCTGGTAAATATAAAGTGCCTCTCTGATACCAGGTTTATTCCATACTACGTTCATTAATCCGCCCATGTCACCTATATCTACCAGAATAGGCGTAAATATATTGGTTAAAGCATAAGAGGCTGTCCTGGGAACTCTTGAAGCTATATTAGGGACGCAATAATGGATAACATCATGTTTTCTGAATACCGGATCTTTATGATTGGTGACTTCAGAAGTTTCGAAACATCCGCCCTGATCAATACTTACATCGATCACTACAGAATCTGGTTTCATCCTGGCTACAGTTTCTTCCATAATAATACAGGGGCTTCTGCCGTTGGTAGACCGAATGGCTCCAATAACTACATCGCAAGTAGTAACAGCCTTGGCCAGTACGATAGGCTGCATAACAGAGGTAAACACCCGGCTGCCCAGGTTATTCTGAAGGCGGCGCAGGCGATAAATAGAACTGTCGAAAACTTTAACTTCTGCACCCAGCGACAGGGCGGTTCTTGCGGCATATTCTCCTACCGTTCCGGCACCGAGGATAACGATCTCTGTAGGGGGAACGCCGGTAAAGCCACCTAGCATCAATCCTTTTCCTCCGGTAACACTACTTAAATATTCTGCAGCGATAAAAATAGAGGTAGCGCCAACAATCTCACTCATGGCACGGACAACGCTTAAAATATTTCCTTCATCACGTAGATTTTCAAAACAGATGGCATTGATCTTTTTATCCAGGAGAGACTTTAAATAAGATTCTTTCAGCGCGCCCATTTGCAGGGCAGAGATCAGGGTCTGTCCTTTGTGCATCAGCTCAATCTCTTCGATAGTTGGCGGTGCTATCTTTACGATAATATCAGCATCAAAAACATCCTTCTTATTAAATGTGATAATAGCGCCCTGCTCACTGTAATCATTATCAGAAAAATTGGCACCATTGCCGGCTCCGCTTTCCAGTAATACTTTATGTCCGTTATTCACCAGAAGTGCAACTGATAATGGAGTAAGGGCGATCCTGTTTTCCTGAAATGATATCTCTTTAGGGATACCAATATAAAGGCTATTGCTCTTCTGCTTTAATTCTGAAAGTGTCTCTTTAGGCTGTAATAGACCCTTTTGAGCTATTGAGGCCATTTCTTCCCGTAATCCTGTAGCCATTTATTTAAGATGATTTATTTGATTGAAATTAAGAAAAATAAGATGAAATCTGCCATTTAAAAATAAAATTTCAAGATACTAAACTAAAGCTGAATGCTCTTTTATCAGGAGAAAGTGTCATTATTTCTACTTTTACATAGCTTGCAGGAAGCAATTCCTGTACCAGCTCCGGCCATTCTATCAGGCATAGATTTCCAGAATAGAAGTACTCTTCATAGCCAATATCAAAAGCTTCCTGCAGGTTTTTGATCCTGTAAAAATCGAAATGATAAATGATGCTATCTGCTGCATGATATTCGTTAACGATAGAAAAAGTAGGGCTATTCACCAGGTCTGTAACTCCCAGCTTCTCACAAAGGGCTTTGATAAAAGTCGTTTTTCCTGCACCCATTTCTCCTTCAAAAACAAATATTTTTTCCTTTCCTGCAAAATTAAGCAGCTCCTCAGCAGCGCTGCTTAATTCCTTAAGACTATTGACCTCTATATTCATGTTGTGGTACTATCTTGAACTATAGGTAGCTACAGGAATGATCATCTCTTCTAATGAAATACCTCCATGCTGGAAAGTTTCATTGTAGTAGTTCACAAACTGGTTGTAGTTATTCTGATAAACAAAATAACGGTCCTCTTTTGCAAAAATATAATTAGAGCTGATATTGATCTTTGGTAAATGTGCCTCGTGGGGGTTTTTAATCAGGAAAACCTCTTTCGCATTGTAATTTAAGTTTCTTCCCTGTTTGTAGCGAAGGTTGGTATTGGTATTTCTATCCCCAATTACTTTACTTGGATGTTTAACCCTGATCGTTCCATGGTCTGTAGTGATGATCACCTTCACTTGTTTCTGCGATAATTTTTTCAGCAGCTCCAGTAAAGGAGAGTGTTCAAACCAGGATAAGGTAAGAGAACGGTAAGCGGCATCGTCATTTGCCAGCTCTCTGATCATCGCCATGTCAGTACGCGCATGTGACAGCATGTCTACAAAATTGTATACAATAGCGTTAAATTCATTTTGCATCAGGTTGTTTACCTGTTCTGCAAGAGCTTTACCATCATCATAAGTAAGAATCTTATGGTAGCTGAATTTACAGTCTTTTTTTACGCTGCGCTTGATCTGATCGGCAAGAAATGCTTCTTCATGCATGTTCTTACCACCCTCGTCGTCATCATTCTGCCAAAGTGAAGGGAAACGTTTTTCCATTTCAAGCGGCATTAATCCAGAAAAAATAGAGTTTCTGGCGTATTGCGTAGCCGTAGGCAAAATACTCGAATACGTATCCTCCTCATCTAATCTAAAGTATTCAGTGATCAGCGGATTGATAATCTTCCACTGGTCATACCTTAAATTATCGATCAGGATAAAAAATACGGGAGTTGTAGAGTTGATATGCGGAAAGGCTTTTTTCTTTAGCAGCTCATTAGATAACAGCGGTGCTTTTTCTTTCCCATTTACCCATCCCAGGTAATTATCTTCAATGAATCTTGAAAACTGTGTATTGGCTTCAGATTTTTGCATCGTTAAGATCTCATGCATCTGAGGATCATCCAGTTTTTCTAATTCCAGTTCCCAGAAAACGAGTTTTTTATAAACTTCAACCCATTCTTCATAGCTCAGCTTCTCATTCAGCGTCATCCCTAACCGTCTGAAATCCTGTTGATAAGACATCGAGGTTTTAGCGCTGATCAGTCTTTTATTATCAATTATCTTTTTTATAGTGAGCAAAACCTGTTTAGGATTTACCGGCTTGATCAGGTAATCGTCAATTTTAGATCCGATGGCGTCTTCCATCAGATTTTCCTCTTCACTTTTGGTAATCAGGACAACAGGAATATCACTTTTAATATTTTTAATGGCAGATAGGGTTTCCAGTCCGCTCATTCCCGGCATATTTTCATCCAGAAAGACCAGATCGAAGTGCTCTTTTCCAAAAGCTTCCAATGCATCATTTCCATTGGTGAAGGTAGTAACGTGGTATCCTTTTTCGTTTAACAGTAATATATGTGGTTTTAATAAGTTTATCTCATCGTCGGCCCATAGAATCTTGGTTTCCTGCATTATTGTGGATATAAGGTGTAAAATAAATCTTTAAAAAGAGATATCTCTTTCTTAAGTACGGATAAAAATAGCAATTTTTGTACCGTATAAATTATTTAATAAGGATTGAACAAAAAGAAAATAATAAACGATCCGGTATATGGATTCATCAATATACCCTCTGAACTGGTGTTTGACTTAATATCTCATCCTTTTTTTCAGCGTTTACGCTATATTAAACAGTTGGGTATGACACACTTGGTGTATCCTGGCGCCTTACATACACGTTTCCATCATGCCCTTGGTGCAATGCACCTGATGAGCCTTGCTATCGAGGTTTTGCGGAGTAAAGGACATGACATTACAAAGACAGAAGAAGAGGCAGCAACTATTGCCATTTTGCTGCATGACATTGGTCATGGACCTTTTTCCCATGCACTTGAACATTCGCTGGTAAAAGGTGTACAGCATGAGGATATTTCCATGCTGATCATGGAAAAGCTTAACCTGGAGTTTGAAGGAAAGCTGAGTACAGCCATCGAGATTTTTACAGGAAACTACCCGCGTAAGTTTTTGCATCAGCTGATATCCAGTCAGCTGGATCTGGACAGGATGGATTATTTAAACCGGGATAGCTTTTTCACCGGAGTAAGTGAAGGGGTAATTAGTTTTGACCGGATCATTAAGATGTTTAATGTAGCCGGTGACCATCTGGTGATCGAAGAAAAAGGGATCTATTCTATAGAGAAGTTCCTGATTGCACGCAGACTGATGTACTGGCAGGTTTACCTGCATAAAACCGTAATTGCGGGAGAACAGCTGCTGGTGAAAATCTTAAAAAGGGCAAAAGAACTGGCTTCTAACGGATATAAATTATTTGCGACGCCTGCATTAGAACATTTTTTGAGGAACGAAGTAAACCAAAAGGAATTTTTTGAGTCAGAACTACACTTACAGCAATTCGCTAAACTGGATGATCAGGATATTTTTGCTTCTGTTAAAGTATGGTGTGGTGATGAGGATAGATTGCTTTCGATGTTGTGTACGATGCTCGTTAACCGCAATTTGTATAAGATCGAGATCAGTAACGACCCGCCTGATGAAGCAAGAGTACAACTATTAAAAGATCATGCAGCAATCAGCCTAGAAATTGCTCAGGAGGAGGTTTCTTATTTTGTTTTCACAGATGTGATCAGTAATAGAGCCTACAATACCAGGGGAGGAAACAGTACAATTAATATATTAATGAAAAATAATACGACGATAGATATTGCCAAAGCGTCTGATTTATCCAATCTGGAGTCACTGGATAAAACAGTCAGAAAGCATATACTTTGCTATCCTCGAATAATTTAGCATTATTTAACAAAATAATTCATTTATTATCCCGTTTTTAGTCTCCGATTACAAACCAGCTGAAAAAATTAGCTTGTTGGGATTATTTGTTCATATCAATTTAACATTTAACTTTGTAGAATGCAATTTACTGCCAAGCAGATAAGCGATTTTTTAAGTGGAACGATTGAAGGGGATGAAACCGTTAAGGTGGCAGAGCTTTCAAAAATAGAAGATGGGAAAGAGGGATCCTTATGTTTTCTATCGAACCGTAAGTATGAACACTTTATATATGAAACCCACGCTTCAGTGGTTATTGTTGGATTAGACTTTTTTCCTGCACAGCCAGTAAGCTGTACGCTGGTTAAAGTCAAAGATCCTTACAGTGCATTTTCAGTACTGCTGGAAAAATACAATGAAGCACTTAATTCATCTTTGGATAAGTCTGGTATCGAACAACCTTCTTTTATTCACCCTTCTGCAAAAATTGGCAAAAACGTATTTGTAGGTGCATTTTCGTATATTTCTGAAAATGTGGAGATTGGAGATGATACAAAAATATTTACGCAGGTATTTATTGGAGCAGATTCAACAATAGGATCATCTAATACTTTTCATCCCGGAGTTAAAATATATAACCGTTCAGTAATTGGAAACAGGGTTATTATCCATTCCAATACAGTAATTGGAAGTGATGGATTTGGTTTTGCGCCACAGCCGGATGGTACCTATTCTAAAATTGCCCAAATCGGTAATGTAGTGATAGAAGATGATGTAGAGATCGGTGCCAACACAGCAATAGACAGGGCCACCATGGGTTCTACTTTTATTAGAAAAGGCGTGAAGCTGGATAATTTGATCCAGATTGCACATAATGTAGAAATTGGAGAAAATACTGTTGTTGCTGCGCAGGCAGGAATATCCGGCAGCAGTAAAGTGGGTAAAGGCTCTGTAGTAGGTGGCCAGGTGGGTATAGCCGGACATTTGTCTTTAGCTAACGGAACCCAGATTGGTGCGCAGGCTGGAATTAATTTTAGCATAGCGGAAGAAAATAAACAGTGGCATGGTACTCCGGCTCAGCCGCTTAGAGACTGGATGCGCGCATCTGTACTATTCAGGCATTTGCCGAATATTGAAAAGCGTATTGCAAAAGTAGAGGCAGAATTAAAGAGAGAAGCCGATAATAGTATAATTAGTACTACACACAACAATAATGAACGTTAAACAAAAAACCATAAAAAGCGAAGTTTCTGTACAGGGGGTAGGCCTGCATACCGGAGCAAATGTCACTTTAACTTTTTGTCCGGCACCGGAAAATCACGGATTTAAATTCCAGAGAACAGATTTGCCCGGGCAGCCAATCGTAGATGCCGACTGTGATAATGTTTCAGATACCGCAAGAGGGACAACAATTACGCAAAATGGAGCCAGTATCAGCACGGTGGAGCATGTAATGGCATCACTGGTTGGAATGGACCTTGATAATATATTGATGAAGCTGGATGGGCCTGAGACTCCAATTATGGACGGAAGTGCAATCCTGTTTGTTGAAGCGCTGGAAAGCGTTGGCGTAGTGCAGCAGAGTATTGACCGCGAGTATTTCCAGATTCCCCACAATATCATTTATACAGAAGCCGACAGGAAAGTAGAGATTGTGGCTATGCCGCTTGATGATTACAGATTTACTTGTATGATCGACTACAATTCTCCTGTATTGGGTAGTCAGCATGCCGTAATTTCGGGTATTGCAGAATTTAAAGATGAGATCGCTTCCTGCCGCACGTTCTGTTTTTTGCATGAACTGGAATATCAGCTGCAGAATAACCTGATCAAGGGCGGAGACCTGAACAATGCCATTGTAATCGTTGATAAAGAGGTTACAAGGGAAGAATTGGATCATTTGGCTAAAATATTTAAACGCGAAAAAATAGAAGTGGCCCCACAGGGAATCCTGAATAATATGGAGCTGCGCTATCAGAATGAGCCTGCAAGGCATAAACTGCTGGACATGATCGGCGATTTGGCGCTAGTTGGAATGCATATAAAAGGCCATATTATGGCTGCCCGTCCAGGACATGCAGCCAACATTGCTTTTGCTAAAAAAATCAAGGCAGCGATTAAAAAAGAAAAAAATAAAAAAGTTCAGAAAGTTTATGATCCTTCTGTAAAACCTCTTTATGATGTAATGCAGATCATGGATATTTTACCGCACAGACAACCTTTTCTATTTATCGATAAGATTTTAGAATTGTCTAAAACACATGTTGTGGGGGTAAAAAATGTGACCATGAATGAAGAGTTCTTTAAAGGGCATTTTCCGGGTGCTCCGGTTCTTCCTGGTGTGATTCAGATTGAAGCAATGGCACAAACAGGTGGAATATTAGTATTAAGTACAGTTCCTGACCCAAGAAATTATTTGACTTACTTCCTTAAAATTGATAAAGTAAGGTTCAGGGCACAGGTATTACCAGGTGATACGATCGTTTTTAGATGCGATCTGATGGAGCCAATCCGCAGAGGCATTGCACAGATGAAAGGTGTGGGCATGGTTGGAGAGAAAATAGTTGTTGAGGCAGAGATGATGGCCCAAATTTCAAAAGTAAAAGAAAGCGAACGCGTATCATGATACAACCTTTAGCATATATACATCCAGACGCGAAAATTGGAGAAAACGTCACCGTAGAACCATTCTCTGTTATCCATAAAGACGTTGTTATCGGTGACGGTACCTGGATTGCATCCAATGTGGTGATCATGGACGGCGCAAGGATCGGTAAAAATTGTAAAATATTTCCTGGATCTGTGATTTCGGGCGTTCCTCAGGACCTTAAATTTGCGGGAGAGATCACTACTGCCGAGGTTGGTGACAATACGACCATCAGGGAGTGTGTGACTATCAACAGGGGTACTAAAGATAAATGGAAAACGGTGATTGGAAGCAATTGTCTGATCCAGGCCTATTCTCATATTGCACATGATTGTGAAGTGGGTGACCATTGTATCTTCTCCAATAGCACTACGCTTGCTGGACATATCACCATCGGAAGTTATGTAGTTTTAGCGGGGCTGGTTGCTATCCATCAGTTCGTTAAGGTTGGGTCACATGCCTTTATTACTGGTGGTTCACTCGTAAGAAAAGATGTTCCTCCCTATGTTAAAGCAGCAAGAGAGCCTTTGTCTTATGCTGGAATTAACTCTGTAGGATTAAGAAGAAGAGGTTTCTCTTCTGAGAAGATCAACGAGATACAGGAAATTTACAGGGTGTTATTTGTGAAGCATAACAATGTAACCAAAGCACTGGATAAGATAGAAGCAGAATTTGCACCAACAGAGATTCGTGATGAGATCGTTGATTTTATCAGGAACTCTAACAGAGGTGTAATGAAAGGCTTTGGAACGGCAAGCTAAGTATATTAATGACGATCGATTTAAAAGATGCCGGCAGAAGGTTCAATCAGGAGTGGATTTTTAGAAACTTTAGTTATCAGTTCCATTCTGCCGGTAAATATGCTATTCTGGGGCCAAATGGTTCCGGTAAATCGACCTTATTAAGTGTTATACTTGGAAGCCTCGCTCCATCAGAGGGTGTGATCACCTATATTGATGAGGTAGAGATTCCTGTAGAGAGGATCTATACGCAGCTAAGCTTTGCGGCTCCTTACCTGGATCTGGTTGAAGAATTTACACTGCAGGAAACAATCGATTTCCATTTCAAATTTAAATCA
>Ga0233341_1000070_pt1 | contig 13047 bp, 15 predicted proteins | sample GEONDECOMP247_FD_180672 | JGI IMG/M metagenome (GOLD analysis project Ga0233341, IMG submission 180672) | Leaf litter microbial communities from Shasta-Trinity National Forest, California, United States - GEON-DECOMP-247 | ecosystem: Environmental > Terrestrial > Plant litter > Unclassified...
AACTTGGCCCAGGGCCAAGGGCTCGCTCATCCCGTGGCCAGGTGCCAGCCAGCCCGCGCCCGCGCGCCCGGGCTTCGGTTTCGGTGGGGTTGCCCGGCCCGTTCGCCCCTTGGACCAGCCACACAGCCAAACCTTCAGCCATAACACCAGTTTGACTGGTGTTTTGTCAAGATGGACAGCACTTCAGCCCATCCACTTCGTCCCTACTACGTCCCCCAGCCAACCGACCACTCGTGGTCGTCCATCTCGGCCTCGGCCGCGGGCGTCCCAGCCCCGTCCACCTCGGCCAGAATTCCCAGGTCATCCAACCCGGTCCCGTCGTCGGCACTGGCGGGGACGAACCGTTATGAGCCATCATCCCTGTTCGGACAGGCTGAGGCGCCGACTGGCGGGTTGATGTTGAAGGCGTTCGTGACTTCGTCGTTGTTGAGCTTCACGAGTACAGCACTCGTAATGCCATTCGAAGTTGGCAAGACACTCGCACAGGTTCAGTGGGTACCAAGGGAGGGAGTTGAGCCGACACTCAGGTTGGACCATAGTGGGTTTAATCACGCTGACGATGAGGATGCCATCGACGTAAGTAAGAAACTGCAATTAGCGGCCCAAACGGCATCCTCCCGCCCGAGCTCGGTCCCGCGTCTACAGGATAGCTAACCGGTGGATATTTGGCTTTTAGCTCGACGATGACAACGACGCCTACTTCTCTGACCTTTCACCGGGCTCGACTCTGACTGGGTTGCCGTTCGCGTTGCCACTGGATGGAGACTTCGACGGCCCGACTGAGCCGCCACGACTTGGACCCAGGCCAGGGCCGAGTCCGCACCAGTTCGCCGACAAACCAGAATGGATCATGCCAGTCGTAGTTCAGGGTGGTGTTTGGGATATGATCAAAACTGTGGGAAGATGGAAGGGAGAAGGCTGGGCTTCACTCTGGAAGGGTAAGCTCGCGACCGATAACGACCGCATACACTCGCTCGATGGGCCACACGTTCACTCAAACTCAACGCTAACTCCATGTTTTGACATTCTACCAGCCCAACTTACCACCTGCGTACTGGACTCTGTCAGCTCGACCGTTCAGCCCATTCTCCTGAGTGGGCTCACGTTGCTGTTCCTGCCAGCGTCGTCGCTGGTTGGGCTCCCCCTCATCTACTCGCCCACTCCCGGCCCGCTCCTGCTCCTCTCGACCCTCTCGCACACGATCACCTCAGTCATCTTCTCGCCCCTCGACCTGGTCCGCACCCGCCTGATCGTCCAATCAGCCCAGCCCGCCCACCGCAAGTACTCTGGCCCGATCGATGCCCTCCAGACCATCGCGCGCGAGGAAGGCGGCTGGTCCTCAGTCTACCTCCACCCGAACCTCCTAATCCCGACCATCCTCGAGGGCATCGTGCGCCCGCTGCTGCACCTCGCGAGCCCGGTCATCATCTCGCGCTACCTCCACCTCGAGCCATCCACCGCGCCCGTCTGGTTCGGCCTCGCCGAGCTCGTCCTCGGCGCGACCGGCCTCCTCCTGACGATTCCGATCGAGACGGTCCGCAAACGGCTGCAGATCCAGTCGCGCGCGGCAGTCGAGGCCAAGATGGCCAAGGCCGGCCCGGGCGGGCAGGCGGAGCGTAGGGCGTGGCGGACGTGCGTAGAGACGCGCCCTACGCCCTACGCTGGAGTAGTTGAGGCGGTGTACAGGATCCTCACCGAGGAGACGGGTCAGATTCCGCGGCGGAGGCGGACGAGCAGGGGGAGCCAGCTGGCCGTCGGCGAGGTCGAGGAGAAGGAGGACCTCCACGGCGTCGGACTGGGCGCCGCCAACGGGCTGAGGCAATTGTACAGGGGCTGTAAGTTAGGATCTCCAGAGTCGAGCGTCCGCTGTCAACGTAAAAAATAGGTGCTGATCAGTTCTATGTGGGGCTTGCAGTCGGGATGGGCCTGAGCGCGAACGTTGTGGTATTCGTGTTGGGCTTAGTGGCGGGTGGGAACGAGCCGAGCGGGTGGGCCGAGATCTGAGGCGCCCAGCGCAGAGGCTGACTCTCTCGGAATCCAGTGCGCTGAGTTTGCATTTCGGATTTGTATGTTTTGGTTCATGTATACTCCACTTAAGTTGCTCACCCGAACAGACAAGTGTGGGTGGGGAGGAGAGGGGGGGTCCTGTTCGTGATAGTGCATACAGTCTGATTCGCGAGTGTGACAAGCCCGGACGGCGATGGCGAAGCCGAGGCGGAGCGGCCGCCTTGCTTGGGCTTGCGTGATCGAGAGAGGAGCGCAGACAATCGGCCGAGCGCCTAGTCCAGTCCAGCCGAAAGCCCCGGAGCTTGGCGGTTTTCCTCCTTCTTCGATTCAATTCAACTTGTCAGCCGCTTATCCAAGCTCGACAGTTTATGCCAACCAGCACGCTCACTCTAATCTCGTCTTATCAACTTGCCCGGCTCAGCTTCCCAGTGTCTACCGCTCGCCGCCCCCAGCGCCGGTTTATCAGCTACTCCCGAACCAGCATGTCAGCCCCCGTCAACGCAACTCACCCCGAGCACAAGTATGGATGGGCCTTGAGTGAGAAGGCAGCCGGCGAGTTGGAGGATGGCAAGGTTGATGTTTGGACCGTATTCTCACCCGCCAGTGGTAAGCTAACCCAACTCTCACGAGACTGACTGACCGAGTCAACTCCCGGCCTCAGTCACTCACTTGAACAGTCTCACTGACTATAATCGGGATAACCTGGCCATTCTCATCAGGACACGTGCCTGCCGACTCGCTCAACCTCGGACAGGGTAAGCCGGGCTGGACTGGACGACTACCGAGTGGCCGCTCGGTCAGCACGGACGGGGTTAACAGGACCAGCGGCTAACCGTGATGAGCGTCGGTGATTTTAGGGTTTATGTCGTGGGCGCCTCCCAAGTTTATCTCCGAGGCAGCTCAGAAGGTGATTGAGCAGATTGACGTCAACCACTACGCCGTCTCACGCGGACGTGTGCGCCTTCGCAACGCCCTCGCCGAGTCCCTCTCGGCTTCATTCAACCTCGACGGCGGACGCAAGCTTGACCCAAACTCGGAGATCTTCGTCTCAGCCGGTGCCAACGGAGGTGAGCGATGCTTCGAGTTTGGACTGTCTGGACTGTCTGGACTGTCTGGACTGGCCGTCCCGAGTGGTTGATTTGGCGAGCGTGTTGCTGACCCCCCGCCCCCCCGCCACTCGGTCGCAGGAATGTACGCCTACGCGGCCGCATTTCTCAACCCGGGCGACGAGGTGATCGTGATCGAGCCCTTCTTTGACCAGTACATCGCCCAGATCAAATTCAACGGCGGCACCCCCGTCTACGTCCCCCTCCGCGCGCCTAAGGAGGCCTCGACCGGGATCGTCTCGGCCAACGACTGGAAGGTCGACATCAACGAGCTCGCCGCGGCGGTGACGCCCAAGACGAAGCAAATCTGGATCAATACGCCGCACAACCCGTCGGGCAAGGTTTTCGACGAGGACGAGCTGCGCGCGATCGGCAACCTGGCCGAGAAGCACGATCTCATGATCCTCTCGGACGAAGTGTACGACTGCCTCACTTACGACCAAATCCCCCATGTTCGCATCGCCGCCCTCGATGACTTCTGGAAGCGGACCGTCACCGTCGGCTCGGCCGGCAAGTCTTTCTCGGCCACTGGCTGGCGCGTTGGCTGGCTCGTCGGCCCGGCCCACCTGATCCAGCCGACCGTGTCTGCCGCTACCAGGATTACGTTCTGGTGAGTGTTCATGTCCGCTCGAGACAAACATTCAGTTCCTATCCACTAACGATGCCCTGATATCCCTTAGCGTCAATGGCCCGGCGCAGGAGGCGAGCGCGATTGGCCTCGAGCTGTCGCAAACGAACGGCTTTTTCCCGCAGCAGATTGAGGAGTACACCGAGCGCAAGAACGTCCTGATCGAGAAGCTCGACGCCCTCGGCCTCCCCTACACGGTCCCCCACGGAGCCTACTTCGTGCTTGTCAACACTTCGCGCCTCGAGATCCCGGACGACTTTGAGAGCCTCGACCTGATCAAGAGCCGCGGGCGCGACTGGCGCGCGGCCTGGTTCGTGGCTAAGACGGCCGGCGTGGTCGCGATCCCGGTGACCGACTTTTACAGCAAGGAGCACGAGGCCATGGGCGAGGAGTGGATCCGGTTCGCCTTCTGCAAGGACCCCCAGACCCTCCGCGACGCTGGCGACCGGCTCCTAAAGCTCAAGCCCTACATTCGCCAGGCCTGATGTTGGGCGCGGTCGGAAGGAGAAGAAACGCTGTGGTAATAAACTGGGATAGAAACGGATCCGGTGCATTGAGATGGCTCTGGTGGGGCCATAGCGCAGGTGAGAGGAAAGGGAGAGTCGGAAGAGAATAGGTGCGAAGTTGGGGGTCAAACGAAGGGGCCGCTTGAGCTGGATTCGGCACAGCCCTGGCCATTTCGGGAAGAGCGACGGCAGGAACTCGCGAGGTCGGGCCATGCTTGGCTTGGCGGGCTGGATGGACGAGTTGTCAATCAGAAGAGATAGGATTGGATTGAAGGCTGTGTCTCTAAGAGGGTCGGAAGGCAGGGCCAGGCGGCCACGCGGACTTGGGAAGAAGGGGGGTCGGCGCCGGACTGCTGGGGGAGGGAGAGGCCGAGTGGCGAGTTCCCGAAACTTTAAGGCTGGGCTTGCACTCGGGTCTGCGGGCCTCCATTCCACTCCTGCTCCCGTTGGGATCGCAGCCGAAGGCAGCAGCCCCTTATCATACGCTCAACGCGCCAGTGAATCCGGCCAACGGCCACTGCCCAACCCCCGGCCCCAACACCATCGCTCGCGTTTCGCCGGGCCCAGGTGACGGCGGCAATGAATCGCCTCGTCAGGAACGCCGCTCCCGACGTCCGACGAGTGCTTCCAACCACGCGTACTTGGGCCCCCGCACCAGCGTGTGAGGCTCCAAACTATCGAACCTTGTAGCCACACAGGCAAGGAGGAAAGCGGGATATGAAACCAAGCCCGGTGCTTAGCCTGCCGTCACAAGCACCCGGTCGCGTAGAGCCGCCCCTGTGGGAGGTCGTGGGGCGCGCGGAGATGGCCGTGAGGCGGGAGGGCTCCGGGTTCGGAGCTCTGAGCGTTCCGTCAGAAAGGCCCCAAGCGCACACCGTTTATGTCACAGTCGTGCGCACAGACATACCATCACCCGTTCACCACTATAAAAGACAAAGCGATGGGAAGCTCGCCGTCTGCTTCCTCCTCACACGCGCACTCGCTTCCCACTTCATATACGCACGCGACCTCGGATCACCAACGCCCCCGCCTCCACCAGACCCCTCCCCTTCAGCCGAAACCCAGCCACGATGGGCGACCTCCGCAGGACGTCGACGAGCCAGACAGCGGTCCACACGAGTGTGGGCCAGCTCTTGAACGAGAAAAACCGGCCGCCACAGGCCCTCATCGACGAGTCCGAAAACCCTCCAGACCGTGAGTATGCGGTCGTAGACTTTCCCGCCCGCATTCCCCACCCCGCCACTGACTGGCGCCAGCCTCCGTCGCCCGCGCAGACCACCATCACCATGACCACGAGCGTGGTACGTTGTAAACTGTCCTAATCTTCAATCTTCACCTGTTTTCCTGGTGCTCAGTCATCGCTTCATTTGCCCTGGCGGCTTACAGGCGTGCACATAGGCCACACCAACCGCGACGACGCCCCGTTCGCGAGAACGCATCGCCGGTTCGCCAACCCCACCCCGTTCGGCTTCTTCGCCCTGGCTATCTCTATCTTCACAGTGTCGCTCGTCAACTTTGGCGCCCGTGGGACCAGCACGGCTACCTTCCTTGCAGCCCCGGCCATCTGGGTCGGCGGCGTCGGGCAGGTCTTGGCTGGTAAGCTTTCGGGGGGGGGAGCTACCAGGTGGAGTGGGATCCGTCAGAGCGGGTGGCTGACTGATCCTCGATTGTCTTGCCGGCGCGGCACAGGGATGTGGGAGGTGAGCGTGATGTTGCCCATGTACTGAAAGGTTGGCACGGGCACTGATGCAGGTCTGATACTTCGGTTCAGATGGCGTGTGGCAACACGCTCGGCGCGACAGGCTTCACGACGTACGGGCTGTGGTGGATCTCGTACGGGTGGTACCTCTCGCCCTGGTCGGGCCTCAGCGCGCCCTACACCGCCAACCCAGTCGAGATGAGGCATAGTGAGGACCGCAACTCTTTAAGTCCGCTTGGTCGAGAGATTGCAGTGTTGACACTCTGCTCCCAGTCGCTGGCTTTTACCACCTCGCCTACTTCCTGTTCTCGATGTGCCTTGTCGGTCAGTCCCGTCCCCCCGCACCCTCATCCATCCTGTCCCTCGCGCCCTTGACGCCACACCGAGCCATACGTTGCATCCTGATCATCCGTCCCCGTCCGTCTCCCACTCACTCTCCATACTGGCAGTGGCCGCCTTGCGCACCTCCATCTCCGTCGTAGTCGTCTTCTTCAGCCTCGGCTTTGCATTTTTAATGAACGGCGTCGGCTCGTTCGTGCAACACGACAACCTGACCCTTGCCGCAGGCGCGTTCGGCTTCCTCAACGCGATTGCCGCCTTCTACGCCGCCTTGTCGGGCCTGCTCACCAACGAGACGAGCTACTTCCTCCTCCCTGCTGGGGACCAGCGCCCCGCTGCGGCCAGGCACGGTGCATACTGAGGGGGGTCGCTCGGAGCTGTGGTTCGCCGAGATAGTGTACATAGCGCTTGCCTCACTTGTACGTAGCGTGCGTTGGAAGCCTGGCGTTTTGACTGAACAACTGGACGTGAGAGGGTAGGGTCCACGAAGGTCTGAATGGCAGACAGCCCGACATACTCGTCGACACGAAGAAAAAAGAACCACACGCAAAATGCAAGCAACCGAAACCAAGCATCTCCGCTGCCTCACCAGCATAGCACCGCATGAAAGAGCGTATATTCCCCTCTCCCTCCCTCCTCAGCCACACATGCCCCCCATCGCCTTCTCCTCGCCCCACTCGTCCTCCTCCTCGTAGCTGTCCTCCCTTCGCCCCTCCGGCGCCCAGGCGTACAGCGGCAGCCCCAGGCTCATCATGTAGTCTGCCTCCGGGCTGCTCGCGACCCTCAGCAGCGTCTCCACCGCCTCCTCCTCGACGCTCCCGTCATTCCGTTCGCCGTCCCCGCCTACGCAGCCGTGCCCATCATCCGATCGAGCCAGCATGCGCACTCGGGGCACGTGGATGCGGACGGCAGGCAAATGCGAGTCGATCTTGGTGTCGAAGGTGACATTCTGGCGGGGCAGGTGGCCGGGGTGGGTCGAGGCGCGGGCAGCGAAAAGGGTGGCGAGGGCGGGCACGAGCAGGCGCTTGCGAGAGTTGAAGGCCGGGGCGGGAACATCGGTGGGGCGAGTAGGGTGGAGCACTTTGAACAAGATGGAAAAGTGATCCGCCGCAACCGCGTCCGACATGCCCGAAAGCACCACCGTCTCCTTCCCTACCCCGCCAACTGATGCAGCCCCGTCCTCCTCGGCCACGGCCGACCTGCGCTCAGCCCCGTCCACCTCACTCCACCCTGTCAATGAGCGCACCACCGACTCAGCTCCCGAATGAACTTCGACCGACTCCTCCGATGCCGAGGGCGACGACCTCGGGCTGGCCGATATGGACTTTCGACTGGCCGCCTCGTTGCTCCGCGACACGCGCACAAAGTCGACGTCGTCCTCGCTCGTCCCCTCTCCCGTCGAGAGGTCGCCCCGTTCAACCTTGCCCGGGCGCGTGTCGCCGGCCAAGTCTGAGCAAAACGTATCGGACGCGAAGAAGACGAGGCCGCCCTCTTTCCGCTTGCGGCGCTTGGTGGGGCGGCTCAAGCTGTAGCCAGCGAGACGGGTGGAGCCCGGTGGCTGATCGAGCTCAGCCTCGCTTTCGTCAGCCGAGCTGACCGAAGTGGCGGACTTTTGAGGGCCGAAAAGTGGGATGTAGGTCAACGTTTGCTGGCCAGGAACCGAGGCGGCCGGGAGCGGGGGCGAAGGCTGCCCGTGGGAGAGGGCTTTGTCCTCAGTGACGAGGTAGGACGGCAGCTGATCGAGATTGGCCCGGAGCGAGGTAGCCGCCGGCCTCGACAAGCCAGCGCTCGAATTTTTGCCCGAGCTGGAGTTGTTGTTCTGGCTAGTTGCAGGCCTGTCATATCCTCCGCCGCTGTTGGTTCTGCTCTTGTCTTTCGAGTTGTTGGACTGCGTCTGACCGGCCGAAGCCGTCGTGGCATCAGTCGAGTCCTTGCTCGGCATCCCGGTCGTGGTCGAATCGGGTCTGAACATGCCCCTCCGCTCTCTCCTGGACGATAACGAACCTTCGCTTGAGCTGAGCTCATCCTCGACCTGTTCGCGCTCAGCCTCAGCCTCAGCCATGGCCACATCCGCGTCCTCGCGCTCGTGCCTGGCCCGGCTGTCGCGCTTTGCCTGCTCGGCCGTGCCCGACACGTTGGGCGGGTCCGAGTTGACGACTCGACTGGTGGGGCCAACCCAGCGAACCTTGTCGCCCTGTTCGTTGAGCTCGATCTTGTCGCTCCTGGTCCTGATCGAGTGGCGGATGAAGGCGATACTAACGTTGAGCCGGTGAACGCCCGCCATTCCGAGCACCAGATTAAGGAAAACCCAACCGCCGGCGTGCTTGGACTGGTCGGAGTCGAGCAAAGTGCGCAAGTAATATTGGTTCGACGACGACTTGGCGGGCCGCGGTGAGGGCTCATTGGCCCCCGAGCCCAAGCCGAGGTGGTTGAACGAAACTCCCGAGGGAGTGATCATCGGCAACGACTGGAAGAACAGCCCTTCGAGCAGCTCGACCACCTTCTCACCCAGCTCGGCCGCGTTGGGCGACTGCTCAGCCGACGAGGAAGACACCTCGCCTTCCCCACCATCCCGCCGAGGGATCTTGGGTCGGGGTGGTGGCGCAGGCCCCGCGGCGATTAGCTTGGCCGGCACGCCCGTCCTCTCGGCCTCCTTGATGACGCTCAACGACGAGGGCCCGGCCCCATGCCGCCTCCGCTTGCGGTGCGACGACTCGCTCATGCGCATCCCAGTACCCGTTCCGGTCGCACTCCTCGGCTCAACACCAGAGAACGACGGGGCAGCCAGAAGGTCGCGCTCGGCATGGTACTCGGGCAGAGAAGGCCTCAGAACCGCTGGCGGGTTTTTCACCGCCACCGGGACGGGCGAGTAGTTAGACCCGGACGCGATCCTTCCCCCTGTCGAGCCTGAACCCGAGCCTTGACCTGAACCGGTGGCCGAGCCTGAGCCGGAACGAGTGTCCATGGCGGATCGACTGTGAGCTGATTGGTTTGCGGCCGAGGCTGCGAGTTTTTCCTTCTCGGAACTGCGAAGTGAGCGGAGCGTGACTCCGAGGGACGAGGTTGACCCGCTGTCTGCCTCAGTTGACTTGTCGCGAATGACAGGTCCGGGCAGAGTCGGGTCCGGCCCGGACAGGTGTTGAACGTAGGAAGTCAGGAACGATTCAATCTCTTGCCGCCGTGACCTGAGGAGGGTAGGGAAGAGATTGTCAGACCAGAATTGAAGTTGATCAATCTTTGTTATCGGTAGGGCCAGGCAACCTACTGTGGCAAACCTTGAAAGAATCTGACTTCGAACAAACGTTCGTTGCGCAAATCATGGGGAACCTTGACTGCCTCATATCGACGAAGTTTGCCTTTGAGCTGTTGATCTGCAAATTACCAACGTCAGCTGGCTGCTTCCATGACGGCCAGTCGAAACAGTTACACTCACTTTGACGGGATAGGTCGTCAACCTGAATGAAAACCATCCAGCAATTGTCAGGATCGCTTGGGCATCACTGAGTTGGTGGTTGCTTACGATGTCCCTGAAGCTCTGTTCTGTCCAGCTTGTCGGCCCAGTCGGGTGGCGTTGAAGCCCACCAGGCTGGGCCACTCGATCGTCGTCGACCGCAGCGCGCGCGCCCGCCAGCGAGGCGTCTTGCCGAGTTTGGATATTATTTGGTTTACCGAGTGAGGCTGGCGCGTTGCCTGCAATTGATTCCGTGTCTGACTCGCTCGGCCCTCTGTCGGAAGCCTTAAGGCTGCCCAGCCCAGTCAGGCTGGCTCGGCCAAACTCTTCATCCTGAGCGAGCTGGTACTCGAGCATCAACCTTTCATCCTCTGTATCGATTCCTATGTCGCCGTCGTCGTCGTCGTCGATTGGGATCCCGAGTTTGCCTAGCCGGCGCCTGAGCGATGAGGTGCCCGTGCCGTTGTGCGAGCTACCCCCAGTCGGGGCTGAAACTGAGCCGGATGGGTTGGGGATCGAGAGCAAGTTCTGTTCAACGTGTAATACAAGTGAAGTCAGTCGACTGAATCCAATAGCGAGGGTGGCCACTCTTTAGCGAAATTGACCGAGCTGGGGGTTTGGTTGTTACCTTGTTCACGACCAGATCTCGGCCCAGCCCAGCCAGAATCTGATCCTCGTGAGCGTTGCCTCTGGTGGTGAATCTGGGTGGGCTGTTTGAACTGACTGAAGCGCTCGGTATCCGAGTGTCAACTGAGTCGCTCATTCGGGGGTCGTTTGAGAAGGGTTGAGCTGATCGCCAATCAGCTCAACCCTGGCTGCTAGTACTAGTCTGATGTCTTGAGCTGTTGAAGGCGATCAAGACGGCGAGGCTTTCGCCTAGTCCCTTGCCAGCGCAAAAATAGTGTGAGTCCGATGGTCGGAAACTGCTAGGGTGGGGTTGGTAGTCGTGCGAGTGGTAATTTGGTAAACCGAGTTTGAAGAGCGAAACCAAGCCCAGTGCTGGGCCCAGTGATGTGGCTGGGGTAAGCTCGGCGCTTAGGGCCTGGATTAGAAAACTGAGCCCGCAGCTCGAGTCGGGACCGGGCGATCTTTCCAACAGCGCGCGTCATAGGGAGGGGTTCAGTCCCACCCCCTTCAATGCGGCGATCTTCCGATCCGACCCGGACCGACCCCGTCATCTCAATTGTACAGCCGAAAACTGGCCCCTTTTCTTGAGCCTCGAATCGATCCAGTCTGCCTGACCGGCCTGATGACCCACCAGCCCCGGCCAGGACCGGTAGCCTCCAGGATACCGAGAGGACAACGGAACTATTCATCACACGACTAGGCTGCAAATCTATGTACTAATCAATCGCCCCCAACACTGCCCTACTGTACACAGCAACTGCCCCTCAGAGACTCGGCAACGTACCCGTCCAGTCGCAGATGATCCACTCCAGTCGCGCCGCGCTCGCCACCGCCTCGACCAGACCTCGCTGCTTCAGCCTCTGCTGCTGCTGCGGCGGCAGCGTGCTTCTCCCTCGTCCTCCTGACCCGCTCCTCGGCCTTGTCCACCGCCAAATGGGCCGCATAACTCCTCACCGTCACCCTCCCTGGATCCACCTCGTCCAACGTTGCCTCCACGCGCGCCTGCCCTCTAGACTCCCGCTCCTCCAAGTAGCCCATCCCGATCACCGCTTCTCCCCTCCAACCTGACCTCGTCCTGACCTCCCCCTTGCTGATCTTCTCCTTGATGAAGCGCGTTGTGACAGCCGTTCCGTCCAGCGCGCTGATCATCGCCCCGCGGTGCTCCCGCACGCGCTGCCTCCGCACAAACTCGACCACCGCGCCCGGCGACAGGGCCGTGCCGTCGGCCTCGAGATGCTTCAGCCTGGGCGCGCTTTCGATGAGAGCCTGCAGGGCGGTAGCTGGGAGGGAAAAGCAGCCCGACAGGATGAGGTGCGTGAGCGCGCCCGAGCTGGCCCCGTGAGGCGCTTGGAGTGGCGCAAGAACGCGAGGCGACAGGGCTGCGCCCCCCTCCAGGTCCAGGCGCTCCAAACACGGGAGTCCACCCGAATCGGAAAGCAAGGCGACCAAGCTACGTCCAGACCCAAGGGGTACATCGGCGAGCTCGAGTACGCGCAGGTGGGGTACTGCGCCGACCAAACTTCTGACGCACGCCCCACTCAAGCCTCGGCAGCCAGACAGCTTCAGCACCTCCCACCCAACCTTGCGCCGCCAGCACGGGAGAGTCCCTTCGGTCGTGATAAACACAGCCCCTGTAGTGCCTTTGTCGACCGTTAGGGCTGCATCGAACCCGGCGTCGTTCAGGCCGGTAGAGTGGCTGAGGTCAAAGTGGCGTAGGTTGGGCAGCGCACCCACGACCCGGACGATAGTCTCGTCGGTCCAGCCAAACAGCCCCGCAGCCTTGAGAACTTGGAGCTTGGACTGGGACTGTTCGTGATTGTCGACGGGTCGACCGAGGAAGGCGAGTGCTGAGGCGGCCAAGTTGGGGCATTGGCTCACGTCCAGCTGAGCCAGGTTGGGGCTGTGACCAGGCGAGAGCACCCATAGCGTGGCTGGGCGCACGCCGCTCAATCCACGCAGACACACGTTTACCAGCAAAGGAGAGTGAAGGAGTGCGAAGTTAATTGACCGTGCAGTCAAAAGGGGGCAGCCTGCAACGTCTAAGAGGGTCAGCACATGTGCATACATTCAGGGAGATCAGTCATGTGAACTGACCACCCAGCGCAACTGAGTTCAGAGAGGTGTGCATCTGGGAGCCTTTGATTTGATTTAAAGTATCAAAAAAGGCAGTGTCGTTGAGATTTGTGGCCCGTTGGAGGTTGAGATGGCGGGTGAATCCGGACGCCATCGCTGGGAGCAGTTCAAGAGCGCCATCCGGAGTGACTGCCGAGGTTGAGATTGACCTCCAGAGCTCTCCATCCCGCGTGACAGAATACAAAGACCGGCTAACCTAAAGAAAAACAGCAATCATGGGAGACATTCAGTGCGTTGGTCTAAACATAGTATTGCAGTGGCAGGGCCGACTGACCTCGCCGATTCGAACCAGCTGCCTCAGCCCCTTCCTGGCTGCCTCGTGTTCGCCGGCCGGCTCGCGCTCTTCGTCCCTGCTGGCCAGCCATTCCTCGTAGAAAATCATCTCCAGTTGCTTGACCACATTTATCTGCAGCTCGTACGGCAGCCGCTCGAACGGACCTCGGACCTGGGGCTCGGGCGAGCCGGGGCGGGACGGCAGCGGGGTCGTGCACGCCGAGTGGTACAAGGTTTCGGGCGTCGAGGGCGCGCTCACAAACAACTCCTCTGCGGTG
>Ga0233341_1000071_pt1 | contig 12996 bp, 6 predicted proteins | sample GEONDECOMP247_FD_180672 | JGI IMG/M metagenome (GOLD analysis project Ga0233341, IMG submission 180672) | Leaf litter microbial communities from Shasta-Trinity National Forest, California, United States - GEON-DECOMP-247 | ecosystem: Environmental > Terrestrial > Plant litter > Unclassified...
TACACAGTTGTTATATATGAACTTTTAGTTCAAAAAAAAAAAAGAGATATGTTGCAGATGGTTCTGCAGTTTGATTATAAATTATAAATTTGAAGTTCAATTCTTCCATATGATGAAGATGCTTGATGCTAATTATTAAAATGCTTAATTTTTAACTTAATTTAGATTTATGCTTTCTAAAATTCTTTTTGTCATTATATCTAAATTTAAACACTATAATTAAATTTAGTTAGGTTTATCTTTTATAAAGATGTTTATGGAATTATAAATAATAATAAGTTTTAAAGAATCGGTCAATGGGTATCCGAAAAATTCAAATCATGTTAATCTTGTGGTAAATTTAAGTCTTTTATTTAAACATATGTTACTTTTATCTTTACTTTTAATACCTTTATTCGGTACAATTTTTATTTCTTTATTTTGTACTAGTTCAGCTACTCTACCTACAAATAATACTTTAGATAACAATAATTTAAAAACTAATATAATCTTTAATTTATTTAATATAACACTTAATGAAAAAAGAGCCAAAATTATATCTTTAAGTACTTCTATTTTAAATCTAATAATATCTTTAATAATATTTATATTATTTGATTTTTCTTTTAATCAGTTCCAATTTGTTCAAGAACCCTTTAATATATATGGATATACTTTATACCTAGGAGTAGATGGTATTTCTATATACTTTGTATTACTTACTACTTTAATAGTTCCTATTGCATTATTATCAAATTGAACTTCAATTTCTGAAAATGTAAAATGATATTTAATAATAATATTGTTATTAGAAACACTATTATTAGCTGTATTTTTAGTATTGGATATATTTTTATTTTATATCTTTTTTGAAAGTATATTACCTCCTTTATTTCTTTTAATAGGACTTTTTGGTTCAAGTAATAGAGTTAGAGCAGGATTTTATCTTTTCCTCTATACTTTATTAGGTTCATTATTTTTATTATTATCTATATTAGTAATATATTCCATAATGGGATCAACTGATTTAGATGCTTTATATAAGACCAACTTTAATTATAGTACACAGTTATTTTTATTTTATGGTATATTTATAGCTTTTGCTGTAAAAACTCCTGTAATATTTTTAAATACTTGATTATTAAAGGCACATGTTGAATCACCTTTAGGAGGAAGTATTCTGTTAGCTGGTATAGTTTTAAAACTTAGTTTATATGGTATACTTAGATTAATATTACCTATTCTACCTAAAGCTTCTTTAGATTATACTTTTATAGTTTATCTTATATGTGTAATTACTATTATTTATGCTAGTTTTAGTACTTTAAGAACTATTGATATTAAAGAACTTATTGCTTATAGTTCTGTATCTCATGCAGCTGTATATGTATTAGGTGTATTTAGTAATACAATACAAGGTATAGAAGGAGGTATAACTTTAGGTTTAGCTCATGGATTTGTTTCTTCTGGTTTATTTATTTGTGCTGGAGGTATTTTATATGACAGATCCTCTACTAGATTAATTACTTTTTATAGAGGTGTAGCACAAATAATGCCTATTTTTTCAATCCTTTTTTTCATACTTTGTTTAAGTAATGCAGGAACACCTTTATCTCTTAATTTTTTAGGTGAATTCCTTAGTCTTTATGGTACTTTTGAAAGATTACCTTTATTAGGTGCTTTAGCTAGTTCTTCCATTGTCTTTTCTGCAGCATACACTATCTATATGTTTAATAGAATAGCTTTTGCAGGGAAATTTTCTCAATTTTTTAAAGTAAATATTTCAGATGTAAATAAACGTGAATTTCTTATATTACTAATACTTATTTTATTTACAATAGTATTAGGTATATATCCTGCACCTATTTTAGATGGTTTACATTATTCAGTATCCTCTTTAATTTACTATACTCCAATTAGTTAACCGATAAATTAACCAATGAATTCTGCGATTAGTTAACCAATGAATTCTGCGATTAGTTAACCTATTAGTTAAAAAAAAAACTAATCAAATCTTGTTTTTTACTAACAGGACTTGCGTTTCCAATTAAAAATTATTAGTTCTATTATTATAATGCTCTGCTATAGTATCTAAATTAGTTTCTAGATGCTATCTATAGTATTTAAAAGACTTGGATAGGGTTAATCCAATCCAAGAAGCTACAAATTGTAATATTTTATATTTAATTGATAATAGATTCTTTTTTTTTTTTAATGAATTTATTTAATAATATTGAATATATGGTTTATAGCAAATGTGATGCTCCTAAACCTTGAGGACTTTATTTTCAAGACAGTGCTAGCCCTCAAATGGAAGCTATAATTGAACTACATAATAATATTATGTTTTATCTTTTTGCAATCTTATTTAGTGTTGGATGAATATTACTTTCAATAGTAAGAAATTATGTTAGCTATAACTCAATTATAAGTAATAAATATTTAAACCATGGGACTTTAATAGAATTAATTTGAACAATAACTCCAGCTTTAATATTAATATTAATAGCATTTCCTTCTTTTAAGTTATTATATTTAATGGATGAAGTTACAGACCCTAATTTAACTTTAACAGTAGAAGGACATCAATGATATTGAAGTTATCAATACGTAGATTTTTTAAATAGTGATGATGAATTTATTGAATATGATTCCTATTTAGTACCTGAATCAGATTTAGAAAAAGGAGGTTTAAGAATGTTAGAAGTGGATAATAGAATTATATTACCAGAGTTAACACATACAAGATTTATGATATCTGCTGCAGATGTTATACATTCATTTGCATGTCCAGCATTAGGTATTAAATGTGATGCATATCCAGGTAGATTGAATCAAATGTCAGTACATATAAATAGAGAAGGTACTTTTTTTGGGCAATGTTCTGAAATATGTGGTATATTACATAGTTCAATGCCTATTGCAATACAATCTGTTTCATTAGAGAAATTTTTATTATGATTAAGAAATCAATAATATAAAATTTATTAGGAATGGCTAACAAGGTGTCTCACGACTAAATTTTTTAATATTTATTTCATGTATATAATCATATGAATAATAGCTTTATACTTATAACAAGCCCATTAGACCAATTTGAAATTAGAGACTTATTAAGTCTGGATGCTCCTATATTAGCTAACTTACATCTTTCTATAACTAACATAGGACTTTATTTAGTTATAGGATTTTTCATAGCTTTAAATTTAAATATTATAGGTAATAATTATAACAAATTAGTATCTAATAACTGAAGCATAAGCTTAGAAACAATCTATGCTACTATACACAGTATAGTAATTAACCAAATAAATACAAAAAAAGGACAAATGTATTTTCCTTTTATATATGCACTCTTTATATTTATTTTAATAAATAACTTAATAGGTATGATACCTTATAGTTTTGCCTCAACAAGTCATTTTATACTTACATTTTCATTAAGTTTTACTATAGTATTAGGTGCTACAATATTAGGTTTCCAAATACATGGACTTAAATTCTTTTCTTTATTTGTGCCAGCTGGTTGTCCTTTAGCTTTATTACCTCTGTTAGTTCTTATAGAATTTATTTCATATCTAGCACGTAATGTTTCTCTTGGATTAAGATTAGCAGCTAACATACTTTCAGGTCACATGCTGTTAAATATATTAAGTGGATTTACTTATAATATTATGACTTCAGGTGTTATCTTCTTCTTCTTAGGATTATTACCTTTAGCTTTTATAATAGCATTTTCAGGATTAGAATTAGCAATCGCTTTTATACAAGCACAAGTTTTTGTAGTATTATCTTGTAGTTATATTAAAGATGCATTAGATTTACATTAATTATATATACATTGTATATAACCTAGAATAAAAAAAAAAAGGGTTTCTTAATTAATTATCTTGCTAGAATATTTCCGTATCTTTAAAAAATATACAATGAATTTATCTTTAATACTATTTTTAATAGGTATACTCGGTTTTGTATTAAATAGAAAAAATATAATATTAATGCTCATTTCAATAGAAATAATGTTATTAGCTATAACATTCTTGATATTAATAAATTCATTTAACTTTGATGATATCTTAGGACAAGTTTATGCAGTATATATCATAGCAATAGCTGGAGCAGAATCAGCAATAGGTTTAGGTATATTAGTAGCATTTTATAGATTAAGAGGAAGTATTGCTATAGAATATAAATAATGTATTTAGCTTTAATAATATTACCTTTATTAGCCTCAATAATTTCTGGGTTTTTTGGAAGAAAAATTGGAGTTAGCGGAGCTCAATGAATAACATGTAGTTCAGTAATAACAACAACAATGTTAGCTATAACAGTATTTTTTGAAGTAGGATTCAATAACATTCCTGTAACAATTAAATTATTTAGATGAGTAGATTCAGAATCTCTTAATATATTATGAGCTTTTAATTTTGATTCATTAACAGTTTCAATGCTAATACCTGTTTTAATTGTTTCTTCATTAGTTCATATATACTCAATAGGATATATGAGTCATGACCCTCACAATCAAAGATTTTTTAGTTATTTAAGTTTATTTACTTTTATGATGATTATACTTGTGACGGCCAATAATTTTTTACTTATGTTTGTAGGATGAGAAGGTGTAGGAGTTTGTTCTTATTTATTAGTAAGTTTTTGATTTACTAGAATAGCAGCAAATCAAAGTTCTATTTCAGCTTTCTTAACAAACAGAGTAGGTGATTGTTTTTTAACAATAGGTATGTTTGCTATATTATGATCTTTTGGTAACATAGATTATTCTACAGTATTTTCATTGGCTCCTTATATAAGTGAAAACATTATTACATTAATAGGTATTTGTTTATTAATAGGAGCTATGGCTAAAAGTTCTCAAATAGGTCTACATGTATGATTACCAATGGCTATGGAAGGTCCTACACCTGTTTCTGCATTGATTCATGCAGCTACTATGGTAACTGCAGGTGTATACTTATTAATGCGTTCATCTCCGTTAATAGAATATAGTTCAACAGTACTTATGTTATGTTTATGAATAGGAGCTATAACTACTGTGTTTAGTTCTCTTATAGGATTATTTCAACAAGATATTAAAAAAGTTATTGCATATTCAACTATGAGCCAATTAGGTATGATGGTTATAGCAGTAGGTCTTTCATCTTATAATATAGCCTTATTTCATTTAGTAAATCATGCTTTTTATAAAGGGCTTTTATTTTTAGCAGCTGGATCAGTAATTCATGCTGTAGCAGATAATCAAGATTTTAGAAAATATGGTGGGTTAAAAGTATTTTTACCTTTAACTTATTCAGTTATGTTAATAGCTTCTCTTAGTTTAGTAGCTTTCCCATTTATGACAGGTTTTTATTCTAAAGATTTTATATTAGAATCTGCCTATGGACAATTCTATTTTTCTAGTACTGTTGTATATTTTATAGCTGTAATAGGTGCTATGTTCACTACTTTATATTCTGTAAAAGTTTTATATTTAACTTTTTTAACTAACCCTAATGGACCTTTAATTAACTATAAAAGAGCCCATGAAGGTGATATTTTTATGAGTATACCACTAATAATTTTAGCTATTTTTTCTATTTTTTTTGGTTATATAAGTAAAGATCTTTTCATAGGTTTAGGTACAGGGTTTTTTGTTGATAATGGTATATTTATTCATCCTTCACATGAAATTATGTTAGAAACTGAATTTGCTGTTCCTATAATTTTCAAAATGCTTCCTTTATTCTTTACTATATCATTAAGTATATTATCTATAATTTATTCAGAATTTTTACCTAGAGTATTAATATCTTTTAAATTTTCTAGAATAGGTTATAATATTTTTAGTTTTTTTAATCAAAGATTTTTAATTGAACTTTTCTATAATATTTATATTACAGACTTGATTTTAAAATTAGGTGGTCAAACTACTAAAATACTTGATAAAGGATCTATAGAATATATAGGACCTTTTGGTTTAGAATTAGCTTTAACTAATTTGAGTAGAAATATTTCTCAATTAGATTCTGGAGTTATTACATCTTATGCTTTATATATCTTATCAGGTTTAATTCTTTATATTTTAATTTCTTATATTTCAATTTTTCAACTAGTTAGCCCTAGCGATAATAATATTTTAATACTTTTCATACTATTCGGATTATTATACATTACTAGAAGTAATAATAATAATTCAACAGTTAACTCTCTTTAATATTTTCTACTGCTATTGGTCTACACTAAAAAAAAAGTACTATAGCAAGGTATAAACTAGCCTAGAATAAAGCTTCTACGGGGAAGAAACGCAAGGTAACTAATCTGCACTTAATATATTAAATAATAATTAAATGTAAGGCGTTCAATAGAGTTAACTATAACTAATATATAGATTATATAATCTATAACTATAACACAACTAACCCTATTATTCTTATTTAAATTATATGGATACATTAGAGTTTTTATTGTTGTAATTAGTACCAAGACATGTGGATGTAATATTTATCCAACTAACCTTTTATTGTAAATTTAAATAAAGGAATTAGATTAATAGATTATAATTTAAATTCATGTAACTAGTACCAAGACATATTGATTTAAAGTTTAGACAAGAACAATAGTTAGATTGTAAATTTAAATCTGAAAACTAGATTAATACATCATATATTCATAAAAGAAAAGAAATTAGCTCAACTGGTAGAGCAATCGTTTTACACACGAAAGGTTAGGTGTTCAAACCACTTATTTCTTAAAGAAATATAGAGCTTGTATCTATATTTCTTATTAATTATAATTCTAATATCTAGGGTCAATTCATTGGAAACAACTAATTGATCTAAAATATATATATTATGAATTTATTAGGTTTAATTAACTTGAGTTTGATGATGGCTCTGATTGAACGCTATCCAAATGCTTGACACATGCTAATCGTACGTTACCTTACTAAATTTTAGGGTAAAGTGGTGTACAGGTGAGTAAATGATAATTTGTCTGCCTTAGAGTAAGGTATAAAAATACCTTATAAATATAAATATAGATATAAGTATAAAAACTCACTAGATAAATTTATCTACTGAAATTTTAAATCTATCATAGTATACACATTTAAATAATTATTTAAATAACGATAGATTCAATAAAAGATTTTATATTTGTAAAAATACATACAAAAAGAAGAAATTCGCTCTAAGATGTTCATTTATATCTCGAGTAAGTAGTAGTTAAGGTAATTGCTTAACTAGCTTAAACTCGTAGTCGAAACTGAGAGGTTGATCGATCACATTGGGTCTGAAAAAACCCCAATACGTATTGTACAGCAGTGAGGAATATTGGTCAATAGTCTAACGACTGAACCAGCAACTTGGAAGAATGGTCAACTCTTTGGAGTTGGCAAACTGGATATTCCTTATAAAGTTCTAGATAGAATAATGAGAGATGACAATTTTCTATCTATGTGTCTTGACCAAATCTTGTGCCAGCAGTCGCGGTAATACAAGGGAGACTAGTGTTATTCATCTTTATTAGGTTTAAAGGGTACCTAGACGGTTTATCTATCCTCTAAAGGGTACAGATAAAACTAGAGTTTAATGTGGGAGGTAAATTTAGTACTATTAGTGTAGAGATGAAATTCTTTGATACTTTTAGGACGGATAATGGTGAAAGCAATCCTTTATGTATAAACTGACGTTGAGGGACGAAGGCTTGGATATCGAATAGGATTAGATACCCTAATAGTCCTTGCAGAAAATGATGAATGCCATAAGCTAATGTTGCTATTTTAATTAATGGTATTACAACAAAGTTTATAAATGAAAGTGGAAGCATTCCACCTCAAGAGTAATGTGGCAACGCAGAAACTGAAATCATTAGACCGTTTCTGAAACCAGTAGTGAAGTATGTTATTTAATTCGATAACCCTCGAAAAACCTTACCACAATTTGAATATTCATTAAATTTAATGAATACAAGCGTTGCACGGCTGTCTTCAGTTAATGTCGTGAGAACTGGTTAGATCCTGTAAATTAACGTAAGCCCTATCTTTATTTATTATTAATAAAGATGCTCATCGCTATATTGAATATGATAAAAGGGACTAAGACAAGTCATCATGACCTAAACTTAATTGTGGGCTATAGACGTGCCACATATGCTTAGACAAAGAGATGCAAAAATGTGAATTTGAGCTAATCTCTAAAATAGGATAAAATATTAATTGTAGTCTGAAACTCGACTACATGAAAAAGGAATTACTAGTAATCGTGAATCACCATGTCACGGTGAATTTAATCTCAGATAGGTACTAACCACTCGTCAGGCGCTGAAAGGAGTATGTGCAATAAGTTTGGTTGCTCTTTTTTTCTATTATATCATATAGTGTTATAATATTTGAAGAAACAATCTTCGTATGCGTGACTCTGATTGGTGTTAAGTCGAAATACGGTTCGTGTAGCGGAAGTTGCACGGGATTAATATATATTAACAATACTCAAAAAAAAAACAAGGACCTTAGTTTAACCGTAAAACATGTGCCTTTTAAGCATTAGTATTTGGGTTCAAATCCCAAAGGTCTTAATACTTTAAAAGTTTTTAAGTTATAAAAAAGCCTTTATAGCTCAATGGTAGAGCGAAATACTGTTAATATTTTGGCTGAATGTTCGATTCATTCTAAGGGCTTATTATATTCATGAATTTTAGAATACTTAATGTGTTAGTTTAATGGTAAAACAATGTATTTCGACTGCATATATACAAGTTCAAATCTTGTACACATTGTTTTACAATTATTATGCAATGCTTATTAAGCATTATATATAAAGTCGTTAATGTACAAAAACCTTTTTTTTTTATGACCTAAACCTTTATGATCAAACAATAAATACTTATGTGCTTAAATATCTTTTTTATTTATATATGTTGTAGACTAATAGGTAAGTCCTAAATTTTTGATATTTATTTATGGGTGTTCGAATCACTCCAACATAATACTAAGTGTATTAGCTAAATGGTATAGCAGTGTTCTACGAATACATTTGTATAAGTTCAAGTCTTATATGCACTTATAGATAGTTTTATTTACACTTTTTGAATTATTTGTTTTAATTAATAATACCTCTTAACACTTTATTAATTTTAGTTTAAAAGTTAATAGAACTTTGAAGTTCATATTTCTTTTTATATAGATTTTTTAATTAGATTATTATTTTTAAAGTTATTCTAATTTATAATAGGACTTTTTAAATTTTAATTTATAAAAAATAGATTTAACGCATTACTTCACATAAACTAGTTTAAATGATGTGGTGCGACCTATTTAGAGGTATAACATTTTTTTTTTTATGTATAATAATATATATATTTTATTTGATAATAATACAAATGGTTATAATGTTGAGTTATTAGATTTTCTTTCTTTATTTGCTATCTTTTCTGGAATATTTGTTATAATAAGTAAAAACCCTATTATTTCTGTTTTATTTTTAATAGGTTTATTTTTATGTATATCTAGTTATTTAATCTTACTAGGTATTAGTTTTATAGGTTTATCATACCTTTTGGTATATATAGGAGCTGTTTCGATATTATTTTTATTTATCTTAATGTTAATTAATGTAAGAATATCAGAATTACAAGCTGAAACTAGCAATAGTTTACCACTAGCTATAATCATAGGTGTATGTTTTTATTCGATTTTATCTGAAATATTACCTTTTAAAAATGCAAATATAATAAATAATGAGTTATTAGGAAATATATTTAAATTTTATGAAAATAATGAAAATATATTCTATGTAACATCTAAGTTTTGAGATGGTAGTTTAGCAGAAACTTCACATATTACAAGCATAGGTAATATAATGTATACTAATTATTTTTTATGACTTATTATTACATCTATAATATTATTATTAGCTATGGTTGGTGCTATTGTTATAACCGTAAGACCCTAACTAAATTAAGAGTTTATTAAACTAGTTAAGACTTGTTTACATATATATTATATTAGTTTATATTATTTTAATTATATTGGTCTAGGGACAGCTAGTTGAAGCCCTACTTTATAGAAAAGCTCTAAGTATTAATTTATATTAATTTCGAAAGGGTAGGGTTAAATCTGAGAAAAATTATAAAAAAAAAACGGCTATAGGTTAATGGTAGACCAATCGTCTTCCAAACGATGTGTACCGATTCAACTTCGGTTGGCCGTATAGGGTTAATAGTTAATAGGTAGACAACTTTCTTGTCACGAAAGGAAATGTCGGATCGAAACCGGCTTAACCCGGTATTTATATACAAAAAATTATAAACAAAAAATATAAAAGGAAAAGTTGCTATTGGTAGGGCGAGATATTTGCTAAATATTGTGTTTTTACACTTGGATGTTCGATTCATCTCTTTTCCGGTTTTTACTTATATGTTCCTTTAAATAGGTTAATTATAAATATATGCTAAATTAACCAAAACTTACACATAAGGAATTTTAAAAAGTTCTTTTTTGAATCGCAAATTAAATTTTTAATAAAAAAAGAGTATAGTTTAATGGTAAAATAGGAAGCTTCAAACTTCAAATTTCCAGTTCAAGTCTGGATGCTCTTGTCTTATTTTTAGTTACTAATATGGTACAATCTGAAGGAAAAATTATTTAATCAATTAGTTAGGGCTTGCCCATGATATTTCATTTTTCAATTTAGGTTCTTTAACTTAACTGGTAAAGTGCATTTTTGATAAGAATGTCATTCAAGTTCGAGTCTTGAAGGAATCAAATGCCAAACTATAAATAATTTTTTTTACACATCACTATTGATGTGTGCTTTTAACGAGGTGTAACACGACTACTAAATATAAAAGATAGAATAAACAGTAGTATATAATTTTATATACTAAAAAGAGAATTGGCTGAGTGGTTTAAAGCGATAAGCTTGAAACTTATTTTAGTAAACTACTAACATCCGTTCGAATCGGATATTCTCTGCATTATACGGGTTAGAGCCGGGTTGGTTAGGCGCCTCATTTGGGTTGAGGATAAGTTATGTTCGAATCATAATGACCCGAATTATAAAATTTAGGCTTGTAGATAATCTACAAAAACAGAGATTAGTATTGTATATGTAATGTAATATTTCATCATTTTTAGCCTAGCTATATTTGATGGCAAGTATATAAAGAAACTATTAAGGATAAGGGAGCTATATATCAAAGGAAACTGAGTTGTATTCTATTTAGAATACATTGATTCCTTGGAGAAATTAAGTTAATAAACAAAGCAAATTGAAATATCTTATTAGCTTTAGGAAAAAAAATCAAACGAGATTCTATGATTAGTGTGAATGAAAGTAGAAATCAGGCCATATAGTAAAATGGGATATTATTCTGTTTGAATATAGGGGAACCTTCCTCTAAGGCTAAATATGATATATAAGCATTAGTGAATAGTACCGTAAGGGAAACCTTTTGAAATAGTAGTTTTATAAGCAGCTCAAGTTAAATTTTAATATAAAATAAGAGCGTACCTTTTGCATAATGGGTCAGCAAGTTAATATTAGATGCAAGCAAATTAGTTAACAATATAGTGTAATATTATATGGTTATATTAATTGCCTAGATAAACCAATTATGAAATAATGATTTAGTATCTAAGATTAGACCCGAAGCCTAGTGATCTTACCATGATCAGGATTATAAAAGTCCGAACGGGTTATCGTTGTAAAGATATCCGAAGAATTGTGGTAAGTTAGTGAAAGACAAAACTGACTAGGATAGCTGGTTTTCCGCGAAACCTATGTAAGTAGGTAATTTCAATAACATCTTAGCAGGTACAGTATTTGATCTCGGTAATTAAGAAAAGTTTATTGGGCATGTCCCATTAAATTTCTTTTTTTTACATACATCGGGGGATCGTGAAGATTTTACCGGAGTGTATTAGATCTCGGAAGGGCAAGGATGAAAATGAAATAATCAGACATAGTACGATAAGGTTGTATGTCAAAAGGGAAACAGCCCAGAACAAGAGTTTAAGGTTCCAAAATTATTATTAAGTGAAATAAAGGAAGTTTTTTTCAAATACAATCAGGAAATAGGCTTAGAAGCGGCCATTTTTTAAAGATCTCGTAACAGAGCACTGGTTTAAGTAAATTTTCATTGAAAATTTAAAAGTAAAAAGCGTCGAAAATATAACGGATCTAAATAATATACCGACACCTTGTATATAAATATATATTTTTATAAGCATTGCATGGTATCAATCAATAGAATGAGTTAACCATGTATATGATATTATATTTATAGGGTAGCGGAACGTAGGGTAAATATTTGATTTATATTTTTTAAATATAAATCCTGAATAGATATATCCCTAGTGAGAATGCTGACATGAGTAACGAAAAAGGGTGATAACCCTCGCCTAAAGCTTATGGTATTCTATTAAAGTAACGGCCTCTAAGTTTATTTACCCTAAAGGATTAAACGATGAGCTAAATCTAACATAAAAACAACCTTAATAATTATTTTATCATATAAACTAGTTTGTGTGATGAAGTATTTAAAGAGTAATAAGAGTTCTGGAAATAAATTATGTCGCTGCTATATAGGAATAAACTAAACAGATGACTTGTATAGCAGTTGTTATACCGTACCTAGATACTAACACAAGTAAGCAAGTAGAGAATACGAAGGCGTTTGAGCTAACAATCATTAAGGAACTCGGCAAATTGACTCCGTAACTTAGGGAGAAGGTGGGCCATTCCTCTTGATTAATATCAAGAGAAGAGGAAGCATAGAATGGTGTTGTACGACTGTTTAATTAAAACAAAGCACTTTGCGTAAGATTATAAATCAAAGTATTGAGTGTGATTTCTGCCCTATGTCGGCTGGTTAACGGATTTGCTTAGTTGACTAAAATAAACTAGGTTTTGAAGGAAACCCCGATCAATGGCGGCCTTACCTATAAGGGTCTTAAGGTAGCGGAATACCCTGGCCGTTAAATGCGGTCTTGCATGAATGATGTAACGATACAACAGCTGTCTC
>Ga0233341_1000073_pt1 | contig 12730 bp, 14 predicted proteins | sample GEONDECOMP247_FD_180672 | JGI IMG/M metagenome (GOLD analysis project Ga0233341, IMG submission 180672) | Leaf litter microbial communities from Shasta-Trinity National Forest, California, United States - GEON-DECOMP-247 | ecosystem: Environmental > Terrestrial > Plant litter > Unclassified...
CCCTGCCGCGAGACAGACCTATCCTGATTAGCCACTCGCTACTGTTTTAGATTCCTCCAACTGTTCACCGCGCTCGAGCCTACACTGCACACCATCACCGACCACCTCTTCACTAAAGACACCGACAAGATCCGCGACCTCCGTCCTGACTCTATCTCGCAGCTTATGTCACTCGCCAATGTACGCCCCGGTTCGCGCCTTCTCGTCGTCGACGACGTTCACGGCCTCGTCGTCGGCGCCTGCCTCGAACGTATGGGCGGCCAGGGCAGGGTCCTGGTCGTCAGCGACATCGACAGCCCACCCGACTTGCACGTGACCGAGGCGTTTAACTTCAACCCGAAAGCGATGGTCCCGCTTGCGAGCCTCAACTGGGCCGCGACCGTGCCCGGCTGGATTCCGAGCGACTTGCCACTCGAGGCCGAGGTCGGGGGCGGGGGCGGGGGCGGGGCGGCGGAGGCACCGAGCAAGAACAAGCTGCAGCGTGAAGCAGCAAAGTTGAGGAAGAGGAAGGCAGCGCTCGACAAGGCCAACGCAGACAGGGAAGACTTCTTCAGGGGACAGTATGATGGGTAAGGACTGAACTCGTCCGGGAATCCCCTCCCTGCCGACTCGCTGACCACCACCCTCGTTCCACTTGCTCCCCAGCGTGATCCTCGCAACCGAGTACGAGCCCTACTCGGTCCTGCGCCGGCTCCTGCCCTATATCGCCGGTTCAGCCTCTGTGGTGGTCTACAGCCCTCACCTTCAGACGCTTTACTCGCTCCAACAGAAGCTGCGGGCCGAGCCGACGTGGCTGAGCCCATCCATCCACGAGCCTTTCTTGCGGCAGTACCAGGTCCTGCCCGGGCGCACCCATCCTGAGATGAACGGGCTGGGGAGCACGGGCTGCATCCTGCAGGTCTACAGGGTGTTTGATCAACAGGGAGTAAACAGCTACGCCGCCAACAAGAGGCAAGGTGGAGGTGCAACCAAGCGGAGGAAGTTGGACGGCACCGAGGCCCAAAGCCAGGAGGGGACCCCAGTGGCAGGCGAGGTGGTCGAGGCGAGCGACAAACCGGGGGACGAGTAGTGGGGGCAGCTGGGTGGGACTGAACGCGATTGCTTGTTCTCTTGCGTGCGAGATATCCTTGGGGCAGGGGTGAAACGGAGACGACAGCATGGCGTGCTCGGGAGAGGGAGGAGCGACTTGAGCGGGCAGGTGTCCGGGCTGGGGCAAGCAGGCAGGTGCGGAGCCGGCCCGAAAAAGCGGAACAGCGCAGGAGTGGCGCAGCGAACGGGGAATGGCGTGGGAGCGAGTGACGACAAGGTTTCAAGCCGACACAATGTGTCAAGTGCAGCCAAATTCGCCCGCGCCGAAACCGTTGTCAACGCTGTGAAAGAACTGGAATGTAGTGTGCCCGATTTAGCCCGCCGACTGTCGTGCATCGCCCCGGCCCACGACCATGCGCTCCTCTGCCGCCACGAAGGATTTTGGCCAGCGTGAAGTAAGAACCTGGGAGCAGCTACAAAAACCACCGCTCCCTAAATTAATTTGTGCAGCCAGCAGCTCGCATGGTCGTTTCTGACAACTCCGGCCACACGCTTGGGCAGGACCTAACTTGTAAATTCCCTCATCAAGCGCGTCGCCCAAGCAGGAGTGATAACGTCAGGTTAGAGCACGTACAACATATAATCTGAGGCGTTTCTTGATCCACTCACCACCAATCCTTCCGCGTGTGCTGCGCCTGCCCCGTGGCTGTTGCGAATGACAGTCTTGCCTATGGCGCCTGCAGAACCGGCGTCTTGCCCAAGGAGAGTCTTCTCAGGAAGAATAAAACAAAAATAAGCGTCGCTTCCAGAGCTTTGAGAACGAGCGTGGGCAGATCAGTCACTGGGGAAAGCCTGCTTTGAGACATGAACTAACAGTGAGTTCCACGCGGTGACGGCTGCGCAAGGCAGAGTTGAAGCCTCCACGTGACTCAAGTAGTCGGGGGCTTCGACCAGTCAAACGGTGGGAAAAATCATGTAACGGGTCAGAACCTGTCGGCACCTGCTCCAAGGCAGAATCGGTGAGGCCTGTGCTGTCCCATTTTCCAGTATAGAGAGTTTCGGAGAAAAAGACTGGAGATCTCCGCGTATGTGCAAGTCATATGAGTATTCACAGGAACAACATAATTGCTCAAAAAAGCTGGCTCATCACTGCCCTACAATCAATCGACCACTCAGTTACCCCGCGTCCAAGCGCGGCCACCTCACCCGTCGCATCTGAGCATGGGATCAGGTCGTCCTTCACACCCGGGTAGATGCTCGCGAGACGGCGTAGTCGCGGTAGGTTAGGCTCAAATCTTGTAGCCGGATTACAAAACACTAGCAGGATGTATAGCAACTTGCTTGAAGCTGACCTGGATAGCAACGAGCACCTCGCCGTGGGCGGTCACAGGCAGGGACGGTCTCGGACGAGCTGGAATGAATCGACCCCGAGGCCAGGCTGGGCAACAACGTAACCGGCGTGAGTGGTCGGGACAGGGTTCGAAGAGAACGTCGTTGGAATTATTTTTGTGAGTTGCTTTGGGAAGGTGAGGTGCAGGAAGACAGGCCAGCGACTGGCTTTCATTCTCGCCACGTGAAGCTGTCGGCCGCGACGTCAGTCACGTCAGCAACCGCCTTCTGGGCGCTGAGCCTCGGAGTTCTCGTCAGCGTCGACGCCCGTCGCCGAGAGCTGTCTGTCACGCGATCCCTGTCCTTCCTGCGGCAATCTGGAGCGGACCGCACCAGGACTGGGCTTTCGGCACGATCGGCTTGAGGTGAACACCAAAGGGTGGGCTGCACTCAGGACTCAGTACGGGGATGAAACACCTCGGTGCGCCGCAAGGGCCGTCTCGGCGTCTCGGCGTTGCGCGCGCCAGGGCTGACCAGCTCGGAGTGCTGACAGAGTCCACAATATTTCGCCTCTTTTGACCGGTTCAACGAACAGCCCCGATTCGAAAATAGATCTTTCGATTGATACAAAGATCAAAGTACGTTTCAACTTGCTGTTTTTTTCATCTTCATTTGCTTTTGATAAGAAACAATCCATCCAACCCAGGCATGCCCTCCACCGCGTTTACCCCGCTCCAAGTTGGCGACCTGACCCTCTCTTCGCGCATTGTCCTCGCGCCCTTGACCCGCCTCCGCAATCACAAGGATCACACTCCGTCAGACCTGAGTGCTGGGTATTACACCCAGCGAGGATCGTGTCCCGGCACCCTTCTTATTGCAGAGGGTGCTGGTGTCAACGTTGCTGGCTGCGGGTGGCCGCTCGCACCAGGAATGTACACACCTGAGCACGTCAGAGCCTAGCGCAAGGTTGTCGACGCAGGTTAGTCTGAATACAGCTGTGCCTGCTGAAGACTATTTATGGTTTTTGCTCACCCAAATGCGTTTCTGCGGTTCGACCGATAGTTCACGCCGAAGGCTCGTACATCTTCCTTTAAATATTCCACGCCGGGCGCGGAGCGAAAGAGCCCAAGCAGCCAGGGGATGAGTTCGTCGGGCCATCCGCGATCGCAGTAGATGGGCATCCGCTCCCGCGCGTGCTCGAGGTTGCCGAGATTGAGAAAATCACGCATGACTTTGCCGAGGCCGCTAGTCGGTTTGTGCACGAGGTCGGGGGAGATGGGGTCGAGGTCCACTTTGCCAATGGCTTCCTCATTGATGAGTCTTATCGACAAAGTCGAACATTCGGAGTGACCAGTACGGTGGCTCGGTTGAGAACCGCACGCGATTGGGTTTTGAAGTGATGAGCGCCGTCGTCGCTGCTGTTGGGGCCAAGAAGACTGGATTCCGAATTTCGCCCTTCACGAATACGGAGGGGACCAAGACGGACAAGGCCAACCTCGAGGACACCTTTTTGTACGTCACCAGAGAGCTCAAGACACGTGACCCCGAGCTCGCGTACCTTCACGTGATAGAGCCTCGCTCAAACGGAGACATCGATGTTACGCCTGGCGAGGGCGAGAATATCGATTTTATTGCCAAACTGTGGGCGCCCAAGGTCCTGCTCGTCGCCGGCGGGCACAAGGAGGAGGATGCCGAGCGCGTCGCTCGCGACTACCAGAACGCGGTGGCCGTCTATGGAAGGCACTTCATCTCTAACGTAAGCTAGCGCTCCGCACAGGTCCAATTTCAGTTTCTGAGGTCAGGCGCTGACGAGAGTCCACCACTGTGAGCTGAACAGCCCGACCTGGTGGCGCGCGTCAAGTACAACGTGCCGTTCAACCCTTACAGAAGAAGTACGTTTTACTCGCCTGGACCGGTGGGCTACACGTCATACCCAATCGAGTATGGACCGGAGAGTAGGATTTAGTCCCTTCATATTGCACACAGTGTGTGTGAAGCGTAGCAGTATTCGACAATGCAGTAGGTTCGTGTAGGGTAGCTGTCTTTCTGCCTGCGGCGCGCCACATTGCGCGCAACTTGGCGGAGAGGGAACATTTCAGTATGCACGTGGCAGAAAACCAATCTAATCCTTCTTGTGTGCCCAAACGGAGTCAAGCTGCTCTCTGTGTGGCTCTTTCCACTTGTCCAAGTTTGCCAAGCTCGCCGTGCACAGCCGTCCATCGAGATTGTTTGATGGCGCCGCCAATCGGATGGCAGAAAGTAAGAGCAGCAGCAGCGATCGTGACCTAGTACGAGCCCCACTCGGTCTTGAGCCAACTCTTTCCGTACCTCGCCGGTTCTGCCTCCGTGGTAGGCCACAGCCCTTTAGACGACCTTGGGTAGGCAGATCAGAATCCTCCCCTACCACTCGTCCTTACCCAGGATTTCTGTCCGCACGCGGCGCGTCCGCGTCACCTTCGCCAGATCCAGCCTGACTACAGCAGCAAACGCGCGGAGTGTCCGCTGCACGCAGATCACAAGCCTCAAACAAAGAGGCGCTGCAGTTGCTCCCGAAAAGCCACCATTGCACTAAACCCGGGATGCGCGGTTGTTATTACCCAGGCCTCCCGGGCCGGTGCGCCCTATCCCTTGCTGTCCGGCGCATTCGAGTCGAATCGAATTGTGCCGGACTGCAGCCCGGGCCAGGCGACTGCGGCTCGGGCCCCTTAAGCGAGTTGTATGGAACTGTTGTGCGCCTGCGGTCGCATTCGACTCAAAGCGAGGTCGAGCGGCGGCGCGAGAGGCACAACTCGGAGGCCTCCATATGCAATCTTTGAATGGTGCCCCTCTCGAGTCGACTGGGCGCCTGGCAGACTCAGCAGGGGAGCAGGCAGCTGGCCGGCGCACGCTCACCCGATCGGGCGAGTGCTGCTCACGAGCTCGGCTGGCAGGCGGAGCTCGGCCGGCGCGAGTTCAAGTGGGGCCTCTCACGCCGACTCGTTCGGGTCGCGCGCGATGACGGTGGCGAATTACATGGGCAATCGGACGCCGAATGCCAGGCTCGAGGGTGAGACGCCGATAGAGGTCATTACGAGACAAAAGCCAAGTGTTGGCCACCCTCGCCCTTTCGGCTCAGTCGTGTTCGCTCACATTGATGAGACGCTTCGCAGCAAGCTGGACTCATCAGCCAAGAAGGGCATACTCGTACGCTACTAGGGCGATTACAACTACCTCATTTGGTTTGAGGACGATAATCATGTAGTTGCAATATGCCACGCTACTTTCGGGCTCCTGGAGGAGCCTGAGTTGGACCAGTGGGTCTAGCTGCTGGATGTAGAAACGACCGGAAATGGGCAGGAACACGGACAAACACTCTCGCCAGCCTCGATGACTTTGGCTTCGGGGAAGCCTCGCCTTCTTCACTTCATGGCCAGATTTATGGGCGACGATGGATGGAAGAATCGTGAACTCCGTGTCGGCAGGAATCCTGGTCGACTCAAAAACGTCAACGAGGACAACCTCATCCAGGGCACGCGCCGTCGCGCACACCTCATCTCGGCCGAGCCGACCGCCCTCTACGCGCGCGTCGCTATCGTGCTAGACGACAACGAGCCTGTCAAAAGTGCTTGGGAAGAGAAAGTGGATTTTCTTTGACGTTGCGATGCCCGGTCTTCTTAGAACATACGCTGACGCGGTCAGCTCTCCTCACCGTTTGCAATGGCTTTGAGCAATGATGGTGGAGTGGGAGGCCTTCGAGTCGCACAACATTCTGATGCCCTGCAAGCTGCATCTCGTGGTCAAAGCTCTTGCTACCACGTGAACACTCGCTGTCAAAAATGCCTCGGATACATGCGCTAAGCACAAGGCGCGACTCGTTGCGCAAGGATGTGCTCAGCGCCCCGGCTTCGACGTGAACGGGACGTTCACACCTGTCGCGCCCCCTCTACAATCCGCTACATCTTCGCTCTTGCTGCAGCTCGCAATCTTGAATTCGAGCTTTCTGATTTCAGCACAGCCATTTTCAACGGCAAGATTTCCGAGGATGGTTACATCAAAGTTTCGCCGAGCTACCCCGCAAGGTTGGCCCGCCTGACGTACTCGAGCTCGTCGGCTCCATGCACGGCACCAAGCAGGCGCCTCGCGACTGGCATCGCGCACTCAGCGCGCTGGTGACTCGCCAGGGCTACATCAATTCAAGCGCTAATGTATTTGCTTACAACAACAAGACTAACAAAAATGAGCAGATTGTTGCTGTCATGTACGTGGACGACGGCCTCATCCTTGCACCCTCAACCGAGCCCATCAACTCGGAGCTCGACTTGCTCCACAAGGTTTACACGCTCAAGCGACTCGAATCAGTTTCGACCTTCCTTTCGATCAAGGTTGTTCACTCATCCACTGGTATTCTAGTTCATCACATCAGCTGTGTCAACTCGATTCTTGAGCGCTTCGGGTTTGTCACACCATCTCGCGCACAGGCCATTACCCCATTGGAGGAGTGCTCGTCAGTCAGCACCCTCTCTGATTAGTGCGAGGACATCATGCTCTACCAGTCAGATGTTGGTGCAAGCATGTCCACTGTTAGCTTATACTCGAGTGGACATAGCCGTCGCCGTTCGTGCTGCGGCGCAGAAGGTCATCGCGCTGACCCAGGCGGATTGGCTCGCAGTCAAGAAGATATTCCTCTACCTCGCCAACAACCCCGACCTCGGCATTTCCTATCGCGCCGGCGCTCAAACAAGCATTGTTGCTTCCTCGAATATTTCGCGGGCGGACTACCTTGAGAATCGCCGCTCAATCGGAGCGTACGCAGTGTTGGTCGCTGACGGCGTATCTCGTGGCGCAGTAAGCAGCAGACGCTTGTTGTCCTTTCCACTACCGAGTCGAAATGATTGCAGCCTCGGACACCACCACAAAGGCCATCTCATGATGCAAATTGTGCGCCAAGCTCGACTCTCTCCCGCCCGGACTGACAACCATTCATGAGGATGAATAAGCTTGCATCGCGATCTCGCAGAATCCCACGTCTCTTGAACGTATCAAGCCATTCGACGTTTCTCAGCTTTTCGGGCGCGAGTGATTGGCGATGTAAAACTCGAGTACATAAGCACCGATAATCAAACAGCAGAGTTTCTGACTAAGCCACTTGCCCGCACCAAGTTCGAGCATCACCGGAAAGCCCTGGGTAAACGCTCCCTGTCGGCCACTTCGAGCTGGGGAGTGTTGGTGGAGGCTCGTAAAGCGACCGTCAGAGCGGCGAGGGGCCGAGCGCAGCGTGCGGGTTTACTGCGGCAAGCCGAGCGCGTACTGGTCGCCTCGACCTCTCCTTTGTGGGCGTGCGCCCACAGCCCTCGCGCAAATCCCTTTCACACACCTTTCTCCTTTGTTACACAAGGATGGCCAGGCTCATAAGACCTATTCAGGTGCTCTCTCTTCCTTTCGTTCTGCAATCGGTTCCTCACCTATTCCTTCTCCTCACGCTGAGACCGGACAACAACCCTGACGGTGCCAGACTAACATAACGCAGCCTTGCCCTGTTGCCCGAACTTGTCCTGCGCTTGCGTAGTGTCGTTTCGTGTGACTACCAGATGGGTTGAGACATTGCCAGGGGTTCCAGAGGGCTGACCGATTTTGACGCACTACACGCAATCTTGAACGCCTACTTCGGTCGAGCTGGCTAGTGGCCTGGCTTGTTCCACCGGGTGGTTGCGCGTCGTGTCGCTGCTGCGCCGCCTTAATGCCGCGTGCCTGGGACAGCGCTTGTGCATATTGACGCAACCAGTGGGAAGTGAAGGAGGCAGAGTTTGCGAGAGTAAGGTTTTGACGACATACCAAAAACACTATAATTGACATCCAAGAACTGACATACCATCCTCGACACCGTGCTGTATACTTTGTAGTGTTTCTTTCATGACCGAGCCCTGGTTGCCGTCGAATTTGTCGTCGAGAAACTGAACGCGCACCCACTTTTCCGCCGCCTTGTTCCATATCATCTCTGCGATCCTTCCTTCGAACTGCTCGCCGCTGGATTTACGCTACTCACACTCCTCATCCGGAACGTCCAGAAAGTCGAAGGAAAGCGACGTACTCTTTCCATCTTGACTGCCGCCGTACACCATTAGCATACAATGCGGGCCCGACGGCGAAGTCGGGTGTGTGCACAACCGGTGTAACCGCATTTGAGGGACAGGCCGAGCCGGGAACTTGAGCTGGAGTCGCACGTCGATTGAACTCATCGATGGCGGCTTCCAGTCTAGCCTGCGCTTGAATGCTGAGACATAATAGCACCACGTTTAGCCCGAGGAATCAAATGGTGCAGCAACAGCAGAAACCTGATCAGTCATGAACCACCCGTAAATCAAGGCGGCAGCCATTGGGCATGACAGAGCTGCTTATTGTCAAGTTAGAGGAAGACAACGCGCAAAGACATGAAGAAGAGCAGGTTCGAGTGCTGAGTAGAATAGGTTTACCAAGCGCACATGAGAGCTGACGGTGTGGGGAGGGGGCGGGGGGGGGGTAAAGAAAAGCGTCAAAATAGGTGGTGCAATTGATATTAAGATCAGTGGGCGTCCAGTGTGCTGCTGCATTTCCATCTGAAAACTGGGGCCCTACCAGAGCGTTGTACTCGAGATTGTGAGAGATCTGCTGCTTGCTGTCCTGTCCAGTGAAATTCAAGGTGACTCTCCCTTCCTCTACCCTTTCAAATCTCGGCCCAGCTACCTTGCCCCGATCCAATCGCACGTTGCGGACCGCTTGTCACCCCCCTGCTTCCTTAACGCCTATATGCAACAATCTGAAGCTGCTGCCTCTTACCACTTGGAGTACGAATGACTTTCCATTGTCTTTTCAGGTGGTTGACTCCAATTTTTATCCTATCTAGCACCCCGGTGTGATTATTCACGTCGTGCTCTACCGCTGACGATGAGTTAACATGGACGTTGACTTCGGATGTAACAAAAGTAGGGTACGCTTCTCACCTTTTTTAGGACTGCAGTCCTCGCAACGATTCCAGCTGGAGTTTCAGACCAACTGATGGTGATTGAGACGGGTTCGTGGAATCTGGTACAGCTCCAACTACACGACTTTCAGTGTGAGCGCTCCAAGTCCCAAGGTAGGCTGAAGCCCAACTGGGCGTCCAGCCTCAATCGTTGCCGCTCCCAGAGCCATACATAACAGAACACCGGCCACGTATGCCGGCCACAACAGATCTTGATCATTAAGCAAATCCAACAAGCCTTGGCCCGCATTGAAGACCGAGTGCTGTCTGATTACCAAGTACTGGTTCAGATCTACAATCTGCAGTCAACACTCTAAACCGAATGGTAGTGGCTGAGACCCTGTTGCTGAGCTGACGCCTGTATCCGAAGTCGTCTGGAACCAAGGAAGCTGTGGGAGGGTTGTTTGGTCCCTCTGCTGAACTGGCGGCCAGCCAGCCGCATTCAGCGAAGTGATTGGGCGCCAAGGTCCGGAAGGACAGGTGTTGGCTGCTGAGCATGGGATCAGTTGAGCCGCCGATGGATAACCAAGACCTACATGCCCAGGCTCGTCTTTCATGGTGGTATCGGCTGGAGCGACGCTCGGATATGACAAAGTGTAGTGAATGAAAGGTATAAGGTGCCGTGACTGATAACAGGAAGAACCGAGATAAGTGGAGCCTTGCTCGCCCCATGCGAATGGCGTAACCGACGCAGTCATTAGGTTGCAGAATGGCGCAGTGAGCGTTGTGTGAGCTGATGATTGTGAAGGCAAGGTGGCCAATGGGGGTAAGTGGGGTGAACACCGCGCGCAGAGGTGATGAACGTGACCGTGTTCAGGTTCAAAACTAGCATCAGGGTGATCCCTTCTTTCCGCTGCAAATCCAAAATCCACATTTGAAGCCATCAGTTAGTTCGCATCTTGCGGTATTCTAATTATTCGTGAGCATACAGGCGTCGACTGAAGAGCTTACTTTCAGCTACAGCTACGCTGTCATGCTCATTTTTTGCACAAACACCCCGTTCATCCCTGCCAGATTTGGTTTCACGCTCGCGGTCCGGACGACGTCTGTCGTACGAGCAGCAAACCGTCTGGGGGTCGCGCTTCCTGAACTTGGCTGTGCGTTTGCCTGGGAAAGAAGGGGCCTCAAATTGTCACCAGGACGTGTAAGAGGACTTAAAAGGTCAGCGCAACTCGAAGAGGTTAGTGCTTTTGAAGGACAGGGCACCAGGCAACTGATACTGACAAGCAGCGCATGCGGGAGCTACACCATCACAGCGGACTGAGCGAAGGATCAGTTGTTCTTAAATAGGGTCAGCAACCAGGTTCCTACAAATACAGAACAAGTCAAGACTTTGACAAAGATCTGACCTTTCCTTGCCTTGCACTGCCGGCATGCATGTCCCTTGGGCAAGGGGTTGCACTGGGTGACGGGCCTTCCGTACGTGGACGAGGGCCTCATGGTCGTGAGTACTACGTAAATATGTGTCGTGTGGAGTTTGCTGTAAAACCAGCAGTAGCTGAAGAAAATAGCAGTAATGCGAGTTTTCGAGAAAGGAGAATGGTCGCAGGGTGAATGGTCGCAAGGTGAGGCTGCGGAAGGCAAGTAGTATCTCCAACGCTTGACAAGGACCGGACGCATGCCCTGGTTTCCGCGCTTGTTGATGACGTGGCAGAAATCTCAAAGTCCAGGTGTATCCCTTCACCTACAGTGTTCAGCAAATGTAGAGCCATCCCCCGCAGGAGGCCGCCTCGTATTCAGTCTTTCAGAGGGTTGCCGTTGACGTCAGTACGGCGATCGCACAATTGCGTAAGCCGCCTCGCTCGGTTGCGAGCTCCCGGTCCCTGGCGGTAGTCTCTAGCACCGCTCAAGCGGTTCGCCATGGCTCCGACGATCTTGTTGCGTTTGGATGCGTTCGGATGCGCGAGAAATCCTGAAACCCGCCAGTGGAATGGAGAAGTGCTGTGTTTCGTACTTGACCAATTCATCGTAACTGCGTTTCCTCTGAAAGTGGGTTGGTCATTGGCAGAACAGCGTCACCACGCTCACTAGAATGACAGCGTTGCCGTATTGATTTTCCTGAGTCATTTTTACTCCTTGTTTTATTTCACGACGTCATACAACGCGACAATCGTCGCCCACCCCTCTACCGTTCAGCCCGTCCCTACAAGAGCACACAGAGCGATTGAGCGCCTGTGCCAAGCTGGTCACTGTCGCACCCGCCAAGTTCTTGCTGGTCCACTGTCTACTTGAGGTTCAGTCGTCAAGGCTGCTCTTGTCCTCCCTGACCTTGTTCGGTGCTCTGCCCTTCCCGTCCCGCCGCGCATTCCCTGAAGTGCCTTGCCTCAAACCCACACCTCGCCGCCGTGCCCAGTGCTCCGCCTAGTGACGACGGACAACCTGTCAGGACGAGCCCGTTACGGCTAGTCCCAGCGAGATCACCCACTGGGCATAACCTTTCGTGGTCCGCCCCACAGCAGCCCAATTCGACTTGCAGGCGGACCACACGCATAGATGCGGTTCACTTGAAGAAGCGGTTTCGACTTGCTGGCGGACCACAAGCATAGATGCGGTTGACTTGGTGCTACTGCAAGTGGAGTATCGTGCCCCTCTGACACTAACTTGCTTTATGACAATGACGCGAGACGCACCGAATCAGTCAGCGCTCTTACAGTAGCATCGGCAGCTTTTCGAACAAAGACGTCAGGGATGTCTAGCTCGACTGTAATTCAGCAAGGTGATTTCGCTCGCGCGCCAGCGAGGCCGCTAGCGATGCCGGCCTTCCCATCAGATGGCCTGTTCACCAACGGAACCATGACTGACACGAGCATGATTAGGCACACTTGCGTCAACGCTGATGGACTGGTAGACGGCGGTCGCGGTGACGGCCGGAGAAGAGCCCTGCCAGATCTGCAGCCGTTAACGAGCGCTGAAAACGTCGAGCCGCGGGAGGAATGTCTTTTGCATCGCATTATGGCGGCGCCGACGCCAGGACCACGTGGACAGGAGCTGTAACCACTGTACACACAGCTGGTTGCAATGTGTCAACACTTCTCCTCAGTCACTGATGTAACAGCCAGCCTCCGGTCCTACTCACTTCAGGACACAACAGCCTCCCAACAACGATCAACCAAAGAGTCGCGGAGTGCACACTGCAGTCGTTCATGTGGCCGATATAGTGGGTCTCCGGCTGTCCACCAGGAGCGTCTGGCTTTGCGTGCTTCAGAGTCATCAAGGTTGGTCGGGACGCTGCACGAGTTTTTTCCTAAATGCGCCTAACGGGAAAGTATCAATTGCAAAGAATTTGCTTGTAAAGCGAGCTTGGTCGAGCAATCGGGCGAACCCCGCCTGGACGGCATGGTGGGAGCCTCGCTCGATATATGTGTTCAACTGGTGGTCTTGGTCGTTTGGAGCCTC
>Ga0233341_1000074_pt1 | contig 12699 bp, 7 predicted proteins | sample GEONDECOMP247_FD_180672 | JGI IMG/M metagenome (GOLD analysis project Ga0233341, IMG submission 180672) | Leaf litter microbial communities from Shasta-Trinity National Forest, California, United States - GEON-DECOMP-247 | ecosystem: Environmental > Terrestrial > Plant litter > Unclassified...
GATTTTTTTTTGATCAGCCGAAGTTGAAGGGAGTGCAGGTGGGCAGTGCTGTCCAGCCGTGGGGGGGCCAACTAAACATCGCCGAACCGCAATCAAACCCACTTACAGCACGCGCAACTAGATACAAACATAACGCGTAACAATTCAAGGGTAGCATGCCATATTTGGTTAGTTGCTGTCACCTTGAGATGGCTGAACTGGTCGATGGTCGATAAGTCGAGGGTTGAGTTGCTCACCTCCTCTCCTTGAGGCCCATCCCAGGCTTGTCAGCCTTCGCAAGCTTGATCGAGCTCGCACGGCTGCCGCGCTTCCGCTTGCCGACCATGGCTGATATCGAGGGGAGAGGTTGAGAATGTACTGGGATAAAGGTGAGTGAGTGATGTAGCTGAGCCGAACCAGAGGTTGTCGGGTTTTGAGGGGGGTTAAGCTTGTGTGTCGAATGCGACTAAGCCCGCTGCGGGGGAGGGTGTGGTTTACCCCACATTCTCGCTCGCCTCCGGCTCCGCAATACAAACAGGAGCCCCAACGCCCCCGCTGATCATCCCCCCACTCACCAGCTCCAGTCTGCTCCCGCCCTGACTCACCACGACCAAGCTCAGAATCTCTCTCGTCTTTCCTCCTTCTTGGCACCCCCCGAGAAGATGTCCCTGTTCACAGAGCACTTGCACTCCAAGCTCGCTTCCTTGATCAACTGCACCGTCGGCTTCCAAAGGGCCCCTACCCCTCACCTCATACCCCGCAGCCCCAACCCCTCCCCACTCGACCCGCGCTCCCTCGGCCCTCGCCGACGGGGACGGCCACCGCAGCCTCCTCTCCTCGGTTCGGGCCGAACCCATGCCAAGCACGTACGGTGATGTCCCCTCCCCCCTCTCCGCCCGCCCGCCCACAGCCGAAGACCCATAATTTGACGCTAACGAGAGTGATGGGAGGGAACTTTTAAACCGGGCCGGGGCGAGGGTAAGGGAAGTGATCGAGGGCGGGGTCGGGTGGATCGTCGCGTTTGTGGCTTGGGACGGGCCGTGACGGGTCGAGAGGGCGGGCGACGGGGCGACGGGCGACGGGCGACGGGCGATCGCGACAGGCTTGGCCCGGGGATCGGCTGAGACAGACGCCGAAGCCGCCGACCCGAGCGAAGGCTCCACGAAATGGCGCGCCCGCTGCCCGCTCGCGGCCGGCCACCTTCCGCGAGCGCGGGATGCGCAGTTCGAAGCAAACGGGGCGCTCGCAAGACGATTATTCCATACGGGAGAACCGCACGGGCGCAAGGCTTGGGGTCGCGGGGGAGGCGCCAGGCGCGGAGGGGGCAATCATGGCCGTACTGGAGCGGTGGACGTGATCGAATCGGAGGCCGACGAGGCGGGGTTCAAGGTGTCCACCGCAGGAATGCGGAAGCACCCGGCCGGTTATCTGAAGGTGCCCCAACTGAATGCAACGCTCAACCATACGAACCCAGCGCCGCGCGCGCGCCACTGAGTCTAGTCGTCGTCTCGCATTGTCGGCCGGGGGATCGGCGCTCGAAGAACCCAGGTTGCCGACGATGATCGTTTGTCAGAAGCTGGCACAGCGATCCGGGTTCGCTTAACTTGGACCCAAGAACAGACCATCGGATGTTCCCACGGGACAGCAGCAGTGTTTGCCTCAGGTTTCCGCTCAAGCCCCTCTCCCCCGCTCGCCCGTGGGGAGGCGGGCGCAGGCGGTTCTGCCGCCGGACCGTTGGCGCGGCTGCCCGGGTCTGTCGTGGGGCGTGTGGCGGCGCGCGGCGTGTGGCGCAGCTGCAGCTGCAGGCGAGGGCTGAGCCATGGAGTTGAGGACGGACGGTGAGCTGACAAGCAATTCATCGTTGACACTCTTCAAATGACAGTCGACTATCCCGGGCACCGAGCCATGCCGCGGAGGGACACCCGGCACACAGGGCACGCGCCACTGAGGGAACTCTGATCCATCGCCTCGCGCGATTTGAGGCCCCGTTGATTGGCTCCTTGGTGGCGTAGGTTCGAGGCCGCTGGGAACTGAGTCAGCTGGAAACAAAATCCTGCACCGCTGTTCAAACAAGACGGAACGGGGCGCGCCCCATTTGCGGGGAGGGGGAGAGGGCCTGCCTCGACGAGCCAATCAGCGCCCGTTAGTTAGGCGCCAGGCCACGGCCGAGCCCCTCGGGTCCCATCTCGGCCACTCGATAAAGAGCTCCGCCCCCCGCTCGCCTCCCCTGTCTCCTTCTCATCCATCCATCCATCATTCGCTCAGTCAATCACTCCATCAAGCTCTTCCACAACCACAAACCCAAAAGCTTCAAAACTCGAGCCACCCAACACCCATTCCAACATGTCAGCCAGCCAGACGACCATCATCTGCGGCGTCACCTGCGACTGCGCCGTTAAGCCGGCGGTGACGCAGGCGGCTTCGGCCACCGGGTGCGAGGCCAAGACCGGGTGCAAGTTTGCCTCGGCCGGCCAGTGCAGCTGCGCCGCGGGCGTGTGCCAGGCCAGTGCGGCCAAGCAGACGTGCAAGAAGGCTACAAGCGTAAGTCTGGCGTGCAGGGACAGGCGGAGCGCTTCGAGACTGGCAGCTGAGGACGAGTTTCAGGGCTGACGCCGGGTTGCTTGATTTGACAGGGCGAGTGCTCGTGCGCTGCGGGATCGTGCCAGGAGATGGAGACGGCGAGGGCGAGCTGTGCCCAGTCGGGAAGCTGTGGTTGTGGTGAGTTTCTTGGAAGTTGTCTTTCAACTGAAGAGCCTGAATCGGGGAGCTGACCACGCGTGGTGGGTCATGTCGTTCGTGCCATCTGCAGCTCCTGGCACTTGCCTCAACGGTAAGCAGCTTGAACATCAAGCTCAGGCCTGCCCTCTTTCCAGCCGAGATGCTAATCCCGTTTGCCTCCCTCTTCAGCTACCGCCGCTTGAGCCCCAACTAGTTCTACCGCCACCGCCACCGCTGCGCCCCAACCTCTCGCCACCCGGCCGCCTCTTTCCGGCTTGCCTCCATTCCTTGACGTGGACTCATACAGTCTGCGCTTATATCAACATGTACCTAATCGCAACCCGTCGTTTTCCCCTCATTCCCACACAGCCTTGCTCGCACGTGATCCCCCCCGCCCCCCTGTCGTTCAGAGCAAGCCGTTCAGCGCGGAGCTACCCTGAAAGCTTGTCCTGTCTCGCTGAGCCGAGCACCTCGTACAGGACTGATACGAATGGTAATGCACGCGAGAAACCTAACACTCCCTGAGGAACACGATCACTACAAGGGGAGAGGGAGACTGTTAAAAAAAACAAGGTTAAGGCTGAGGCTGCTAGAGTTGAGAGTGGCTGCTGCCGGGACTGAGCTGAGCCGAGCCGTACTTAGATGGTCGGTCGTTTAACCGTCGCGGGGGTCAATTTCGAGCGCGTCGACATCGGCGCCGTCCTTGAACCAGCGCTCCTCCTCAGTGATGGAGATGTCGTTGGCCGAGCAGTGCCGCTTGTACATGAGCCCTGCTTGGTCAAAGTCCCACTGCGAACACCCACTCAGTCCTGCGTTAGCCTGGCAAGCCATCGCTTGCTCCATCAGCCACCCCCTCCCCCCTTGGACTCACGTGCTCCAGCCCGTACGTCCTCCGCCACGTGCCAAGCTCGTCGCTGAACGACTCATACCAAAAGTTGACGGCAATCTTGTTGCCCCCGAACGAGTGCAGCTGCTTGCGTAGCCTGTAGCCCTTCTCCTTTGCCCACTTGTCGGTCAGGAACTCGACGATGGCCTCGCGCCCGGCGAAGAACTGGTCCCGGTTGCGCCAGACAGAGTCGGGCGTGTATACGAGCGAGACCCGCTGCGGGTCGCGCGAGTTCCACGCGTCCTGGGCCATTTTGACTTTGCGCGTCGCCGTATCGAGCGTGAAGGGCGGAACGAGCGGCGCCAGCTGGGCTGGGGCCGGGGCGGAGCCAGCAGGGGAGGTGGTGGAGAGGGCCCGGGTAGGAAGGCAGCGGACTGAGCCTGAGTGAGCGGTCAAGGTGCGGAGGACCTTGGTGGGGAGCGAGTGGGGCAGGCGAGTGAATGATGACATGCTCAAGCGGGAATAATTGGATTGATTGGGAAAAGAGGGAGAGAGAGGGTCGATCACTACTTTGGTCCCACTTGAGTGGCCGTGGTGTGTGGGGGTGAGTGTTCGCTCGCTCGGCGGTCGGGGCCGACGGCCGAGCTTGTGCCCTGGCCAGGCTGACAACCCCCACCCCAGCCCACCCCAAGCCCAACTCATCGGTCCGGCCCCGATCCGACTCGCACAAGAGTCGCCAAGCCCACATATAGTTCATCCATTAGCTTCAGCCATTGCATGTTTGATCTGGCGCTCGCTGGCTGAAGCCCGACGAGGTGGCCTTTTCGTCTTTGGTTTGTGGATGTGCCGATTTGTGGTCGGCCGAGGCACCGACTCGGCGCGTTCGGGCGGGGGGCCCGGGCAGGGCTCGATCGCGCTGGTCATCACCACCTCTTCGGTCCATAACCAGCTCACCACGCCACCAACCCGACACCCGGTCAGCCCCAATTTCAGGACCAGTTTGAGCCACAAGTTGATTGGATCGGAACCGCTTTTCTGGGTGCATGCCATCGTGGTAAAGGCGCCTGAGTGATCGGTTGATGAGTTCACTGCGACGATCGTCTAGGAGAGTATCAACTAGTTCCCAACTTAATAATCAGCCACAACAAAACACAAACTCAACCAGTTCTTCAATCCAAACTAGTACAACCCCAGTCAAACCCTCGGGACGTGGTCAGTCGGACAGCTCGGCTTCGATCAGCTCAGCCCAAAGGGTCCAATCCACCCCAACTCAAACCGTCCAGGACACAGTCTCACCCAACCCTAATCTCGCTTCCGAACAATCAACCACTGAGAGTTTGGATCCTTGTGAATCAAGGTTAGTAATCGCAACTAGTCGCAACTGGGGCCAGCCACCGGCGTGCGTGGGCCTCGGGTTGGTGGGGCTCAGCCCGGTTTGTAGAGTCCGGGACAAATTGAGCTAATCATGACTCGCCTCGATTGCAACAACCTTCACTCAATCAAATGATACTACTCCAATCATTTGGATCAACAGCCAATCACGCCGCTCGTCAGGATCTACCAGTCTGACGCAACCTCCTCGGTCCAGCTCGGCCAAGTCGGTCGGAAAGCGCAGGGCAACTTCCCCAAACCAAATTCAGTCTCAGGCTCAACACAGTCCCTCTACAGCCCCAAACTCGAAGCGTCGCAAGACTAGTCACTCTCACAGCCCACCAAGGGCCACTCACCAACTCCGGCCACGCACCCGCTCAGCTGACACAGCCACCGCCCGCGCCCAGACCCACGCCACTAAGCCCACCACGGCGCCCATGGCTCGCAAAGGCAGCAGGGCCTCACGTGCGGCCGAGGCAAAGGCCAAGGCAATTATGGAAGATGAACAAGACTTCTCAGTAATGCTACAACAGCCAACAGCTCGGGTAGGCCAAACTTCGGCCGCGCCTGCCTTCGACGACTCGGACCGGGACGAGGTTCACCCTTCCGGAGAGGAACACTCAGACGAGGAAGACGACGAGGTAGACGAGGAGGAGGATGAAGACGAAGATGACGAGGAAGAGGAGGATGATGACGATGATGATGATGATGATGATGATGATGATGATGATGATGATGATGATCAAGTTCACGAGGATGAGGGTGATTTTGAGGCCGCTTTGGGCATGCACGGCGAGGACTTGGACGACGACTATGGCTCAGAGGGTGGATCCGACCTGATCGACCCACCCGAAACGTTCGATGAGAACGGCTCACCACTCGGCCGTTCGTCGTTGCTCGACCGCGAGGACGAGCTCGCGCGGGCGATGGACGCAGCGGCGGCTGCGGCTGGAGCTGGCGCGTTCGGGTTTGGCGGGGCTGGCCTCCGGGCCCTATACGGACAAATGTCGGGGATGAGCACTAGGCTCAAGGGCCTCCTCGCGAGCCTCAAGAACAAGAACGCCGGACCGGACGCGAGGCTGACGGCGCTGCAGGACCTGAGCGAGCTGTTGAGCATCTCAACCGAGGACACACTCGCTGGCTACTTCTCGGTCGAGCAATTCGTCCGCGAGCTGATCGAGGTCCTCAAGGGCGATCCCACTGCCGGGCAGGGCGGCGACAGCGGCATGACGGCCGAGGAGATGATCGCGTTTGGAATGGATCCTGCCGAGGCTGGCGGACCTTCTGAGGAGCAAAATGTACAGATGATGCTCCTCGCTTGCCGGTGCCTGGCCAACTTGATGGAGGCTTTGCCCGGGAGCAGCCACTCGGTCGTTTACGCCGGAGCGGTCCCGGTCCTGTGCAGCAAGCTGCTCGAGATTCAGTACATCGACCTGGCCGAGCAGACACTCTCGACGCTCGAGAAGATTAGCGAGGAAGTCCCTTCAGCCATCGTGCGCGAGAACGGCCTCAAAGCGCTTCTCCAGTTCCTCGACTTTCTCTCGTTCCATGTCCAGCGCACGGCCGTCACCGCCGCGGCCAACTGCTGCCGGTCTCTCTCGCCCGAGTCGTTCACGATGGTCAACGATGCGATGCCAATCTTCACGAACATCCTGTCCTACCCGGACCAGCGCGTGGTTGAGCAGGGCTGCTTGGCCGTAGTTCGGATCGTCGACAGCTACCGCCACTACCCAGACAAGCTCGAGCAGCTTCTCAGCGCCGAGGTCCTGAGTGCGGTCCGTGGACTGCTCAACCCAGACAGCTCCGCGATCGGCCCGAGCACGTATACACAGATACTCAAGATGCTCAGCACCGCGGCCAAGGCTTCGCCCGAGGTTTCGATCGCCCTCGTCGAGCTCAACCTGGCCAGCACGCTGCACCATCTCCTCACTGGGGTCGCTCCGGCTGACTTCCCGCCCGAGGGGGAGCCTCAGATTTTGCGCAGGACCGATGACGACATGCTCGTGATGCAAAACCTCGTCCAGCGTCCCAAGGAGCAGGTCCAGGAGGCGCTTAACTTGGTGTGCGAGCTGCTCCCCGCGTTGCCCAAGGAGGGCATTTTCGACCCGCGCGCCTTCGCAGGCAAAGGGGGCAAAACCAAGGCCCGCAAGGAGGGGAGCCGGGCGGAGTCGCCCGAGGTTGGGATGGACGACGTTGTCGGCTCGGGATCGGGCGGCGGGGGGATGCTGCGTGGGATCAAGCAGCGCGAGGAGGTCAAGGCTGCTGCGCTCGAGAAGCGCCTCGAGCTTCTGGGCGAGGGACCCCCGGAGCGGCTGCTCACCATCAAGCGCTACTACGCCCTGTTACTTCCCACGTTGGTCGATGTCTACGCTGCGAGCGTTAACGGCCAGGTCAGGACCAAGGCGCTCACCGGGCTGCTCAAAATTGTGAACTACTGCGACAAGGACAGTCTTGCGAGTATTCTCACAACCGTTCCGATGGCGAGTTTCCTCGCTGGACTGCTCTCGTCGCGCGATCAGTCGGCGTTGGTGACCAACGCGTTGCAGTTGATCGAGCTCCTCCTGGTCAAGATGCCCGACGCGTACCAGTACTTTTTCCGCCGCGAGGGCGTCATGTACGAGATTGAACGCGTGGCTGACTCACCAATCGTCAGCGTCTCGAAGTCGATGCGTGCTTCGGCCTCGCAAACTCCTACCCAGTCTGAGCCTGCGCCGGCCCCATCGGGCGTCGCGCGGGCACTGCAGCAGCAGCAGCAGCTCACCGAAACGGGCGGGTCGTCGGACGAGCCTGCCCCGCTGACCGCAACCGAGGCGCTCGCGCAGGACATGATCACCTACAGGGCGAGGCACCTGCGTGATGAGTACGCCTCGGCCGACTCGGGAGGAGCCGAGCGGGCGACCAACGCGCTTGAGGGGATCAGGCACGTCGTTGCTGAGCTCAAAGCGGTCAGCGCAAGCGGAGACAAGTCCAGGCGGAGGCAGGAGGAGGCTGCGACCGAGGTGGTTAGCAAGGTTGTCGCACTCTTCTCTGACAGCCGAAATCCGCTGTCGAGCTTTGAGCTGCTTGAGAGTGGCCTGGTCAACGGTGTGCTCGACTTCGCCACCCACTCGACTAAGGGGGGATTGACCGTTCACCGCCGCCAGGAGTTGCTCGGTAAGGCTTTTTTGACTCACACCGACAACATCACCCCCTCGCCTGCCTTCTCACTTCTGGTCAAGCGCCTGCTCGAGAGCTTGAGCAGGATGGAGCAGTTCGAGGTTGAGCTCGCAGCTCAGTCGATTGGCGAGGTCGAGTCCAAGCGGCACGGTGTGTCGATGCTCGGCCGGCAGCTCAAGCTCAGGCTTGTTGCTGAGGACGGCGCCGACGTTCCAAGGTCGTGCACGAACATTGTCGTTTCGATCCACGCCATCGCCACTTTTCAGGCCTTCAACGACTACCTCCGCCCGAGGATCATCGCCGCGACCCAGGCGGCAGAGCGCCTGGCCGCGAGCGCCGGCTCGAGCGGGACACCGAGCGGACGGGGCCAGGGATTGTCCAACTTCCTGGCTGCGTTTGCGGCAGCCGGGGGTGATATCCCGGAGACGCCGCCGAACCGGGGCGGGGCGGGCGGGGCCGGGACTGGGGCAAGTGGCGCGGGCGAGGGTGTGGCGACGAGGCGGAGCAGCAGGCTGAGCGCGGGCGGAGACCTCGCCGGGGCGATTGTGACCGAGGAAGCTGTCAAGGAGGAGGTTGCGCGGTCCGAGGAGGGGCTGGAGCTTTCGGACGAGGACGAGGACCACGAAATGGAGGACGATGCCGACGATGCCTTGTTCGCTGCCGCTGGGATGGAAGGGACTCCGCCTTCGCGGGACGAGCGGCCCGTCAACCTCGAGGTGGCCGACGATGGGTCAAAGATGGTGGCCAAGACACCGGACGGGACCAGGGTTGGCACCCCGATCGGCGCTGGCCAGGCCCCCAAGGCTTCGAGCCAGACCAAGGCCCGGCCGTCGTACGCTGCTGCAGTCAAGTCGGAGCCGACTGACTTCCACCTCGAGTTCTCCATGGACGACCACCCGATCGACATCGACACCACAATTTACGGCGCCGTTCACCGTCACGATGCTCGCCAGGGTCCCGGAGTCAAGTCGAGCATGTGGCACTCGGTGTACACCGTAAAGTTCAAGACCGTGCCCGGCCCGGCGAAGGCGGAGAAGGGACAGGCTCGCCTGACGAGCCCAGCTCCGGCGGACTCGTCGGTGTTGTCCAATCTGCCTTCGTCGGTTCCGCCCAACAGTCAGCAGGCCAAGATCCTCCAGCTGCTGTGGGTGCTCCACGGCCTCAACGCGGACCTGGTCGATTCCTCTCCCGATGGTGAGGACCCAGGAGTGATCTCGGTCCTGCCCGAGGGTGCGTTCGTCAACAACAAGCTCACCGCCAAGCTGAACCGGCAGCTCGAGGAGCCGATGATCGTCGCGTCGGCGTGCCTGCCATCGTGGGCGACCGACCTGCCCAAGTTCTTCCCGTTCCTGTTCGCATTCGAGACACGCTACACTTTCCTCCAGTCGACCGCGTTCGGCTACGCGAGGCTGATGCAGAAGTGGGTTGGACAGGCTCGGACCGACTCAAGCCGGCGGGACGACAACCTCGGCTTCCTCGGTAGGCTCCCGCGCCAGAAGGTGCGCATCTCGCGCGACCGGCTCCTCGAGTCGGCCTTCAAGGTATTTGAGCTGTACGGCGCGTCGAGGGCAGCGCTCGAGGTCGAGTTCTTTACCGAAGTCGGAAGTGGGCTGGGCCCAACGCTCGAGTTCTACGCGCTCGTGTCGAAGGAGTTTGCCCGCAGGGACCTGAGCATTTGGCGCGAGGGTGACGTCGCGACCGAGACAGCCTACGTCTACCACCCCCTTGGCCTGTTCCCGAGTCCTATGGCCGACAAGGCTTCCGAGGCCGAGGTCGAGAAGCGGAACAAGCTCTTCGCCGTTATGGGCCAGTTCGTGGCCAAGGCGCTGATGGACTCGCGCATCATCGACCTCAACCTGAACCGCGCCTTAATGAAGCTCGTCCTCGACCAGGAGATGCCCCTGACGATCGCCTCGGTCGCCTCGGTCGACAAGGCGCTGGCGAAGTCGCTCGCTCACCTCCAAAAGTACGTTGCGGCCAAACATGCGATTGAGGCTGACGACAACAAGTCGGAGGAGGACGCCCTGGCCGCCGTGGCCGCGATCGAGGTGCAGGGCGCGACCATTGCCGACCTCACGCTCGACTTTACGCTCCCGGGATACGACATTGAGCTCAAGGCAGGCGGGAAGGAGACCGCGGTGGAGATGACCAACCTGGAGGAGTACATCGCCCTCGTAATTGACTGGACCGTCGGCAAGGGCGTTGAGCAGCAGGTGGCCCAGTTCCAGCAGGGCTTCTCGACCGTTTTCCCGGTGCGGGACCTGTCCAGCTTCACCCCTTCCGAGCTGGTGATGATGACTGGCTCGCTCGAGGAGGACTGGTCGGTTGAGGCCCTGACCAACGCGACTAAGGCCGACCACGGCTTCACGATGGACTCGCGCCAGGTCAAGGACCTTCTCTCGATCATGTCCGAGCTCAAGGGCGACGAGCGCCGCGCGTTCCTAAGCTTCATCACGGGCAGCCCGCGTCTCCCGATCGGCGGATTCGCGGCCCTGACGCCGCCGCTGACGATCGTGCGTAAGGATGGCGGCGACGGTGCGCTGCCGAGCGTAATGACGTGCGTCAACTTTTTGAAGTGCCCGGCGTACAGCTCGAGGGAGGTGGTCGAGGCTCGGTTCGGGATCGCCGTCAGGGACGGCGCGGAGGGGTTCCACCTCAGTTGAGGATGCGGCCGAGTTGGCGACGGTTTTTTCCGATTGTGAATCTTGTTCTTCTTTTTGTATCCCTAAAGTCTTTTCTCTCTCATTTGCCCGTTTTCCATTGTATTTGTTGAACCCCATCAACCCCTCTTCTGCTAGCATCACTTGCGTTTCAACAGTGTTTCCTTCACGCTGGGAACGCGGCTCGGGCCGGTTTTCGTGTGTTCGGCGGTTTTGCTCGTGCATGCGGGTTGCACGATCCCGATCGATTCCTGCAACGTGTCTGATCTTGTTCGACCGAGCGGCGTGGCGTGGTGTAGGGCGAAGTTGGCGGGCGCCGTTAAAGAGGCCTGGGGCGAGGTTGCCAAGCCTGATATTCTTCTCACGCGCGCCCCGCCTCGGGGACACGACCCAAGGAGCCGCCCCCCGCTCCCCGAGCCCCCCGCTGGTCTTTCCCTCTCGCGCAAAGTGCCTTAGCGCGAACCTCTCCCGCTCACCCAAGAAATATGTCGATGCCTCCTCCAGTTACAAATGATGCCGACATGGCCGAGCTGTCAGTCCCTCCCCCTCCCGAGCGAACGGGGCAGCGCTGGCCACCGCCCCCACACCCGCCCAGGGCGTGGAGCAGGGGGGGGGGGCGCGGTGGGTTCGGAAACAGCGCTGAAAGCGCTGGGTGGTGTTGGATGGGGTTTTCGTTTTTGCAGGGCGCTGATCGAGCGGCGCAAGATGATGGCGGGCGAGGCGTACAGTCAGTCGGGTTCCGAGCGGGCGGGGCCGTTGACACGCGGGACGCTCGGAGATGACGGCCAGCTGGGCCGACGTCGCACGAGGGCTGACCAGGTTGGGCGGGCCGGACGGCGGCGTTCGGGCAGACGCCATGTTCGACCAGGACTTGATCAAAGGGAGGCTAGACGCCAGGCAGCTGACGTACAAGTACAATGTGAGTCGCCTCACCCCAGGGCAGTTCCGGATGGAGCCGGGAAGGCGCGCGGAAGGCGCTGACCCTCCCCACCCCCCCTCCCCTCGCCGCGCGCGGCCCGGCGAAGAGCCACCCCGGCCAACCGTACTACGACAACATCAGCCCCTCGGAGCAGTTCGGCCCGGACGACCGCTACGCGATCCTGCAGGAGCTCTTCGGGCTCGCCTCGCTCGACGCGGCCAAGCGGCTCGCGATCGAGCCCCCGCGTGAGTGGACGCGGGGCGCGGCCCAGTGGAGTGAGTGGAGGACGGGGGGCTACGGCTGACCCGTTGATTTGGCTGGGGGCAGTGCGTTGCGACTTTGGCAAGAACGTCAAGTTCGAGGGCGACTTTTACAGCAACTTTGGGCTCACTCTCCTGGACTGCGCCCAGATCACGTTCGGGCACCGCGTCCTGTGCGCGCCCAACGTCCAGGCAAGAAGGCTGACCGACACCACGGCAGGCCACTCGCCGCCAGCCGCGCAGCTGACCCCCTCCCCTCCCGCGCCATACAGGTGTACGCGGCGACGCACTCGATCGACGTCGCGGAACGGATCGCCGGGCTCGAGCGCGCGTATCCTGTGAAGGTTGGGGACGACGTCTGGATCGGTGGCAACGTGTGCCTGATTGGGCCGTGCTCGATTGGCAGGAACTGCACGATCGCCGCGGGTGCGGTGGTTAGGGGCGAGTTCCCGGACAATGTGTGCGTGCCACCCCTCCCTCATATGTGTGGCAATAGGCTGATGAGCACCCCGTTTTTTTGTCCGCTGCAGGGTAATTGGCGGGGTCCCGGCGCGAATCCTGAAGCATCTCCCGCCTCCGCCCGAGGAGAAGGCCGGGGGCAACTGAGGAAGGAACCCTTGTACCAGGCCATGATTAGGATCGCGTGGGACCTGAGGAGCGGGATGGAGTTGTGAGTGAGACATGAAACGATGACTGTTTGTTGATAAATTAGGGACCGAGAGGCCGTGAGAAGGGACCGGGCGAGTGGAGGTACTGTTGGGTGGAGTGGGGTGGCGGAGGTGGGTTCCGCACGCCTCCCTCCTGAGCGCC
>Ga0233341_1000075_pt1 | contig 12602 bp, 9 predicted proteins | sample GEONDECOMP247_FD_180672 | JGI IMG/M metagenome (GOLD analysis project Ga0233341, IMG submission 180672) | Leaf litter microbial communities from Shasta-Trinity National Forest, California, United States - GEON-DECOMP-247 | ecosystem: Environmental > Terrestrial > Plant litter > Unclassified...
GGACCGTATTTAGCAGGACTTTGAGAAGGAGATGGTCATATTTGAATTCCTAAAACAACGCATGCTCCAAGCGGTAAAAAATATACGCCATATTTCGTTATTACTTTTGATGAAAATGAATATCCGCTAGTATTAACATTACAATTATTAATAGGCGGTAGTATTCGACATAAAAAGGATAATCATGCATATACATTATCAATAACGTCCTTAGGGGGCTTAAAAAAGATAATTGTTTTATTGAATGGATTTTTACGCACACCTAAATTAAATCAATTTAATAATTTAATAGATTGAATTAATGATGCCACAGATTCTTCTTTTATTAAGCATGATTATGATAAAAGTAACATACTTAATAATGCTTGATTATCTGGTTTTATCGAAGCTGATGGTTCGTTTGATATAAGAGTAAGTCTAGTTGAAACAGGAGCACTTAAAAATCGAGTTAGTGCCCGTTTACGATTAGAACAGCGTATGACAGATCCTTTAAAGGGTTTATCGTATGAAAATGTTTTAGGTTTAATAGCGGTCGGACTCCGTGTAACTTTAGGCACAACAGTACATAATGCGAATATAAAATATTATGCAATAAGTGCTTCAAGTACAAATTCCCGGCACGTAATAGTAAATTATTTTTGTTTATTTCCCTTATTTAGTAGTAAACGTTTAAATTATCTTGATTGATTAGCTTGCCACAATTTAATCGTTTCTGGAGAGCATAATATAGAATCAGGACGTAAAAAAGCTTTATTACTTAAAGAAGGTATGAATAATAAACGTTATTATTATAATTGAGATCATCTTGACCAATTAAAGTCTTATTAGTCTAAATAGTTTCCATTAAATCAGTCCTTTACCCGTTTATTCTGGTATTGTATTGGGTGAATTGCAAGGATATCCTAATTTAATAGAATTAGGACAATTTGCAGCTAAGCTTAAATTAGTACTTTATATGTTTAAGAAAGTTCAACGACTAATCGGTGAGTAGTACTAACAATAATCCGGACAAGAGCGCCCAACCTGTAACGATATAACAGGATGATATAGTCTGAACCTATACGTAAGTATGGGATGATCTGTAATTAAAAAGAGATCGATAACACAATTGATGGCTTTCCCCAGACTTAATAATATTTCATTCTGGTTACTTCCTCCTTCATTAATTTTACTATTAGTTAGTTCATTAGCTGAAGGTGGTGCTGGTACTGGATGGACAGTTTATCCTCCATTAGCAAGTATCCAATCACATTCTGGACCTTCTGTTGATTTAGCTATCTTTTCATTACATTTAGCCGGAGTATCATCACTTCTTGGTGCTATGAATTTCATTAGTACACTTATGAACATGAGAACAAATGGTATGAGCTACCACCGAGTTCCACTATTTGTATGGGCGGTATATGTTACAGCTATCTTATTGCTTTTAACTCTTCCTGTACTTGCTGGTAGCCTTTATAAATTGTGCCAGCTTAAAATTTGGCTATATGCGGGAAACTCCTTTATAGAGGACAATCCGCAGGAAACTATAAAACTAGTATGTTTTATAGGATCCTCAGAGACTATACGCCAAAATCTTTCAATTATAAAAATTAATACATGTTTAAAACAAAAATACCACACTGCTTCTCAAATCCCTACGCCCATATCGAATAAAAATTTTAACTACTATTTAGCAGGATTAATAGAAGGTGACGGATCCATTATAGTGCCTACTTATCTAAAAGATAAAAAAGGCAGACTAACATATCCTAGTATTCAAATAGTATTTGGTCTAATGGATTTACCTTTAGCTTTAATGGTTCAAAAAACTTTAGGTTTTGGTTCAATAGCCAGAAAAAAGGGATCTTCGGCATATATATTTACTATTAATTCCGCAGAAGGTTTAATTAAAACTATTTTAGTAGTTAATGGTAAATTTAAAACTGCAAAAATAGCAGCTTTAGGAAAACTTATAGAATGATTTAGAGCTAAAGATAAAATAGATTTTAATTTATTACCTATCGATACTACACCACTGGATAAGTCTAGTTGGTTAGCAGGTTTTATAGAAGCAGACGGTCATTTTAGTGTACGTACTACAGACAGTTTAGGTACAAAAAGAGTTGAATGTAAATTTGAGTTATCTCAAGCTAAAAATGGTACGTATGGTGATTCTTCAAAAATTATGACTGAAATATCTGAATATTTAACTAGCCCTTTAAAAGAAATTCGTGTAAATAGTTCTCATCCTCAGTATAGAGTTAGAACTTTAAATGGTAAGAGTAATTTAATAATTAGAAATTATTTAAATAATTACCCATTACAAGGTAAAAAATATTTAGATTTTTGTTCTTGGTTAAAAATAGCCGAAATTTTTATTGTTTTGCCTGCGGATTCGCTATACAAGCAAAAAGTAGACCATAAAAAATTACTACCACGAGCAAAAGAAATTAAATCACAAATGAATGATAGTCGTCAAATTTTTACATGGGATCATTTAAACAATTTTTATAATATAGAAATTTAAGATATAGTCCCAACTTACGCTATATACAAAACGTAAGAGTTTCTACCTTTTTGTAATTATGCTGGTTACGCCGCGTTATTATAAAAAGAGAATATGCTGTGCTCCGAATTTAAAAAAAAGGAAATTAAGCATATTCATGAGATCTAGTCTAGTAGAACAAGATAAAAGGCAATTACTATGCTATTAACGGATCGTAATTTCAATACTAACTTCTACGACCCAGCTGGTGGAGGTGATCCGGTATTATATCAACATCTTTTTTGATTCTTCGGACATCCTGAAGTGTATATTTTAATAATACCTGGATTCGGTATTATTAGTCAAGTTGTTTCAGTATTTTCTAATAAACCTGTTTTTGGTTATATTGGTATGGTTTACGCTATGTTCTCTATTGCTATCTTAGGTTTAATTGTTTGATCTCATCACATGTTCGCTGTTGGTATGGATGTAGATACAAGAGCTTATTTCACTGCTGCAACAATGATAATTGCTGTTCCCACAGGTATCAAAATCTTCAGTTGATTAGCGACTTGCTACGGTGGTTCCGTTAAACTAAATACTCCTATGGTTTGGGCTTTAGGATTCCTTGCCTTATTCACATTAGGTGGAGTTACAGGAGTAGTTTTATCTAATGCCAGTCTTGATTTAGCATTACATGATACTGTGATTATCCTTTCTTTTTTTCTAAATAATTCTAGTTTACCGCCAAAAGCATTAAATTTAAATAATGATTATATTAAAAAGTTTTGAGTAGGTCTTATGGACGGGGATGGTAGTATACAAGTTAACCATTGAAAAGAAAAATCTATACAATATAGATTGGTTATTAAGTTAAAATATGATGCTCTAAATTACGAAATGTTAATTTTAATAGCTAAAATTATAGGCGGTTATGTTAGAATTGTAAAACAAGATGTTATTTGAGTAGTCAATAAAAAAGAAGATATTGAAGAAATTATTAAAATATTTGAAGAATATCCTTTATTAACTTCTAAAAAAATATGCCAATTAGAATTTTTAAAAACTTGTTTAACTAAAAATTGTATGAATTATTATTTAAATAACAGAAATAATAAATACGGTAACCAACCTGAAATACTTAAGGCCTCATTTGAAATTCCTAATTATTTTAAAGAATGGTTATCTGGTTTTATTGAAGCTGAAGGTTGTTTTTCACTAAGAAAATCTAATAATCATTCATTTTCGATAGGGCAAAACGATGATAAGTATTTAATCGAAGCTATAAAAATATATTTTGAGGCTAGCAATGCTGTAAGAAATTCTTACGATAAATTTTATGCTTTAGAAATTTATAAAAAAGAAGTTTTAAAAAGAATAATAGCACATTGTTGTAATTATCCATTATTAGGTGAAAAAGGGATATCATTTAAAAAATTTAGTCAAGAACTAAATAAATAAATAGTAAGTGTCTTGTGGTCATGTCACCATGAAAAGAGTTATATACTTTTCGGTAATATATAATTTTTATATATTGCTAACGATGAAGTCTTATGTGTTGCCTAAAATGCAGGTAATGTAAAAAAATATAAGATAATATCGTGGAAACTAAAACAAGAATCCTTGTTTTAGGCTCCGTAGAGACTAAACGTGACAGTCTAAAGTTTATTAAGTTAAACACAGATAAGTTATAGTCCGATCCATCGTGTGAACGATGTTATATAAAAAATTTGAGCAACTTGACTTACTATGTTGTTGCTCATGGATTGGGACCAATCCCACTACTTGTTATGCCAAAAGGTGCATTGACAGGTAAACATTTTGAGAACAAAGCTACAGTCAACCGTCGACTTGATAAAGGTATTCTGTTCCATGGATACCTTCTTCAAACTATCCCTTTTAACAAGTAAGAGGATTTACTCAATAGGGCTACTTTAAATCGGGTGAATTGCAGGGACCTCTCACTTATTTCTCTGCTGGGTATAATGTGAGACAATCTGCAGCCGAGACTATGGTCGGTGCATTAAAATTTCTAAATAGAAGTTATAATTTGACTATAGTAAGGTTCAACGACTAATCAGTGAGTTACACCAACAATAAACTGGACACGAGCCCCCGACCCAGGCCTCAATGGCCTGGGATGACATAGTCTGCTCTATATCGTGAGATATAGTCAATGTATTAAAAAGCATTGAATAAACACAAAGCATTTCCACTACGTATTATCAATGGGTGCCGTATTTGCAATCTTTGCCGCATTCTATTTTTGAGCTCCTAAGATTATAGGTTTAACTTATAACGATTTCTTAGGAAAAGTTCATTTCTGAACTATGTTTGTTGGAGTTATTTTTAAGGGAAGAATATATTTGGGGAATGTTTGTTTTGTTTTACTACTAATTTTAAAATTATCTAAATTATATAATAACTATATTTACCACTTTGAGCCGAAATATTTAAAATTTTATCCTGAAGATAAAACAATTAATTCTTTTGATTTAGAGGGTTTTCAACGAATTGCCCACGTATCACACACAAATTTTATTTTTAAGTTTTGTTCAAGCGTTAGATGCGATAAAGCATTAACCACATATATTAAAAATAGAGGTATAAGAAGATTCTCTTCAGTTGCTGCTATGGGTAGTGCTACGGAATCATTAAAAAATAATTTTTTAATGTTTTTTGAAAATGTTTTAATAGAAAAAAGAAATATTTATAAAGAACTAAAAAACAAATCAGGAGTTTATTTATTTATAAATAATATAACTGGTAAGTTATATGTCGGTTCTAGTATTGTTTTATCTAAAAGAATGGTTTCCCATTTTTATCATGCAAATTTTAAAAAAGATACTAATATTATACTTTATCGTGCTATGAGAAAATATAAATTAGAAAATTTATCTTTAGCTATTTTAGAAGTTTGTAATTCAGATATAATTATTTGTTCAGATTTGGAAAAAAAATGAATAGATTATTATAAACCTGGTTATAATGTATTAAAAATTCCGGGTAGTTCATCTGGATTTCGTCACTCAATTGATACTATAAATAAATTAAAAGAATTATTTAAAAAAGAGAATCACCCTAAATATGGAAGTAAAAATTCTGTAGAAACAAATTTAGCTATTAGTGAAGGAATTAAAGAATTTTACCGTAAACATGATCACCATGCTAAAGGAAAAAAAGGAATATTATCAGCACAATATGGTATTGGAGGTGAATTTGTATTTTTTTATAATAAGACAGGAAAAGAATTAATATTTCCATCCATAAATAGTGCTAGACAATATTTTAAAGTTGGGTGAACAACAATTAAAAAAATTTAGATACTCAAAATTGAATAACATTACAAGGTGAAGATTGAATAATACAATCAAAACCTAAACCAAATAAATAAATAAATAAATTAGCTCCACTTAATCTTTCTAAATGACTGGAAAATCACATAAAGCTTAAATACTAAATATTAAATTAGTTAAAATTTTAAGTGTATCTAGATAATCAGCAGAAAACTATAAATAAGATTCTCAGAGACTAAATGAAAGAAGTCTAATTAAAAATTTAATTGGGCTAAGAGATAGTCCTAATTTAAGGAATACAATATATAATAGTTTCCTTATATTGTAATTTAACCTTCTTTCCTCAGCACTTCTTAGGTCTGGCCGGTATATTAATTTCGCAAAATTTTTATAATAATTTATGGGTTACCTGCGAAGGCTTAGAGCATTTTAAAATTTTAAACTTGCTGGCTACTTTATCTGTCTCTTCTATTTTGATTTTTCCTTTAGGGCCTTTTGTCGAACCTTCATCTTATTATTTAGCTAAACCAGTGCGTTCTTATTTTCCAAAATTAAACCGTAATTTAATAGGAATAGAAAATCGTAAAAGAACAGTTATTTATCAATGAATTAATTTAATAAATGGCAGTATCTATGTTGGAAGCGCTTGAAACGGTTCCGAGCGACTATTATCTTATTGACGTCAAAGTGTATTAAACCGAAATTTACCTATTTATAAAAGTATAGAAAAATATGGACATAATAACTTTAGTTTAATTATATTGGAAGATTTAGGGTCAACCGGTTCTGTTTCTAAAATTTTTATTTTTGAGCGGGAGCAATATTACTTAGATATTCTTTTTAGTCAATCTTCAACTTTAAAGTTAAATCTTTCTCCAACAGCTGGAACAAACCTTGGTTACAAACATTCGGAAAATTTTAAATTAAATCGCACCGGAAGTTTAAATCCAATGTATGGCAGAATCTTATCGCCTGAATTTAAATTTATGCAGAATCGAGACAAAAGTGGCGCTAACAATCCACAATTTGGGGTTAAAAAATCATTAGAAACAGTAGCTAAAATAACCAAGTTAATTCATGTTTATGATTTTTATACTATGGAATTCATAGGAGTATATCCTACTGTAGTTTGTAAAAAAGAGTTCAAAATAGGTTACGATACTTTAAAAAAATATTTAAATAGTCAAAAACCTTATAAAAATAAGTTATTTTCATTAAAAAAATTGCATTAATTTAAAAATGCCTCTTTAGATTCTTTAAAAATCTATTAGAAAATTGGGTGAATTGCATAAAACTTTATAAAGTTTTAACAAACTAAAAATATAAAAAATTTGCAGCGAAGTTTATTACGATACAACAATTTATTAATTAGTTAAGTAATAAAAACGTTCAACGACTAACGGGTGAGTAGTATTAACAATAACCCCGTCTCGAGTACCCAATCAGTATTAATTTAATACTGAATAACATAGTCTGAACCTAGAGTCATATATGCGGTAGCAGTTTATTCTTATTCTTAATCCGGTTAGCCTGTTTTCTGTCTGCGCTTAGGTGATACAAGCGGGGTGCGATAAGGCTTAACTTATTTAGGTATAAATAAGACTAAGTTAAAAATATTTAAATTAAACTATTTTATATTTGATTATAATTGTTTAGCTTAATATTATTTTTCATTGTGATAGCAAAAGTGACTTATTTAGTAAAAATACCGTGAGGCTAGGAGTCTAAGTAATATTTATTTTAAAGCAAGATAAATATTTACTTAGGAATAACACAATTGATGCCACGACGGATCCCTGATTATCCAGATTCATTTGCAGGATGGAATTATATTTCAAGTTTCGGGTCTATAATTTCAGTAGTTGCTAGTTTTTTATTTATCTACATAATATATAACTCATTTACTGCCGGAAGTGAAGTTAACAATAATCCTTGGGCTACTCCTTCATTCTTTGTGTCTGACAAAGAATTTACAAGTTCTACACCGTATGCTATAACATTAGAATTTACAGTAACAAGTCCTACACCTTCTCATGTTTATAATGTTTTACCTATATTAACTGAGGACAGATTATTAGTATCTTAATATAAACCCATTAAAACCTGGTGTCAATATACTGATATAATTTTATAGATTGTGCCCTTGTTGTTCGATTTATTTTCTTCGCCTTATTTTACAAAGAAATATGTTGCGGCTGCGCTTGGGTATATTAAGAGAATTCTTTTAATCGATCGCCTGATTCCATTGTAAAGGTGGCCTCGCCTACTTTTTTATAGTTTAGTCTGGCGCAGGGGCTCTAGAACAACATGTCGCTTGTACTATTAATTAATGATTTCAACCTTACTACAAATTTTTAATAATCTTTAGCAACAAAGGGTTGAAAAATGTGGAGAATAATTAACTAGTTTAAGTTAAAGCGTCCAGCGTAGGGAGTATAGCGATTTTAATATAAAAACCTGAACGCGTAACACCCTTATTTTAAATAAAAAAAATATTCTTTAATTTAAAAGGTTCGAATCCTTAGAAGATTAAGTGGTACTAATAATTTTAATATTTTCAATATTTTTTTATTCTTTAAATGTATTTAATCAAAATTTAACTTCTTCCTTAGTGAGAAGATTGTGTGCTATCTCTTTATTAAGTGCCGGTGTATTAATAATCAATACATTTTATATTCAGTTAATTGGATCAGGTACTGGGATGTATAGCGGTCTGTTTGAGGTAGGTGCGCTATCTAATAGTATGAGTTTATTTATACTAATAATTAGTAGTATATTACTTTTAATATGGCCAAACATTAGTCAATTAATAAAACCTGTAGTGCCCCAACTATCCGACAAATTAAACTCTAATTTTATAGAAATTAAGGAGACATATAATTTAATATCTAATAAGAATAAATCTAAACAATATAGTCTTATTGTACTATTTAACATATTAGGGGCTTTACTTTTAGTTAGTTCCTCAGATTTAATCTCTATTTACTTAAGTATAGAATTACAGTCTTTTGGGTTATATATTTTAGCAACTTTATATAAAGAGAAGTTAAGTTCTACATCTGCTGGTTTAAAATATTTCTTATTGGGAGGTTTATCTTCATGTATAATTTTATTGGGATCTGGTTTAATATACTCATACACAGGATTAACAAATTTAGAATTAATTTATACACTATTAAGTATTTATTCTAATACTAATTTTTCTGATATTAATGGTATTGGTATAGGATTTTTTTTAATTTTTGCTGGATTTTTATTCAAAATTTCCGCTGCTCCTTTCCATAATTGGGCACCTGAAAGAGAACTTGGGAAATTCTCTAACATTGGGTGTAAACTATCAAATTCCGGAAACACCCTAGAACTTATGATACCAAGCCACAGCCGAAAGGCTGATGGTGGATGAACTAATTACTCATGTACGGTAACAAGTCATAAGGCTTCTGAAAAGAACGTGGGCAATCGCGGATCTAAATCAGAATTTAACTATTCTGTAAAAGAGCAACGAGTATACGGTAGTTGATGTGGTATTAATTTGTCACATTTAAGATGTACTCTAACGGGTTTCGAGAGAAACTATCAAGTTAGAATCCTTTCTAACCAAATTATTCAAAGACGGTTTTATTCAATTGAATCTACTACAAGTAAACTTACTCAACTAATTGATCCTTGGTTCATATCAGGATTCACGGATGCAGAAGGTTGCTTTCTTATTATAGTTCGTAAGTCTCACAAAAGCAAATTGGGTTGGCAATTAGAAGCTAATTTTACAATCAATCTGCATAGTAAAGACATGGATCTATTAAAACTTATTCAAACCTACTTCGATGGAGCGGGGAGAATAGGAAAAGAAAGAAACGGTTGTTGTGATTATACAGTAGGTTCTTTAGAACAAATAGTGACAAAAGTAATACCTCATTTTGAAAAATATTCTTTAAAAACTAAGAAATGTTCAGACTACCTATTATTTAAAGAGGCAGTTATGATTATGCAAAGTGGGGAACATTTAACAAAGGAAGGATTACAAAAAATAATAAATATCAGAGCTTCTCTTAATAGGGGGTTAACTACTTCACTGGTAGAATCTTTCCCTAATAGTATTCCTTTTCCAAGACCACCAGTACCACTTAAGGATGCAAAAATACATCCTCTATGGGTAGCAGGTTTTACTTCGGGAGATGGGTGTTTCAAATTTAGTATTAGGGAATCAAAATTGTATAAAGCAGGAAGTACTGTAGTAATACTTTTTGTAGTAACTCAACATATTAGGGATGAATTGTTACTAAAAAGTTTTACAGATTTCTTTGAATGTGGGCATACTTATTCTTACTTGGATTATGTGGAATTTAGATGTCAGTCCTTCAAAGATAATTATAATAAGATTATACCTTTTTTCAGGAAATACCCTATCCTAGGTGTGAAAGCACAAGATTTCGAGGATTGGGTTAAAGTGGCGGAAATGATTCAATCAAAAGAACATTTAACTAAAGAAGGGTTAGATCAGATCCGTCAGATAAAAATGAGAATGAATAGAGGTAGATCTCTTAAATAACTACTGTAAGTCCTTTCTTAGTATAAATATATTTATTATTCTGTAATTTTGTCTTATTCTTTTTTTTAATTTGGACGATAAATTTAACCTCCGTGGATGTTTATGATGATAGTCCTACGCTGGTGACTATATGGCTTGTGAATATGCCAAAAATATCAATATTAATAATCCTATTACAATTGTTAATCGGAGTTGATATTAATTTAAATTTATTAGAATTGGTAAAAATTTTGCCTTCTGTTAATATTTTAAGCAATTTATTACTATTGAGTTCATTGCTTTCTTTAATAATAGGGGCTATAGTGGGTTTAAGTCAAATAAAAATAAAAAGATTATTAGCCTATAGTACTATTAATCATGTAGGATTTTTATTATTATCTTTAGCGGTATTCACTAATTCTTCTTCTAATTTTAGTCAAAGTATAGAATCCTTCATATTTTATATAGTGCAATACACTTTAACTAATTTAAATATATTTTTAATTATTTTAGCCTTAAGTTATGTTATAAATTTAAACTATTTTAGTGCATACACAACCGAAGAATCTGCAGTTAACGGTATTTCGGAAAATACTAACAAAAAATTTGTTAAATTTTTAAATATTTCTGATTTAGAGTATATTAATTCACTAAAGGGGGTATTTATTAAAAACCCTGTTTTAAGTATAAGCTTATCTATTTGTTTATTTTCTTTTGCGGGTGTTCCTCCTCTAGTTGGTTTTTTTGCTAAACAGCAAGTATTGTATTCTTCAAATTCTGCCGGTTATTTTTTTTTATCTTTAATTGCAATACTTGTTAGTGTTATAAGTGCTTTTTATTATTTAAAAATAATAAAAATAGTATTTACAATACCAGCTCCCGAATCTACAGATTCTATTTACGATAACTCTAATAAATTAGATACAAAAAATAATTCTAATTTAACTTTAGATGAAACATATGAAGTATATCAAAATTTATTATTAGAATCCTTATCGTTAAAATATTCTTTTTATAAAAATTTAGAAATAAAAAATAAATTAGTAAGTAATATACATAGTTTTTTAATTGGTATATTAACAATTTTTATAATAAATTTTATATTCAATCCAGAATTAGTATTAAATAGTATTGCTATAATCACTAGCCTATGTGGATGTACCTAAAATGAATACTCTATTAATGCTTTTTATTTTTTTACCTATATTAATTTTTATATTATTGCTCTTAAATTTTTTATTAGCATCTTCTAACCCTGATGCCGAAAAATTATCATTGTATGAGTGTGGGTTTACTACAGTATACGCTCAAACACGTGGAAGTTTCCATATAAATTTCTATGTAGTTGCTATATTTTTCCTAGTTTTTGATTTAGAAATTGTCTTAATTTTTCCTTTAGCTCTGAGTCTTTCTCAAGTAGGTCTATACGGTTTCACAATAGCCGTTATTTTCTTCATAATTCTAACAGTAGGTTTCGTAATGGAAATTTCATCAGGAGCATTGAAAATATCCACACCAATTGAAAATGAAAAAAGTGGCGATTAAAAAATACAAAAATCCCACAGCTACGCCCATCCATTTAGTCATTTTTAGTAAAAATTAATTGATTAAAAAAATAAATTGATGCGAAAATTTTACTAGTCTCAGTCTAATTTTTATAGTTTTTTTCCTTAGGATTATTATTTATTAATTAATTTTTATTTTTAAATTATACCGGCGCCTGACTATTTTTCATCCTTTTTTTACAATAATTTAAAATTTTAAGCAGTTTTTTATTGGGCTAATAAAGATAACAGCCCTTATTTATTTTCCTAATCCGGCGTAGCCCGGCCACGCCTTTTTATTTTTCTGATTAATTTATAACTTTTTTATCTGCCGCTCCTCACCTATAGATTTTTAGTTGAAAAATATTAAGAAAAAGATAATACTTAAAACCCCTATTCTTCCCGTTATTTGCTCGCAAGGACTATGCCAGACTACGGTGCTTGGTGCTTGTAGAATCTAAAAGAGAATAAAATAAATCTAAAAATGACCCCATCCACGCTAATAAAAAATTAAGATATCGAGAGTTTAGAATAATGGTAGTTTTGTGATCTTCAAAATCAAAGGCAGGTGTTCGATTCACCTAACTCTTGTGAAATATTTAATTAAAAAAATTAAAAAAATAGTCAACATAGTCTAGTCAACAAAAAAAAAAAAAAAAAAAAAAAAAAATTTAAAAAAAAAAAAAAAAAAAAAAAAAAAAAAAAAAAAAAAAAAAACACAAAAAAAAAAAAAAAAAAAAAAAAAAAAAAAAAAAAAAAAAAAAAAA
>Ga0233341_1000077_pt1 | contig 12468 bp, 10 predicted proteins | sample GEONDECOMP247_FD_180672 | JGI IMG/M metagenome (GOLD analysis project Ga0233341, IMG submission 180672) | Leaf litter microbial communities from Shasta-Trinity National Forest, California, United States - GEON-DECOMP-247 | ecosystem: Environmental > Terrestrial > Plant litter > Unclassified...
TAGCGTCCAAACTTCCGGTCGCGACAGTGCGCTCCATGCCGTCCCACTCGACGCAGAGGAGGTTGCCGGTATGGCCCCTGAGCGTCCATGCGGGTGTCTCCGTGTCCAGGTTCCACAGCCGGCACGTGTTGTCTCCCGAGCCCGTCGCGAGCATCTTTCCGGTCGGCGAAAATGAAGCGCACAGGATCGGCGACGCGTGGCCTGCGTGGGCGAGCCAGGGTGGGGGGGAAGGGCGTCAGCGTCGGCGGCGGGGGGCAGGTGGGCGGTGGCGTGTGGCAAAACAGACAGGGGGCCCGCGAGCTGCGGAACGTACCATCGATGGAGCTGCTGCACCTGGTGATCTCGCGCACGCGGAAGACTGCCTCTGGCTCGCACTCGATCACGAACACGTCCTCGGTCGAGACCAGGGACGAATGCTTGAGGAGCAGGTCGGCGTGGACCGAGTTGTGGATCGCGATCCGCGGCGCCTCCTCATCCTCGACCGGGGCCTCGCCCTCGACAAGAGCTGGGCGGGCCGATTTGGGCAAGCGAAGGTGGAACGAGAAGGGAAGAGGGTCTCCGCTCTGCGACCAAAAGCAAAAGTCAGTCTCAAAAGGAGCAAGTGCGCGTGCGCGCGGGGGCTGCGGGGGCCGGCGGGGGCTGGACTTACTGAACCCCTGAGGTTGTTCACGAGGAGCTCGAGCCCCTCGCGCGAGGTGTCGGCCGGGAGAGAGATGGAGGGACCGATGATGGATCCGTCTGCTGCATTCTTGAACTGGGCTACAATTGTCGGTGCCGGGGCTGAGCGGTCGATCGTGTTGGCCGAGGGGATCGTCCGCTGCCGCTTGGGCGGGGGAGGGATTTGCGTCGACATTAAAACTAACTAGGCGGGCGCGGGTAGGTGCTGATTCAGACTGAAGTGAGTTGAGATGTATGGCAGCTGTATGGAGTGGTGCCAGGGATGTGTCGGATAGTGTACAAGTCGGGGCCTAGTAGTGCCCTAGCTTGAAATCTGAGGACGCAACCAAGCCCGATCGCCCGTCCGCCGCCCGCCGCCGGCTCACCCCACACGTCCAGGTTCGGCCCACTCCGCAGCCCATCATCGCCAGAGACCATCCCCACCCCTGACCCTCGAAACAAGCAGCCAACACCTATTACTAATTATGGCTGACCTCGACCTCATCATCGAGTTGCTTAACTCTAGCGGTAAGCTTGTGTGGTAATTGAGTTATGTGGCTGGACTGGCTCGGACTGGCTGACCCAACCCCGGCCTGACCGCCGTCCCCGGTTGCAGATAATGATAAACGAAACCAAGGAGTCAATCAACTGGCAGACTATCTAATTGAATCACCAGATGTATGTAGATACGCACTAGATGGCATCCCCACCCCCTCGATCGCTACCAAGCCGGGATGAGTGAGCTGACCCGGCCTTGTCTCCTGAGCAGGTTGACCAGCCTGATCAGTTGATCCAATCGCTCAAACCGATTGTCCACTCACAAAACGCCCACCACGCCGCACCCGCCATCGCCGTCTTGCCCAGACTGTTCAACTCGCTCGTCCCCCACCTCGCCACCGAAGCCGAGTCGACCCCGCTTCGACGCGAGCCGTCAGCGTCCTCGTCAGTCGCGCCCACGCTCCCCCACCACTCGCCAGCAACCATCAGCCACCTCAAGCAGGCGCTCGTCGCACTGCTTCCGCTTGACAGACTAGGCGATACCAAGGAGCGCCTGCGCGAGGTCGCTCGCGAGGCCGTCGTCAGCGCGGGCCGGGCATCGCTCAGGCTCGGGGTCAAGGCAGGCTCGGGCACGGTCGGTGGCAAGGAGAGGGAAGGGCCGTGGGCGTACCTGAGTAGGGTGGTAGAGGAGAGCGGATTCTCGAGCAAAAATTCAAAGGCGAGGGAACAGGTAAGCAGATCAGGGCGGTAGGTCGGGCGATGGGATGCTAACGCTCGACGCCACCCGGCTGAACCGTCTCCCAAGGCTGTGCACTACCTCATCGCTCTGCGCGACTCAACCGCGTCGCACCCGCTCCCGCCACTGCGCCCTTTCACCCCCTTCCTTCTCCCGCTCCTGTCCGACTCGGACGCAGCGGTCCGGGCCCTCGCCCTCAAAGCAACGATCGACATCTTCTCGGCCCCGTCAGTCAGCCCCGCCGCCAAGGCGGATCTTAAGAGGGAAATGGCCAAGCGCGACGTCAACAAGAAAGTCCAGGACACCGTCCTGGCCGCCATTCTCGGTGGCGGGCTGGAGCGGAGCACAAGCAGCACCAGCCTCGCCAGCGGCTCCGCCGCTTCGACCGCCCCCGCAGGGCACAATGGCTCGACAGGCGAACTCAGCGACGATGGATCAGCCGCCACGTCGACTACTCCACGCACCAATCTGACCAGCTCGACTGGTCGCGCGGCTGGACGGTCAGCGGGAGGTGCCACCCACTCGCCCCTGGCCGCCTTGCCTGCGGCGGCGTTCCTAGCTGACCCTTCGGCTGCGCCCGGGCCGATCCTAGAGATCTCGCCGGTGTATATCGCGAGCGAGAAGGACCTCGCGAGTGAGTTTGATCAAATGAAGTCTGGGTTCGAGGGAAGGGAGAGCGAGCACAACTGGATGTTGCGCGACAAGAGCGTCGCAATCATCCGCGGAATGATCCAGGCAAGCGTCCATCACGACTTCGCCGACCCCTTCCTTGCAGGAATCAAGTCCGTCCAGGAAGGTATCCTAAAAACGGTAAGTTGGTTCCAAACCTCGACTCTGAGCAGCCCAACCCTTTACTGACTGTCACTCGAGATACTTGCAGGCCTCATCGCTTCGCACGACGGTGGCCACTTCGGCCCTATCGCTCCTCACCGAACTCTCGACCGCCTACGGCCATCGCCTGGACCCTTTCCTCGAGCTGTTCCTCTCACACACGCTCGGCATGGCAGGTCAAACCAAGAAGCTCGTCGCCGCAGCATCCCAAGCAACAGCCACTGCCCTGATCACCAACTCCGCCTACCACCATAAAACGGTCCAGCTCATCTGGCAAACCGTCTCGGACAAGATCGTCTCGGCACGCCAGTTTGGCGCTGCCCACGTCAGCACGTTCGTCAAGGTCCACGCTCGCCCGTCCAAGCACGCGATCGAGGCCTCGGGCGGGCTGGACGACCTGGAAAAGTGCCTGAAGAAGGGCTTGGAGGACGCCAACCCCGGAGTGAAGGAGGCGACGCGGGCGGCGTTTTGGGAGACGGAGGCTGTCTGGCCCGAGATAGCGGCGAGGGTGATGGATGGGCTGGATCCTAAAAACAAGAAACAGCTCGAGGGCGTCAAGCCGGGAGCGTCCAATGCGGCAGGACCGGCTGCGGCCAAGCCGGCGGCTGCCAAGGTGGCGAGGCCGTCGGTCCGGGCCATGATGATGCAGGCCAAGGCGCAAAAGCAGGCCGAGGAGGCTGCCGCCGCAGCGAGTGATGCGACACAGTCGGACTCCACGACGCCCACAACGGCCGAGGCGCCGCGAGCGCACGAGTCCCCTTCGGTCGCGAGGATGGCTACAGGTGGAACGCCAATACGGGCGAGGCCGTCCAACTCTGGTCCGACACCTTCTCCCTCGATCCGGCGTGACTCGCACCCAGCTTCACCACCTTCGTCGATCCCGAAACCAGCCTCTCCCAGGCTAGGACGACCGTCATCGGCCAAAACCCAGCCACTGGGTGACAACGGTAGCCTTCTCGATTACACCTCTCCATTCATGCAGGACGGCCCGGACCCGTCGCTCGACTTTGCCGACTCGTCTACCCAAAACCACAAGATTTCGGTCCCGGTGGCCGAGGTTGTCGTGCCCGAGGCGTTGCAGGCGCAGGCAGCTCAGGCTGAGCAGGCAGCGCAACGGCTGCTCGAGCTGGGCGACTCCGAGTCCGAGGCCGACGTGGAGCACACTCCGCTCGGGCCGGGAGGGCAAGTCGTCGGTTTGGCAGGACGGAAGGGCCAGAGCTGGGCCCAGCGGACGCCAATCACCAAACGTTTCCTGGGCGGCGACGTGTTCGAAGACAGCCCAGACCCGAGGAACGGTGCGAGCGGGTCATCCCACGGCAAGACCAACTGGTGGGCGAACAGGCTGGTAGGACAGTCCACCACTGCCCCGGCCGAGCCACTCTCCAACGAGCGCGAAGTCGAGATCGAGCAGCTCATCAGCGCGCTCCAAGCTGGACAGGTCGACAAGGCCGGCCTCGGCAAGCTCGGGGCCCTGTCACGCGAGCGCCCGACGCGGGAGGAGTTAGTCGACGGCACGGCGTGCTCGAACGACAGCGCGGCCGAGTTCTGGGACGACGAGGCGCGCTTCACACGAGTGTACGAGGGCCTCGCCAAGCTGCTGACGGCGCCGGGCCAGGACGAGGAGCTCCGCAACGGCGCGCTGGGCACGCTCCGGGCCCTGGTCGAGAACCAGTTCTCGGCCTTTGTGGGTGACGAGGCGGGCCTGGTCGGGCTACTTTTCCGGCTGCGCGAGGACCCGGGCCGGACCTCGATCGCCGCGACCGACCTGATCGCCGCCGCGCTGGGGAGGCAGATCGAGCCCCTGTTCGGGCTCGGGCTCGTCCTAGCCGCGCTGGCGGGCCTGGCCGGCCAGGCGAGCGCGTCCGGGCTGACAGACCCACAGCGGCGCGCGTACGGGCTCGGCATGCACTTGACCGGGCGGTGCCTCGCCCTCCTGCCCAAGGAGGTCGTCGAGGAGGAGTTCCCGCGCGCGCGCGCGCTGATCCTGGGCGCGCTCAACGACCGCGTATCGGGCGACCTGCGCCGGAGCGCGGTCGAGTGCCTGACCGAGGTCAACGTCGTCGTGGGCGACGAAGAGTGGATTTTCCGGGCCATGGACGGGCTCGTGCCGAACCAGATGAACCTGCTGAGCTACTACTTCTCAAAGCACCCGAGGGGGTTTGCGCAGGCGGCCGGGGTAGGCGCAGCGGGGCAGGAGTGAGTGTCGGGAGGTTGGTTGCAAAGTCGTCCCGCTTGCGTCGGTGTGGTTCAGTTAGGAGAGCAAGGACACGACAGCCTTCAGGTTGCTTGATTGTGCTAGGGTAGTAACTTCCTGTGATGAGAAGGGCGAAAGACAACTGAAGACTGCACCTACCTGCGAGGAGGGCCAGAACCACCCTCCAGCGCCACCAAGCCCACCTCTCTCAGCCCGGGTGGAGCGAAATATGCACAATCGTCTTTCTTTCCACACATCCCTCCTCTACAATAAGCCCAGCACAATTCCCGCGCCGACCGTTTCCCCTCCCCTCCTGAAAAGGACCCTTCCCATCCCCTTGTTCACGCTGAACGGCTCGAGCGGCAGGACCGCCTTGCGCGTGCCCCCGCCTCCCACCGGCGGGCGCAGCTGCACCTGAATCCTTGCGCTCGAGTTCTTGGTCAGCATCCGCGGATTGGCCTTGACGACCTCGCCCGAGGCCTTGTCAAGCACGGCCTCGAGGGCGGTGATGGTTGCGGGCACATCGCGCGAGTGGTGGAACAGCTCGACCGCCGCGCCAGCCGTGATGGGCACGCGCAGGTCGAACAGCATCACCTGGGCCGTGAAGGTCGACACGCAGGGCACAAGGTCCGAGGTCGGGCACAGGACGGAGCCGACACTGAGGGGAAAAGCCAAGCCGGATCAGGGGTCAGCTACTCGTTGTGTGCCAGCTGGGGCAGCAAACAAGAGAAGACGGGTTGGGGACCACTCACCTAAGCTGGTTAGCGTCGATCCCGGACAGGAACACGGTCACGTTTGCCCCCGCCACTGCCCATGGGACCATCTCCCCGTCCACCTCCAGCGCGCGCACGATGCCCGACTCGTCCCCCGGCAGCGCGGCCAGCCGCTCGCCAACCTGCACGAGCCCGCTCTCGATCCGACCTGCCACGGCCAAGCCCGACGCGGTCGCCGTCTGCCCCCGGAACACGTTCGCCAGCGGCAGCCGCAGCGGCGCGTCGAGCGAGCGCGGGGGAACCTGCAGCGCGTCCAGCTCCTGCACGAGCGTCCGGCCCGCGTACCACTGTTTGAGGCCGGCCTCGGCGCGCTCGGTCACGTTCTCGCCCGACATGGCGCCGACGGGGATGAACGAGACCATGCTCGGGTGGAACCCGCTCTGGGCCAAGAACGGGGTGAGCTGCTCCCGGATCGACTCGAACCTGGCCTCGCTCCAGTCGACCGCGTCGAGCTTGTTCACGGCCACGACCACCTGCCTGACGCCCAAGCTCCGGACCAGCCTGGCATGCTCGCGCGTCTGACCCCCGCCCTCGAAGCCCTTCTCGAACGCACCCGGCGCGCCGTCGACGACGAGGATCGCGGCGTCTGCCTGGGCCGCGCCCGAGATCATGTTTGGGATGAAGTCCTTGTGGCCTGGGGCGTCGAGGAGCGTGAACCGGCGGTGCTCGGTCGTGAACGAGTCGACGGCGATGTCGATCGTGACTCCGCGCTCGCGCTCCTCGTCGAGGGCGTCCATCGACCACGCTAGGGCGAAGCTGCCTTTGCCAATCTTCTGTGCCTGGCGCTCGTTCTGGTCCAGAGCGCGCTGGGTCGTCTCGCCCAATTCGTGGAGGACCCGTCCCATCAAGGTCGACTTACCCGCATCAACGTGGCCTGGAAAAAGCAGGGTGAAGGTCAGCCCCTGGCTCAGCTCCACTCATCCAATCACATCATTTCGGTCCTTACCGACGACCACGAGACTGAGTGCTGGCTTTCCCTCCTCTTGAGCCTTTACCTGCTCCAGGATTTTCTCCCTCGCGAGCCTGACCACCGGGGCCGTCGCCACCCCCTCGTCCCACTGCTCGGAGTCGTCTATCCCAACCACGTTCCCGTTGGTGGCTCGCGCCTGGCCTGCTTGCTCGGCCTTCTTCTTTGATCCACCCGGGATCAGATTCATCCCCTCCATGTCCTGTTGCAGCTGACTAAGCTCCCTCGGGACGGGCTTGGCCGCACCCGGAGCCTGGGGGTTGACCTTGGCTTTCGGTGTCGGGGGAGCCGCAGCGGCGGCCTTGGCCTTGGCCTTGTCTGTTGAACAATAACGACACGAAATGCCATACAAGCGATAGATAAGTAGGTAAAAAAAATAAACCCGTCAGTAAAAGCGCTCCGGATGGTGTCCGGCCCGGTCCTGGTCCTGGTCCTGCGCTCCCGCGCTCCCCGCCACCTCGGTCACCGCCTGACCGGCACCTTCCCGTTCGCTCCCAACGCTGTCCCCTGGCGCTTCTCAAACACAACATCGTCCGGGCTCGGGCCCGCAAACGCCGCGCCCGCCCGCCCCAGCGCGCCCGACGACCCGAGCAGACGCGCTTCGAGCTCCTTGGCCGCCTTGGCCCGCGCCGCGTCGGGTGCCTGCCCTGCCGGCCCAGCAATTGCGCTCGAGAGCGACGAGGCGAACATGGACGGCGGCGCAAGGAGCGAAGGCGCGGGTGGTGGTGCGGGCTCGGGCTCCGGTGCTGGTGGAGGTGGCGGGGCGGCAGCACGTGAGGGGGTTGGTTTGGAAACGGCGGGGGCGGGAGCGGAGGCGGCTGCCTTTTTGGCTGCGGCTGCGGCTTGCATCTTGAGTTGCAGTTTGGAAAGCGGCTTGGCTGGTTTGGTGGCGGGGGCAGGGGCAACAGTGGGTGGAACGGCTGGAGTGGGCTCGGGTCCTGAGGTGGACGGCGGTGGTGGCACAGGCTGGGCTATCGGTGCGGGCTCGAGGGAGAGGTCGGCCATTTGCGTGTCGAGCGGAGCGGCTGATAATGAACCAAAAAGGGCAAAAGTGGGGAAGGATGAGAAAATGTTGCCGGATGCGACGGGGACGAGAAGAGGTCCGGCCCTACAGTGACGAGTGGCGCTGGCGAGCTTGCGAAGGTACGACGAGGCCGACCGGCGAGGGGCAGACCGACAGGGCCGGACAGAGAGCCACGACAGGGACGGGCGGGAGCTTACCTTGAGCCTTTTTCTGGGCGGCCTCCTTGCGCGATTGCTCCTCTGTCGGGTTGCAGGCGGACGGTCAGGAGTGTTGTGCTGGTGAGGGGGTGGGTGGGGAGGTGGCCTGAATGTAGAGACTTACGAAGGAGCCAGTCGACGGCCTCGTCAACGGCGAAGTAGGACTCCCACAAGGCTGACTTGATATCGCGGACTGAGATTGTGCTTTGGCTGCCTAGAAGGTCCGTCACGGCCTCAACGCCCGATTCCATTTGCGCTACAAACGACCGCATTGCGGGGGTCAGCATCATGTCACGCCAGCCGGGACCGAACTGGGGCCCGAGCAGGAGTGCAAGCGCGCTGCATCCCTGTCAAGGTGAGTGTTGGGATGCTTGAGGTGTAATTTACCCTGCTGGTCTTGGTCCATGTAGTCTGCGCCACCGGTACGGGGTCAGCTTGGGTTGGCTTAGGCTGAGAAGGTCGGGCTGGCTGGCTTACCCCATGCCTCTCCATCTTGTTCGTAATCATCATCCATCTCATCTGAGCACCATGAGATCCACACAAATCAGCTACTCATCCAACCCGTTCGGAGCGTGCGCCGAGCGCTCCAGAGTGGCGTACCATCCAAGTCGATGTTCTTGACTGCCCGATGCCGGCTCACTATGGTCGGTAACCAATCAGCTCAGCGAGCTATAAACCACAACCGGCCAAACGCGCGAGACTTACTAGTGCTATGCGTTCAATTGACGTGAGGGGTGAAATCGGATCCGAAGGGTTAGTTGCCGGCTGAGCTGAGGGCCGATGGCTGAGCTGTCGGCCGTCATCAGCGACTGACTGGCCCTGGCACTGGACAGCTGAGGGCTGGGGCTGGCGGTGGCCCGTCGGCCGCCGATCGGCTCGGCCCACGCCCGCGCCCAGGCCAGGGCCTCCTCCGTCAGGCAGGCGATCCACTGTTACCGCCCGCCGTACCACTCACCTACAGTCACCCCAACCCCCTCAAACAGTAAGGCTAAACCAACAAACTCAACCACGAACCCAGACCGACCCAACCCCAACTCTCCCGCCTGCGCCAACCCGGACCGCCCGCCAGCCAGCCGCAAGGCGAAAAAGCCTGCGCCATGCGCCCGCCCGGCCGAGCCAGGCGGTGCACGCGCCGTCAGGCGTGGTGGAGCGGGGGAAATGATGGAGGATGGAATGTTGCATCAGAAAGAGGGGGAGACTATGCCGGATTTGGGGGAGGCGGGAGAATCAGGCCGTGCACGGCGGGGGGGAGACTAGGCCTGGCAGGGCAAGATGGGCAGGGCGCACAACTGGGGAGTCAACCTGGCACGGATTGAGGGGAAATGCTGACCAAATTGTGCTCGGTCGTTTACTTCGCCGTTCAGCTTCCTTGCCAAGATGCAGAACGACCAGGTTAGCATACACCCCTGCCGCCCCTCGTCGTCCCGCCCGCCCGCCAGCCCAATCGAAGGGGGAGACCACCAACTCCCCCTCTCGGCCCGCCTGGCGCGCCTGGGACCGCATCGAACCGGTCGCTGACCTTCCCATGGCCGCGTAATGGTCCGTGTCTGATGGTTTAGGGACAAGTTGTCGACCTTTACGTGCCCCGCAAGTGCTCGGCCACCAACCGGCTCATCAACGCCAAGGACCACGCCTCGGTCCAGATCAACGTCGCCGAGGTCGACGAGTCCGGCAAGATGACCGGCGCCAACGTCACCTACGCTTTCTTCGGAGGTGTCCGTGAGACTGGCGACGCTGACGACTCCCTCAACAGGTTAGCCGATCCACCCTTGCGAAGCAGCTGAACCGCACTTTGCGACAAACGGGCTGACAGTTGAGCCCCCTCTTCCCATACGCAGGCTCGCCACCGCTGACGGTCGTAAGTTGCTGCTCAAATTGGTTTCGGGGTTCCCGGGAGTGGAGGGTCAGCTGGGTGGCGTGCAAAGTGGCGGCGGCCAGACACGAAGAGTCAAGCCCCGCTCCGGCGCCGCCACCGCGGAGCCCTCGTCGTACCTAGCGCCTCTAATCTCCTCGGCACCAAGCTTGCCATTCCTCACATGGCGTCAGTCGCGGCTCCTGGTTGCTGACTGTTGTTGTACTTCTCGCAGTCCTCGCCAAGACCTGGTCGTACGCCAAGTAAATCAGTTCTCCGTTCGACAACGATTGGAGCGGCTCGATTTGCACCCTGAGCGTCTATTTGTAGCTCACTGGAGGGGAGGTCGAGTTGTAACGAGGTTATCGCATAGGGCGCTTGGTTTCTCGGATTTTCTCAGACTGCTGGTCAACCCAGGCAGCGCTGCGTGCGAGTGGAGTGGATTAGTGCGGTGGGCGTGCACAATTTAGAGAGAACAGCCGGATACGATGGCCCGGGTGCAGCATCCTTCCAGATAATCAGGTGTGTTTGGTCGCTTCTCCATGTCGAGATAGACGATCGCGAGGCGGTCGACCTAACACATGGTTACCTGGCCGTTCCTCCTGGCTGAGATGGCCAGCCAATGACGCCACCGTGCACCACCAGATCCGTAGCTGGATGGCTCCAACCGAGCTGTTGTTTGCTCAAGCCCAGCTGCTTCGAATCCGAGTTCCTCTCAGTGAGGCATGGTCTCGCGGTGGTAACATGATACACATCGCATTTTAGAGGGTGTTTCTTGTTGGATAAAATGCACAGTGCGTCGGGAACCCTGCCCGGATCAACCTCCCGCCAAAAAAGACCCCAGTTCTATCACACCACATACGCAGACCACACCTTACCACGACCTACTGCCCCATCTCCTTGGCCGCCAACGCGCACAGCGCAGCTCCGATGCCCGACCCGTCCATGGCCAGCTCGATCTGAACCCTGCTCTCGATCTCCTCGCCGACGAGCTCGCGGAGCGCATCGCGCACGCGCTGCTCGAACCTGGGATAGAACTGCACCAGGCTGCCGTCCAGCCCAAACAGTGCCTTCTTGCCCTTAGCCTCGGGCTTGTCGAACCCGGTCTGGATCACGGTCGCCGCGATCGCGACGGCCGACAGGCGGCAGCCGCGCGTGCCGACAATCTCAGACACGCGGGCGACGGTGATGGCATCGGCGTCCGAGACGAGGGCGGCGTCAATGTTGAGGTCGTCGATGATGACCTTGCGGATCGAGCGTACCGGGTCCTGAGCCGACTCCGAGTTGGGAAGCGAGGGAGCCTCAAGGGCTGACATGATGGCCGTGTCAAGGCCGTAATGAGCGTTGAGCGACTTTGACGAGAAGCCATTGAAGATGACCTGCGAATCGACCAGGTGAAGGATCGCGTTCCTCGTAACCTCTCCGAGGTACATGCCCGAGATCATCTTCTCGAACGCCTGCTTGCGAGGGTTAATCGAGATACGGTCTACCCTGCTGTCGAACACGGTGAACGGAAGGACGTGGCGGTCGTTGTCAAATGCTCCCCACTCGGTGTTAACGACCATAAAGTCCTGGCCCTTCTCACGCGCGGCGGCGAGGTCCTTGTCCGAGAAGCCCATTTTGGTCAAGTTCTGGAGCTTCTCGACGTAGGCTCCGTTGGTTCCGGTTCCAAAGATTCCTCCGCAGAGGGCGTGGCCGTGCTCGTACGCGGCGGCCATCAAGCTGCCGGCCGTGTCATTGACGAGGGCTGAGCAGTTGACGTGGATGTGCTTGCGGTCGAGGGCGTCCTGGAGGAGCTGGACGACGTCCTTGCCGATCGCGTTGGGGCACTCGAACCCCTTGGACCACGACGCGAGAGTTCCGGCCGCGAGCGAGGTCTGGTTGACAGGGAACGAGAACGTGAAGCCGAGGTAGAGCTTCTCCTCGGGTCCGGCTGCCGTTCCAATCTCAGTCAGGAACAAGTCAACCGATCCGGCGCTGTAACCCACGTGAGCGCGGCAAGTCAACGGTCGGTCCCAGCTGGGCTCGCAGCCTCGGCCGAGCTCGGATCCGAGAAGGAGAGGGTGGCTCACATGTAGTCGAACAGGTTGGCGACATCTCCAGTCTTGAGGGCGTCGGAGACCTTGTACTTTTGCTGCTTCATTGTCCACTTTGAGTCGCCGAGCAGGGTAACCTCGCACACGCGCAAGTTGGTTCCTCCAAGGTCGAGCGCAAGGAAAGTTCCAATCTCCTTTCCGGTAGGGATCGACTGGATGTAGGTCGGGATCATCGGCCTGAACGGGATCAAACGAGATTGAGTTAGTATTGTAGCGAGTTGTTGAGATGTGAGATTGGCTGGGGTTGGCGACTTGCATGAAGGTTCCCTTAGTCTCATCCGTGTGGAACTCTCCGAGTCCCTTTCGATACTCGATCAGGAACCTGTCGAGGCATTTCTTGAGAGTCTCAGTAGAGAGGTCAAACTGGTCCTCGATCCTGTCAAGCGCTTCAGAGTGAGCTGTCGGCAGCTCAACCAGCTCAGACCGAGGCAACAAGTATGCAGGCGAAACCATTGTCCAACGCAGGTCTGCGCCACACAAGCAGTCACCGTTAGCTGCAGATCCTCGCATCTTGTTGATCGTGCGAGTGGTCGGTGGACAGGGCGCGGCCAGCCCCGTTAATGAGTGGCTTCGCTGGCCGCCGCTCGACCAGATGTCCGCCAGCCGATCCACCTCCGAACCAGCCTACGCGCAGGCTAGTCGC